>Ga0190275_10002175_pt1 | contig 14176 bp, 9 predicted proteins | sample Popmic550T_FD_133745 | JGI IMG/M metagenome (GOLD analysis project Ga0190275, IMG submission 133745) | Populus adjacent soil microbial communities from riparian zone of Yellowstone River, Montana, USA - 550 T | ecosystem: Environmental > Terrestrial > Soil > Riparian zone > Trees stand | place... | reverse complement strand
GAACGTCTATGAGGATCACTTCGGGCTGGGGCTCATCGCGCGGCTGCTGGACGAGGTGCCCGAGCACCTGGCACCTGGGGGGCGGCTGCTGCTGAACCTGGCGGGGCGGCCGGGGCGGCCCATCATCGAGCGCATGTTCACCCGGCGAGGCTTCACCTCACAGGTGCGGGTGGCGCGAAGGGTGATGCAGGCGGCGGACACGGACATCCGGCCGCTGGTGACGCTGGAGCAGCGCACGCAGCGCGAGTTCGAGTTCTTCATGGAGGCGCACAGCGCGGAGCCGCTGCGGGCGTCCACGGCGCTGGGCTGGCTCCAGGCGGGCCACCCCATCTGGCACGAGGTGGCGGTGTGGGAGGCGACGCTGGCCCTGCCGAGGGAGACACTGGCCCTGCGCGCGGCGCTGAGGGCGCTGGGAGCCTCGAAGCTGACAGAGGAGCTGGACCTGGGAGCGACGTCCCACGAGCAGCTCGGCTTTGTGGCCGCGATGGCGGAGCGGCTGGCTCGCTCACCGACGATGCCTTACGCGCACGAGGCGGGAGACGCGGCCTTCCGTCAGCTCGTGGCCCGCTACCTGGAGCGCTTCTTCGAGCTGCGGTTGTCGGAGGAGGAGATCTTCGTCGCGCCCGAGCGCGAGCAGGCCGTCTACTCGCTGCTCCTGGCGCTGTGCGATCCCGGGGATGGGGTGCTGGTGTCGCGCCAGCTGCTGCCGGTGTACGCGCGGGCGCTGGAGCGGGCGAGGGTGCGGACGACGGTGACGCACAGCACGCTGGCGGAGATCCACCAGCTGCTGGGCGTGTTCGACGTGAAGGTGGTGTTCCTCTCGGTGGAGCGGGGCGAGCGCACGAACCTGGGGGTGCTGAGGGAGATTGTCGCGGAGGCGGCCCGGCGCGGCATCTGGGTGGTGCTGGACGAGAGCGCCTTCTTCCACATCACCAGCGAGGTGGAGCCGCTCACGCTCTTCGAGTTCCTGGCGCGCGAGCCGCTGCCGCCGAACCTGGTGGTGCTCTACGGGCTCATCAAGAACGCGGTGTGGCCGGATCTGGAGCTGACGTTGCTGCTGCCGGTGCCGGAGCCGTTGCGCGGCGATCTGGAGGTAGCGGCGGAGGTGACGTACTCGCGCATCGGCACGCTGGCGCAGTGCTTCTACGAGCGCACCTTCGCGGAGCTGCTGACGTTCCGCATCTCGTTCGCGGAGCCGGAGCGGCCACCGGCGCAGAGGGCCCCGGCGGTGCCGTTGCCGCGCTCGGAGCGCATCCAGCGCCTGGCGGGCTTCCCGGCGTTCGCGCCCAAGGTGTTCCGCGAGGGAGATCCGGAGCTGATACGGCTGGACTACGGCGAGAACGAGGGGTCCATGCCCCAGTCGCTCATCGAGGGGCTGATCGCCGCGCTCGCTGCACCGAGTGACGGAAGGGTACCGCACGGGCTGGCCGAGGCGGTGGTGGGCTTCCTGCGGGAGACACGCGCGACGCGGTACTCGCCGGAGAACATCGTGCTCGGCCAGGGGGTGTGGCCGCTGGTGCATCACCTGGGGGTGGCCTTGCGCGAGCGGTTGGGGCGGGCGCCGCGCGTCTTCATTGCCACGCCCTGCTACGGCGTGCTGCCGCCCACGTGGGTGGCGGCTGGGTGCGAGGTGGTGCTGGGACCGCTGGCGGCGCTCCAGGAGCAGCGGGGGACGGGCGGGCTGGACGTGGTGGTCATCTCGCAGCCCTCGAACCCAGAGGGGACCTACCTCTCTCACGAGGAGCTGGTGGCGCTGGCGACGTGGGCGGTGGAGCAGCGCGCGCTGCTGGTGTCGGACGAGATCTTCGGGCTGGTGAACCTGACGAACCCCACGGCGGAGACGGTGCACAGCCCGGTGACGCTGGAGCAGGTGGTGCCTGAGGTGGGGGCGCGCACGGTGGTGCTGGGAGGGCTGTCCAAGGAGTTCGCCGCGGGAGGCCTGCGCCTGGGCTGGCTGGCGACGAGGGATCCAGGGCTGTCCAAGGCCCTGCACGACAGCGGACTGGTGCCACCGACGCTGGCGATGGCGCGCGCGGGGGCCTGGCTCTATGCCGCATACACGCGCAGTCCGGAGGGGCGGTTGCTCTACCCGGCGCGCCACCGGGCCCTGCGCGAGTTCCTCGTGAGGATGCGGCGGGAGCTGGCGGAGAAGCGGGCGCTGATCGCGGAGGCCCTGCCAGGGGATGGGCGCTCCGAGACGATGGAGGCGGGGGGCCTCTTCCTTGCGCCCAGGGTGGGCTCGTGGCTGGGGAAGGAGGTGGAAGGGGAGCGCCTCACGGTGGAGAACCTGCCGCGCGTGGTGTACGCGCACACGCACGTGGTGCTCAACGGCGGGGAGTGGTGCGGAGATCCGGAGCGGGTGCGCGGGGTGTTCTCGATCCCGCGTGACAAGCTGGAGCGGGCCCGCGAGCGGCTCCAGGCCTTTGCGGCCCGGTTCCAGCTCAACCCCGGCCGCCAACCCTGAGGTCCAACTGGTTGGACCTGGGTATTGCTGCCAACCCTGAGGTCCAACGGGTTGGACCTGGGTATTGCTGAAGTGCGGCGCCGCGCTGCACCTTCCACTGCCGACACGGCGCCGCTCTACAGGGTCCGTCAACCCACTGCGGTCGCCTCAGCCACCTCCTGGAAGGAATAGACGCGGTTCATGAGGATCTCTGCGAGTCCGTCCAGCTGGGCCAAGGGGATGTCCTTGAAGGTGATGAGCACCATGCCCTTGTGATTGCGCGCCTCCACGTGGACGGGAGCCTCCTCCGGGAAGCGATCGATCACGGCCTCGCGGTAATCCTCCACCTCGGCCAGCACCTCGGGGGGAAGGGGCTTGCTGGAGGTCGGCTTGCGCTTGCGCTGGATGGCATGGCGCAGCTCCTCCACGGTGCACTCCCGGAACAGCTTCGGCGCCGCGGTGCCGTCGCTGGCCGGCACCTCAATGGAGGTGACGCCCGGCTCGGCGTTGTTCACCGGGATGTCGGCCACCTCCTTATAGGTGAGCAGCAGGTTCAACCGGGTGACGCCGAACTCGGCCGTCACGTTCTCGCTGAACGCTCGGGCCACTGCGCCGTACATGAGCAGGGTCGAGCGCGACACGGCCTTGATGTTCTTGGCGAAGTAGTCCAGCGCATTCTTGTAGTTGGCCTTCTCCGCCAGCTTCTGCTTCACCACATGGTTGTAGAGCAACCCCATGCGGTAGTGGTTGGAGTTTTCGTTGAGGAGGAGCTGGCAGAACTCGTCATGCACCTCCATCAACGTCATGGTCTCGGAAATGTCTCGGAACTTGGTTTCATGCAGCATGGTTGATTTCTCCTGTGCGCCAGGTACGGGCCGCACGGGGAGGGAATGCAGACTGCGCGCCAACCCGGGGCGCCGAGAGAACCGGCGGTTGCACGAGTGCGAAGGCGGGCCTTCAGTCCGTGGGCGTGGACGGACCGTCCACGGGCGGAGACTGCCGTAGACCCAGCCAACCCGAGCCCAACGAAGGGCCGGCGAGGAACTCAGGATTTACGGGCTCGGAGGAGATCGGCGATTTCCCGCTGCGTGGTTTCTCGCTCCCGTGCAGCGCCCAGGCGCTCGAAGACGGGAAGCACCTGTTGCTGAAGCATGCCCAGGGCCTCGTCGAGTTTGCCCTGAGCCTGGAAGATCCTCGCCACCTTGAACAAGGTGACCGCGCGCGAGCGCACGTCGCCCAGGCGCTCGTAGACGGGAAGCTCTTCCTCTTGGCGAATGCGAAGGGCCTCGTCCAGCTGACCGCGGTCCTGGAGGATGTCGGCCACCTGCCCCAGGGTGACCGCGCGCGAGCGCACGTCGCCCAGGCGCTCGAAGACGGGAAGCTGCTCCTGCTGGCGAATGCGAAGGGCCTCGTCCAGCTGACCGCGGTCCTGGAGGATGTTGGCCACCTTCCCCAGGGTGACCGCGCGCTCGCGCACGTCGCCCAGGCGCTCGAAGACGGGAAGCTGCTCCTGCTGGCGAATGCGAAGGGCCTCGTCCAGCTGACCGCGGTCCTGGAGGATGTCGGCCACCTGCCCCAGGGTGACCGCGCGCGAGCGCACGTCGCCCAGGCGCTCGTAGACGGGAAGCTCTTCCTCTTGGCGAATGCGAAGGGCCTCGTCCAGCTGACCGCGGGCCTGGAGGATGTCGGCCACCTTCCCCAGGGTGACCGCGCGCGAGCGCACGTCGCCCAGGCGCTCGAAGACGGGAAGCTGCTCCTGCTGGAGAATGCGAAGGGCCTCGTCCAGCTGACCGCGAGCCTGGAGGATGTCGGCCACCTTCCCCAGGGTGACCGCGCGCGAGCGCACGTCGCCTAGGCGCTCGAAGACGGGAAGCTGCTCCTGCTGGCGAATGCGAAGGGCCTCGTCCAGCTGACCGCGGGCCTGGAGGATGTCGGCCACCTTCCCCAGGGTGACCGCGCGCTCACGCACGTCGCCCAGGCGCTCGAAGACGGGAAGCTGCTCCTGCTGGCGAATGCGAAGGGCCTCGTCCAGCTGACCGCGGGCCTGGAGGATGTCGGCACGCAGCCCCGCTGCCAGAGCCGCCTCGCGTGGCTCCTGGCGCACTTGGTCGAGCGTACCTTTTTCCCCCGCCACCGCGAGCGCTCGATCCAGCGCTCCCGAACGCATGGCCACGTTGCCGAGCGTCCAGAGGAAGTTAGATCGCTCCGTGGAGGTAAGTGAACCCTTCAACGCGCGCTCGCAGAAATCCACCCAAGCAGGGAACGGACCTTGATTGATGGCGAATCTCACCCCTGCACGCTCTACCCGGGCACGATCCTTCTCCGGGACTTGCAGCAACCAATCCACCAGGGCATTGCTTTCACGATGAATTTCCTTCCACTTTTCGCCCTGCTTCTGCTCCTCGCCAGAAGGCAGCCCGGGGAGCCGCTCAACGAACCACTGGGTCACCCTTTCCAGGCCCGGGGCGGCTCCGGGGTGGGTGCGTAGCAGCTCCGCGAGGAGCGGGTGGACACGCCAGGCATCGTCCTTCCGCTCCTGAAGCGGAACCCGGCTGAGGAGCGAGAGGGAAGTCGCGGCGGCGGCCAGCTCCCGGAACTCCTGCTCGGTGAGCCCTGCGATCGTGGCACCGAGGCTCTGGCCAAAGCCGGACAAGGGGGCATGGCCGAGAGCAGGGAGTCCCGCGAACAACCGCTCGGCCTCGTCGCTGACGCCGAGCTGGCGCCGCAGCAACTCCAGGGACAGCTCGAAGGTGTGACGGATGATGGCTCTTGCCTGGTTCTCCATGAACAACGGGTCGTTGCGGTGGGCCGGCTCCAGCGCGAGACCCTTCTTCCTCAAGAGCGCGAGGAAGCTCTCCGCGGAGTGCGAGGTGCGGAGGTGGCCTGTCGCCAAGTGTAATGCCAGCGGGAGGTACCCCAGCGCACGCACCAGTGTCTGGGCGTGTGCTTGCTCGAGCCTGGATGCCTCGGGGCCCAACTCCTGCTGGAGCAACTGGAGGGCGGTGGGCTCATCGAGCGTCCGCACCTCGACCCGTGTCCACCCTCCTGCCTCGGAGAATCCCTGGTACCGGCCCGTGACGAGGATGGGGCACCCCTGGAGCAACGTGGCGAGTCGCACTGCCACATCCGTGGCCTCACGCGAATCCACGTTCTCCACGATGAGCAGCGAGAGCGGGCGCAGAAGCCGCTCCCGACAACGCTCCGCCAACCGTGCTCCAGCAGGCAACTCGAGCCGAGTCCCCAGCTCGCCCAGAGGCACCTCCACGCTGGGAAGCGCGAGCGGGTTGAGCACCAATCGTGCGCATCCTCCCGGGAAGTCCTTCTCGTAGAGCTGCGCGAAGCGGGCCGCCAGGTAGGACTTGCCAACACCCGGCATGCCGTTGACCGCGCAGATGGCCACAGGACGCCGCTCCGCGGGCAAGAGCGCCGCTTGCAACTGGTCCAGCTCCGCCTCACGACCGACGAAGAGAGCAGTAGGCGGGAGTGAGGGCGGGAGCGCGGGCTGGCGGATCCACCACCCGAGCCTGCCGTCCCTTGTCCCCTGATAGAGGCTGTTGTCGTCGTGCCAGTGGCCGCGGCGTGACCAGCTCCGGAATCGCAGCTCGTGGCGGAGCGGACGTCCCTGAGCGTCGAGCGTAGCCGTGATCACATGACAGGCATTGGGCCACTCGTCGGCCTGATGTCCTTCATAGAGGCAGCCTGCAGCGAGCTGGCGCGAGGTCCGGTTCGGATCTTCCCAGGTGTCCACCGCCTCGTCATGGAGGTGGCCACGCAGGAGCAGGTCCACGTTGTCCGCGAGCAGCCGCTGGCAGTCGTCCCTGTCGGCGAGCTCAAACAGCGGGTGGTGGACGAGGGCCAGGCGAAAGCCCGGAAGGGGCTCGCCCTTGTCCGTGGTCAGCCGCCCGACCTGATCCGTGGTGAGGAGCAGCTTCCCACTGTCGTTGTCATCCCCAGCGAGCCACGCGGAGTCCAGCCCCACGAGGTGGATGTCGAAGGGATGGCCGGGCAGCCGAAGCGTCTGGCGGTAGCCGAGGAACGGGTGGGGTGCCTTCTCGGCCGGAACCAGCTCCTTGCGCCCAAGCCGCGTGCTCACCCACTCCCGGTATGCACTCTGCCGGGAGAGGAGCTCCTCTCGCGACACACCCTCCAGTCCCAGCGGAGGCCCCCCTCCGGCCATCCATCGCGACAGGTCGAGCCGAGGCACACGGGAGAGCTTTCCCTTCCGCTCCTTGCCCTCAGAGTCCTTGCCTCCTCGCAGCTCCGCCCAGGCTGTCTCGCCCTTCTTCCGGTCGATGTCGTGATTGCCCGGGACGAGGAAGAGGCGCTCGAGAGGCAGGGAGAGCCGCTGGAGCAAGGACTCGATGAAGTCGGTGGCCGGCCCGTACTCTTCCGGCTTGCCCCAGTCGGCCACGTCGCCGGTGAAGCACACCAGGTCGATGCCTCCGTCTTCGAGCAGATCGTCCAGGTTGCGCTTCCACGCCTCCCCGAGGACGCGCCGCCTGCGAAACGGCTCGTTCTCGCGCGGGCCGCGCTCGTGCAGGTCGGAGATGTGCAGGACCCGCACCTTCCACTCGTCCATGGAACTCCCGCTCACGGAGGGAGTCTACCGGGATTTCTTTTGCGGGGGACTCCGGGTGCTCGGCTTCGACTTGCCGGCCTTGAGCAGCGCTCTCGCCTCGTTCTCTGCGATGCGCGCCTTGACGAGCTTCTTCACGAGGGCGACGGGCAGAGGCTTGTCGGCCGGGAAGCGGACCGTCCCCTTGGAGGTGTCGTAAGCGCTCAGCTCGTCCTTGTACGACTCCAACGCGGTTCCGCTCATGACGTAGAGGGCGCAGTGCTTCGCGGCCGCGCCAAAGCTCACGAGCGGTCCAAGATAGAGGAAGGCCGGAACCTGGTAGCTGAGCCCTTCGGTGGCCTTGGGTGCGGCGGCCCTGATGGTCGTGCGCAGCTTTTCAAGCGTGGTCCGCGCCGGTTCCGGCACCTTGGCGAGGAACTCGTCGATCTCATTTGCCGGAGCGCTCTTCTTCTTCACAGAAACGGAAGGACTGCGCTTGGGTGTGGAGCGTTTCATGGATTCGTTCCTCTGGGTGTCTGGGTCAGATCGTGCGCCTCAGGGCTTGTACACGGGACTGGAGGTGGGGCTGCGTCCAGGAGGGATGATGGGCACGTAGCAGAGTCCCTTGAACAGCTGTCCGCTGAGGTGATCGCAAGCTTCGCGCTCTTGAGAGAACCTCACCCAGCACCCCCCATTGAGGGAGATCTGCCACTTGAGAGGGCAACGCCCCTTCTCATTGGGCCGCGTTTGTCCAGGCAGTGGCTTGGGAGGGACATCCTCTGCGATCGTCTCCCGGTGTGAGCGAGAGGGCGCTTGCTCCATGGAGACGGCCGCTGCCACTTCTCCAAGTCCCCGGGTCCCAGCATCGTTCTCGCCCACCTCTGAGGCTGAAACGCATGCAAGGGAGAGCTCTGCCAGAGCTTCGCCAGGAACCTCCGGCCACGCCCACACGGCCAGCGCCAGACCCGCTGCTGCCAAGGCGAGCCAGGGCCACCCACGCCAAGCAGGGACTCGAGACCTGAAGGACTCTGCGGAGCTCGTCGCCACGGAAGACTGCACAGTGAGCGGTTCCCGAACCTCCTGCAACGGGACTCGCGCGTAGGGCTTGGGAGCGGGTGCTTCAGCGGACTCCTTTGGTGGACGTGGCACGAGCGGAGGGGCCTGCCTGGCAACGCTCGGCAGAGGGCTCTCCGGGACGAAGAAGGGTGTCTCCTGCGCCAGCTCCTCGGCCAGCTGCGCCGCGGTGCCGCGTTGCTCGGGGTGCACCGAGAACAGGCGCAGAATGAGGGCGCGCAGAGCGGGCTCCACCTGGGGGCTGCTCAGGAGCGCGGGAGGAGGAATCATGGCATTCAGGTGCCAGAGGCCGTCCTCATCCTGGGAGGGGTCGGCCAGCTCCGGGTACTCGCCGGTGAGGAGCCTGCAAGCGGTGACCCCCAGGGCGTAGAGATCATCGGCCGGAGAGGGGAGGTAGCGAGCGGTGGCGTCTCTGTAGAACCGCAGCTCGAAGAGCCAGGACTCCGGGGAGCGATAGGCCGGAGTGCCCGGAAACCACATGGGAGGCGTGAGGGTGGCGGCACCTGGGTAGATGCCCGAGCCGAAGTCCATGAGCATGGCTCGGCCATCGGAGCGGCGCACCAGCACGTTGTCGCCTTTCACGTCTCGATGGACGAGCCCTTGCGCATGGAGCGCCGCGAGGGCGTGAGCGAGCTGGGCCAGCCAGCGCCGCACCTGAGCGGGAGAGGGCGGGTGGCGCCGGGCCCCGTCGTACAGAGGCACGCCGTCCACCCACTGCATGACGAGGAAGGGGTGGCGCGTGCCGGAAGGAGAGGGCCAGGAGCCATGGTCCAGCAGGCGAGGGATGCTGGGGTCGTCAAGGCGGGAGAGCAGCTCCACCTCGCGGGGGAAGCGAGGGTCCTCAGGCAGCAGGGCCAGCTTGAGGGCCACAAGGGAGGCCTGCTCGTCCTGCAGGGGGACGGCGCGGTAGACGGCGCCATAGACGCCACGTCCGGCCCAGCCCTCGATGCGCCAGGCACCGACCTCCGTGCCCGGAGACAGTATGGCCGGGTGGAGGGTGAGCGGAGACGAGCTGTCCATGGCGTGCCTCGGAGAGGTGAGAGGGACCGCTGCGGTCACCTCATCACAGCCTACCTCACGCGTAGGAGCCCGTCAGTGCTTCAGCGCTCAACTCCACACCCTCGGGCAACAGCTGGCGCTGGCGCAGCCGCATGAGGGACCCGGAGACGCCGACCTCCGTGCTGTCCAGCTGCTTCGCCAGTCCTGCGCGCAACCCAGGGTTGCCTCTCAACCTAGGGGCAGTGCTGCGAGCTGAGCCGGCCTCCGCCCACGCGCGCCAGAATGTCGTAGTACGCGAAGGGGCTGCGGTTCGTGTAGCAGGAGTAGTGCCGGTAGTTGTAGGGCTCCATGTGGATGTGCGGCCCGGTCGAGCACCGCCCATCGAAGTTCCAGGAGGCGGTGGCGAACGAGAAGGCGTTGCTGATGACGGCGCCGTTGTTCACGTTGATGTTGTCCACGTGGGCGTACTTGACCCAGCCGATGGGCGTCCAGCTGCCGTTGTGGAGGGCCTGCACCTCCACCTGCACGACATACCCGCCCGAGGACGGGTTGCCGTTGGCGCAGGCCGGTTTGCGCGCGTTGGCGCCCCCCGAGAGGATCACCCCGCGGATGCCGGTGGCCGGGCTGACGGGCCGCACGTCGAACCAGACCTTCTGCCCGCCTGTCGACATGCCCTGGATCGCCACATCGAAGGACGTGTCCCCGCCATAGACGACGTGGTGGTACGGCGCGGGCGAGGTGACGACCCCCGTGAAGTCGAACGGGCTGACGACGTTCGCCTCCAGGTGGTACGGGTTCGTGCCATCCGCGAGCGCGCTGCCGCTGACTCCCAGCAGCGTGGCGACCGAGACGAGAAGCGCTGCGTGGAAACGCCGTACCGTGTTCATAGGCTCTCTCCTGAGCAAGGGGCCGATTGCTTCGCGCAGTGAGCCAGGAGTCAGAAGAGGTTGTCCAGTTATTTCTAGTTTAGCTCGTTTTACTGGTAGAGATGGGAGCAGTGTCCACGGGTGGATGCTCGCTTCGTCCCGCAGTCCCATGGCCGGAGCGCTCCCCCGTGCAGAGCATGGCACCCTCCGGAGGCAGGGAAGTAAGGGCCTCTCTGCCGCTCCGGAACAGGGCTGAAAGCCCGGGGGGCTTCGTTCCATGGTGAACCTTCTCGACCTGCCACGGCAGGCGCTGTTCGATCTGCAGTCGCGGCTGCGCAACCACCCCGTCGTCAACACGCTGCGGCAGGTGCTGCCCAACAGCCTGACGCTGTCGAGCCCCGCGCCGCATGACCCGGCGCTCGCGGACTTCGAGCGGGTGGAGGTCTACCGCCAGGCCATCGGGCGGTACGTGCGGCCCGGGCAGGTGGTCATGGATGTGGGGACGGGAACCGGGCTGAGGACGCTCCTGGCGGCTCACCGGGCCCCCCGCAAGCTGTACGCGGTGGATCCCTCGCGCCACCTGGACACGGCGCGGTGGGTGGCCCGCCGCCACGGCTTGTCCGACATCATCGACTTCGTGCGGGAGGAGCCCCGGCGCTTCACGCCCGCCGAGAAGAAGGTGGATGTGCTGCTCCACGAGCAGATGGGGCCCGCACTCTTCGACAGGGGCCTGGTGTCAACGCTGGTGGATCTGCGGACGCGGCTCTTGCGGCCCGGTGGGCGCATCCTCCCGCACCGCTTCGAGCTGTTCATCGAGCCCGTCCAGCTCCGGGACGAGGCCTGCCTTCCCTTCATCTGGAGCCAGCGCCTGCCCAGCGTGGACTTCAGCTGCCTCCAGACGCTGCGCGAGGCCATGAGCCCCTCGTACTTCACGCGGCTCATCCGCTCCTACGAGGTGTCCCACCTGCTGTGCGAGCCCGAGCCCGTGTTCACCTTCAATCTGGAGACGGTGAAGCTCGGAGAGCTGCCACGCTACGTCCAGTACTCGCGGCCCGTGCAGCGGGAGGGGCGGCTCGATGGCTTCTGTGTCTTCTACCGGGCGGCCTTCGACGAGGACACGTCCTTCTCCGTCTCGCCCCTGCGGGGGCAGAACCCCGCCCCGCTGATGTTGCTGCGCGTGGACTCCCGCGGCTTCACCCAGAACCAGGCGCTCCGCCTCGAGCTGGAGCTGCCGGCGCTGGAGGATGTCACCTCCTGGCGTTGGCGCTTCAACTGACGAGGATTAGCTTGCTCGGGTGTCACGCGCGCTCTTCGTCCTCATGATGCAGGGCTGGGTGGCCTCCGCCTCGGCCCAGGCCGTTGCCAGCAAGCCGCGCACCCTGGGCGGTGGGGTGTGCGGAACGACCAACTGGGTCTGTGTCGCCGAGTGCATCGACTCGAGCTGCATGGAGCAGTGCCTGCGCAAGGGGTGCGAAGAGGCGCTCAACCGGCTTCGGGTGTGTACCGCGCGAGCGGGCTGTGCACCGGATGACACCACCTGCTCGGCGCGTGCGTGTGGGGCGACGTGTCAGCGCGCCTTCGAGCCGGCACCCCGGAGCCCGGAGAAGGAGAAGCCGCAGCCGTGCGAGGGCTTCACGGTGGAAGGCCCTGGCAGCCCTCCGAAGGAGCTGGTGGGGCGATGGGAGCTCTCGGCGGCGACCCTCAAGCCCGAGCCCACGGGGACTCCGGACCGGCTGAACCCGACGCCGCGCCCTGACTACGTGCGGATGCTGGAGGTGACGCCTTCGGGGTGCTTCCTCCTGGGGACGAAGCTGGAGGATGCCACGCTGGGCCAGGGGAACTCCCTGGAGGTGCGCTCCTGGGGCACGTTCGCGGTGACGGAGGACAAGGTGGTGCTGAAGCCGAAGGACGGGCAGGCGGTGGGCAAGGTGTGCGGAGCGCCCCGCGTCATCGGCCTGTCGAAGGGGAAGTTCCTGGGCCCGCGCTATTCCTTCAGCGTGGAGGAGGACACGCTCACCCTCGTCGTGGACGATGCCTCCCAGCGTACCTTCCAGTTCCAGCGTGCGGAGGTGGGGGACACGAAGGCGCGTGCCAAGGAGTAGGGGCAGCGCTCCTCGCGTTGCGCTAGGACAGGGCGTGACGATGGAACGACTGGCGAGCGTCGATGCGGCGTGGCTCCGGATGGAGGAGCCCACCAATCTGATGATGATCACCGCGGTGCTCTGGTTCGACGAGCCCCTAGACTGGGAGCGGCTGAAGGCGGTGGTGCGAGAGCGGCTGGTGGAGCGCTTCCCCCGCTTCCGGCAGCGGCTGGTGGGGACTGGGGGGCTGCTCGTAGCGCCGTACTGGGAGGAGGACCCGGCGTTCGAGCTGGAGGCGCACCTGGGCCACGCCGTGGTGCCACCGCCGGGAGACCGTGACGCCCTGGAGCAGCTCGTGAGCCAGTGGATGAGCGTTCCCCTGGAGCGCTCGCGCCCGCTCTGGCAGTTCCACCTGGTGGACGGCTTCGGGCGAGGGGGCGCGGTGCTGGTCCGCATCCATCACACGCTCGCGGATGGGATCTCCCTGGCGCGAGTCCTCCTGTCACTCATGGACGAGAGCACGGAGGAGCACTTCACGCCGGAGCCCTCGCCTCGGGAGGAGCCGCCGACGCCGGGGTGGAGGAAGATGCTGCGAGGGGTGCGCGCGGTGGCCTCGGGCACTCGCGCGGCGCTCAAGCGTGGCGCGGAGCTGCTCGCCGAGCCCATCCAGCTGGGAGACCTCGTGCGCGAGGGCTCTCGAGGGGCGGCCGCGGTGAAGCGCCTGGCGCTGCTGTCCTCGGACCCTGCCACGGTGCTCCGGGGGGAGCTGGGGACGGCGAAGCGCGCCGCGTGGTCGGAGCCCATCCCCCTCGAGGAGGTGAAGGCCTTGGGCCGCGCCATGGAGAGCACGATCAATGACGTGCTGCTCGCGGCGCTCACGGGGGCGCTGCGCCGCTACCTGGAGGAGCGGGGGGGACCGGTGGAGGATCTGCGCGCCATGGTTCCGGTGAACCTGCGGCCGCTGGATGAGCCCATTCCCCGCGAGCTGGGCAACCGCTTCGGGCTGGTGTTCCTGGACCTGCCGGTGAAGGAGGAGGATCCGCGGCGGCGGCTCCGGGCGCTCAAGCAGCGCATGGACGTGCTGAAGCGCTCGCCGGAGGCGGCGTTGACGTTCGGGATGTTGGGGATGGCGGGACTGGTGCCGGTGGCGGTGGAGCGGGCGATGGTGGACGTGCTGGCTGCGAAGGCCTCGCTCATCATGACCAATGTCCCCGGGCCGCGGCATCCGGTATTCCTGGCGGGCACGAAGCTGGCGGGGTTGATGTTCTGGGTGCCGCAGTCGGGCAAGGTGGGCCTGGGCGTGAGCATCTTCAGCTACGCGGGGCAGGTGACGGTGGGAGTCTCCGTGGATGCGGGGCTGGTGCCGGATCCGCATCGGCTGGTGAGCACGTTTCGGGACGAGCTCGCGGCGCTGGCCTCCGCGGCCGCTTCCCCGGGGACTGCGCCCGCTCCTGGCTGAAGGGGCTCAGCTCCCGGCGAGCTCGTCGTAGCCCCGGCCCTTGAACTGGAGGAGGCAGAAGCCATGGCCGAAGGGGTCGGCCATGAGGGCCATGCGGCCCCACTCGAGCTCCTGGATGGCCTTCTCCAGCGTGGCCCCGTGGGACTGGGCCCGTTCCACCGCGGCCTCCACATCGGTGACGACGAAGTCCAGGTGGATGGGCGTCCAGTGGCGGCGGTAGTCCCGGAGGGAGGAGGCGCTTGGGCTGGGCTGGCTTGCGGCGGGCTTGGCGAGGATGTCGATCGCTGCCGAGGCGCCGAGCAGCTCCGCGCCCTTGTCCCCGAACCGGCGCCCGACCTTCAGCCCCAGCACCTGGGTGTAGAAGGCAATCCCTCTTTCCAGATCATCGACGTCGATGCAGACGCGCAGCTCGAGCATGATCCTGGGAATCTATCTCCAGTCCTGCTCTGGAGGCGTGAACTCCTCCCACTGGAGCGGGACTTCGCCCGGTACCTGGAGTGCGGAGTGCTGGCGCATGGCTTCGCGCGGGTGCGCTGCGAGAGTTGCAAGGACGAGTTGCTCGTTGCCTTCTCGTGCAAGGGACGAGGGGTGTGCCCCTCCTGCAACGCGAAGCGAGCGCATGTAACGGCAGTGCACCTGGTGGAGCGCGTGCTGCCGCGCGTGCCCTATCGGCAGTGGACGCTGTCCTTTCCGCATCGG
>Ga0190275_10002174_pt1 | contig 14178 bp, 9 predicted proteins | sample Popmic550T_FD_133745 | JGI IMG/M metagenome (GOLD analysis project Ga0190275, IMG submission 133745) | Populus adjacent soil microbial communities from riparian zone of Yellowstone River, Montana, USA - 550 T | ecosystem: Environmental > Terrestrial > Soil > Riparian zone > Trees stand | place... | reverse complement strand
GTATACGCAGGTGAGCGACCTGTCCCCCCTGAGGGAACTCACCGGCCTCCTGTCGCTCGACCTCGGGTATACGCAGGTGAGCGACCTGTCCCCCCTGAGGGAGCTCACCGGCCTCCACTCGCTCGAGCTCGGGGATACGCCGGTAAGCGACCTGTCGCCTCTGGAGGAACGGCTGCTCAGCGGGACACTTAGGAGGCTCGGCGTGAGTGCGGAAGACCTGCGCGCACAACCTCCAGAGTTAGCAGAGGCGAGAGATGCGGCCAGTGCGTTCCGCGGCTACTTCGAAGACCTTCGCCGCGGCGCACGGCGCAACGCCGAGTTGAAGCTCGTGCTGATCGGCAACGCGCAGGTGGGTAAGACGACGCTGAAACACAACCTCGTCCACGGCGAAGCGCCGCGAGAGCAGATCCGCGAGCGGACGCACGGGATCGACGCCTCGACGCTCGTCTGGCCTGTGGGTAGAGAGGAGTTTCGTCTGACGGTGTGGGACTTAGCGGGGCAGGAGATCTACCACACCATGCACCGCTTCCTGCTCCACCCGCGCGTTCTCTTCCTCTTGCTGTGGGCGGAGGAGACGAAGGAGCCGGACGAGCGGGAGCGGCACTCAGTCTCCTATTGGCTGGAGCTGGTGCGGCAGCTCGGCCCGGGGAGTATCACCTTGCTGGTCAAGAACCAGATCGATCGCGGTCCCAGGTTCGGAACGCGCCCACCGGAGCTGACCGGCACTGAGATTCCGGTGGTGGCGGAGGTGGCGGTAAGCGCCGCCAAAGGGGACGGAGTGCCGGCGCTGCGGGCGACCATCACCGAGCAGGTTCTGCGCTTCCAAGACGCCTTCGGCTACTTGCTGCCCGCGTCGTGGCTTGCCGTACGAGAGGAGTTGGAGGAGCGCCGGACCGCGGGGGCGCGTGAACTCCCCTTCGGGCAGTTCGAGCAGCTCTGTGCCGTGCACGGCGCGCACAACACCCGCATCCTGGCGGAGTACTTGGCGCAGTGCGGCTTCCTCTTCTACCGAGCAGGCCAATTTGGGGACCGCCTGATCCTGGACCAGGACTGGCTGCTGGAGCAGGTGTACGCCGTGTTCGACCCTCGGCGCAGAATCCGGCAGCGGATCGAGCGGATGGGAGGGCGGATCATGGCCGACGACGCCGAATGGGTCTGGCCGGACCAGGACGAGGCCGAGCGGACGATGTTCCTGGGCTTCCTTACAGGCGCGGAGCTCGCCTTCCGGGTGAGCTGGCAAGTGCCCGCGGAGTACATCGTTCCTGCGCTACTTCCAGAGGTGCCGCCGGACTTCCGTACCGGCAGAGGAGCCGCGGACATCTGGCTGGACCTGCGTTATCCGGTGCTGCACCGGGCCCTGATCGGGCGGCTGATCGTGCGGCTCTCCGCACATAGTCCTCACCGCCAATGGTGGCGCGATGGCATCGACGTGCGCGCGCCGGATGGGAGTTGGGAGGCAAGCGTAGAGGTGAAGCGCGACGGGCATACCCTCGCCATCCACCTGCACACGCTCGACGAGGACCATCCGCAGGAAACCGGTTCCCAACTGCGGGTGATGGCCTCGCTGCTGAAGCAGGTCGAGGAAGTAATGCCTGGCGCCCAGCAGGAGATCGCCGGAAGTCCAGACGGGAAGACCTACGTCGACTTGGGCGAGTTGGACCGGGCACGCGCGGAGAGGCGCACCCACTGTGTGGACGTGAACCGCAACGTGTGCGAGACCACACGATTTGCAGGCGTGCCGTCGCGGGCCGACTTGGCGCGGGTTCGCAACGACAGTTTAACCGTGGAGGACCAGACAATGACTCGCAAGCCCCGCACACTGAAGATCTTCATCTCTTATGCCCATGCGGATGAAACGCTGAAGATCGAGTTGGACAAACGACTGAAGGCTATCGGGCGCAAGTACGCGATCGAACCCTGGAGCGATCGGCAGATTCTGGCGGGTGGTCTCGTTCATGACGAGATACTGAGCCGTCTGAAAGCGGCCGACGTGACGCTCCTGCTGATCAGCCCGGATTTCATGGCATCGGACTACTGTTGGACCACCGAGATGGAAGTGGCGCTGGAGCAGTACGAAAACGAGGGAAGGCTGCCCGTGCCGATCATCGTTCGCCGGACGTCAGAATGGTACGAGTCGAAGATCGGACGGCACTTGGCGCTGCCGAAGGACGGGCGGCCGCTCTCGGCGTGGAAGGACGCGGATGAGTTCTGGGGTGAGGTCGAAGACGGCCTGAGGCGCCTCGTCCGGGAACAGCTTGGAGGAGCGTAGACGCGGCTCCTTGCCGTAGAGTGCCCCCAAGCAGACTCCAAGCGAAATACGCCCGCCCGCCGCTGATTCGTTCAGCGGCGGGCACTTACTTTACTACGTCCGAAAGCTCTCTCTACCTCAACATGAGAGACGGGAAACAGCCCTGCGATTAGCCGCCGGTTAGCAAGGCCGTGAGCTCGGTGCAGGGCGCAACCTCCCGTGTGGGGCGTTGGTATGGTGGCAGTACACCCGGAGCGAGCAGTGGCTTTCGATAACTCGACGGCTCGCAAGCTCGCCGATCTCGTATCGAAAGCCGCGCTCGCTTTTTCGCACGCTGCGCGTGCTCAAAAGGAAGGCGCTTATGGCGCAGCAAACCCGTGAACAGCGGAAGCCCCGTGGGCTTCTCCGCGCAACCGACGAGGAGTGGACGGCGATCTGCGCCCTGGCCAAAGAAGCCGGGCGCCCGATCATGAGCTGGGTGCGCGAGCACTGCACCCGCGCCCCCCCCACCCGCGCGTCCCGGCGCCGGGCGCGCGTGAACAGCTCGCGACTCCACCAGCTCAGCCGCATCCTCAACAACCTGCGGCAGCTCGGCCGCGTCGCCGACGCGGACGGGGACGGCCCCGCCGCCGAACGCCTCGCCACCGTAGCCGCCGAGGTCGAGGCCGTCGCGATGGCGCGGCCCGATCCGCGCGCCACGGTTCCCGCGGCGCTGGCCGCGCTCGTCGCGGCCGGCGTCGAGCTGAACGCGCTCGCCCACCGTGCCAACACCCAGGAAGAGCTCCCGCCGGCCGCCGAGCTGGACGCCGCCCTCGCCGCCGCCCTCGCCGCAGTGCGGCTGGAGGCGGCCCCGTGATCGGCAGCGTCAACAAGGCCACCGGCGGCCTCGGCAAGGGGTTCAAGGGGCTGCTGTCCTACCTTGAAACCGGCAAGGACGGGAAGCAACTCGACCGCATTGATTGGGTCGAATCCCGTAATCTCGGCACGGAGCGGCTCGACCTCGGGGGCCGCTTCATGGCGGCCACGGCCCGCGAGTCAGTGCGCGTAGAAAAGCCCGTCTTTCACTTCTCCGTCAGCTTCGATCCGAATGATCCCGTCAACCGCGACGTGATGCGGCAGGTGGCAGACGGCATCTTGCGCGACCTGAAACTCGACCAGCACCAGGTGCTGATCGTCGCGCACAAGGACACGGCGCACCGCCACATGCACTTCGTGGTCAACCGCGTCCATCCCGATGAAGGCCGCGCATGGAAGCCGAGCCACACGAAACGGAAGATCGAAGCGAGCCTGCGCCGCTTGGAGGTCGAGCACGGTCTGCGCATCGTGCCCGGGCGGCTCGCCCCCGTGCCAGAGCGCGCGCGGGAGGCCGCCGCGGACCGCCCCGCGCCGTCCCCCCGTCCGGCTCGCGGAGACGCGGCTTTCCTTGAAGACGTGAAGGAGCGCGCCCGCCCGGTGTTCCAGCGGGCGCGCTCTTGGGCCGAGCTGGAGAGCGGGCTGGCCGAGGCCGGCCTGCGCGTCCGCATGAACGGGCGCGGCATGTCCGTCACCGACGGCCAGCGGGAGGTGAAGGCGTCCGAGATCGACCGGGCGTTCTCGCGTAACAACATTGAGAAGCGGTTCGGCGCCTACTCGGCTTACCGCGCGCGCGTCGCGGTCGCGGGGGACCGCCCGGCGCCGCAGCGAGACGCCGCCGGCGCCTCCGCACCGCCCCGGCCGGGCGCCGCTCGGTCGGGTCACGGCACGCAGACCGAGGGCGCCACGCATTCCGGCCGGAATACGCAGCCGCGCCCGCCGGTCGCGCCGGGTGAGCGCGTCTTCTGGCGTGCCTACCGCCGCTTCAACGACGACCTGGCGCAGCTCTACGAAAATCCCGTCGAGGCCCGCAGGACGATCATCCGCGCCGCCGCGCGCGACCCTGAACGCGTAGCCGCCGAAATTTGCACGTCGCCAGAGCGCTTTGGAACGCTGAAAACCGCCGAGGGAGGGGTGCGGGACGGCCGCGCCGCCGCCGCGGCTGAGAGCGCGTATCTATTCCTTCAAGCACGCGCCGACCGTCCCCGGCCAACCTTGAAGGAACTGCAGAACCTGATCGCCGAGCACACCGAGGCGGTGCGTCAGGCGCGCGCCCACCCGGAGGCCGTTCAGGCAAACGGCCTCGCCAGGGTGGAGCTGCGGCTGGCCGAGGAGCGCAGGGGCTACTACTTCCGTGCACTGGAGGGCGCGCGAGAGGGGCTGGGACGGATCTACGTCAATCCTGCGGCGGCGGGCCGCAACATCTGGCGAGCCGTCCAGGGCGAGGGTAGGGCGGCTGTCGAGAAAGACATTCGCACGCGTCCCGACCGGTTCGGGGCGCTACAGGGCGAGGAGCGCCGCCGCCTGTTCGGCTTCTGGCGGGGCATGGACACCTCCGCTGCGCGGGCGGGCGCGCCGGAGGTCGCGCGCGCGGTGGGGATCGCTGCCGAGGCCCGCGAGCACGCGCCGTCGCGCCAGGAGCTGTCGCAGCTGCGCGCACGCGTCACGGGCACGCAGCGCGACCTGAACGCGGCGCGGGCCGCCCCGCCGCCGCGCCGGTCGCCGCAGCAGATCGAGCTGGAGATCGGCGCCCTCATGCAGAAGGCGGCGGGCCAAGCTCAGCGGATCGCGACCGGCACGCTCGGCCCGCTTGCCGCCGGGCCCCAGCAGCTCCTCGACAAGACGGGGATCAAGCACGTCCAGCAGCTCGCCATGATGGTGAAGGCGCCGCATCTCGCCGTCGCTAAAGCGGCATGGGAGCTGGCGGTGAAACTCGCCCGTGGTGATCGCGACCGCGACCACAACCGCGGCGGGCGTTGAAGCCCGGCTGCGCGGGATGCCTTAGGTCCGGCTCTGCTGCAATCCGCCGCGGTGGCCATTGTGGTAGTTGGGGACCGGGGCGCTCGGCATCCGACGTATGAGCGAAATCCGTAAACCCTACACAACGAGCCACTTACAAGAAATCATGTTAGGTACTGAACAAATCTCGCTGATTTTCCTTGTGAATCTGCTGATGCGGTGCTATCCTTCTGCATCTGCTGAGTCACCCGGTGACTTTCATCGAGAGAAGGAGCTGATGGGATTCCCTGAATCCGAGACGGATGTGTTCGCCCATGAGAGCCGCGTCCGCGACTTGTATGCGGAGCGCCTCCCCTCGCTTCGCCCGCGCGAGTTGGTGGCGCAGCGGGAGGTGCGGTACGCGAATAGCCTCATTCGCGCGGACCTTCGCACCCTCGACGAGGACAACGTAATCCGCGAATGGGAGTTTAAGCTCCAGGCGGACTACCGTGCGCTCGGGCAGGTCCTGTCGTATCTCGCCCAGGCCAAGCTGGAGTTCACGTTCGAGCGCACCGTCACGGGGGTGATCGCCGCGTTCAGCATCCCACCGGAGATTCGCCTGGCCGTGCAGGTCAACAACCTGGGGATCGAGCTGGTGGAGATCCCCGCCTGGATGCGGCTGGGTGGTGCCGCCCCGTCGCAGGAGCCCCCGCGGATCGTTGTGATCCCGGCTCTCGGCCCCTCCGCCAACTAACGTCAACGGTCAACGACTGGAGCGTACTGTGCTTACCATCCCCAAAACCCGCCCGCAGGTCATCCTGACCGACTCCATTCCGCAGGACCCGGAGTACCAGGGGCTGCGGATCGTGCACGTGCAGAGCGACGGCGACGCCGCCGAGGCGTTCGCGGCCAACCGCTACGAGTTCCAGCACCAGCCGGCCGACTACACGCCCATCAAGGCCACGCTGTGCCGCAAGGGCGTCATTGGCCTGGGCCAGCCGCAGAAGGAACGGGTGGTCGCCCTGCTGCACCCGACCCTGAAGATGTTCACGGACCTGGTGCGATACGACCCCGCGAATCCGCCGGCCGAGGACTACCACGCCCTGCAGATGAAGGACGCGCACGAAAAGACGCAGAGCGACTTCAAGGGCCAGAAGGCCACCAACCGGGACCTGTTCCGCAACTACATCCTGGAAGGGATCACGGGCGGACGGCCTCTGTTCCTCCCCGTTATCAGCGGCTGGCAGTCCCGGGCGGTGTTCGATCGGACAGTCTTCGTCGCCTTCGACGAGGAAGATCCGAACGCCCTCTACGGCCTGATCTACCTGCCCAAGTCGCCCATTATGCAGGCCGACGGGCAGACGCAGACCTCGGCCCTGTTCGCCGTGGCCCACTCCGCCGACGCGGTCACGCGGGGCGCGCTGGAAAAGCTCACGGTGACGCTGGAGGTGGAGCTGAACGTGGACGCCCCCAAGGCGGGGCAGAGCTTCGCGGACCGCAACGGCCGTGGCACTAAGAAGAACCGCAACCTGGTGATCGCCCTGGATGTCTCCGCGCCGCTGAGCGAACTGCGCACCCGGGCTACCGAGGGCACCGTGTTCGAGAGCCGCATTGCTGACGGGCGCACCACTGGCACCTCGGAGACGGCTACCACGAACATCGTGGACCTGTCCACGATGGAGCAGATGCTGCTGAATGCGGTGACCGGCGGCCGGCTCAAGCCGGAGCAGCTCAAGCACTTTCACGTGGACACGCTGTTGCCCTACGCGCAGGAGTTCCTGCAGATGCTGGACGATCTATTCGCGGAGCACTGGCCGGAGAGCTCGGCCCGGCAGGACACCTTTCGTCGCCTGTACGTGCACGGCTGGCCGTTCGCGCTTAAGGCTATCGCGCTGGCCTACTTCGAGAGCCGCAGCGACGAGTTGGGCCCGCGAGCGGCGGCCGTGGCCGCGCGCGACCCCAGCCGCCCCCAGGAAGAGGTGTTCCGGGAGCGGCTGGAACAGGAGCTGGTCGACGCGGACAAGATCCCGGAAGTCCCCCTGGACGAGCTGAAGCGCCGCTTGGCCGCCATCGACTGGCTGCGTTACCGCAAACACTGGGTCGACCTGACCGGAGCCAAGATCGGCAAGGACGGCAAGCGCAAGACCTTCCGCCTGAAGAGCACCGGCGAGGAAAAGGTGCAGGGGCAGGCGCAGAATACGGCGTACATCATCAATGCCGTCAAGAACAAGATTCTTTCTGCCACGTGGGAGGAGCTCACAAGTCAGGTGGACGCCTCCCCGAAGGGGAAGTAACAAACCACAATACCGACGGAGCCCGCCCTGATTTCAGGTGAAATCACGGCGGGCTCCGCACCAGATGAAGGGTGTACGGATGGCAGCTCTATCGACGGCGGTCGGTGAAATATGCCCGCCCCCCAGCTCACGCAGGCGCCACGCCGGCCTTGGTGATCCGCACGCCCTGAACTGAAACTGCTGGAGGAACGGCCCTTCGGCCGCCACGCCAGCCGCGGAAGCCGCTCGTCAGTCCTCGCCGCCTGTCTTGATTACGGAACTGGTGCTCAGCCGCAGTATCTCGCGGCCAAACTCGGCCACACGCGCCGCCACCGGCCTCCGTTCTGCGGGGGAGCTGCGAATCGTATTTTATGTTGTTCCGACCGGAACGCGGCCATGCGCACCGCGAGCCCCAGCGACTTTTCACCGCCTAATTCCGAACTGTCCACCCCACGCCGTGCCCTTCTAGATTCCGGTCGGAATGCCGTAACTCGGCCGTGGTCACAACCTCTAGGCCTGTGGGAGATCGCGATATAATGAGAAAGGGTGCGACCGGATGCTGCCCGGAATGCCTGAGATGAGCCACTCCGCGACCGCGCTCGCGACCGAGGAGGACGTCCGCAGTAAGGTGGTGATCTCCTGGCTGTCGCTTCACGGGTTCGCCCCAGCTGACATCCTCGTCGAGCGCTCCTTCGAACTGCGCGTTGGACGCAGTGTGTTCCGCGTGGGCGAAAGCACCGGCGCCGGGGAGGTGATCCGCCCCCTGCACCCACGGGCCGACGTGCTGGTACGGCACGTGGACGGGCGCAACCTCCTGGTCGTAGAGGTGAAGGCGCCCGGCGAGCCGCTGGATGAGGAGGCGCGCGAGCAGGGGATTTCGTACGCGCGGCTCCTGCGCGGGGGTGGAATCGCGCCGTTCGTGGTGCTCACCGACGGACACCGGACGCGCATCTTCGACACGATCAGCGGCGACGAGGTGGTGGGCGAGTTGGTGCCGGGGGACCATCGGCACGCTAGGAGCGGCTTCCGCGTTACGGGTGAGCATTCGGATCTTCGCGCGGAGGCGCTGGAGAAGTTAATCAGCTTGGATTGCGGCAACTTGGCCGCGTTCTGCCGCGGCCAAGTAGAGTTCCACATGCGCAAGCTAAGGGACACGGATCCCCAGAGTGGCCGCAAGTACATCCCCAGCCTCTACGTGGAACGCCCGAAGGCTCAGCACCGCCTCGATTCTCTGATTGCCGAGGGCAGGCGGGTGATCCTCATCGTCGGTCCTCCCCAGGTGGGCAAGACTAACCTGGTCTGTCACTCCGTGGAACGTCGGCTCGACCAGGGGGAGCCCACCCTGTTCTATCCCGCAATCGCGGTGGGAGGGCTCGCAGCCGAGTTGCGCGACGACTTTGAGTGGGTGCTCCGGCAAGGTGTAGGTAGCGACGCTCTGGCAGCAGACCGCTTGGCGCGGGTGGCGCGGGCGAGCGGCCGCCGGCTGGTGATCTTCGTGGACGGGTGGAATGAGGCTGCAGTCGAGGCGGCGCACTCCATCGACGCCGCGGCGGCCCGTATCGCTTCGGACCAAGTGACGTTCGTCATCAGTATGACCAACGTCGCTGCACGACGCCTGCTCATCGACGCCGTCGGCGATCCAACCTTTGTCGCTGATGAGGTGGGTGTGCGTCCGGGAGAGATGGTCCTGCTGGAGCTTCGCAATCCGGCCATCCAGAAAGGGTGGAGCGTAGTGATGCTCAACGATTATGACGATGAGGAGTGCGACCGAGCATACGAGCTTTACTCGCGCGTATTGAATGTTGAGGTCCCACGATTTCATGGATACACGGCGGAGCCGCTGCTCCTCCGGAATGCGATGCTGGCGTCGGCGGGAGGCACCCTTCCAAAAACACTGAACGGAGTTGCGCTCCTCCAGAACCAGGTGAACGCGAAGCTAGAGCGGGCGCGACTCGATTTTACGGTCGGGAAGATGCTGTTGGTTGAAACCGCGGAGGAACTCCTAGAGTGCGGTGCACCGGCTCGGGTAGACCGTCTGTTGAACAGATTGAGAATTCCTGTTTCGACCGGAGTTCCGTCGGGACTCTTCGAAGCAGCTCTGCTGGTCCGTAGAGCGGAGGATCTGACGTCTGACGGCGTCGATTTTTACTTCCAGCGCGAACGTGATTTCGTCGTCTCGTACTGGACACGAAACTGGGCGCGATCACTTCGTGATCCACAATCCAGGCTTGCCGAACTTGAACAGTTTGCGGGCACGGAGGTTGGCCGCTCGGCGCTGGGGTGGTTCCTGAGAGAGGCCTGCAACCGAGAACTGCGAGACGAGCTTTTCCTGACCTTTGCTTCGACGGCGGCGGAGCCGGTCCGGTTGCTGATGCTGCAACACGTACCGGTCCCGCGCCCCTCATCGGGTCTGGAACTCGAGGACATCCTGTCTCAGGTACGAGCCGGGCTGCGTGACGGTAGTCCGGAGGTCCGGCTTCACGCGGTCATAGCATGGGAGGAACTCATCGATAACTCCGCGAGCGATGCTGACCGCCTCATTTCTGATCGAGAGGTCGTAGAGGACGTACTTCGGTTGGACACAGTATATCCTCTCGAAGTGGACAGCACTGGAGAACAGGTTCTTCTCACCTTCCGACAGCTCCACGGCTATGACGAAAGCTACCTCGACGAAGCGCTTGGCCATCACTCCAGGATAAGTGAGCTCCTCGCTGATCTGGCCTCGGACAGTTCCGTGCGCGGAAGCGCGGTGAAAGCATTTGGATATGCCGCGCCGCTGCTCTTCTTTCGCTGGTTTTCCGAAAGGTTGCCACTCGAACCGGCCGAGCGGGATATCGTAGCGCCTGGTCTCAGGAATGCGGTTGAGCGCCTCCGGGAGTTGATGTACTGGGAGTACGACCGCGCCGGCGGCTTGGTAGATGTGCTAGGAGATGATGAAGATGAGGCCGAGGCGCGGGAGGAGCGCACTCGTCATCACCAGATCTTTAGCGCCTGTTTCGAGCCGGTGATCCGTGCGTTTCCGGGAACCGCCCACGAGCAGGCGCTAACTGGGTTTCTTTCTGATCTTATCGCTGACTTGCCCGAGTATCGATGGGCCAGCCGAGCTAGGCCTGCTCTAAACGATTCTGAAAGCGAGCAGATATCTCTGGTGTTGGGACCGTAGCGCCGGGATCGGTTCCTCGCCTTCCGCGATGCGCCGACCTTTGATCGTCCCCCGCTGACAATCCGATTGCAGGCCAGCGAACCGCCACCCGGAACGGAGATCGGTCCGATGGCGAAGCTGAAGCTGGAAGACCTTGAGATCACCTCGTTCGAGACTCGGCCGCCGCCGTGCAGCGCGGTACCGTGATCGCGAACGCCCCTCCCCAGGGCACGCTCTACATCGAGACCTACGAGGCGGACGCCTGCGTAACCAAGGACCTTTACTGCACCTACGGCTGCTCGGTGAACATCACCTGCGCGCGCATGTGCATCCTCACGGGCTGACGGCTCCACCCCGCTCGCCGGACGGGACGCGGCCCCCGTTCGGTGTTTCCCTTGCGATCCCTGCGCAGGTCCGTGACCCCGGGTGTACGTGGGGAATCCGATTTGATTTGTCCGTCAAACCGCTATAACCGGGCGGGGGGGAGACGACGGGGAGGAGTTTCGCCGAGGCGGGGGCCACTGGCGCAGCGCGCGCTGCCAGTGGCCCCCCGGCAGTTCCGATCGGAATGCCGGGAAGCGCGGAGAGGACGCTTCCCCCCGAAAGGCACCCCACCACGCGAGCCGTCGATCCCGCCGACTTCTCTCTCTGGCCCGCGCGCTTCCATGCCGGGAAAGGGGCATATGGCGTGGCTTGCGTCCGACTAACTCCGCAGCTAGTTCTCCGCAACGGCTGAAACCCACCACGACTGGTTTGGAGGTATCGATGCCCGATCTTGAGATGAGGATGCGGTACATTAAACGCATAGACAGTGGCCAATGTGGTCCACAGCGACAGCCGCTCCTGTATTATCGGAACATGCACCCTAGCTGGCGAATTCGCATCTTCGTCAACCATCACTGGATTTATCAAGGCCAGGAGTTGAGTGAGCCCCAAGAGTATGTACTCGAGCCCAATCCGAGCGGTAATCCAGACCTTGATGTCTTGATGGGATGCCCTTTCCCGAATACCACCTCGCAGCAATTTCACTGGGACATAGTTGATGCGAAGATCGAGTAGTCCGTTGTTAGAGCGAAAGAGTTGGGAACGCTCTTCACGCCCGCGGAACTGACCGACTGGCAGACTATGTGCGGTCGACTAGTTCGGATCACGACGAATCGAAACAGAGCTGCTGGATGCTTTCGTTGATGGATTTCCACGCTTTGGGCCAGGGGTCCGTATGAACCGCAGAAAGTTCATCGCGAGCAGCATCTTGGGCGCCGCGTCGCTCAGACTGCCGCCACGTCTAACAGCTCAGCAAATGGTATCTCCTACACCACTTAGCTCGCTGTTCAAGCAAGGCTTGACCGGAAGTGCGACGATGATCGGCCGCCCACCGCAGCCCTCGATTCACAACCACGTGTCATTAGGGAAGGACCACGGCGCGATTGCGCTACTACGGCTGCACCAGCCGGCCCTGTCGACGCACAGAAATATTCAGGAGCTCGGCGACTCACTTGTTTCTGCATTTGAGAAGGAACCGGGACCGCCCCTGTTTCCAACTCCCTCCTATATCCTGGGGCACGGCGCAGCCGGGTTCGTGGATGTTGGGGACGGGGATTTTGGCATGTCGGACAAGGGTTCGATCCGCCCTGACAACGAGGATGTCTGGGCACCGCAGTTCGCGAGGCTTTGGACGTCACCCGCATCGCAACCATCATCCTACGGCCCAATCCCGAAGCATCGTGTGATTTACCTGATGAGTTGCTCGACGGCAGCCAGTGCGGTCAGGGATGGCGTTCGTCGGCCGGTAGGAAGGGACCTAATGCAGCGCATCGCCAACATCGGGAACCTCCGAGTCTACGCTTGGACAGGGCTAATCTTCGTCAACACAGACGGCTGGAAATTGGAACCGGGGGCGGCAATGGTCTGCTGCATGCCTAGTGATACGAGTCCTGCGGCAGCAGCACTGTTGTGCCCAGAGCATTTTTGGCGTGAACCAACGCAGTTGAAGATTCTGTTAACGCAGGCAGCACGTGCCTCCGCATTTGTTGATCAGCAGCCGCTTGTTAGTATGCAGACCCTCGGGTTTGCGCAGGGTATGGAGGCCGAGGATGTCGAGTCGATCTCCATCCTCAGCCCACGGACTGGGCGGGAGTACATTTTTCCCCCAGCCGTGGCGACGCAGCTATTTAAGTTCCTTTTCTCCTCTCAGCCTTTTTCGAAGGATGGTCAGATCGTGGGCGCCGTGACGGCCCGATGCACCGTTAAGTATCGAAGCCAACCGCCCCTGACGGTGGATCTGGTAGCCGACCGCTTGGCAGATACTTCAGCGGGAAGTGTCTTCCTCGTGTCCCCAGCGATCACGACGTACCTCACGCAGATTGGTGTCTCGTAGCTGACGGTGCGGGCTCCCGAGCTTGCACTCTCACGGCTGCCGGGTGGGTAACTCGTGCGAGGCGACCGGCACTACCGTTCGTTGCGACGTCTCATCTTGGGTTGCGGCACACCCGCAGGCGCGGCACGCCCGCCGGCGGGGAAAAGAGCGGAGGAGGGGTTCGTAGTGGAACGTCACGCGGACTACTTCTTCCCGGTCCTATAGATACGTTCGGCTTCGGCAAGTTGCCGCGCCCGAGCGGCTACGCGCCGGGCTTCCACTTCACCGCGCGCGCGTTCGAGCGCGTTCCTAAGTTCGGCCGTGACAAAGGCCCCTCGACGCTGGAGGTCCGGCAGCAACCGCTCAACTTCGTCCCACCATAGGCCGTCTTCGCGACTAACGTCGATGCCTTCCGCCCTGCGTCCTTCTCTCTCCAAGCATTCACCTCCTGATCTCGAACTATCCAAAGACCGTGTGGGCTGTCGATCATTAACTGACCTCGGCGGATCGCGACTTCATCGCCGAGAGAGAGATGGCGAACTTTGATCACCCCCCCAAGCTCATCAAAGTGCCCTGGAGAATGAGCGTTGCGTCGCTTCAAGCAGGGCATCGACTTCTCGTTTGCTCCGCTCCAGGCTTCTGACCGCAGATCGGAAGACGTAAAGAGCCGTCGTACATTGACCTGCGTAGCTTCTCTAGAGCTAACTGGCTGTGTGCCATATGGGCCTTGTCCTATCCCGCCGCCGGAGCCGTGGCACGCTCCGCGTGCTCACGCCGCCGCCGCCAGCTGCTGCCGCGCCGCGCGCCGCGACCGGCCCCGCTTCCGCGATTGCGCAGCTGCCGCGATGACACTGGCGCAGTTGGGATGCGCGGCCAGGTCCCGTCCCTCGCTTCGGCAGAACTGCAGCGCGATGCCCCACAGCGCGGTGGACTCGCGCGCCTGCGCGGCCTAAAACGCGGTGTTGTACCGCTGCGACCGGTGCCGGACCTGTAGCGCTGCGATCGGTTCCTCGCCTTCCGCGATGCGCCGATCCGGCGAACTGCACGCCGCGAGCGTCGCCGCCAGGAGCAGCAGCCGCGCGCGCCTGCTCCGCATGAGCATGGTTCCCTCCGGGGTTGTCGATGGTGGCCGAGCCGACGCGCAGCGCGGCGGCGGTATCCGCCGCCACCGGCGCGTCGCCCGAGGGTAATCTGGATCGTGGGTGCCTGCACCTCGGCGTCGCCATCGGCCGGGACCACCACCTCGACGGGCCCGGCGCGCGCGGCGAGCGCCGCAAGCGACGTGGCGGCGACAGTCACGCGGTAGCGGCCGGGCCGTGCCCGCGCCACATACCACGCGCCGTCCGTGAACGTCGTGGCGGCCGTCACC
>Ga0190275_10002173_pt1 | contig 14183 bp, 10 predicted proteins | sample Popmic550T_FD_133745 | JGI IMG/M metagenome (GOLD analysis project Ga0190275, IMG submission 133745) | Populus adjacent soil microbial communities from riparian zone of Yellowstone River, Montana, USA - 550 T | ecosystem: Environmental > Terrestrial > Soil > Riparian zone > Trees stand | place... | reverse complement strand
TCGCCCGCGGGTGCGCGTGGGTGCGCCTCTTCTCTCCGCTCAGCGTGGCACGGGCGGCCGAGTACCTGCGCCTCCCGCCCGCGCGCTTCCGCACGCTGCCGATGGGTTCGTACGAGGCGGTCTATCCCGACACCGTGACCGACGCGGACGCGCGGGCGGCGCTGGGGATCGGGGCGGACGAGCGCGTGGTCCTCTACTTCGGCGCGCTGCGGCCGTACAAGGGGGTGGAGGAGCTGATCGACGCCTTCCGCGCCGCCGCGGCGCCGCACTGGCGGCTGGTGGTCGCGGGCTCGCCGCGGGGCGAGGCGTACGTGGCCTCGCTGCACGAGCGCGCCGCGGGCGACCCGCGCATCGCCGTGCACGCCCGCTCCGTTCCCGAGGCCGAGGTGCAGACCTTCTTCCGCGCGGCCGACGTGGTAGCGCTCCCCTTCCGCAACATCGAGAACTCGAGCTCGGTGGTGCTGGCGATGGGCTTCGGCCGGCCGGTGGTGGCGCCGGCGCTGGGGGTGCTCCCCGAGCGGCTGGCGCAGCAGGCGGAGCTGCTCTACGCGCCCGGCGAGCTCGCCGGCGCCATCGCCCGCGCGGGGGCGACGGCGGACGCGCGGCTCCGCGAGCTGGGCGAGCTCAACCGCGAGGCGATCCGCCGCGACCCGTGGGAGTCGTTCTCCGCCTTCTTCGTCGACGACGCGGCGCCTCGTGTCGAATCCGGCGATTCGCGTCGGGGAACCGAACTGCCGATGTCACACGGAGCAGCGGAGGAAACGGAGGAACAGCGTCGCGGTTCCGTTCCTCCCCCGCTTCTCCGCCGCTCCATGTGACCTAGTTTCGGGGACCGGTACCGTCGGACGCTTTCCGTCTCGAGATCGGGATCTACTGTCCACACGACGTCGTTGCCGTTGTAGCCGCGAGTTTACTCGCAAATTCGCCCCTCGGAAGCATCTCGGTGCCGCTCCGGGTCGTCGATCGATGAATGCAGTAACAACCATCAGCGGAATCCGCGATCCTCATCATGCGTGCTGAAAGACCCGCCAGGCTGATCGCCTTCTCGCACGTTCCCAAGACGGCGGGGCTGACGCTGAACCTGCTGCTGCGCCGTCACTTCGGGGCGCGCCACGTGGACGTGGTGTACCGCGACGCCAGCCTGGCCTATACCCCGCGCGACCTGGCGTTCGACCTGCGGCTGCACCCGTTCGCGCGCAGCCTGGCCGGGCACTCGCTGAAGCCGTACGTCGACTTCGGCCGCTTCGCCGCGCGGCTGGACTGGTACACCTTCCTGCGCGACCCGGTGAAGCGGTTCGTCTCGCACTACCAGCACGAGGTGGAGAAGGGGGGGAAGACGCTGCCGCTGGCCGAGTGGATGCGCACCTTCCGGCGCTCCAACTGGCAGGTGCGGATGCTGGCCGGGAGCGAGGACGTGGCCGCCGCCCGGCAGATCCTGGACGAGCGCATGCGCTTCGTGGGGCTGCAGGAGCACTTCGACGCCGGGCTGCTGGTGATGCGCCGCCGGCTGGGGCTCGACGGCTTCCGCGTGGGCTACGGCCGCCCGGTGAACACCGCCCGCAGCACCGACCTGCGCGACCGCATCATGGACGAGGTGGCGAAGCACCGCGCCGAGGTGGAGGGGCAGAACGCGCTGGACATGGAGCTCTACCGCCACGCCGTGGACGTCATCTGGCCGCGCCAGGTGGCCGAGTACGGCGCCGAGGCGCTGCGCGGCGACCTGGCCCACGAGTTCGCCGACACCGCCGAGACCCCCGCCGAGGGGCGCCGGCGGCTGGCCAACCGCATCTACCGCAACGTGGTGTACAAGCCCGTGGCGCGGCTCGGCCGGCTGGCGCGGAGGTGACGGCGAGCGGCCGCCCGCCGTCGGAGAGGGTGGATTCTACCGGTCCGCGCGGGGTGGTGCCCGCCGTCCACCGCGCTTAAATTAGCCGCACGGCGGGCCCAGGGCCGCGCTCCCCTCCCTTCCGGCGGCCGATTCCGGCGCCGCGCGAGGCCGGGGCGAGCCGGGCACCCGTCACCCCGATGTTCGCCGCGGTCCGTGGGTAGTGCCTCCGGTGCGTCCCCCCGCAGTCGACGCGAGGTTCGATCTCCGCCCGCCGCACCAGCCGGCGCGGCGGCGCGAGCAGCATGCAACGAAGGCGAGGATGGCGCATTCGCACGAGCCGGCCGGGGTGCTCCACGCCCCCGCCGCGACCTCCGGCCCGTGGGCCGGCGAGCTCGCGGCGGCCCGCGCGGCCGCGCGCGAGGCCGGCCACGCCGCCATGGCGCACTACGGCACCGCCACGCAGACCGGCGTCTCCGGCGGCGGCCCGGTGACCGAGGCCGACCGCGCCGCCAACGCGGTGATCGTGGCGCGGCTCCGCGCCGCCTTCCCCTCCGACGCGCTGCTGTCGGAGGAGCTGCGCGACACGCCCGGACGGCTGTCGGCCTCGCGGCTGTGGGTGGTCGATCCGCTGGACGGCACCCGCGAGTTCCTGGCGGGCAACGGCGAGTTCGCGGTGATGGTGGGGCTGGCGGTGGACGGGCGCGCGGTGCTGGGCGCCGTCTACCTGCCGGTGCCGGACCGGCTCTACTTCGCGGCGGAGGATTCCGGCGCGTGGGTGGAGGAGGCGGGCGCCGTCCGCCCCGTTCGCTGCGGCCCGGCCGACCCCGCGGCGCCGCGGCTGGTGGGCTCGCGCTCGCACCCCGACCCGCTCGCCGCGCGGATGCAGCGGGCGCTGGGCGCGGCCGACGTGCGCCCCGCCGGCTCGGTGGGGGTGAAGTGCGCGCTGATCGCCGAGGGCGAGCGCGACGTGTACCTGCACCCGGTGCCGCACCTGAAGGAGTGGGACACCTGCGCCCCCGAGGTGATCCTGCGCGAGGCCGGCGGCGCGGTGGCGGACTGCCGCGGCGCCCCGCTGCGCTACAACAAGCCCGACCCGCGCCAGCCCGACGGGATCGTGGCGTGCGGCCCCGGCCTGCTGGCGCACGTGCTGGCGCGCATCGCGCCGCTCTACGCCGAGTCGGTCGAGACGGCGGCGGCGGACGCGGCGGGGCGATGACCTGGCAGGCGTGGTTCACCCTGGCGGTGGTCGCCGCCACCGTGGTGATGCTGGCGCGTGACACCGTCGCCCCGGCGGTCGCGGTGCTGGGCGCCGACGTGGTGCTGATGGTGGCCGGGGTGATCGACGCCGACGCGGCGTTCTCGGGGTTCGCCAACCCGGCCCCGCTGATCGTGGCGGCGCTCTTCGTGGTCGCGGCCGCGGTGGAGAAGACGGGCGCGCTCCAGCCGCTGGTGGCCGCCACCCTGGGGAAGGGGGGGAGCCCGCGTGGCGACCTGGCGCGGCTCGCGATCCCCACCGCGTCGGTGTCGGCGTTCCTGAACAACACGCCGATCGTGGCGATGCTGGCGCCCCAGGTGGCCGACTGGGCGGAGCGGCGCGGGAAGCCGGTGTCGCTGTACCTGATCCCGGTGTCGTTCGCCACCCTGCTGGGCGGCGTGGTCACGCTGATCGGCACCTCCACCAACCTGGTGGTCTCGGGGCTGATGGAGACGGCGGGGATGGCGCCGCTGGGGATGTTCGAGCTGACCCGCGCGGGGCTGCCGGTGGCCGTGGCGGGCGTCGCCTGCATCGTGCTGCTGGCGCCGCGCCTCCTCCCCGACCGCCGCTCCGCCCGGCGCGCGCTGCGCGACGACCTGCGCGAGTTCGTCATCCAGCTCGAGGTGGCGCCCGGCGGCCCGCTGGACGGCGCCACCGTGGAGGGCGGAGGGCTGCGCCACCTGCAGGGGGTGTTCCTGGCGCAGCTCGAGCGCGAGGGCGAGAGCGTCGCGGCCCCGCCGCCCTCCACGCCGCTGCGCGGCGGCGACCGGCTGACCTTCGCCGGGCGCGTGGACATGGTGCGCGACCTCCGCGGGATGCGGGGGCTGGTGCTGGCCGGCGAGCGGCACGTGCGCCCCTTCGACACGGCGGCGCACACCTTCTTCGAGGCGGTGGTCAGCGGCGCCTCGGGGCTGGTGGGGAAGACGCTGAAGGAGGCGGAGTTCCGCGGGCGCTACCTGGCCGCGGTGCTCGCCATCCACCGCGCCGGGCAGCGCGTGAACGCCAAGCTGGGCACCGTGCCGCTGCGCGAGGGCGACACCCTGCTCCTGCTCTCGGACCGCGGCTTCGGAGAGCGCTGGCGCCACGGCGGCGACTTCCTGCTGGTGGCGCCGCTGGGCGGCTCGCCCGCCGTCACCACGCGGCAGGCGTGGTTCGTGGGGCTGGTCACCTTCGCCATCGTGGGGGTGGCCGGGGCGGGGCTCCTTCCCCTGCTGCACGCGTCGCTGGTGGGGGCGCTGGCGCTGGTGGTGGGCGGGGTGCTGCGCACCGACGAGGCGCGCCAGGCGGTGGACCTCGACGTGGTGGTGCTGATCGCCGCCTCGTTCGGGATCGGCGCGGCGCTCGAGGTTTCGGGGCTGGCGGCGATGCTCGCGTCGGGGGTGGTGGGCGCCTTCCAGGGGATGGGGCCGCGCGGCGTGCTGCTGGCGGTGACCGTGGCCACCACGCTGCTGACCCAGGTGATCACCAACAACGCCGCCGCCGTGCTCGCCTTCCCGATCGCCATGGCCACGGCCGGCCAGCTCGGGCTGAACCCGCGCGCCTTCGCCGTGGCCGTGGCCATCGCGGCCTCGGCGTCGTTCATGACCCCGATCGGCTACCAGACCAACGCGATGGTGTACGGGATCGGCGGCTACCGCTTCGGCGACTTCATGCGGCTGGGGCTTCCCCTTTCGGTGCTGGTGATCCTGGTGGTGACCGTGATCGTTCCCCTTTTCTGGCCATTGTGATGCACAGCGTGCTCGCTCCCGGCGACGCCGAAGCCGCCCCCCGCGCCGACGCGCCCGCCCCGCGCTCGTACCGGCGCAGCCACCTGGACGCCCTCGAGTCGGAGGCGATCCACGTGATGCGCGAGGTGGCGGCGCAGTTCGAGCGCCCGGTCCTCCTCTTCTCGGGGGGGAAGGACTCGATCGTGATGGTGCACCTGGCGCGCAAGGCGTTCTGGCCGGGGAAGTTCCCCTTCCCCCTGCTGCACATCGACACCGGGCACAACTTCCAGGAGGCGCTCGACTTCCGCGACTGGCTGGCCGCCGAGGTGGGGTGCGAGCTGCTGGTGCGCCGCGTCCAGGACGCCATCGACAGCGGGCGGGTGGTGGAGGAGACCGGCCCCCGCGCCAGCCGCAACGCCCTGCAGACGGTGACGCTGCTCGACGCCGTGGCCGAGCTGAAGGTGGACGCCGCCTTCGGGGGCGGGCGCCGCGACGAGGAGAAGGCGCGCGCCAAGGAGCGCTTCTTCAGCCACCGCGACGCCTTCGGGCAGTGGGACCCCAAGAACCAGCGCCCCGAGCTCTGGAACCTGTACAACGGGCGGAAGCACCCGGGCGAGCACTTCCGCGTCTTCCCGCTTTCCAACTGGACCGAGATGGACGTCTGGCAGTACATCGCCCGCGAACGGATCGCGGTGCCCTCGCTCTACTTCTCGCACCAGCGCGAGGTGTTCTGGCGCGACGGGCAGTGGCTGGCGCGCTCGCCCTGGATCCCGCTCCTCCCCGACGAGACGCCGGCGGAGCGCACGGTGCGCTTCCGCACCGTGGGCGACGCGACGTGCACCGGCGCGGTGGAGTCGCACGCGGCCACGGTGGAGGAGGTGATCGTGGAGATCGCCGCCGCGCGGGTCACCGAGCGCGGCGGCCGCGCCGACGACCGCCGCTCCGAGGCGGCGATGGAAGACCGCAAGCGCCAGGGGTACTTCTGATGCGCGTGGCCGAGCCGCCCGCCGCCGAGACCGGGTTCGCCGAGGTCGCGCGGCAGTACCGGGGGATGGACCTGCTGCGCTTCACCACCGCGGGGAGCGTGGACGACGGGAAGAGCACGCTGATCGGGCGCCTGCTCTACGACACCAAGTCGATCTTCGAGGACCAGCTCGAGGCGATCGAGGGCGCCACCCGCCGCCGCGGCGAGGCGGGCGTGAACCTGGCGCTGCTCACCGACGGGCTGCGCGCCGAGCGCGAACAGAACATCACCATCGACGTGGCGTACCGCTACTTCGCCACGCCGCGGCGCAAGTTCATCATCGCCGACACGCCGGGGCACGAGCAGTACACGCGCAACATGGTGACCGGCGCCTCCACCGCCGAGCTCGCCATCGTGCTGGTGGACGCGCGCAAGGGGGTGCTCACGCAGAGCCGCCGCCACGGCTTCATCTCCTCGCTGCTGCGCATCCCGCACGTGGTGGTGGCGATCAACAAGATGGACCTGGTGGGCTTCAGCGAGGAGGTCTACCGCGACATCGTGGCCGAGTACAGCGGCTTCGCCGAGAAGCTGGGGATCGAGGACCTGACCTTCATCCCCGTCTCCGCCCTGCTCGGCGACAACATCGTGGAGAAGAGCGCCAACCTCCCCTGGTACAACGGCGCCACGCTGCTGCACCACCTGGAGAGCGTGAACGTGGGGGGCGAGCGCAACCTGGTCGACTTCCGCTTCCCCGTGCAGTACGTGATCCGCCCGCACCAGGACTTCCGCGGGCTGGCCGGCAAGGTCGCCTCGGGGACCATCTCGCCGGGCGAGGAGGTGGTGGCGCTCCCCTCGGGCCGGCGCTCGCACGTCCGCTCGGTGGAGAGCATGGACGGGGCGATGGAGGAGGCGGTGGAGGGCGAGTCGGTGGTGATCACCCTGGAGGACGAGCTCGACGTGTCGCGCGGCGAGATGATCGTGCGCCGCATGAACCTCCCCGCCGTGGGCAACCGGCTGGAGGTGATGATGTGCTGGCTGGGGAACGAGCCGCTGGACCCGGCCACCCCCTACGTGATCCAGCACACCACGCGCTCGGCGCGGGCGTTCGTGTCGAAGGTGGTGTACCGCATCGACATGGACACGCTGCACCGCGAGGAGGCCGACACGCTCGGGCCCAACGACATCGGGCGGGTGGAGGTGACCACCTCGGCGCCGCTCTTCTTCGACCCCTACGCCATCAACCGCGCCACCGGGAGCTTCATCCTGGTGGACCCGTACACCAACGTGACGGTGGCCGCGGGGATGATCCGCGGCGCCGTGCGCACCGTGGCCGACGTGGCGCCGCGCGCCGCGGCCGCCCCGCCGGCCAGCTCGCCGGGGGTGGTGTGGGAGGGGTGGAACGTGCCGCGCGAGGAGCGCGAGGCCCGCGCCGGACACGGCGCCGCGGTGGTGTGGCTCACCGGCCTTTCCGGGGCGGGGAAGAGCTCGATCGCGCGGGCGGTGGAGCGGCGCCTCTTCGAGGCCGGCTGCCACACCATGCTCCTGGACGGCGACCAGCTCCGCCACGGGCTGAACGCCGACCTGGGCTTCGCCCCGGCCGACCGCGCCGAGAACATCCGCCGCGCGGGCGAGGTGGCGCGCCTCTTCTTCGAGCAGGGGTGCATCGTGCTGTGCACCTTCGTCTCGCCCTACCGGGAGGACCGCGACCGCGCGCGGGCGCTGGTCCCCGCCGGCCGCTTCCTGGAGGTGCACGTGGACTGCCCCCTCGACGAGCTGCGCCGCCGCGACACCAAGGGGCTGTACGCCGGGGCCGAGCGCGGCGAGCTGCGCGAGCTGACCGGCGTCTCCGCGCCGTACGAGGCGCCCGAGCGCCCCGAGCTGCTGCTGCGCACCGACCGGATGAGCGTGGACGAGGCGGTGGAGCGGGTGCTCGACGCGCTGGCGGGGGCGGGGATCGTGGCCGGGTGGGAGGGGCGTTGATGCAGACCGTGCTGTGCGTGTTCGGCACCCGCCCCGAGGCGATCAAGATGGCCCCGGTGATCCGCGAGCTGCGCCGCCGCCCCGACCGCTTCCGCTGCCGCGTGTGCGTGACCGCCCAGCACCGCGACATGCTCGACCAGGTCATGCGCCTCTTCGGGATCGAGGCCGACTACGACCTGGACGTGATGGCGAGCGGGCAGACGCCCACGCAGGTGGCGGCCGCGGTGCTGGCCGGGCTCGAGCCCGTCCTCCAGCGCGAGCGGCCCGACTGGGTGCTGGTGCAGGGCGACACCACCACCGTGGCCGCCGCGGCGCTGGCCGCGTACTACGCCCGCGCCCGGGTGGGCCACGTGGAGGCGGGGCTGCGCAGCCACGACAAGTGGCAGCCCTTCCCGGAGGAGATCAACCGCCGCATCGCCGGGGTCGCCGCCGACCTGCACTTCGCGCCGACGGAGCAGTCGCGGCGCAACCTGCTGGCCGAGGGGGTGCCCGACGACGCCGTGCACGTCACCGGCAACACCGTGATCGACGCGCTGCACTGGTCCGCCACGATCCCGCCGGACGAGGCGACGCGGGCGCTGCTGGCCGAGGTCGGCGTCGGCGGCGGTGTCGGCGAAGGCGCGGACGGGGCGCCGGCCGGGCCGCGGCTGATCCTGCTCACCGCGCACCGGCGCGAGAGCTTCGGCGCGCCGCTGGAGAGCGTCTGCGCCGCGGTGCGCGAGCTGGCCGAGCGCTACGCCGGCGACGTGCGCTTCGTCTACCCCGTGCATCCCAACCCGAACGTCCGCGAGCCGGTTTATCGCCTGCTGGGCGACGTCCCCGGCGTGCGGCTGGTGCCGCCGCTCGACTACCTCCCCCTGGTGCACCTGCTGCGGCACTGCACCCTGGTGCTCACCGACTCGGGCGGGATCCAGGAAGAGGCGCCCAGCCTGGGGAAGCCGGTGCTGGTGCTGCGCGAGGTCACCGAACGCCCCGAGGGGATCGACGCCGGCGTGGTGAAGCTGGTGGGCACCGGCCGCGAGGCGATCGTCTCCGCCGTCTCCCGCCTGCTGGACGACCCGGCCGCGTACCGCGAGATGGCGACCGCGGTGAGCCCCTACGGCGACGGGCAGGCGGGCCGCCGCATCGCCGACGCGCTCTGCGCCGCGGAGCATCCGGCCGTCGAGCACGGGGACGTGCCCGTCCGGATCCCCGCGGAGGCCGTGGCGTGAAGGCGGACGTGGGCGCCGGGCGGCGCGTGGCGTACGTGGCGCGGCACGACGGGAGCGACATGCGGGTGAGCAAGGAGTGCAACTCGCTCCTCGCCGCCGGCTTCGACGTGACCTACATCGGGTGGGACCGCGCTCCCGGCCGCGACAGGCCCGACCCGATGCCGCGGGTGCCGAAGGCGCTCTACCGCCGCGAAACCGGGTTCGGCGGCGGGGCGGGGCGCTCGGGTGGACTGGGTTTCCTGGCGCACCTGCGGCGCGAGCTGCGGCGCGCGCGGCCGCACGTGGTCCACTGCGTGAACGAGGACCTGGCCTTCGTCGCCGCCTGCCTGCGTCCGCCCGGCCGCTACCGGCTGGTGTGCGACGTGTTCGACAGCATCGCGCTGCGCTGGAGCAGCGCGCCGGCGCCCGTCGCATTCGCCGCGCGGGCGGTGGCACGCGCCGCCCACGCCGCCAGCGACGTGATCCTGGTGACCGACGAGGCGCGCCGCGCGCGGCTGGGGAAGCACGCCGCCAAGGCGCACGTGGTGGCCAACTACCCGGTGGACCCCGGGCGCGAGCTGGCCTTTGCCCTCCCCCCCGCGGACGGGCCGGTGCGCCTCTACGTGGCGGGGAGCCTCACCGCCGGCCGCGGGCTCGAGACGGTGGCCGCGCTGCTGGAGGAGGACGCGGGAATCGAGGTGGTCTGCGCCGGCTGGGTGTACGACGAGCCGGCGCAGCGCTTCGTGGAGCTGCCCGGCGTGTCGTTCCACGGCACGCTGACGCCCGACGCGTCGCTGCGGCTGGCGGCGGGGTGCGACGCGATCGTGGCGCTTTACGCGCCGGTCAACGAGAACAACCGCATGGCCAGCCCCAACAAGGTGTACGACGCGCTCTGCGTGGGCCGGCCCGTGATCATCAACGCGGAGACCGGGATCTCGGCGTGGGTGGCCGAGGTGGGCGCCGGCTTCGTGGTGCCCTACGGCGACGTCGCCGCGCTCCGCGACGTCGTGGCGCGCCTGCGCGAGCGCCGCGCGCGCGCCGCGGAAGAGGCGGGGCGCCTGCGCGAGCTCTTCGAGACCGGGTACAGCTGGACGGTCGCCGAGCAGGCGATGCTGGCCGCGTACCCGTCCGCCCGGTGAGGGGGCGGTGAGCGGCGCGCGGAAGCCCCGCATCGCCTTCGTCACCACGGTGTACGAGGGGACCGGGGTGGGTGGCGCCACCTTCACGCGCTACCTGCGGCGCGCGGTGGAGGAGGGCGCGCTCGACCTGACCTTCTTCACCGACGACATGGGGGAGGCGACGAGGGCCTACGAACGCCGGGTGCGGCTCCCCCGGGCCGCGGCGCGGCTCCCCGGCGGGTTCCTGGTGCGCAGCCGGTACTACCACGCGGCGTTCCTGCGCGAGCACCGCGAGCGCCCGTTCGACCTGCTCTGGCACAACAACGCGATCACGGCGATCCCGGCGCTGCTGGGGCCCCCCGGGGTGCCAGTGGTGGGGATGATCAACGACAACAGCAACGCCATCAGCCGCACGCCGTGGGACTCGCGGCACGTGTTCGGCGTGCGCCGCGCCGCGATCCGCTCGGTGTGGCGCCGCTTCGAGGCGTTCGCCGCGCGGCGGCTGGACGCGGTGGTGGTCAACTCGCGCTTCCTGTCCGGCGAGGTCCAGCGGCACTACGGCGTGGACGCCGCGCGGGTGCACGTCCTCTACAAGGCCGTGGCCCTGGACGAGTTCACGCAGCGCGCCGAGCCGGTGCCCGGGGGCCCCCTGCGCGTGCTGTTCGTGAAGAGCGACTACGTGGTGGGCCGGCTGGAGGACCTGTTCGCGGCGCTTGCGTCGTTCCCCGGCCCCGTGTCGCTCACCGTGGGCGGCCCCCCGCCGGCGGCGTTCGGGCGCATCCGCGCGCTGGCGCGGCAGAGCGGGTACCGGGGCGAGCTGGAGCTGGCGGGCCGTCTCGCGTCCGCCGAAGTCGCCGCGCGGCTGCGCGGCTGCGACCTGCTCTGCGTCCCCTCCTGCTCGGAGGCGCTGGGCGTGATCTTCCTGGAGGCGCTCGCCACCGGCACTCCCGTGGTGGCGTGCGACGCGGGCGGCGTTCCGGAAGCGCTCGACCAGGGGCACGCCGGTTGGGTGACGCCGCCCGGTGACGTCGCGGCGCTGGCGCGCGTCATCGCCCGTGCCGCCGGCGACGCCGCCGCGCGCGAGGCCAGGGTGCGGCACGGGCGCGAGCACGTGCGCCGTTTTTCGTACGATGCCATGATCGACCGGTTCGCGGCGCTGGCGCAGGCCTTCACGGCCGGGCGCGCGGCGCGACCAGACGCCGCGGCGGCCGCCGCGGCGCCGCTCACCCCCACGCGGGAAGCCCTGTAGATGGCCAGGATGGGTCGAGGAGCGGGCTCGGGCGTGCCGCCCGCCGCGGTGATGGCGGTGGTGGCCGGGCTGGCCGTGATCGGGCTGATCTACGCCTCCGCCACGCTCGCGCTGCCGATCTGGATGCCGGTGGCGGCGGGGGTGGTGGGGCTCTGCGTGGTGCTGGGCCTCTTCCTGAGCGCCTACCGGATCGCGTCGCTCAGCATCTTCGTGCTGATCGTATTCAACCTGGCCACCTACTCCTTCCTGCAGGGGGTGGAGGGCGGGTCGACGGCGGCGTACCTGCGCCTCCCGCTGCTGCTGGGCGCGCTGGCGATGGTGATGCGCCAGTCGGCCGCGCGCTTCGACCGCCTCCTGTCGCGGCACTGGGACGTGCTGCTGATGGGCGCCGCCGCCACGGTGGCCGGCGCCTTCGGGCTGAACCCGCGGGCGGGGCTGCTGTACGGCCTGTGGCTGACGCTCTCGCTCGTGCTGATCGTGCTGTACCTGGACCTGGTCGCGCAGACCATGGAGCCGCACGCCCGGGTCCGCGCCGTGGCGCGGCTCCTCGGCGCGTCGCACGTGCCGGTCGTGCTGCTGGCGGTGTTCGCCCTCCCCAGCTACGTGCCGGGAACCCGCCTGATCGCGCTGTTCAGCGAGTCGAACTTCCACGCGTACGCCGCGCCGGTGGTGCTCGCCAGCCTGCTGCTGCTCACCCAGCGCACCGGCCCCGAGACGCCGAAGGAGCGGCGCCAGCGGCGCTACGCCAACTTCGTGGCCGCGTGGCTGGTGCCCCTCAGCGTGATCGTGACGGTGCTGAGCGGAAAGCGCTCGGGGCTGCTGGCCATCGCCGGCCTGCTCCTCCTCTACGCCACCCTGCTGGCGCCGCGCGCGCGCACGCCGCTGCACCGCTTCGCGCACACGCTGGTGGCGGTGGCGGGGCTGGGGATCTTCATCAGCTACGCCAGCGGCAGCGACATCGTGCAGTCGCGCATCCAGCGCGCGAGGCAGAACTCGGCGTACTTCGGCGACGCGGCGCGCTACCAGATCTACCAGGCGAACTTCCAGCTCTGGCTCAGCCGGCCGCTGGTGGGGGTGGGGCTCACCAACGCCGGCGACGCGGTGACCATCGAGAAGAACAACGAGCAGACCAACTTCGCGCCGCACAACACCTACCTGGGGCTGCTGAGCGAAACCGGCGCCATCGGCGCGCTGAGCTTCCTGATCCTGTGCTTCCGGTCGCTGGGCGCCTGGCGGCGGATCCCCGACCGGCGGGTGCGCCGCAGCCTCGTCTTCCTGGCGGTCGCCCCCCTCCTGATCAGCTTCACGGAGTACAACCTGACGCCGGGGCAGGCGCTGTTCTGGCCGCTCTGGCTGTGCATCCTCCTCCCCCGCATGTACCCCGAGCGGGTGCCGGCCGCCGCCCGGTCCGCCATGCGCGGCGGCGCGCGCCGCCCGCCGGTGCGCCTCCGTCCCGAGCCCGCCGCGCCGTGAGCACCGCCCCCGGCGCGGGCGAGCGGCGCCTCCTCTGGATCAACCACTTCGCCGTCCCCCCCGCCGAGGGGGGCGGCACGCGCCACTTCGAGGTGGGGCGCGAGCTGCTGGGCCGCGGCTGGCGGGTGTGGATCGCCGCCGCCGACTACCACTACCAGTCGCGCCGCTACATCCGCCGCCCCGGTGCCGCCGCGCGCGAGGTGGTGGCCGAGATGGTGGACGGGGTGGAGTTCCGCTGGCTCTGGGCCGCGCCGTACGAGGGGAACGACTGGCGCCGGGTGTGGAACTGGGTGTCGTTCGCGCGTTCGCTGCTGGGGTGGGCCGCGACCTCCGGCGAGCGTCCGGACGTGGTCATCGGTTCCTCGCCGCACCTGTTCGCGGCGGTCGCGGGGGCGCGGCTGGCCCGCCGCTGGGGGGTGCCCTTCGTCCTCGAAGTACGCGACCTGTGGCCCGAGAGCCTGGTGGCGGCCGGTGGGCGCAAGGGCGTGGCGTACGCCGTGTTCGACCGCATGGCGCGCTACCTCTACCGGCGCGCCGACCGCATCGTCTGCCTGGCGCGGGGGACGATGGACCACCTGCGCGCCCTGGGCGTTCCGTCCGAGCGCCTGGTCTACGTGCCCAACGGGGTCGATCCCGCCGCCTTCGCGGGGATCGAGCGCCCCGCGCGCGACACCTTCACGCTGGTCTACGCCGGCGCGCATGGCCCCGCGAACGGGCTCGACGTGGTGCTGGGCGCCGCGGAGCTGCTGCGGGGCGATCCCTCCATCCGCTTCCTGCTTTTGGGCGATGGCGCCGCGAAGCCCGCGCTGGTCGCCGATGCGCGGACGCGCGGGCTGGACAACGTGGAGTTCCGCGACCCCGTCCCCAAGCTCGCCATGCGCGCCGTCTTCGCCGAGGCCGACGCGGGGCTGATGGTGCTGCGCGACACGCCGCTCTTCGCCTTCGGGGTGAGCCCCAACAAGCTCTTCGACTACTTCGGCGCGGGGCTCCCCGTGGCCTGCAACGTTCCCGGCGAGGTGGCGGGGATGGTGCGCGGCGCCGGCGGCGGCGAGCAGGCGGCGGACGGCTCCGCGCGGGCGCTGGCGGACGCGGTGCTGCGGCTGCGCGCTCTTTCGACGGACGAACGGGCGCGGATCGGCGAGTCGGCGCGGGAGTGGGTGGCGCGCGAGCACGGGCGCGCGGTGCTGGCCGAGCGGCTGGACCGCGCGCTCCGCGAGCTGGTGCCCGGCTGATGCTGGCGCCGCGGCTCTGGCCCGAGGCGGCGTGGACGCTCTACCGCACCTTCGGCGCGCGCGGGGCGGCGCTCCGCGCGCGGCACGAGGCCCGGCGCGCGGCCGGCGCCTTCCGCCCGGCGCCGCGTCACGCGCCGGGGATGGCGACAGCAGGTGCGGTCGATGCCTTCGCCGTCGATCCCCAGCGC
>Ga0190275_10002172_pt1 | contig 14194 bp, 9 predicted proteins | sample Popmic550T_FD_133745 | JGI IMG/M metagenome (GOLD analysis project Ga0190275, IMG submission 133745) | Populus adjacent soil microbial communities from riparian zone of Yellowstone River, Montana, USA - 550 T | ecosystem: Environmental > Terrestrial > Soil > Riparian zone > Trees stand | place... | reverse complement strand
GAGCTCCTTCACCTGCGTGCGCTTGAGGTTGGCCTTCACCTCGTAGAAGATGCGGCGCGGGACCCCGTCTCCCGCCAGCTCGGGGAGGACGCTGCGGAAGTAGCCCATGTCCAGGATGTTGTCCACCGTCTCGAAGCCGGAGATGGCGTACCGCTGCTCCAGCTCGCGCACCTCCGACAGCACCCGGTCGGGGGCCTTGGAGCGGTAGCCCATGCTGCTCCCGTTCAGCCCGCAGAAGGTGCAGTGGTGCAGCGCCCCCCACCAGCACCCGCGCGAGGTCTCCAGCGGGAGCCCCGGCGTGACCACCTCGCCCAGCGCGGAGCCGTCCAGCGCCGCGAAGTAGTCGCCGAAGTCGGGGACGGGGAGGGCGTTGAGGTCGCGGAAGAGGGCGCGCGGGAGCGGCTCCCGCGCCTCCGCGGGGTCGCGGTGGCGGGGGCCCAGCACCCCCGCCGGGAGCTCGCCGACAGCGGGATCACCTGGATCCAGCCGGGGATCGAGAGCCTGCACAGCGGGGTGCTGCGCCTGATGGACAAGGGGGTGCAGGGGTGGCAGAACGTGCAGCTCCTGCGCTTCGCCCGCGAGTTCGGGGTGCGGATGTCGTGGGGGATGCTCTGGGGGTTTCCCGGCGAGGAGGACCACTGGTATGCGCAGGTGGCGTGCTGGATCCCGCTGCTGGAGCACCTGCAGGCCCCCAGCGGGCTGATCCGGCTGCGCTACGACCGCTACAGCGTGTACCACAACAAGGCCGCCGAGCTGGGCCTGCGCCTGCAGCCGATCCCCGCGCTCCGCTTCGTCTACCCGCTCGCGCCGGAAGAATTGCACGACCTCGCCTACTTCTTCATCGAGGAGGGGGGGCCGGACGCGTTCGGCGTGGTGGGGGGCTACAGCGACATCCTGGGCCGGCGCCCGGGGCTGGCGGCGGTGCTGGAGGCGGTGACCGCCTGGCGGCGCGCCTTCTGGAAGCCGCTCCCCCCGGTGCTGGCGATGAACGACGACGGCGACGGGCTGGAGGTGCTGGACACCCGCGGCTGCGCGGTCGCCACCCGCACCCGCCTGGACGGGCTGATGCGCGGCGTGCTGCTGGCGTGCGACGAGGCCCCCGGCGTGGAGCGGCTGGCCGCGGCGGTGGCGGCGCCCGGCGGCGCCGAGCCGGCGACGGACGCGCTGGCCCGGGCGGTCGCCGAGCTCAAGCGGCTCGGCTTCATCCTGGAGATCGACCGGCGGCTGGTCGCGCTGCCGGTGCGCGGGAACCTCCCCGAGCTCCCGCGGCGACAAGACTTCCCCGGCGGCTTCGTCGAAGACCGCCCCGGCGCTCCTGCCCCGGCCTACGCGGAGGCGTGAAGGTGAGCGACGTCTGCCTGGTCTACCTTCCCTACGGCGCCCTGGAGCGCCCCTCGCTGGCGCTCAGCATCCTCAAGGCCGGGCTGGAGCGCGAGGGGATCCCCTGCCGGCTGATGTACACCACCTTCGCCTTCGCCGAGATGATCGGCAGCGTCCCCTACGCCGACATGGTGTGGGTGCGCAGCGAGATGATCGGCGAATGGACCTTCGCGGGGGCGGCGTTCCCCGAGTTCGCCGCCGACCACGACGACTACCTGGCGCGCATCAACGCCACCTACGCCGCCGGCGACGAGGCCGAGGCGGGGCGCATCCGCGACTTCCTCTGGCGCATCCGCCGCAAGGCCGAGGCGTTCATCGACCGCACCGCGCGCGAGGTGCTGGCCACCAGGCCGCGGATCGTGGGGTGCTCGTCCACCTTCAACCAGCACTGCGCGGCGCTGGCGCTCACCCGGCGCATCAAGGCGCTGGACCCCTCGGTGGTGACGGTGCTGGGGGGCGGAAACTGCGAGGGCGAGATGGGGCTCGCCACCGTGCAGCAGTTCCCCTGGGTCGACTACGTGGTCTCGGGCGAGGCCGACGAGCTCTTCCCCGCCTTCTGCCGCCGCGTGCTGGAGGAGGGGCCGCCGCAGACGCTGGCCGAGCTGCCGCTGGGCGTCCTGGGCCCGCCGCACCGCGTCCACGCGGCGGACTTCCTGGACGCGGCCTCCGTTCCCCGCGCCTCGGTGGAGCGGCTCGACCGCTCGCCGGTGCCCGACTTCGACGACTACTTCGCGGGGCTGGACGCCTTCGCCTACCGCGCCGAGGTCACGCCGGGGCTGCTGATCGAGACGTCGCGCGGGTGCTGGTGGGGGATGGTGAAGCACTGCACCTTCTGCGGCCTGAACGGCGGGGGGATGTCGTACCGCGCCAAGTCGCCCGACCGCGCGATCTCGGAGTTCCGCTACCTGGCGCTGCGCTACGGGGTGAGCCGCTTCCTGGTGGTCGACAACATCCTGGACCTGCGCTACTTCGAGGAGGTGATGCCCGCGCTGGCGAAGGCGCCCGAGGAACTCACCCTCTTCTACGAGATCAAGGCGAACGTCACCTTCGAGCAGCTCCAGCTGCTGCGCGCGGCCGGCGCCACCTGGCTGCAGCCGGGGATCGAGTCGCTGCACGACGACGCGCTGAAGCTGATGCGCAAGGGAACGCAGTCGTGGATCAACGTGCAGCTGCTGAAGTGGGCGCGGCAGCTGGGGCTCTCCATCGGCTGGAACATCCTCTGCGGCTTCCCCGGCGAGTCGGACGACTGGTACGGCGAGATGGCCGAGTGGGTGCCGCTGATCCAGCACCTGCAGCCCACCACCGAGCTGCGCCCGATCCGCTTCGACCGCTTCAGCCCCTACCAGGCCGACCCGGCCGCGCACGGGCTCAAGCTGAAGCCGGCTTGGCCGTACGCCTACATCTACCCGCTCGAGGACGCCGCGCTGGCGCGGCTGGTGTACGCCTTCGAGGCGGTGGACCGCCCCGCGCAGTACACCAACTCGCTCCGCCTGCGCTTCAAGGAGGAGTACCCCTCGCTCGGCGGCCCCGGGCGCGACCTCCTGCAGCAGCGCATCCGCGAGTGGCATGACGGCTTCCTCTCGCCGCTCCCGCCGGTGCTGTGCATGGAGGAGGAGGCGGAGGAGACGACGATCCTGGACACCCGCTCGGTGGCGACGGAGACGCGGGTGGTGCTGCGGGGGCTCGCCCACCGCGTGCACCGCTCCCTCTTCGCCGCGCACTCCACCGCGCAGGTTGCCGAGGCGCTGGCCGGCGACGGCGGGCCGGCGGTGGACGCGGCGGAGGTGGAGGCCGCGCTGGAGGAGCTGGCCGCGCGGAAGCTGGTGCTGCGGCTGGGGAGCCGCTGGCTGGCGCTGGCGATCGCCGGCGACGTGCCGGTGCTCCCGCGCAGCCACCGCGAGGGCTACCCCGGTGGCTGGGTCCGCCGCCCGCCGCCCAAGCGCGCGCCGCGCCAGGCGCAGGCGCCCGGGCCCGAGCGGAGGGCGACGCTGGTGCTCCCGCAGTCGGCGCGCTTCCGCGAGCCGCTCCCGCTCGACTGCGGGCGGACGCTGAACGACTACACCATCGCGTACGAGACGTACGGCACCCTCTCGCCGGCGCGCGACAACGCGGTGCTGGTGTGCCACCCGCTCACCAAGGACGGCCACCTGGCCGGCCGGCACGCCCCCGGCGACGCGCGCCCGGGGTGGTGGGACGCCGCGGTGGGCCCGGGGCGGATGCTCGACACCGAGCGCTTCTTCGTGATCTCGTCCAACGTGCTGGGAGGGAGCGGGGGGAGCACCGGTCCCGCGTCGGTGGACCCGGCGACGGGGAAGCCGTACGGGATGGACTTCCCCGTGCTCACCGTGGGCGACATGGTGCGCGCCCAGAAGCAGCTCGCCGAGAGCCTGGGGATCGAGCGCTTCTTCGCGATCGTCGGCGGGTGCTTCGGGGGCGAGCAGGCGCTGGAGTGGGCGGTGCGCTACCCCGACGCCGTGGCGAACGTGGTGGCGATCAGCGCCACCGCCGCCACATCGGCGCACACGGTGGCGGTCTTCCACGTGATGCGCCGCCTGATCCGCCGCGACCCCGACTGGAACGGGGGGAGCTACTACGGGAAGAACTTCCCCCTGCGCGGGCTCTCGGACGCGCTGGTGGCGGCGGTGCCGCTGTGGATGAGCCGCGAGGCGATGGAGGCGCGCTTCGGGCGGCGCATGGCCGGGGAGGGCGACGGTTACGGCTACTCGCTGGACTCGGAGTTCGCCGTGGAGGAGTACCTAGACGGCGTGGGCGGGCGCCCCGAACGCCGGATCGACCCGAATTCCCTCCTCTACCTGACCCGCGCGGTGGAGTACTTCGACCTGGGGCGCGAGCCCGGCGGGCTGGAGGCGGCGCTGGCCAAGGTGCGCGCGCGCGTGCTGCTAGTGAGCTACCGCGGCGACTGGCGCTACCCCGCCGACGAGGTGGACCTGATCCGCGAGCTGCTGGAGCGGCAGGGGGGCGACGCCACGCACGTGGTGCTCGACCACCCGCTGGGGCACGGCGCCTTCGTGCACGACCCCGATGCGACCGCGCCGGCGGTGCGGGCGTTCCTGGCCGAGGCCGAGGCGGAGGCGGCCGCGCGGGTGGAGGCGCTGGCGCTCGATGGCTGACGTCTGCCTGGTGTGCATGCCGTACGCGGCGGTGGAGCGGCCCTCCATCGCCACCGGGCTACTCAAGGCGATCATGGCCGAGGGCGGCCTGGAGGTGGCGTGCCTCTACCCCAACCTGGAGTGGGCGGCGGAGATCGGGGTGGCCGGGTACAGCCTGTTCGAGCAGGCGCTCGGCGACCTCACCTTCTCGGGCGCGGCCTTCCCCGAGCACCGGCCGCCGCTGGCCGGGCACCTGCGCCGCGTGTACACCCGCCTGCGCGCCGAGGCGGCGCGGGCGGGGCTCGACTCGGCCGACGAGTTCGTCGACGCCGCGCTGGCGCTGCGCGAGCGCGCGGAGGCGCTGGTGGACCGCGCCGCCCGCGCGGCGCTGGAGACGGGCGCGCCGCTGGTGGGGTGCACCTCGATGTACTGGCAGCACGCCGGCTCGTTGGCGGTGCTGCGCCGGGTGCGCGCGCTGGACCCGTCCGTCCGCACGCTGCTGGGCGGGGCCAACTGCGAGGGGGTGATGGGCGTCGCCACCCACCGCGCCTTCCCCTGGGTCGACTACGTGGTCTCGGGCGAGGCCGACGACCTGGTCGTCCCCCTCTGCCGCGCGCTGCTGGCGGGCGAAGAGCCCGGCGTGGACGAGATTCCGGCGGGCGTCTTCGGCCCCGCGCACCGGGCGGCGGGGTATCCGCGCGTGGAGGGGGGCGACGGTGCCCCGCGCGCGGCGGCGCGCAACGTCGGCTCGCTTCCGGTGCCGGACTACGACGACTACTTCCGCGCGCTCGCCGCGTCGGGGCTGGGCGACGCCGTGCGGCCGGGGCTGCTGGTGGAGACCGCGCGCGGCTGCTGGTACGGCGCGGTGCAGCACTGCAAGTTCTGCGGGATCAGCGACGGCGGGATGGTCTACCACGCCCGCGCGGCCGAATCCGCCCTCGAGCAGTTCGACCGGCTGGAGGGGCGCTACGGGATCTCGCGCTTCGAGGTCACCGACAACATCATGGACATGTCGTACTTCCAGACCGTCCTCCCCCGGCTGGCCGAGCGCCCGCCGGGGCGGAAGATCTTCTGGGAGACGAAGGCCAACCTGCGGCGGCCCCAGGTGGAGCTGCTGGCGCGGGCCGGGGTGCGCTGGATCCAGCCCGGCGTGGAGAGCCTGGACTCGCGCACGCTGGCGCTGATGAACAAGGGGGTGAAGGCCACGCAGAACGTGCTCCTGCTGCGCTGGTGCCGCGAGGAGGGGGTGCGGGTCTCGTGGAACTGGCTGTGGGGCTTCCCCGGCGAGGACGATGCATGGTACGCGGAAGCCGCCGCGCGCATCCCCCTCCTCCACCACCTGCAGCCGCCGCGGCTGGTGGTGCGGGTGCGCTACGACCGCTACAGCGTCTACCAGGCGCAAGCCGAGGCGTACGAGCTGCGGCTGAAGCCGCTCCACTTCATGCCCCTGGTCTATCCCCTCCCCGAGGGGGAGCTGATGGACCTGACCTACTACTTCGAGGCCGAGTCGGAGCGGGGCGCGCCGCCGGTGCCGCTGGCCGAGCGCCCCGGGGTGATGGAGCTGTACCGCCAGGTGCGGCGCTGGCAGAAGCGCTTCTGGCGCCGGCTGGCCCCGGTGCTGGCGGTGGACGACGACGGGCGCTCGCTCCGCTTCGTGGACACCCGCGCCTGCGCCCCCGAGCCCGCGCCTCGCCTCACCGGCGCCGCGCGCGAGGTGTACCTGGCGTGCGAAACCGCGCCGCCGCGCGAGCGGCTGGCCGGCTGGCTCGAGCGCGAGCAGGGCTCCGTCTTCACCGCCGAGGAGCTGGAGCCGATCGTGGAAGACCTCCTCCGCCGGCGGCTGGTGATGGAGGCGGACGGGAAGCTGGTGGCGCTGGCGCTGCGCGGCGCGATCCCGGCGCTCCCCCGCGCCTCGGAGTTCCCCGGCGGCTTCGTCGCCGCCGTCCCCGCCGCCGCCCACGCAGGGTAGATCGTCGTCGGGGTCAACGGAACTGTCAGATGATGAGAAGCGGTCTCCGGTGCCTTCGGAGACCGCTTCGGTCGTTCGGGAGGATGGGGCAGACGGGACGGCGGCAGCGTCATCCCCAAACTCGGTGTCGTCCGACCTCTTTCCAGCGAATCTCACGCAGAGCAGCAGAGCAGCAGAGCAGCAGAGCAGCAGAGAACGACGAAGCTCCTCTGCTTCCTCTGCTGCTCTGCGTGAGACATTTCCGTTCGAATCTTTACCCCAAACAGGTCTCTGCCAACGGGTAATCACCGTGGAGCCGTCTTCCAGATGCGAGCGGCACCGACGGCGTAGCACAGGCCGAGCACGAGGCAGATCGCGGAGCTGACGACCATGAACGTCGTCTTCGCCTTCAGCTCGTTCATGTACGGGGCGTCCATCGCCAGGACGGCGGGGATGCCGAGGATGCCGCGGGCCAGGTACACCGCGGCGATGAGGGTGAGCGCCAGGCGCAGGAAGGGGAGACGGCGGATCACGCCCGCGCCCGAGAACGCGCAAAGCGCCCACACGCCCAGGATCGCGGCGATGCCGGCGGTGACGATCGTCGGGTAGATGGCACCGCGTGCGGCCATCCGCGCCATGCGCTCGCCTGCTCCGAAGAATCGATACCAGTCCGGACCGCCGAGGATGATCCCCACGTGCAGCAGGGCTGCGGCGGCGGTGAGCATCCCTCCAACCACGAGCAACCGGTTACCAGTCTGCAAGAGGTTCTCTCCCCCGTGTGCGGACGTGAAGGCGCAGACGCCGTATGTGGACCAACAACGTAACGTGAGATCTGGGGAAAGACGCGTTTCACACGGAGTCAGCGGAGTCAGCGGAGTCAACGGCGCCGTTCCCGTGAGCTCGGTTAACTCCGTGTACTCCGCGTACTCCGTGTGAAACCCGTTGTTTTTTCGATCCATATGATGAGCGGCGGACCGAGTGCATCGGCCCGCCGCGTCGTTCATCCACCGGGGCAGGTGCAGGCTGTCACCTGTACCTGTCCCCTCGCGGTTCAGGCGGACGTGCAGTCGTACGGGTCCGTGGTGGTGTTGGGGATCGGCGAGGTGCCGTTGCGGCGCGTTCCCACCTTGGTCTCCAGCGCGATCCCCGTGTAGTACTTCTTGAGGATCTGGTCGTAGGTGTGGCCCGCGCGCGCCATGCCCACGGCGCCCGTCTGCGCCAGCCCGGCGCCGTGGCCGTTGCCGCCGCCGTAGACCTTGTAGCCCGTGAGCACGCCCGACGAGTTGGTCACGCGCTCGATGACGAACAGGTTGCTGTTCAGCATCGTGGGCACGCCCGACGTGTTGATGTACTGCAGCGACGAGCGGATGGCGCCGCTGCTGTCGGTGAACGTCCCCTGCTGCGTGACGTACTCGATCTTCGTCACGCGGCCGGTGGTGGAGCGGCCCAGGATGTTGATGGCCGTCACGTTGCCCACCGCCTTGTTGGCGAAGTCGCCGATCACGCAGCTCATCTGCGCCATCGTCCAGGTGTAGCTCCACCGGTGGAAGCTGTGGAAGCCGCCGTAAGCGCCCGTCCAGGTGGGCGTCTTCAGGTCCGTCAGCAGCGCGGCGGTGGACGGCAGCTCCTGCCCCGGCGGCGCGTCCCACACGCTGCGCAGGTACGGCTCGGTGACGGCGAACACGTCCTCGCTGTGCGAGGTGCGGCCGCCGCTGGTGGCGTAGAAGAGCGCGCTGATCAGGGCGCCGTTGTAGGTGGCCACGAGCCCGGCCGTGGCGTTGATGGCGCTGGTGCTGACGGAGTGCTCGGCCGCCACGCCGCCGTACACCTGGTCCTGCACGGTGGCGACCACGTCGTAGCCGTTGTTCCAGTGCTTGCCCAGGCTCGAGTGCGCGTACGTCCGCGCGGCCACGGCCTGCGCCTTCTGCGCCTCGAACTCGGGGTACTGCGTGGGGCCCAGCTCGCGGGGAACCACGCCGTACAGGTACTCCTCCATCCCCACCTCGTTGATCCCGGCCAGCGTGCCGCCCGCGTTGCGCATCACCTCGGCGATGCCGCGGTACTGCGCGCCGCCGACGAGAACGCGCGCGGTCGACGCCACGGTGATGCGCGGCGGCTTGCGCGAGGTGGCGGCCGTCCCCGTGGTCTTGGTGGTGATGTAGCGCGGCTCGTTGATCGTTGCGTTCACCGTCTTCCAGATCGCCGCGGTGGTCGCCAGGCCGGCGTTGATCACGTTCTGCTTGTACGTGGCCTCGGCCGTCGCGTCGATCGGCAGCGGCCGCTCGCCGATGTACACGCGCCAGCAGCTCGACGCCGGCACGTGCTCCCAGGCCGAGGGGAAACCCGCCGCCACGCCCGCGGCCACGCGCTGGTCGCGGTCGGTGGTGCTGGTGGTGCAGACCACCTGCAGCCGCCGGTTGTTCGTCGCCACCGGGTAGCCCGAGTTGTGGGTGACGGTCACCTGCTCGTTGGCCAGCCCCGACACGAGGTACGCGTTGGAGACCTTCTCGCGCACGTCGTACCCCACCGTGGCGCCGATCTTCACCGACGCGGCGCTGGTGATGATGCCCACGCGGATCTTGCCGGCGTACGGCTCCAGGACGTTGGCGGCCGGCGCGGTGGGGACGCGCGATGCGAACGGCGTGGTCGGTTCCCCCGAGCATGCCGCCCCCGCGCCGATGGCGGTGAGGAGCGCGAGTCGGGTGCAAAGTGAGCGCATGAGCCCGCCTTTCGGAGCGAGGGGGACGATGGAGATCCCCGGAGGTAAACCGTGGGTAGCTGGGTGAGGACGTGCGGCAAAGGTAGGCGATGATGGATGCCCCGCGCCAGCGGCAGGCGCGGTGCCCGGCGCGGCCCAGGGGCGGGATCCAGGCGGCGCGGGCCGGGGCGTGGTCCTTCGCGCACCGGCAGGACGGCGCTACGCCGGCGTCGGGATCGGGGTGATCCCGCGGGCAGGGCCGCGGCCGAGGAGCCGATCGACTTCGCGGGTCGCCTCCAGCATGCGCGCGATGTCGCCAGAAAGCTCCATCGCGGCGCCCAGGTCCATCGTCACGCCGCCGGTGGTCGCCGCGCCGGCGTGCAGGCGCAGGAGCTCCACGCGAATCGTCTCGAGCGCGGCCACCACCTGGCGCAGCCGGTCTTCGGCGGCCGCGCGCGTGCTCTTCAGCTCCGTGGCCAGCGTAACACGCCGGTCCCGCGCGGCGAGGGCCGCGCCCGCGCCCGTGCGCGTCGCCCCGTCGCCGGCTTCGCCGATCAGCGCGTCCAGCTCCGCGATGTGCGCCCGCATGCGCTCGGCGTCGGCCTCCAGGCGGCGCACCACGCCGGGGAGCTCGGGGAAAGCCCGCCGCTGGCCGGCCGGCAGCGCCTCGAAGAGGCGGTCGGCGGCCATGCCGATCGCGAGCTCGGTGGGCCCGTAGGGAGCGCCGGCGGGGATCTCCCTCAGGCCGAGCCGGGCCGCCTTGAAGAGGGCGCGGCCCAGGCGGCCCTCCCAGAACCGGAGCCACCCCTGTCCGGGAACGTGGCCCCGGAGCTGGTGGCGCACGGCGGACGCGCTCCCCGCCCCCACCCACGCCGCGAGCGACGCGCCCAGCAGGGGGCCCATGAGTGTGCCGATTCCCGGGAGCCAGGGGCCGAACATCATCCAGCCCAGCCCGGCGGTGTGGACCCCGAGCCCCCCGGCGAGAAGGCGCTTCAGCCAGCGGTCGAGGCGGCCGGGCTCGGAGCCGTACGTGGTCGCGAGGTCCCCGCGCCGCTCCTCGAGATCGTCGCGCATCGCGCGCACGAGGTCGCCGCGGTCGTACCCCGAGCGCAGCAGCCGCCGCGCCATCTGCGTGAGCGTGGCGACCGGGGTGAGCCCCAGGGCGAGCCAGACCGTCGCCGGCACCAGCATCACCATCACCTCGAAGTCCACGATCCCCAGCGCGAACAGCGTCGCCCACACCGTCAGGCCGCCCGCCGAGAAGACCTCCGTCGCGACCACGGAGGCGGTCGACTCGCGGTTCTGCTTCATGAACAGCCGGAGCTCGATCGGCGCCTCGCGCCGTTCCTCGAGCGCACGGGCGAGCGCGCCGGCGAGCGCCTCGCCATCGGCGAAGCGCTCGGCGGGGTCCTTGGCGAGACAGCGGTCCACGGCCCGGGTGAGCGCGGCGGGGAGGCCGGGCGCGACGCTCGCGAGCGTCGGCGGGGCCAGCGTCAGGTGCTGTGCGAGCGTGGCGGCGGTGGTCGCGCCCGAAAAGGGGAGCCGCCCCGACAACGCGTAGTACCCGACCACGCCGAGCGCATAGAGGTCGCTCCGCTCGTCCACCCCCTCGCCGGCCGCCTGCTCGGGGCTCATGAACTCGGCGGTGCCGACCACGTCCCCGGCCTCGGCGAGCCCGGGCTCCGCGCTCGCGCGCGCGATCCCGAAGTCGGTCACGAGGGCACGGCCGCTCCTGGCCTCGAGCAGGATGTTGTCGGGCTTCACGTCGCGGTGCACCACGCCGTGCGCGTGGGCGTACGCGAGCGCCCACCCCACCTCGCGCAGGATGCGCGCGGCGTCCCTGGGCGGGAGCGGGCCCTTGCCCCGGACGCGCTCCCCCAGCGTCTCGCCCTCGACGTACGCCATCGCGAAGAGCACGAAGCCGCCGATCTCGTGCACGGCGTGGATCGGGACGATGTGGGGATGCGAGAGCCGGGCGGCGGTGCGCGCCTCGCGAAGGAACCGTTCGCGAAGGTCGGCGCGCGCGGCGTGCTCGGGCGGGAGCACCTTCAGCGCGACCGGGCGGTCGAGGCGAACCTCCTGCGCGAGGTAGACGATCCCCATCCCACCCCTCCCCAGCTCGCGCGTGAGGGAGTAGCGGCCGGCGAGGGCCTGTTGCAGCGCGAGGAACCCGGGAGAGGGGAGGGTGGACATGGGAAGGACGATGCATGCGCGGGCTCGGCCGCGTCAAGGAAATCGGGGCGGAAGACCGGTCGTCGCGCACGCGCCGGGCACCCGCTCCCGCCGCGCCACTCCCGCGCCCTGTCCAGCTCATACGGATCCCCCGAGCTCCGTTCCGCGAGCGGGCGGTTTGCGTGAGGGATTCGCGCCCGGAGGGCCGAGACGCCGGCGCGCCCGCGTCCGCCGCGGCGGGAACGAGCGGGGCCGTGGCGCGCCGGCGGCTCGGCGCCGTTGGCAACGGCGGTATCGTTGCCTACGGCGCGCGAAGCCCGGCCCGGAGCGCAGCGGAGGGACACGCCCGCGTCCGTAGTTTCCGTTTCGGGTCCCGGCACCGACTTTTCGGACCCGGTATCACTCACCGGGACGGCGCCGAGCGAGCCCTCGGCGCCGAACGTTTGCTTGTATGGTGCGCGGCGGAGCCCGACATTGGACGGGTCGTCCGACGTCGTCCCACGGTGCGGCCCGTCCTCCGCCGTGCCGGGTTCTTCAGCACCGTCCGGATCCCCCACCGCCGGGCTCGTTCCTGTCGGCGGACACTCACGCGACGCCGCGCAAGGGCCCGCGTGCGAAGCGACGGCCCCCAGGAGCCGCGCTCCGACCCCCTCATCCCCCCAAGAGCGGAAGGCAACCCATGCGCAAGCTGACCCTGGCCCTCGACGCGCTGGACGTGCAGTCGTTCCCCACCACGGCGATGGAAGGCCGCGGCCTCGGCACGGTGCGCGGGCGCGAGACCGGCCCCACCTGCGACGGCGACAGCTGCTGGCTGAGCTGCGAGTGCAGCTTCCAGGACACCTGCAACCAGCCCGAGATCACCTGCTTCCAGAGCTGCGCGGGCTCGTGCGCGAGCTGCCCGGTGAGCTGCAACCCGGCCCAGTGCCCCAGCGCCGACGGCCGCTGCTGAGCGGACGTTTCCTGGGTCGATCCGGATGACGCACGAAGCCCCTCCGACTTCCGGAGGGGCTTCGTGCGCTGGAGAGGCCTCGATCTCCGGCTTTTGTCGATTCACGGCTCCTGGTATCCCAGCGCCCGCAGCTCCATCGCGCGTGCGCGTGGATCCTCCCGGAAGAAGAGCCCGCCGCGGCGCGTGGCGCGGCCGGGGACGAAGTCGAGCGTCGCCTCGCTGGTTTCCACCGTCCGCCCGCCGTCTTCCAGCGTTCCCTCGACCTTGACGCCCGCCGCGGTCTCGTGGCCGTGGTTGAACGCCCGGAACTCCACCAGCCAGCCGCCGCGCACCTGCAGCACGTTCCCCCGCGCGACCTCGATCGCGGGCGGCGTGCGCGGGCGAGCCACGGCGTCGAAGGCCATGTAGCCGACCACGGCCAGCACCAGCGCCGTGCTCACCGCCGCGGCCACCCACTCCCACTTCGATTTGCGCCCGGTGCCGTCCCGGCTTTCTCGCCCGTCGGTCATGGTGCCGTGAGGTGTCAGAGGATGAGCCGCGCGGCGGCGGCGCCCAGGCTCGCCGGGAACGCCAGCACCAGCGTCATCTCCAGGCACGCCACGAGCGGCGCGCCGTCGAAGCGCCCAAAGGTCCACAGCACGTACGCGCTCACCAGCAGTGCCACCGCGTAGCCGACGACGGTGTAGCGCAGGAACAGGCTCCACGCCGGCGTCCCCTCCGGCGCCGACGGGGTGCCGCGGAATCCCGACGCGTAGACGAAGCCGTGGGTGAGCGGGAGCGACACGGCCACCAGCGCGAGCGCGTGCCACGGCGTCATCACGAAGGAGATCAGGATCATCTCCTCGGTGGGCGCCACGTTGAAGGCGAGGAACACGGCCCCGGCCGTCAGGAAGAGAAGCTGCCCGCCGTACCCCGCCTCCTCCTTGCGCCGCTTCTGCCCCCCCTCGGCGCCCGCGTCGCCGGCGAGCTGGCTGTTGGCCAGCACCGCGCCGAAGCTGGCGGGCACCGCCTGGATCGCCACCTTCCCCACGATCTCGCGGAGCGGCTGGGTGGAGTCGATCACGCCGAAGAGGAGGAGGATCGCGGCCGACGCGACCAGCCCCACCCCGTAGGCGATCATCCCGTCCATGCAGTCCTCGCGCCAGCTCCGGGTCTCCTCGAACCCGGAGTAGTAGTCGAGCGCCACCAGCAGCGGGACCATCAGGAGCATGAAGAGGACGAGGTGCGCCCGGCTCATGTAGAAGCCGAGCCACCACATCTCCATCGTCATCAGCAGCGGGAGCGAGAAGAGCACCGCCCCGCCGAGCGCGCGCGCCACGCCGGTGAAGAAGGCGAGGTCGGCCGCGCGGTCAGCCGCGTCGCGCATCATACCGAAGTGCGAAATGGTGGTACCGGGGCCCGGGACGGAAGAGCCGGGTTCGGGCGTGTCCCTCCGCTGCGCTCCGGGCCGGGCTTCGCGCGCCGTAGGCAACGATACCGCCGTTGCCAACGGCGCCGAGCCGCCGGCGCGCTATTGTCCCGCTCGTTCCCGCGGCGCCGGATGCCGGCGCGCCGGCGTCTCGGCCCTCCGGGCGCGAATCCCTCACGCAACCCCCCGCTCGCGGAACGGAGTTCGTGGGATCCGCATCACGGGCCGGCTCCGCGCCGCTCCCCATCGACGTCGTGACTGGGATTTTCCGCTCCATGCGGGCCGGGGGAGGCAAGATTCAGGCGCGGGGCGCGGTCGGCGGATCCCGCTCCGCGCGCCGGGAGCGGGCATAGCGCGTCATCAGCGGCGTCACCGAGATGCCGTGCACCACCACCGACACGGCGATGGTGGCCAGGACCAGCGCCGCCAGCGGCCGGCCGAGCGCCTCGGGGAGCCCGTGCTCCATCGCGTAGGTCAGGTAGTAGAGCGACCCGATCCCCCGGATGCCGAACCAGGCGATCAGCCGGCG
>Ga0190275_10002171_pt1 | contig 14195 bp, 17 predicted proteins | sample Popmic550T_FD_133745 | JGI IMG/M metagenome (GOLD analysis project Ga0190275, IMG submission 133745) | Populus adjacent soil microbial communities from riparian zone of Yellowstone River, Montana, USA - 550 T | ecosystem: Environmental > Terrestrial > Soil > Riparian zone > Trees stand | place... | reverse complement strand
CCCGAGCGGGTGCGTCCGACCCCGACGGCCGCCGCGCCGCCCCCCACCCCCGAGCCGGACGGCCACCCGACGCCGCTGGTGGCGGTCGCCGAGCGCCCGGCCCGGCCGACGATCGTCCAGTTCCCCGTGCAGCTGCGGGAGGTCGTCACCCCGACGCTGGCCGCCCTGGCGGCCGCGAACGAGCCCCCGACGCTGTTCGGGCACGGCGGCGTCCTGATCCGGCTGAACCCGGAGTCGGCCGAGAAGCCGGTGACGCCGATGAGCAAGTCACAGCTCCGGCTGGCGCTGTCCGACGCCGCGGACTTCGTCAACGAGGCCACCAGCAAGAGCGGCGAGGTCACCCAGAAGCCGGCGTACCCCCGGCCCGAGGTGGTCGAGTCGATCCAGGACCATCCGGGCGGCTGGCCCGGCGTCCCGGAGCTGAAGGCGGTCGCCAACTGCCCCGTCGTCACCGCGGCGTCCGGCCTGCTCACCCGCCCCGGGTTCGACCCGGCCAGCGGCGTCTACCTGCTCCCGTCCGGCCACCACGACGTGGACCCGATCCCGGAGCGGCCCGACGCCGACGACGTCGAGCAGGCCAAGGAACTGCTCCTCGGCGAGCTCCTCGGCGACTTCCCGTTCCGGGACGAGGCGTCGAGGGCAAATACCCTCGCCCTGTTCATCCTGCCGTTCGTCCGCGACCTGATCCGCGGCCCGACGCCCCTTCACCACATCGACGCCCCCCAGGAGGGGACCGGGAAGTCACTCCTCGCCCAGACCTGGGCGGCCGTCGCCCTCGGCCGGGAGCTGCCGTCCTTCGGCGAGGTGACGAAGGCGGACGACTGGCAAAAGACGCTCCTGGCGGCCCTGATGGAGGCGCCGCCGGTCGTGTTCCTGGACAACCTGAACCAGACCCTCGACAGCGGCACCCTGGCGTCGGCCCTCACCTCGCCGGTGGTCAGCGGCCGGCTGCTCGGGTTCAGCCGCATCGTGAGTGCCCCGGTGCGGAACGTCTGGATCAGCAGCGCGAACAACCTCACCATGAGCCGCGAGCTGGTCCGCCGGACCGTGGCCATCAAGCTGCTCCCGAACCGGAAGCACGCCTACCAGAACAAGACCTACCGTCACCAGCTGCCGGACTGGGCCGAGCTGCAGCGGGGCAAGCTGGTGTGGGCGTGCCTCGTCCTCTGCCAGGCGTGGGTGGCCCGCGGCAAACCCCCCGGCCGGAAGCTCCTCGGCCGGTTCGAGTCGTGGTCCATGGTGATTGACGGCATCCTGTGGAACGCCGGGATTGACGGCCTGCTGGCCAACATGGACGACTTCCGGGACGGGGCGGTGGACGAGCAGGACGACTGGGACGGGTTCGTCGCCCTGTGGTGGGAGCAGTACGGCAATCGGTGGGTGACCGTCCGCGACCTGTTCCCGATGACCCAGAACAACGACATGCTCAAGCAGGCCCGGGGCGACCGGACCGACGACAGCCAGCGCATCCGGCTGGGCTCTGCGATCAAGAAGCATCGGGACGCCGTGTTCGCCGATGGGTTCCAGATCGTTGCGCCGGACCTGAGCACCGAACAGCGAGCTGCAAAGAGAGTCGTGCAGTACCGCCTGGTGAAGCTCGGCGAGGTCGAGGTCAAGCCGCCCCAGCCGCAGCCGTCAGGATCGCTAATTCCTGACTAGCATTCTTCACCTTGCAGATGCCAGTTGCGGGGTTGGTTGCGGTGTCGCAGGACACCGCAACCAACCCCGCAACTGCTTATCCTCTTGTAACCAAATCACTTAAAATCACATCTGCGGTGTTTGCGGTCTTTAGATGCCAATCCGTGGGAGGCAATTCTAAACCTGAATCGACTAGAGCGGTAGGCCGCTTAACACCGCAAACACCGCAGAATATACGGCCACTCATTCCGTAACGCACCTCTCCCTCGGCACTTCCGCGGCCTCGCTCAAATTGCGGGGTTGTTCGACACCGCAGGCGTCGCCGCACGATCCCCAAGAGTCATCGAGCAAACCCCTCATTCTTGGGGATCGGCCCGACAGGGGAGCAGATGCCCCGGAAGCCCCCGACGTTCACGATGCGGCCCCGCCCGCCGCGGCAGCCTGACGAACGCCCCTCGGCCCACCGCCGCGGCTACGGCGCCGCCTGGCAGAAGCTGCGGGCCGTCATCCTCGGCGAGGAGCCGCTCTGCCGCCCCTGCCGCCAGGCCGGCCGGACGACCGCCGCCGAACACGTGGACCACGACGTGCCACTGTCCCGGGGCGGCACCAACGACCCGGCCAACCTCGTCCCGATGTGCCAGCCGTGCCACTCGGCAAAGACGGCCACCCAGGACGGCGGGTTCGGCCACCGACCCCAACGCTGAGGAGCCTGCTCATGGCCAAGGTCGTCATCACCGTCCAGGACGACGGCGACGAGGTTGACGTGAATACCGAGTTCGACCCGCCCATCAAGGCGAACGCGGAGGTCGCCTCCTGCGCCCAGCGGCTGGCCCTGGTGATGGTGCAGACCGCGTTCGACATGCGGGACCGCGAGAGCCCCGACGAGTGATTCGTCTCAGAACGCGGCGAGGCCCGAATCCAACCTGAGTTTGAAGCAAAAGCCGGCCACGAGGGCGATCATCGCCTTCGGATCGGCCGGCTTGCCCAGGTGGACATCGTACCCCGCCGCCACAGCCTGCCAGACCGCTTCCCGGCCTCCGAGAACCGACACCGCCGTGAGTAGCGCCCTGGTCCCGCCAGACTGTTGGCGGACCCAGCGGGCGAGGGCGAACCCGTCCATCCCAGGGAGGTGTGGCTCGACGAGCATGGCGTGCGGCCGGAACGAACTCCAGGCAGCCACCGCGGCTTCAGACCCGAGGCACACCAGAACTTGGGCGCCCCCTGCGGTCAAGTGTCGGGCGATGGCACCCGCCGCGTCGGCATCATCGTCCACGACGACGACACGCAGCCCCAGGAGAGTTTCACAAGGGACAGTCGGCTCCGGGCTCACGCTGGGGATGCGGTGAAGGTGAGTCATGATCGCTGTGGACTTGGACATGGTACGGCCATTAGCGAATCAGACCATCGATAGCGAATCACTGAAAGGTAGAACCGGAAGTTGTGCAGTGCAACCGATGCCTGGGGCTGATGCCCAAGAACAGGGACGCCCCCCACCCCTACGAGGGACACCGATGCTGATGGCCGGACCGCCCGCCATGTCCGACGTGGCCTTTGCCCTCAACGTCGAGGCCGCCCTCTACTGCGGCGTGTGGGCCTCCCTGGTCGTGACCGTGGTCGTCGCGGCCTGGCTCATCCTCTGCCGCTGCTGTGACTGAGCCGGCGACCCGGCTGCTCCTGTCCCCGACACAGAGGTATCGGTATGACCGATCCGGCTTCCTTGGTCCGCGCCGCCGCCCTCGCGGTCTGCGCCCTCGGCTCCTTCGTCCCCCGCCCGCTGCCGGAGCGGAGCCGACCCGCCTTCACCCGCCCCGCCGCCCAGGCCGCCTGGCAGGTCCGCCGCCGGGTCGTCCAGGGCCGCCAGCGGCGCGGCTGAGTCCCGCTCGCCCTGCGGTCGGGTCGCCCCTGCCCCCGCCGCCGATCGCGCCTTGGCGGGCCTCCCAGGGCCGTTCCCGCCCGGGTTGTCGCCGCCGACCGGGGAGGGGGAGGGTCGATTTTTTGGCCGCCCCGCCAGGACGGACCGTCCTGCCAGCATCCGAAAAATTCCTGTCGTGGCGCGGAGGGGGTACTTCGCCATGCTCTCCGCGATGCCGGAAGTGCCCCCGATGGGGCGGTTGGTGCCGGGGACTGTCGGCACGTGCGTGACCGCCGAGGGGGTAGTTCTCTCGTGCTTCCGGCGTGGCCGCCGCCCCACCTTGGACCGCGGGTCGCCGAGGTTTGCGGACTGCTGGCGAGTAGCGAGGCAGAGGCTGGACCAGGACGGGTATTGCGTCGTGACCGTCGGGGGCGTGACGCACTCGGTTCATCGACTCGTGCTGTTCGCCTGGGTCGGTCCGCCGGGCGTTGGTGAAGAATGCCGGCACCTGGACGGCAACCGCTCCAACAACACGGTCGGCAATCTCGCGTGGGGGACGCCGAAGGAGAACGCCGCGGATCGCACGGCGATGGGTCGGTCCTGTCGCCCGCCCGTCAAGTGGCCGGTGAAGCTGTCGTTCGGGTTGGCGAAGTCGATCCGCGAGCAGTTCGCGGCGGGCGCGGCGAAGAAGGCACTTGCCCGCCAGTTCGAGGTGAGCCCGGCCAACATTCGCAAGGTTCTCCGCGGGGAGGCATGGCGGCCCCATGCCCTCGCTTCCTGAATTGATGAGGTTCGGCCCATGCTGCGGTTCACGCTGTTCGACGTGTCGGGTCAGGGTAACGGGGGTTCGCTCGTGGTGGACCCGTTCTCGGTGGCGTCGGTGGTCGAGGACGACAAGCGGACGGACCGCGGCTACGTTCAGGTCGCCACCATCCGGCTGAGCGACGGGATGGAGTACGTCGTGAACGACTACAGCCGCAAGGTGGCGGCGGACATCTGGGCGGGGAAGTCGGTATTCATTCCGTGAGGGTGCGACCGTGGACGACTTCGACGCGGACACCCCGCCGCCTCGCCGCCGGCCGATCGGTGACCCGATCCCGCCGTTCGTCACACTGCCGCCGGGTGAGCCGGTGGTCGAGACGTTCAAGGACTGGGACCGCAAGGGCCGCATCACGGCCGGATCGGTGCTCTGCGAGCACGTCGGCACCCTGCTCGGGACGAGCGGTCACTCCGGCTATCGGGTGATGGCGGAGACGGACCAGCCGAACCGCTCGCCGCTGGGCCAGCCCCGGGCGAACATCCCGGCCGACGCGCTCGACGGCTGGCGGGTCGCGGTCGTGATCCAGGAGGGGAAGCGGGCGCCGGCCGTCGTGGTGATGAGCCCCAGGTAGCAACATCGGAGACGTCGTGCCGAACCTGTTTTACTTCGGGGTGAGTCCTCGGACTCCGGGCGGGCACCTCCTCTACCGGTCGGACGGGAGGCTTGTCCTTGAGGCGAGGGGGGATGTCAAACTGCCGGTGCCGCTGCGCACGCTGGACGGCGGCTTGCTCCCTGCTGACTCGCCGATTGGACGGGTTCACACTGCCCAGATCGGGGAGTGGCGGTTCTGGTCCGTTCGCGATCAGACCGGAGACCGCCGCCCGGGGTCCGTGTCCGTGTTCCTGAGCGACGGGCCGTGCGCATTCCGAGACATACAGGTGGCGTTCCCTGAGGTGTTCGAGCGGCTACGGAAAGCGGGCGTCGAGCTGTTTCGAGACCGTCAGGCCTGTACCGGCGTTTCGGCCTCGTGGTGCCCGGTCTGCGGGGACTGCCTCTGCCGGAACCCGGCGGACAAGAACGACGACGGGTGTCCGCTCCACGACGCGAGTAGCCCCCACGCTGAGTACGAGGTGTGACATGGCCCGTGGACGCAAACCGGAACCCAAGCCCACGCCGGCGAGGGTGGCCGACTCCGGGAAGGTGGCGTTCGCACCGCCGATGCCCGAGGGGATGGGGGAGGCGGCGGCGGCGAAGTGGCGGGAGCTGGTGCCGATGATCGCCCGCCTGGTGCAGCTCCAGGACGTGGACGCCGACGCACTCCGGCAGTACTGCGAGGCCGCGGTTCTGCGGGTGAAAGCCGTTGTCGAGTTGGAGGGGGCGCCGCTGCTGCTGGTGGGGCCGAACGGCTCGCAGTACGGCAACCCGCTCATGCGGATCATCAAGGAGCAAGACGCCCTGATGGCCCGGCTGTCGGAACGGTTCGGGCTGGACCCGGCGAGCCGTCGCCGGCTCCACGTCGAGGCGGCCAAGGCGGACAGTGTGTTCGCGGAGTTCCTCAGCCGTGGAAGTCGCCGAGCCAAACCGCCGACTGCGTAAGAACCGCGCCCGCGTGGGGTGCCCGGTCCGGGCCTACGGCGAGGCCGTCGTCTCCGGTCAGACCCCCGCGTGCAAGTGGGTTCGCCTCGCGTGCGAGCGGCACCTCCGCGACCTGCGGCAGGGCCACGATCGCGGCCTCTGGTGGGACCAGGACGCGGCCGACCACGCCGTCGAGTTCTTCGGCCTGCTCCGGCACAGCAAGGGGCGGTGGAACGACCAGCCGTTCGAGCTGTCCCCGTGGCAGGCGTTCATCGTCGGCAGCATCTTCGGGTGGAAGCGGCGGGACGGGTTCCGGCGGTTCAGGATCGCGTTCGTGGAGGTCCCGAGAAAGAACGGCAAGACGACGCTGGCGGCCGGGATCGCCCTGTACCTGTTCGTCTGCGACGGAGAGGCCGGGGCCGAGGTGTACAGCGCGGCCACGAAGCGGGACCAGGCGAAGATGGTGTTTGACGACGCCAAGGCCTTCGTCGCCCGGTCGCCGGCGCTGCGGGACGTTGTGGTCCGCTGGAAGGCGATGCTCGAAATCCCGGGCCTGCGGTCGAAGTTCGTGCCGCTCGGGGCGGACGCCGACAGCCTCGACGGGCTGAACCCGTTCGTCGCCATCTGCGACGAGATTCACGCCTGGAAGAGCCGCGACCTGTGGGACGTGCTCCTCACCGGCATGGGCGCGAGAGAGCAGCCGCTGACGCTCGCGATCACGACGGCCGGCGACTTCGCGGACTCGATTTACAACGAACTCCACACCGACGTGGAGCAGGTGCTTGAGGGCGTCGTCGCGGACGACGAGGTGTTCGGGTTCATCGCCACGATCGACGCCGAGGACGACTGGCTGGACCCGAGGGCGTGGGCGAAGGCGAACCCCGGGCTGGGCGTGTCGCTGAAGGTGGAGGAGCTTTCGACCGTCCTCAAGCGGGCGGAGCGGCAGCCGTCGAGCCAGAACAAGCAGAAGCGCAACCGGCTGAACATCCGCACCGCCGCCCTCGACGCCTGGCTGCGGCTGGATCTGTGGGACAAGTGCGGCACGCCCTGGGACGAGGCCGAGCTCCTCGGCAAGCCGTGCTACGCCGGGCTAGACCTAGCGAACACGTCCGACCTGGCCGCGTTCGTCCTCGCCTTCCCGTGGGGCATGGCGCGCGGCGAACCGGTGTACCGGCTGAAGTGCTGGTTCTGGTGCCCCGGCGACAGCGAAGAGGGGCACACCGCCGAGAAGCTCCGCCGCAAGCTGTTCCCGTGGGTGCAGGGCGGGCATGTCGAGTTCACAGACGGTACGTCGATCGACCTGGGCCGGATCGAACAGGTGGTGAAGGAGGCCGCCCAGGTCTACGACCTACGCGCGGTGTGTTACGACCCGTGGAACGCCGGCGCGACCGCCCAGGCTCTGGAAGCGGTCGGCATCCGCGTCGAGCGGTTCACCCAGAACAGCAACACTTACAACGAGCCGGCGCGGGCGTTCGAGCGGGCCATCGGCGACGGGCGGTTGCTCCACGGCGGGAACCCGGTCCTGCGGTGGATGGCGTCGAACTGCGTCGCCAAGACGAACGGGGCCGGCTACCTGATGCCGGACCGCAAGCGGAGCCGGGACAAGATCGACGGCATTCCCGCGTCGATCATGGCCGTCGCCGGCGAAATGCGGTCGCGGTTCGAGCACACCGAGAGCATCTACGAGAAGCGCGGCCTTCTCGACTAACTCGTGAGGCACGATGGGTAAGGCACATCGCCGCAAGGCCCGTCGGTCGGAGTCGATCGAGAACCCGAGCGTCCCGCTGGACCTGGTGTCCGACGAGGCGTTCGAGGCGTTCGGCTCCTCGCGGTCGGTCAGTGGCGTCCGCGTCACCCACCGGAAGGCGCTCGGCTATCCCGCCGTCTGGCGGGCGGTGAACCTGATCGCCGGCGACGTGGGGAAGCTGCCGCTCCAGGTCGTGAAGCTCAGCGGGAAAAACAAGGAGGCCGACCCGGCGCACCCGGCGTACCGGCTGGTGCGCCGAAAGCCGAACGCCTACATGACGGCGTTCGTGTTCAAGCAGACGCTCCAGGCGCACGCGCTCACCCACGGCAACGGCTACGCCTACATCGAACGCGACGGCGCGGGCCGTCCGGTGCAACTGATGGTGCTTGACCCGTGCCGGGTCGTGCCGATCATCGTGAACGCCGTGCTCTGGTACGTCTACACGACGCAGCAGGGCCAGCAGCGCAAGCTGCCGGCGGACGAGGTACTCCACATCAAGGGGCTGGGTTGGGACGGGCTCGAAGGCTACCCGGTCTTGAAGATCGCCCAGGACGCCCTGGGCGCCGCGATCGCCGCCCGGGACCACTCCGGCCGGTACTTCAAGAACGGCGCCCGGCCCGGCGGCGTGATCCAGCACACCAAGACGCTCACCGACCAGGCCCGAACGCGAATGCGGGCGGACTGGGCGACCATCCACCAGGGGCTGGAGAACGCGCACCGGGTGGCGATCCTCGAAGAGGGGGCGACCTACCAGGGGTTCGCGTCCGACGCCCGCAACGCGCAGCTGCTGGAGACCCGCGAGTTCGACGCGAGGGAGGTGGCCAACATCTTCGGCGTGCCGACGCACAAGCTCGGGGACCCCTCGAAGGTCGCGTACAACTCGCTCGGCGAGGAGAACCAGAGCTACTACGACGACACGCTGTCGCGGTGGCTGACGGTGTGGTCCGAGGAGTGTCACGAGAAGCTCCTCGCCGAGGGCGAAAAGGCGAAGGAAACCCACACGATCGACTTCGACTATCAGGAAATCCAGCGGGCCAACCTCCCCCAGCAGGTGGAATTCGTCTCGAAGCTCGTCGGCAGCGGGGTCATCAACCCCGACGAAGGCCGCGGGGTGTTCGGGTTCAACCCGATCCCCGGCGCGAAGGGCGATCGGTACTACGTCCCGACCACGCTCACGCCCGTGGACGAGGCGGGGACGCCGGAAACGCCCCCGCCGGCGCCCGCAACGCCCCCGCCCGAGCCCGAACCGGCCCCGCGGAAGGCGCCAGCGGCGCTCCGGGCCGTCGTCGCCGACGTCGCCGGCCGGATGGCGAAGCGGCTGGCCACCCACCACGAGAAGGCGGCCCGTTCGGACATCGCCGGGTGGCTCGAAACCGGCATCCGGGATCATTCCGGGGTCATTTCGGAGGCGTTCGGCCCCGTCGTCGCGCTCTGCCGCGAGCTCGGCCGCGCCGTGCCCGACGCCGCGGGGGTGGCCGACCAGTTCCTCACGCGGTTTTCGGCCGCCGTGCGTGCCGCGGCCGTCGATCCGGTCCGAATCGCGGCCGAAACCGTCTCCAACCTCCTGCCGGAGTAGTCCATGCCGAGCAACCTGGAGCGCCGATTCACCCGCCCGGCCCAGCGGGTGGCCGTCGAGACCCGCGAGGGCGGGAAGCGGACGATTTCGGGCTACGCGGCCGTGTTCTACGACGCCAACGACCCGGGGACCGAGTACCGGCTCTGGGATGACGTGGTGGAGCGCATCATGCCGGGCGCGTTCGACCGCGCCGCCCGCGAGGACGACGTCCGGGGGCTGTTCAACCACAACGATTCGCTCATGCTGGGGCGCACGACCGCCGGCACCATGCGGCTGAGCGTGGACCGGCGCGGGCTGCGGTACGAGATCGACCCGCCGGACACGACCAGCGCCCGCGACCTGCTCACCCTGCTGGATCGGGGCGACGTGACGGGCAGTTCGTTCGCGTTCATGCCCGACGACACCAGTTACCGCGAGGTGGACGGGGTGTACGTCATCGAGCGGCACGCGGTGCGGCTGTTCGACGTGGGGCCGGTGTCCTTCCCGGCGTACACGGCCACCGAGGCCGCGGCCCGGTCCGTCACCGCCGAGCAGGCCGAGCAGCTCCGCCGCGAGGCCCAGGCCCGGCGCGTGCAGGTGCCGAACCCCGCCGCGCCCGCGATGGCCCAGGCGCGCGCAAGGGCGGCGGAGGTGGCCGCCCACTGGTAACAGGCATCTGGTCTTTCAATGACCGTGCCGCGTCGATCACTCGACGCGGCACGGTCATTTCAATGGCCGCTCCGCGGCCCACACCTCTGCGACACAAGGGGTCGCCCACGGAGGAGAAGGACGAGATCAGTTTCAATGGCCGCTCCGCGGCCCACACCTCTGCGACGCGCGTGATTATGGCGGTGGTGGCGGTGTTCATGGGTTTCAATGGCCGCTCCGCGGCCCACACCTCTGCGACCTCGTGCTCTGCAAGGTGCATCGGGACATTAACGACATGTTCAGGTTTCAATGGCCGCTCCGCGGCCCACACCTCTGCGACCCCCCTCCTCGTCTTCGGCGTCTCGTTGCTGATGACGGCGTTTCAATGGCCGCTCCGCGGCCCACACCTCTGCGACGTCATGACCGAACGGGAGTTGTGGACGGCCGCGTTCAAGTTTCAATGGCCGCTCCGCGGCCCACACCTCTGCGACGCCGGAGAAGCGCAGCCGCAGGAGCACCCTGCCGATGAAGTTTCAATGGCCGCTCCGCGGCCCACACCTCTGCGACTCTGCCTGCTGGCCTGCGGCCGCATCTGCTACTGCGAGTTTCAATGGCCGCTCCGCGGCCCACACCTCTGCGACGGGATTCTCCCATGTTACGCGCCGTCAGCCTCACGTCGTTTCAATGGCCGCTCCGCGGCCCACACCCCTGCGACGCATCGCCAAGCCGAAGGACTTCCCGGGTCTGGAGGTCACGTTTCAATGGCCGCTCCGCGGCCCTCACCTCTGCGACGTTATCAAAGACCCTCCAGCTCACCAGCACAGTACGGTCGAAGTCCCGAGACTGCAAACGAAATCCCCGGCCCGCGGTCCCGACCTCGCCGGTCACACCCGCCATCCGCGGCGGGCCGATCCCCAAGAACCCCCGCGTCAACACCTCGGCGGCCGGCCCAGCCCGGCCGCCCGGTTCACCTCCCCAGGTGGTTCAGGGGCCGCCGCCCAGCCGGCCGGCACCGACCCGGACAGGGGCGGCTGCATTCGGTTGTCGCGCCCGGCCACTTCCCGGGGCGGCGGTTCCTACCTTCGGAGGGGCGAATGCCCGAGACCGTCAAGCAGCTCCAGGAGCGGCGCGCCCCCATCGGCGTGTCCATCCGCCAGATGGCGGACAAGATCAACGACGAGAAGCGGGACTTCACCGCCGAGGAGCGGACCGGCTGGGAGAAGGCGAACGCCGACTTCGACCAGCTCACCCGCTCGATCGAGGTGGCCCGCCGGTCCGAGGAGGTCGGGGCCGAGCTGGAGAGCCGGCGCGAGAAGCCGCCGGGGACCGAGGATCGCACGGCCAAGCCGAAGCGGACCGCCGACGAGCGGGCCGAGGCCACCGAGGAGGTTTGCGCCCTCGCGCTCCAGGCGTGGTGCCGCCGGCAGCACGGGCTGGAGCTGACGCCCGAGCAGCGGCGGGCGTGCAAGCGGACCGGGATGAACCCGAACCGCCGGGCGATCAACTTCGACCTGCCGGGCCGGCCGGGCGCGACCGGCAAGCGGGCGCTGTCGGGCACCGTCGGGGCGTCCGGCGCGTTCACCGTGCCGCGGTCCTTCGTCAACGGCCTGGACAAGGGGCTGAAGGACTTCAACGGCGTCCGCCAGGTCGCCGACGTGATGCGGACCGACGACGGCCGTGACATGCCGTGGCCGACCGTGAACGACACCGCGAACAAGGGTCGGCGCATCGGCGAGAACACCGCCGCGGCCAACCTGGACCCGCCGTTCGGGGTCGTGAACTTCGGCTCCTACCTCTACACCTCGGACATCATCCTCATCCCGGTGGGGCTGCTGGAGGACAGTGCGTTCGCCCTGGCCGAGGAGGTCGGGCCGATGCTCGGCGAGCGGCTCGGCCGCATCCAGGAGGAGGAGGACACGCTCGGCACCGGGAACGGGATGCCGCAGGGCATCGCGATCGCGGCCGCGACCGGCAAGACGGCGGCGAGCGCCACCGCAATCGCGGCCGACGAGCTCCTGGACCTGATCCACTCGGTGGACCCGGCGTACCGCCGCGACCCGTCGTTCGCGCTGATGATGCACGACCTGGTCCTGTCCGTGGTCCGCAAGCTGAAGGACAGCCAGAACCGCTACCTGTTCGAGGAGGGGCAGAACGGCGCCCCCGACAAGATCAAGGGCGTGCGGTACGTCATCAACCAGAACATGACGTCCACGATCGCCAGCGGGGCCAAGTCGATCCTCGCCGGGGCGTTCCGGCACTACAAGGTCCGGGACGTCAAGCAGGTCCGCTTCCGCCGTCTGGAGGAGCGGTTCGCCGAGCTGGACCAGGTCGGGTTCCTGGCCCACATGCGGCACGACGCCCGGCTCCTCAACGCCGGCACCAACCCCGTCAAGGCGCTGGTCCACTAGTCGGTCGGCTCCGCCGACTCGTTCCCGCCGGGCCTCGCGGCCCGGCGGGTTTCTCTCACCCCAGATTCGGAGCCGCGAATGACGAACCTGCTGGAGAACTGCCGGGTGGTGATCTGCTCGCCGGACGCCGCCGCCGCGCAGACCGACCTGGACGGGACCGTGATCGACATGGCCGCGGGCGGGGGCTTCGACGCCGTCCTGTTCGTCGCCTTCCTCGGCGACGTAGCCGACACGTGCGTGCTGGAGCTCCAGGCCCAGGGGTCCGCCACGTCGAACGGGGCGAGCCCGTCCACCGAGGCGACGACCGGCACGTTCACGGCCGGCGCCTCGACGGCGGACGACAAGACCATGGTGCTCGACGTGGTCCGCCCCGCCAACCGCTACGTGTTCAGCCGGCTCAAGCGCGGCACGGCCAACGCCGCGGTGAACGCGGTCCTGGCGATCCAGTACCGCGCCCACAACGCGCCGACCACGCAGCTCGCCGAGGTCATCAAGGCGGCCCTGGCCGTCGTCAAGTAGTCCGCTCCCGGCGGGGCGGGTGGCCGCGGTCATGCCGCGACCTGTGCGGACCGCCCCGCTTTGTTTCGTACTCCACAAACCCACCGGTGAGCCGTGGCGAAGGACGAGGAGCGGGTGAGGGTCAAGTTCACGAACTGCCTGGCCGGAAACGGGTTCGTCTGGAACGTCGGGGACGTGGTGAGCCTGCCCGTGGGTGAGGCGGTGCGGCTGGTCGCGGCCGGGTTCGCCGACCTCGCGCCCGATGCGTCCGCGGCCGAGGCGACGCGGCTGGTCGCGGCCGAGTTCGCTGCCGCCAAGCCGCAGGCGGGTCGCCGGGGTGGCCGCCGGGCTGCCTCGCCCGCCGTGCCGCCCGTGGTTCCGTCCGTCGAGCCGGGGAGTGAGCCGCAGGCCGGCGGCGAGTCGGCCGACTCGCCGCCGGCGTAGCGGCCTCGCGGTCGGCCGGGTCCGTCACCACCATCACGAGAGTGAGCCGTGGATGAGTCGCGCACGATCGCCGCCGGCTGGAGCCTCGCCGTCACGGTCCAGCCGGCCGAGGAGCCGGTGACGCTGGCCGAGGCCAAGGTCCACTGCAAGGTGGACCACGCCGCCGAGGACGGGCTCCTCGCGCGGCTCATCAAGGCCGCGCGGGAATTGTCCGAGGCGGAGACCGGCCAGCGGTGGGTGACGCAGACCGTGACCTACGCCGCGGCCGACTTCCCCCGCGCCTGCCGGCACGCCGTGGTCGGCGGCCGGGTCGTGCCGGGGGTCATGTGCCTCCCCGTCGAGCCGGTCCAGTCGATCAGCGCCGTCCGGTACTGGAGCGACGCCGGCGTGCTGACCTCGCTCGTGGTCAATACGGACTGGCTCGCGTGGGTGGGCCACTCGCCCCCGCTGCTCTACCCCGCGCCCGGGAAGTTCTGGCCGCACACCCAGCTGGGGCGGCTGGCGGCCGTCGAGGTTGACGCCGTGGTCGGCTACGGCGCGGCCGCGGCCGTCCCGGCGAAGGCCCAGCAGGCCATCCTGCTCGCCGTGGGCGACTGGTACGAGCACCGCGGGGACGGGTTCGACCCGGCGGACCGCGGGCTGCCGATGGGCGCGATCCGCCTGCTCCGCCACCTGGCCACCGGGAGCTACCGCTAATGCCCGGACCACTCGGCGGCAAGCGACGCATCGGCCAGCTCCGGCACGTGCTGGAGCTCCAGGCCGTCACCGAGACGTTGGACCGCTTCCGCGGCGCGGTCAAGACGTGGGCGACCGAGGCCACGCTCTGGGGGAACGTCGAACTCACCGGCGGCGTCGAGCAGCCCCGCGAGAAGGGCGGCATCGGCGCCCAGGCGAACACCACCGGCACCGTCACCATCCGGTTCCGCGCCGGCGTCACGCCCAAGAAGCGGCTCGTGTGGAAGCGGTCCGCCGGCGACGTGGTGCTCAACATCACCGCGGGTTCGACTTCGGTTTACCGGCGCTGTCTGGATGAGGGATTGATCGGGACTTTCATGGATGCCGGAGTGTTT
>Ga0190275_10002170_pt1 | contig 14196 bp, 16 predicted proteins | sample Popmic550T_FD_133745 | JGI IMG/M metagenome (GOLD analysis project Ga0190275, IMG submission 133745) | Populus adjacent soil microbial communities from riparian zone of Yellowstone River, Montana, USA - 550 T | ecosystem: Environmental > Terrestrial > Soil > Riparian zone > Trees stand | place... | reverse complement strand
GCTGGAGAAGCTGCGCAAGGAGGGCGAGGTCGGGCAGCAGAAGATCACGCAGTACACGCGCTATCTGACCGTCGCGCTCGCCTTCGGCCAGTCGGTCGGCTACGTCTTCCTCTTCCGCAGCTTCTCGACCGGCGGCGCCGACGTCGTCGACGGCTTCACCTTCGGCACCGTCTTCACGATCGTGATCACGCTGACGGCCGGCTGCGTGATGCTGATGTGGTTCGGCGAGCTGATCACCCAGCGCGGGATCGGCAACGGCATCTCGCTGATGATCTTCGCCAGCATCGTCGCGGGGCTGCCGAACGGCGTCCAGGCGTGGTGGACCAACCCGGATCAGGTCTTCAAGGTGATGATGCCGTTCCTCGCGCTGGCGATCATCGCCGGCATCGTCTTCATGCAGGAGGGGCAGCGCCGGATCCCGGTGCAGTACGCCAAGCAGGTCGTCGGCCGCAGGGTCGCGTCGGCGAGCTCGACCTACCTGCCGCTGCGCGTGAACATGGCCGGCGTGATCCCGGTGATCTTCGCCGCGTCGCTGATGGCCTTCCCGCCGACCGTCGGCCAGCTGATCCAGCAGCCCTGGGCGCAGGACATGTCGGCCTTCTTCGCCCCCAACGGCTGGGCCTACATCGTCGGCGAGTCGATCCTGATCGTCCTCTTCACCTACTTCTACACCGCCGTGACCTTCAATCCGGTCGAGCAGGCGGACAACTTGAAGAAGTACGGCGGCTTCATCCCCGGCGTCAGACCCGGACGGCCGACGGCCGAGTACCTGGACCGCATCCTGGCGCGCCTGACGTTCCCCGGTGCGCTCTATCTCGCCGCCGTCGCGGCGCTGCCGACGATCCTCATCAACCAGACGAGCGCCAACTTCTTCTTCGGCGGCACGTCGATCCTGATCGTCGTCGGTGTGGCGCTCGACACCATGAAGCAGCTCGAGGCGCAGATGATGATGCGCAACTACGAGGGATTCTTGAAGTAGCCTCCCTCGTCCGTGAGCGAGCTCAATCTCATCCTTCTAGGCCCCCCCGGCGCAGGCAAGGGGACACAGGCCGAGCGGCTTGTCGAAGACTTCGACCTCCCCTATTACGCGACCGGCGACATCCTGCGCCGCGCGGTCAAGGAGGGGACCGAGCTCGGTCGCGAGGCGAAGCAGTTCATGGACCGTGGCGATCTCGTCCCGGACGAGCTGATCTGCGCGGTGATCGTCGAGCGGATCGACAGCCCCGAGGCGCTCGACGGGTTCCTGCTCGACGGCTTCCCGCGCACGCTGCCGCAGGCGGAGGCGCTCGAGCAGGCGCTCGACCCGCTCGGCCGCCGTCTGACCGCGGTGCTCGACGTCGACGTCGACGATGCCGAGGTCGTTCGCCGGCTGTCGGGTCGTCGCGTCTGCGAGAAGAACGGGCATCCGTACCACGTCGACTTCGACCCGCCGAAGAATCCCGGCTTCTGCGATCAGGACGGCTCGCCGCTGATCCAGCGCGACGACGACCGCGAGGAGACGATCAAGCACCGGCTCGAGGTCTTCCATGACCAGACCGAGCCGCTCGTCGAGCACTACGAGGCCAAGGGCCTGCTGCGCCGCTTCGACGGCAGCCGCTCGCCCGACGAGGTCCACGCGCACATCCGCGCGACGCTCGCGACGCTGCGGCTCGAGGAACAGCTCTAGCCATGGCGATCATCAAGAAGACGCCCGAGGAGATCGAGCAGATCGCCGCCTCCGGGCAGGTTCTGGCGCGCTGTCACCGGCTGCTGCGCTCCAAGGCGCGCGCCGGGGTCACCACCGAGGAGCTCGACGAGGCGGCCGAGCGGTTCATCCGCTCGCAGGGCGGCACGCCCTGCTTCAAGGGCTACCGCGGCTTCCCCGGATCGATCTGCGCGTCGCCGAACTCGATGGTCGTGCACGGCATCCCAGGCGACTATGAGCTCAGCCGCGGCGACGTGTTGTCGGTCGACATCGGCGTCGAGCTGGACGGCTGGATCTCCGACGCCGCTGTGACGCTGCCGATCGGCTCGATCGGCGACGTCGCCGCCGGCCTGCTCGACTCGACCCGCGGCTCGCTGTTCGACGGCATCGCGCAGTGCGTCGTCGGCAATCGGCTCGGGGACGTCTCCGCGGCGATCCAGCGCCGCGTCGAGGCCGACGGCTACTCGGTCATCCGCTCGCTGGTCGGTCACGGCGTCGGCCGTGAGATGCACGAGGACCCGCAGATCCCGAACTTCGGCACTCCCGGCAGCGGTCCGCTGCTCGAGGAGGGCATGGTCCTGGCGATCGAGCCGATGGTCAACGTCGGTGGGCCCGAGGTCCGTCTGGCGCCCGACAACTGGTCGGTCTACTCCGAGGACGGGTCGCTCGCGGCGCACTTCGAGCACACGGTCGCGGTTATGGCCGACGGGCCACGCATACTTACCCCTTGGCATCTCGATGACGGCGCGATGAGCCCCGTCGGAGCCGAGGCGACCAGCGGACGTTAGGCCCCGACCGGATGCTCCTGGGCTAGCGTGCTATCGTCCTCCGCTGGCGCTAAGCCGTCTCCTGGGCCCTGCGCCGGTTCTCTATATACGGAAGGTAGCGATGAAGGTCCGAGCGTCGGTCAAACCCATGTGTGAGAAGTGCAAGGTCATTCGCCGCAACGGCGCCGTCCTCGTGATCTGTCAGAACCCGCGCCACAAGCAGCGGCAGGGCTGACGCAGACGATGGCACGTATCGCTGGCATCAACATTCCCCTCAACAAGAGGGTCGAGATCGGTCTCACCTACATCTACGGGATCGGGCGCTCGCAGTCGAACGCCGTCCTGAAGAAGGCGGGCGTCGATCCCAACACCTACGTCAAGGACCTCACCGATGACGAGGTCATCAAGCTGCGCGACGCGATCGACACGGACCTCACGGTCGAGGGCGATCTGCGGCGCGAGCTCTCACAGAACATCAAGCGGCTCATGGAGATCGGCGCGTACCGCGGTCTCCGTCATCGCCGCGGGCTGCCCGTCAGGGGACAGCGCACAAAGACCAACGCCCGCTCCCGCAAGGGTCCGAAGCGCATGTCGGTGGCCGGGAAGAAGAAGGTGACGAAGTAGTGGCACAGCAGAGGCCAGCACGACCTCGTGGGCGCCGCAAGGCGAAGAAGAACGTTCCGTTCGGACAGGCCCACATCAAGACGAGCTTCAACAACACGATCGTGTCGCTGACCGATCGCGAGGGCAACGTGATCGCGTGGGAGTCCGCCGGCGGCGCCGGTTTCAAGGGCTCGCGCAAGTCGACTCCGTTCGCCGCCCAGGTGACCGCCGACGCGGCCGCCAAGAAGGGCATCGAGCAGGGGCTCGAGAAGGTCGAGGTCTTCGTCAAGGGCCCCGGCTCCGGACGCGACACCGCGATCCGCTCGCTTCAGGCCGCCGGTCTCGAGGTCACGGGCATTCGCGACGTCACCCCGCAGGCGCACAACGGCTGCCGTCCCCGCAAGCGGCGGAGGGTCTAACGATGGCGCGCGATACCGGCTCCCAGTGCAAGCAGTGCCGTCGCGAGGGCACCAAGCTCTTCCTCAAGGGTGAGCGCTGCCTCACCGACAAGTGCGGCATCGAGCGGCGCAACTACCCGCCTGGCGATCACGGCCGTGGCCGTCCGCGCCAGTCCGAGTACCGCGTCCAGCTGCGCGAGAAGCAGAAGGCGCGTCGCTACTACGGCGTGCTCGAGAAGCAGTTCCGCGGCTACTACGACCGCGCTTCGCGCCAGGACGGCGTGACCGGCGAGAACCTGCTGCGGATCCTCGAGTCGCGCCTCGACAACGTGCTCGTCAGGCTTGGCTTCGCCGCCTCGCGCCGCCAGGCGCGCCAGTTCGTCCGCCACGGACACTGGCTCGTCAACGGCCGCCGAGTCGACATCCCCTCGTACCAGGTGCGTCCCGATGACGTGATCACGCTGGCTCCCGGATTCGCGGGCGACCAGACGATCCGAGACGCCACCGAGCTGGTTTCCGTGGTCCCCGCCTGGCTACAGGCCGACCACGATGGCCTCACGGCCAAGGTGCTGCGCCGACCGGAGCGCGACGAGATCGCCGTCCCGGTCCAAGAGCAGCTCATCGTCGAGCTTTACTCGAAGTAGAAGTCCAAGACGCGCGCGACGCCCGCCGGCGGGTCGCGTGCGCACCAACGCGAAGGACATCGCCCATGATCGAGTTTCAGACCCCCCAGATCTCCGCCGAGACCGTCACCGACACGCGCGGGACGTTCACGATCGAGCCGCTTGACCGCGGCTTCGGCTACACCTTCGGCAACTCGCTGCGGCGGGTGCTGCTGTCCTCGCTGACGGGCGCCGCCGTGACGAGCGTTCGGATCGAGGGCGTCGCCCACGAGTTCTCGACGATCTCCGGTGTCAAGGAGGACGTCACCGACGTCGTCCTCAATCTCAAGGAGATCGTCTGCCGGATGCACTCCGAGGCATCCGAGATCGAGGCTCCGCTCGTCGTGACCGGCCCGGGTGAGGTCACCGCCGGCGACATCGACCTGCCGTCCGGCGTCGAGATCCTCAACCCCGAGACGCACATCGCGACGCTCGAGAAGAAGACCAAGCTCGAGGTCTACCTGACGATCGGTCACGGCAGCGGCTACTCGCCCGCCGAGGACAACAAGTCGCCGGAGCAGCCGATCGGCGTCATCCCGATCGACTCGATCTTCTCGCCCGTCAAGCGCGTCGCCTACTCCGTCGAGTCGGCCCGCGTCGGACAGCGCACCGACTACGACAAGCTGACGCTCGACATCGAGACGGACGGCTCGCTCGACCCGCACGCCGCACTGCGCGAGGCCGCCGAGACGCTGATCAAGTACCTGGCGATCTTCAGCGAGCCCGAGCGCGTCGAGGCGCTGCGCGAGGCCGGTGCCGCACTCGTCGGCGCGGCCGCGAGCAACGGCGGCGAGCTTGGTAGCGGTGGCGGTGGCTCCGCCTCCGGCGGCGACGGGATGGACGACATCCTGATCGAGGAGCTGGAGCTGGGCGTCCGTTCCTACAACTGCCTCAAGCGCGCCGGCGTCCAGACCGTCGGCGACCTGATCCAGAAGTCCGAGTCCGAGCTCAACGCGATCCCCAACTTCGGCCGCAAGTCGATCGAGGAGGTCATGGAGACACTCGAGGCCCGCGGACTCTCGCTGCGGTCCTAGCGAGAACCGGTAGGCTGCTCAGGTTCGCCATGCGCCATCAGAAGCAAAAAGGAAAGCTCAGCCGCGACTCGGCGCACCGCAAGGCGCTGCTGATGAACCTCTCGCGCGAGATCATCGACCACGAGAAGATCAAGACCACCCAGGCGAAGGCGAAGGCCGTCAAGCCTGAGCTGGAGCGGCTGATCACCCTCGCAAAGAAGGGCGACCAGCACTCGCGGCGCCTGGCGATGGCGCGCCTCGGGCAGGACAAGGGCGTCGTCTACAAGCTGTTCGAGGAGATCGCCCCGCGCTACGCGGAGCGTCCGGGTGGCTACACCCGCATCTCCAAGCTCGGTCCGCGTCGTTCCGACGCGACCGAGATGGTCTTCCTCGAGCTGGTCTAGCTTCGTTACTGCTTGAAAGCCTGTCGAGGCTTCCAAGCGGTGTAGCTCTGCCGTGCGCGCATAGGATCGGCGTCGGTGGCCGCGGGTCCTGTCTCCGATTTTGGTTTCCGTGCTCGGCTCCGCGGCTCCGCTGGGACTTTGCCCCATCCCTGGCGCGACTCGTCGGCTGAGGGCTCCCACGTAATCGACGGGAGGGGCTCCGCCCGACGCTGCGCTCGCTACGCCTGTGCGCGCAAACGCAAAATCGTCGCCACCCGCGGAAGCGGCGTCTACGACTAGATACCGCTGAGAACCCCGTGTCAGCCGGGCGGCCGCCTCGGCGTTGTGAAGCTGACCACCACACGGGTGGCTGAGTTCACAAGGCTGGTTCGGGGTCTTGGCGTTGTGGTGCTGACCACCCAAAGAGTGGGTGACGTTTCAAAGGCTAACGGCTGGTCTAGAGCTCGAGGACGTAGCCGTCTGGTCCGAGGTTGCGGACGAACGTGTCGCCGATGCGCGACTCGTTGGTCCACTGCTCGTGGATGTGGCCGCAGAGGACTGCACGCGCGTCGCTGCGCTGAGCGGCCTCGAGGACGGCAGTGCTGCCGAGGTCCTTGTCGACGTGGCCCTTCGGCGGTGAATGGCTGAGCAGGACCGCGTTGTCCGGGAGGGGTCGGAGCATGTTGGTGGCCTCGTCCTCGGTCAGGTCGAAGCTCCAGTCCCAGGGCGTGGTGGGGATGCCTCCGCCGATGCCGAAGAAGTCGATGCCGTCGACCGTCGCCGACTCGCCGTGCAGCACGGTCACGCCATCCCACCCGGCGGTGGCCGAGCGGAGGGCGTCGGCGGTCTCGTTGTTGCCGGGAACGAGCAGGACGGGCGCCTCGATCGCCGCGAGCGGTCCGACGGTCTCCAGCAGTCCCTCGTGAACGCTGGCGAAGTCGCCGACGCCGGCGACAACGTCGGCGGAGCGCGCCTGCTCGACGAGCGAGTCGATCGCGCCGAGGTCGCAGTGGACGTCGGAGAAGGCCAAGAGCTTCATGAAGAGCAGCCTACCCAGCGGCTGATAGCGTCGCGACCATGGACTTGGAGCGGATCAAGCAGGGGGCCCGCGAGGGTTGGGGCAAGGGCGACTACTCGGGACTGTCGGAGATGTTGCGACCGGCGGCGCAGGCACTCTGCGACGCGTGCGCGGTCGGCGCCGGGCAGGAGGTGCTCGACGTGGCGGCCGGCGACGGCAACTTCGCGCTGGCGTGCGCGTTCGAGGGCGCCGGCGTGGTCGCCTCGGACATCTCGCCCGGAATGGTCGCGCGCGGCAAGGCGCGCTCCGAGGCCGACGGCTACGACGTCGAGTGGGTCGAGGCCGACGTCGAGGACCTGCCGTTCGAGGACGGGCGGTTCGAGTGCGTCGGGTCCGTCTTCGGCGCCGTGATGGCGCCACGGCCCGAGGTCGTCGCGCGCGAGCTGTTCCGAGTCGTGCGCCCGGGCAACACCGTCGGACTGGTCGCCTGGGTGCCGGGTGGGGTCGCGCAGGAGATGTTCGCGGTCGGGCGCAAGTACGCGCCGCCGTCGGAGGCGCCGACCCACGAGCGGTGGGGCGACGAGGAAGTCGTGCGCGAGCGGATCGGCGAGCTGGCGAACTCGATCGAGATGGAGCGGCGGACCCTGCCGTGGGCGGGCGACTCGCCGGAGGCGTTCGTCGCGCACATGGAGCGCCACGCGCCGATGCAGGTCGCCGCCAAGGAGGCGATGCCGCCCGAGATCTACGCCAACATGCGCGCCGACTTCGTCGAGCTGGTCCGCGGCTGGGCGGGGGGCGATGGCGCGTTCTCCGTCGATGCCGAGTACTTGGTCGTGGTGGCGCGCAAGCGCGGCTAGTGACCGCTCGTCTGCTGATCGAGTACGACGGCGGAGGGTTCGCGGGCTGGGCGACCCAGCCAGGGCAGCGGACGGTGCAGGAGGTGCTGGAGGGCGCGCTGGAGCGGCTGGCCGGAGCGCCGCTCCCGCTGACGGTCGCCGGTCGCACCGACGCGGGGGTCCACGCCCGCGGGCAGGTGGCTTCGCACGCCGGCGAGCCGCTGTCGCGCGAGCGCGTCAACGCGCTGCTGCCGCCCGACGTGCGGGTGCTGGAGAGCGAAACGGTGCCGGACGGCTTCGACGCGCGCCGTGACGCGACCGGGCGGGTCTACCGCTATCGCGTGGCGCCTGGGCGGGTCGAGCGGCCGCTCGAGCGCGGTCGCGCGTTGCACTGGCGCTATCCGCTCGACTCCGCTGTGCTCGACGCGTGCGCCGAGCTGCTGCCGGGACGACACGACTTCACGGCATTCACGCCGACCGACGGCTACCACCAGCGCTTCGTGCGCGACGTCGTGCGGGCGGAATGGATCGAGGAGCCCGGCGGCGTGCTCGCCTTCTGGATCGAGGCCGACTCGTTCATGCGCCACATGGTGCGCAGCCTGGTCGGAACGATGCTCGGGCTGGCTGCCGGGCGGACGACGATCCCGCCATTCGCCACGCTGCTCGACGGACAGCATCGCCGCGAGGCCGGAGAGACGGCGCACGCCCACGGCCTCTACCTCGAGGCGATCCGCTACGGCTGACCGTCTGTTCACGACCGCTCCGGCCCGAGGTCTATCCTCGTTCGTCGCGATGAAGGTGCTGCTGACCAACGACGACGGAATCCAGGCGACCGGCCTGCACGCCATGCGGCGGGCGCTACTCGAGGTACCCGGCGTCGAGCTGGCCGTCATCGCGCCCGACTCCAACCGCTCCGCGACCGCGCGCAGCATCACCACCCGCAGTCCGCTCTGGGTCGACGAGGTCGAGCTCGACGACGGCACGATCGGCTACGCGACCGACGGCACGCCGGTCGACTGCGTGCGCTTCGCCGCGCTTGGGCTGATCGAGTTCGAGCCGGAGCTGATCGTCTCGGGCATCAACCACGGATCGAACCTCGGCGACGACATCACCTACTCGGGAACCGTTGCCGCCGCGCTCGAGGGGATCGTTCTCGGCGTCCCGGCGATCGCCGTCTCCCAGCAGGCCGACCACGGCGCGATGGACTTCCGCATCGGCCGCGCGTGGGAGCCGCAGAACTTCGCCCCGGTCGCGGCGTTCGTCGCCAGGATGGTCGAGGAGCTGAGCGACGTTCCGATGCCGAAGGGAACCCTGCTCAACGTCAACGCGCCCGCCGGCGGTATCGCCGGCGCCCGCGCCTGCCGGCTCGGCAAGCGGATCTACCGCGATTCGCTCGAACTGGCCGAAGAGCAGGACGGACGCCGCCGCTACCGCATCTACGGCGAGAGCCCCGGCTACCACCCAGAGGAAGGCACCGACTTCGCCGCCGTCGCCGACGGCTGGATAGCGGTCACCCCGCTGCACTTCGACCTCACCGACCGCGCGGCGATCGAGGGACTGTCAGGCTTCGACTTCGACCGCCTACTAGGCCCGGCCGCCCGCGAGGTGTGAACGAGTCCCCGGAAGCCTGGGTCGCCGAGCTGCGGCGGCAGATCGAGCATCACAACGAGCTCTACTACCAGCGCGACGAGCCGGAGATCGGCGATGACGAGTACGACGCGCTGATCGACGAGCTGCGCAGGCTCGAGGGGGAGCATCCGGCGCTGCGCACGCCGGAGTCGCCGACCCAACGCGTTGGCAGCACGCCGCTGCAGCGGTTCGAGCCTGTCCGGCACGAGCAGCCGATGCTCTCGCTCGCCAACGCGCGCTCGGAGGAGGAGCTGCGCGCCTGGCTCGAGCGGACCGAGCGCTACATCGAGCGGGCGGAGATCGAGCACGACGGCGAGATCGCCTTCGTCACCGAGCCGAAGATCGACGGGCTGGCGATCTCGCTGCTCTACCGCGACGGCGAGCTGGTCCGCGGCGCGACGCGCGGCGACGGCGAGGTCGGTGAGGACGTGACGCAGAACCTGCGCACGGTCGACACCGTGCCGCAACGGGTCGAGGGAGCGCCGTCGCTGCTCGAGGTGCGCGGCGAGATCTACTTGCCGCGCGCCGCCTTCGCGAAGCTGAACGAGGAGCGCGCCGCCGCCGGCGAGCGGACGTACGCAAATCCGCGCAATACCGCCGCCGGCTCGATCCGCCAGCTCGATCCCGCGCTCGCCGCCGCGCGACCGCTTGCGCTCTGGAGCTATTCGATCGGCGCGCTCGAGGGACTGGAGCTCGAGACCCACTTCGAGTCGCTCGAGTGGCTGCGAGAGCACGGCTTCCCGGTCAGCCCGGACGTCGAGCGCCACGAGGCGCTCGACTCAGTGGTCGTGGCCTGCCGCGGCTGGGAGGAGCGCCGCGAGGGGCTCGACTTCGAGATCGACGGGGTCGTCGTGAAGGTCGACAGCCTGGCGCTGCAGCGCCGGCTCGGCGTCGTCGGGCGCGAGCCGCGCGGGGCGATCGCCTGGAAGTTCCCGCCGATGACGGCCACCACCACGCTCGAGCGAGTTCAGTGGAACGTCGGCCGGACCGGGCACATGGTGCCGTTCGCCGAGTTGGAGCCGGTCCAGGTCTCGGGAGTGACGGTCAAATTGGCCACGCTGCACAACGAGGAGGACATCGTCCGCAAGGACGTGCGCGCGGGCGACGAGGTCGTCGTCACCCGCGCCGGCGACGTGATCCCGAGAGTCGTGTCGCCCACGCCCCAGGCGCAGCGCAACCCCGACCGCGGCCCCGTGCCCGGTCCGCCCACCGAATGCCCGGCGTGCGGCACCTCGACGGTCAAGCCGGAGGGCGGCGTCTGGACGATCTGCCCGAACCGCGCCGGCTGCCCCGGTCAGCTGTTCCAGACCGTCAAGCAGTTCGTCAGCCGTGGCGCGATGGACATCGAGGGGCTCGGCGAGGAGCGCGTCCTGCAGTTCCTGCGCGCCGGCGTCATCGACGGGATCGCGGGCATCTACGACCTGACCGCCGAGCAGCTCGTCGAGCTCGAGCGCTTCGGGCCCGACTCCGCGCGCAACCTCGTGGCGGCGATCGAGCGCTCCAAGCAGCAGCCCTTCCACCGCGTGCTGTTCGGACTCGGCATCCATGGGATCGGCGGCGTCAACGCGCGCGCCCTGACCGGCTGGTTCCGCACGATCGACGCCCTGCTGGAGGCGACGCCGGAGCAGATCGAGGAGGTGCCGGGGATCGGGCCGATCCTCGCCGAGCAGATCGCCGAGACGCTCAGCGAGACGGCGACCCGCGAGCTGATCGAGCGGCTGCGCGCCGCCGGCGTCCAGCTCGAGGAGGAGGGACCCGCGCCGGGGCAGGTCGAGGGCCCGTTGAAGGACAGGACGTTCGTCCTGACGGGAACGCTGCCCGACCTGACCCGCGACGAGGCCCAGCAGCGGATCGAGGCCGCCGGCGGCAAGGTGACCGGGTCGGTCTCGAAGAAGACCGACTACGTCGTCGCCGGCGCCGACCCCGGGTCGAAGCTCGCCAAAGCCGAGAAGCTCGGCGTCGAGGTCGTCGACCAGGCCGGGCTGCTGAAGCTGCTCGGCTAACCGAGCAGCTACCGCACGCCGGCGAGGGCCTGAAGCATGCGGTCCTGGATGCCGCGGGCGCCGTAGGGGTCGATCCCGTTCATCAGGATCGAGAAGACGTAGGTGTCGCCCGAGCGGGCCCGGCAGTAGCCCGACACGGCTGACACGCCGGTCAGCGTGCCGGTCTTGCCGCGGCAGTGACCGCGCGCCGGGCCGCCGCGCATCCGTGACCCCAGCGTGCCGTCACGGCCGGCGATCGACAGCGAGCGGTTGAAGGCGACCCACTCGTCGCGCTCCCGCATCGCGAGCAGCAGCTTGGCGACACGGTAGGGGGAGGCGCGGTTGAGCCGCGACAGCCCGGAGCCGTCGGCGAGCCGCGACGGGCGGCCGCCGAGCCGCTTCGCGAAGCGGCCCGCGATCTTCGCGCCGGCGGCGGTCGTGCCCCTGCCGTTGGCCTGCATCGCGAGATCCTTGACGAGCATCTCGGCGAAGTAGTTGTCGGACGGCTTGTTGGTCAGCGCCGCCAGTCGGGCCATCGTCGGCGACTCCACCGCGGCCAGCACGTCGGCGGCCTGGGGCGTGACGCCCGCGGTCGCGCCGCCGCTGACGGCGATGCCGCGCTGGCGCAGCGCGTCGGTCAGGCGGGCGGCGGCGAACGCGGGCGGGTCCGTCTGAAAGCTCGAGCCGTTCTCGTTGCCGAGGCCGCGGTTGTAGCCGAGCCCGCTCAGCGGGCCGACCCAGATCGACGTCCCGTAGCCGGAGTCGGGACCGCCGCGCAGGCTGTCGAACGCCGACTCGTCGCCGACGACTCGCCCGGCCACCCGCTCGATGCCGGCGCGATCGAGCTTGGTCGCAAGGGCGTCGACCGTGGCGCCGCCGCCGTAGGAGCGGCTGGCGAAGCTCTGGCTGCCGAAGGTCGGATCGCCGCCGCCGACGAGGTAGAGGTTGCCGCGATAGACGCCGCGCTCGCCGAGCTTGCCTGCGCCGCGGACCTCGGTCGCGAGCTTGCCCGCGACTCCGAAGCGCGCCAGCGCCGCCGCCGTGGTGAACAGCTTCGTGTTGGAGGCCAGGATCCGCGGCGCCGTGTGGCGCCAGGCGAAGACAGGGCGGCCGCTGGTGGCGTTGTAGGCGTAGGCGCCGCTCCAACTCCCCGAGGAGCCCATCGCGGAGCCCAGGCTGGCCGACAGACCGCTCTCGCCGGCGCCCGCCGCCGGAGCCGCTGCGGCGGTCGCGAGAACGACGATCAGGGTTAGGAACACGGCCTTCGCCATGCGAGCCGCTTTGGTTGGTCTGCGCATCTTCAACGGCAGAACACCGTACATGGGTGACCGGAGCGGTTGAGCGACCGCCGCTGGGGGATAATGAGTGGGGCATGGGAGACGTCGTCAAGCTGGAGAAGCCTCCAGCCACGGGGAAGAAGCCAGTGGCGAAGCCACGGAGGCGCCGTCCAAAGCGCTCCCGGACGGCGCTCGTGCTCGGCGGCGGCGGCTTCACCGGCGGCGTCTACGAGATCGGAGCGCTGCGCGCGCTCGACCTGCTCGCCGTCAACCGCACGGTCAACGACTTCGACGTCTTCGTCGGTACTAGCGCCGGTTCCTTCGTGAGCAGCCTGGTCGCCAACGGCGTCACGCCCGAGGAGATGATGCGGGTGGTCAACCAGCAGCCGCCCAGCCCCTTCCGCGACGTCGACCGCGGCCAGCTGATGCGGCCGAACCTGGGCGAGTTCGCGTACTCGGCCGCGATGTTGCCGCTGCGCGTGCTCGGGGTGCTGAAGACCGTCGCGACGCAGCGCGGGCTGTCGCTGGTCGACATCGCCGCCGAGGTCGCACAGGGGCTTCCGTCCGGCGCCTACAGCACCCGCGGCGTCGAGCAGTACCTCGACGGGGTCCTTGGCGAGGACGGGCGGGTCAACGACTTCCGCAAGCTCAAGCGCGAGCTCTACCTGACCGCCACCGACCTCGACACCACCGAGCGGATCGTGTTCGGCGGCGACGGCTGGGACGACGTCTCGATCGCCAAGGCGGTCAGCGCCTCGACCGCGCTGCCGATGGTCTACAAGCCGGTCGACATCGGCGGGCGTCAGCTGATCGACGGTGGCATCCGCTCGACGACCAACGTCGACGTGGCGGTCGAGCGCGGTGCCAAGTTCATCGTCGTCGTCAACCCGCTCGTCCCATACGTCAACGACTTCCAGAAGCAGATCCCGACAGCGTTCGGCAGCAAGGTGCAGCGGGTCGCCGACATGGGGTTCGCTCAGATCGGCTACCAGACGTTCAAGCTGCTCGCCCACCAGCGGCTGCACGAGGCGGTCAGCCACTGGAGGGAGCGCTACCCGGGCGTCGACATCGTCCTGGTCGAGCCGGCGCCGAACGACCAGATCATGTTCGAGACGAACATCATGAACTTCAACCGGCGCGTCGACATCGCCCGCCACGGCTTCGAGTCGGTGACGATCAAGCTGGCCGAGGACTACGACGACCTGAAGGCGGTCTGCGCCAAGCACGGGATCGAGATCTCGGCGACGCGGGTGCGCAAGGTCGTCGGCAAGCTCGAGCGCGGGCGGGAGAAGACGGCGGCCTGGCGGCGCATCCTGGAGCAGACCACCGGTTCTCTACTGCGCCAATCCGAGGACGGGTAGAGGGCCCCAAGGGGCGAAGCCGGCCTGGTCGGTGCCCTAGTCTGTTTTCGACGTGGCCCGCAACGACCCAACAGAGAGCGGCGGCCTCTTCGTCCGGCGCCCGAGCGAGGTTCGTGGGGTCAAGTACCGCGGCACTCCGCAGCGCAAGGGCGGCGGACGGCAGAACGCCGACCGCGGCGTTGCCTATGGGCTGCTCGCCTTGGAGATGGTTCTCTGCCTGAGCCTCTTCGGCCCGCAGCCGTACTTCTGGTTCTGGTTCGGCTCCCAGGTCCAGTACTGGACCGACTCGGTCTCGGCGGGGATCGCGACGATCATGGCCGGCACGCTGGCCTCGCTGCTGCTCACCGTCGCGCTCGGCAAGCGGGTCGACAACGCCTGGAAGCTGGTTCGGCGCGCTGCGGGCTACAAGCAGGACCGAGGTGCGCTCGAGGTGATCTTCGCAATCAGCGTCGCCGTCGCAGTCGTCCTCTTCAGCTTCTGGTTCTTCATCATCGCCGGACCCGGGCCCTCGATCGCGCCGCAGTAGCCATATGGGATTGCTCGACTACTACAAGCAGTTCGAGGACGTCGACGAGGAGGAGCT
>Ga0190275_10002169_pt1 | contig 14200 bp, 11 predicted proteins | sample Popmic550T_FD_133745 | JGI IMG/M metagenome (GOLD analysis project Ga0190275, IMG submission 133745) | Populus adjacent soil microbial communities from riparian zone of Yellowstone River, Montana, USA - 550 T | ecosystem: Environmental > Terrestrial > Soil > Riparian zone > Trees stand | place... | reverse complement strand
TGCTCGATCACCTCGATGCGGCCAACCCGGACCGGCCGCCCGGGGTCGCCCTCGTCGACCTCGTCGCTCCACGGCCGTACGGAGAAGATCGGGCGGCGCTCGGGGATGCGGGGCCGTTCGCGCTGCACGCCGATCGGGCCGGCCCGCCAGCGCTCGAGCAGCGCGGGCATCTCCATCGACGCCTCCTGGCGGACGATGACGTGCAGCCGGTCGCCGGGCTCGATCCGCGTCGAGCCTCTGGGCGGCAGCGCCTGCGTGCCCCGCACGATCAGGTTGAGTAGCGCGTCGCGCGAGAGGCCCAGCTCGCGGACGCGGCGTCCGGCGATGGCGTCGGCCGCATCGACCGGGTACTCGACGATCTCGGCCCCGAGCCGGCGGATGGCGCCGGCGTCGACCAGTTGGCTGGGGAGGGCCGCCACCGCCGTGGTGACGCCCAGCATCCGCGCCACCGGCTCGAAGGAGACGCCCTGGACCACGGTGGACAGCAGCACCACGAAGAAGGCGATGTTGAAGAACTCCACCGAATTGGGGACCCCCGCGATCACCGGGAAGGTGGCCAGCACGACCGGCACCGCGCCGCGTAGGCCGGCCCAGCCGAGGACCGCCCGCTCGCGCCAGTCGTAGTTAGGCGTCGGCGTGGCGATCAGCACGCCCAGCGGGCGCGCGATGAGCGCGACCACCACCGCCAGCAGTGACGCCGGGAGGGCGACCTCCGGCAGCTGCGAGGGGAACACCAGCAGGCCCAGGGTGACGAACATGGCCAGCTGCCCCAGCCAGGCCGCGCCCTCGTGGAAGGTGGTGATGATCCGCTTGGCGGGGATCTGCGTGCTGCCCAATGCCAGCCCGCAGAGGTAGACGCTGAGGAACCCCGAGCCGTGCAGGACGTCGGCGAGCCCGTACGCGATCGACCCGGCGGCGATCGACGCGACGGGATACAGGCCGGCGGACGGCAGCTTCGAGCGCGTGAGCGCCTGGCTGGCGAGCCAGCCGACGCCGACCCCGACGACCAGGCCGATGCCCATCTCGGAGACGAACAGCTGCACCATGTCGGGCAGTCCGAAAGCCGGCTCCTGGATCCAGGCGATGAAGCTGATCACCAGCAGCACCGCCACCGGGTCGTTGAGGCCGGCTTCGCCTTCGAGCGTGCGCGCCAGTCGGCGCTTGAGCGTCGAGCCGCGCAGGATGGCGAACACCGCGGCGCCGTCGGTGGAGGAGAGGATGGCTCCGACCAGCAGGCCCTCCACCGGCGAGAGGCCGAACAGCCACATGGCGGCCATCCCGGTGACCGCGGCGGTCACCAGCGTCCCGACGGTGGCCAGGCTCACGGCCGACAGCAGCACGGGACGGATCTCCTGGTAGCCGGCCGCGAGGCCTCCCTCGAAGAGGATCAGCGAGAGCGCGACGATGCCCACCGTCTTGGCGGCGGAGTAGTCGTCGAAGTGCAGCCAGCCGGTCCCGTCGCTGCCCACCAGCATGCCCAACGCGAGGAACAGCACGAGGCCCGGGACGCGCAGGCGGCCGGCGAGCAGCGACGCGACGAGCGACGCGGCCAGCAGGCCGCCCACGATCAGGATGAGCTGGCCGTCCTCCACGGCGGGCGCGCGCCCGTCAGTCTTCGGCCGGTGCGGCGCCGGTGTCGGCGCGTATCACCAGGCGTCGGGCGGTGTCGCCGAGGAACAGCTTGAAGTTGCGGTGCACCATCCAGCCGGTGCCGAAGATCTTGGCGTCGAACGAGGAGCGCCACCAGATCTCGGTGCCGCCGGAGCGGGTCTCCTTGAGCTGGATGTCGCTGCGGTAGTTGCGCACCGGGAGGTTCGTCTCGAGCACATAGAACGTCAGCCGCCGCGGGGGCTCGAAGATGAACACCTCGTCGAGGTTGGTCGCGCGGTCGGTCTTCATCCGCCGCTGAGCGCCGACTCCGCTGGGGTGGCCCTCACCCGGCCGCTCGAGGTGAGCCTCGTCGTAGAGCGTCCATTCGCTCCAGCTCTCGACGTCGACGAGCAGGTCCCACACCACCTGGGGCGCGGAGGCGGCGACCGCCACCACCTCAACCGTGCGAGTTGCCATCGAGTCCCCTCTCAGTGGATCCGGCCATCGGGGGGATTGTTACGGAAGTCCTGACCTCCCGCCGCCGGGCACCGACGTGGCGACCGTGAACGACGTCGCCACGTGCTCCGCGGACGGCACAGAGGGTTCCCGCGAGGGAGAAGCGGAAACGCTGTGGGCGTGGCTTCGACTCTCGACGGCTCGCATCTCACCGATCTGCTCACCCGGCTCGCCCGCGCGCTGGACGCGGTGAACCTCGGCATCGACGTCCCGGAGGTCGCATCCGCCCGCGCGCTGCGCGGAGAGCTGGTCGACCAGATCGAGGACTACCTGCTGCCGCGACTCCGTCAGATGGACGCGCCGCTGCTGATGGTGGTGGGTGGCTCGACCGGGGCCGGCAAGTCGACGCTGGTCAACTCCCTGCTGGGCCGCGAGGTGACTCCCTCCGGCGTGTTGCGCCCCACGACCCGGGCCCCCGTGCTCGTGTGCCATCCGTCGGACCTGCACTGGTTCCGCGACGACCGGGTGCTGCCCGGCCTGAGCCGCACCATCGGCGGTCCCGCCGGTCCGGGTGGCCTGCAGATCGCGCCGGTGGAGGCGCTGCCGCCGGGGCTCGCGCTGCTCGACTCGCCCGACATCGACTCGGTCGTCGACGTGAACCGCGAACTCGCGCGTCAGCTGCTGGCCGCCGCCGACGCGTGGTTGTTCGTCACCACGGCGGCTCGCTACGCCGACGCGGTCCCGTGGGAGCTGCTGCACGCGGCCCGCGATCGCGGCACCGCCTTGTGCATGGTCCTGGACCGCGTGCCGGCGGACGCGGTGGCGGAGGTGTCCGGCCACCTGGCCGAGATGCTGGCGGACCGCGGTCTGGGAACGACCGAGCTGCTGGTGGTCGGCGAGACGCAACTGGTCGAGGGCCTGCTGCCGCCCGGGGACCTCGCGCCGGTCCGCGCGTGGTTGGACGCCCTGGCCGTCGACGCGCAGGCCCGCGCGGGGCTCGTGCGCCGGACGTTGACCGGCGCCCTGGAGAGCCTGCCGGGGCGCGTTCGCCGCGTCGAGGCGACGCTGGCCGAGCAGCTCGCCGCCGCGGAGCAGCTGCGCGCCGACGTCGCGCGCGCCTACGCCGACGCGCTCGACGAGGTCGACGATGCCGTCCGCAGCGGCTCGCTGCTGCGCGGCGAGGTTCTCGCCCGCTGGCACGACGTGATCGGCACGGGGGACATCATGCGCGCGATGGAGACCCGCATCGGCTGGCTGCGCGACCGCATGCGGTCCCTGATCACCGCCCGCCCCGCGCCGGAAGCCGAGTTTCGCACCGCGGTGGAGAGCAGCGTCGACGGATTGGTCCACGCCGCGGGCGACAAGGCCGCCGAGCAGGCCACCGCGGCCTGGCGCCGGCGTCCGGCCGGACGCCGGCTGTTGGAGAGCCGGCCGGGGTTGGCGGCGGCGTCGCCGGAGCTCATCCAGCGGACGCGAGACGAGGTCAGGGCCTGGCAGGGGTACGTGCTCGACCTGGTCAGCGAGGAGGGCGCCGGCAAGCGCTCGACCGCACGGCTCGCGTCGCTCGGCGTAAATGGGGCCGGACTGACCGTGATGCTCGCCGTCTTCGTGCAGACCGGCGGCCTCACCGGGGCGGAGGTGGTCGTGGCCGGGGGCACGTCGGCGCTCAGCCAGAAGGTGCTCGAAGCGGTCTTCGGCGACCAGGCCGTGCGTGCGCTCGCCCAGCGGGCGCGGGCTGATCTGCTGGGCCGCGTGGACACGCTGCTGCGCGCCGAGGCGGCCCGCTTCGACACGCTGCTCGAACCCGTCGCGCCTGACACCGGGACCGCGACGGAGCTGCGCGGAGTGCTCGACGAGTTGGAGCGCCGGGCGTGAGCGGTGCGATCGACCGGCGGCTGGCGGCGCTCGCCGCGGCCGTCGAGCTGGCCGACGGGCGGCTGGATCCCGCCGCCGTCGCGGCCGCCCGGGCGGTGATCGAGCGCGCCGGCGATCGCCTCGGGCTCGGCATGGAGACCACCGCCGTCGCGCTGGCGGGGCCCACCGGCGCCGGGAAGTCGACGCTGTTCAACGCCCTGGCGGGCTCGGAGCTGGTCACCGCCGGCCGCATCCGGCCCACGACGTCGACCGCGACCGCAGCCGTGTGGGGCGACGGCGCGGACTCCCTGCTCGACTGGCTGGAAGTGCCGATGCGCCACGCGGTGGACGGCGGCGCGGGACACGGAAGCGGCGATCTGGTGCTGCTCGACCTGCCGGACTTCGACTCGGTGGAGCGCCGGCACCGCGAGGAGGTCGACCGGATGGTCGAGCTCGTCGACCTGATGGTCTGGGTCGTCGATCCGCAGAAGTACGCAGACGCGGCGCTGCACGACGGCTACCTGCGACCGCTGGCCGAATACCGCGAGTCGATGGTGGTGGTGCTCAACCAGGCCGACACGCTGACTCCGGAAGCGCTGCAGGCGTGTGTCGCGGACCTCGGCGGCCGGCTGTCCGACGATGGGCTTCCGGGGATCCCGGTGCTTCCGGTGTCGGCGCGCACCGGCGCGGGCCTCGGCGACTTGGGCGAGCTGCTCGTGCGGCGCGTGAAGCGCCGGGAGGCGGCGCTCGAGCGGCTCTCCGCCGACGTCTCGAGAGCCGCCGCGGCGTTGGGGGCGGCCTGCGACGGCGCGCGGGGGCGCGGCCTGGCTTCCGGCGACGTCGGCCGCCTGCTGGTGGCGCTCGAGCAGGCGGCCGGCGTGCCGTCGGTCGTCCACGCGATCGGCGCGGCGCACCGACGCCGCGGGTCGCTGTCCGCGGGCTGGCCGCCCACCCGCTGGCTGCGCCGCGCGCGGCCCGACCCGCTACGGCGGCTGCGCCTCGGGACCGGCGCGAGCGCCGACCAGCGGACGTCGCTGCCGGCGCCCACCCCCGTGCAGCGCTCGCAGGTGTCCTCGGCGATCCGCGTGCTGGCGTCAGGCGCCAGCGAGGGCCTGCCCGAGCCGTGGCCGGGCCTCGCCCGGTCGGCGGCGACCGCCCGCGAACCCGAGCTGGCCGACCGCCTCGACCGCGCGGTGGCCGGCGCGGACCTCCAGCGGCGTGAGCCGTTGTGGTGGAAGCCGGCCGCGGGCCTGCAGATGCTGCTGGTGCTGGCGGCCACGGTGGGCGCCCTCTGGCTGCTGGCCTACGGCGTCCTCGGCTACCTGCAGATCGCCGACCTGGTTCCCACCCCGGAGCTCGAGGGACTGCCCGTGCCGACGTTGCTGCTGGTCGGCGGTGCGCTCGCCGGCCTGCTGCTCTCCGTGCTCGCCAGGATCGCGAACTCGTTCGCGTCGCGACGGCGCGAACGCCGCGCCCGGCGCGCGTTGCACGAGGGCATCAGGCAGGTCGCCGCGGAGCTGGTCCTCGACCCGCTGGAGGCCGAGCTCGGCGCGCGTGAGAGCCTCTGCTCGGAGCTGCGCATGGCCGGTGGCCGCCGCCGGTGAAGCCGACCCGGTGAGGACCCCCCGCCATGCGCTCGAGCGCGCGATTGCGCGTGCGCGCCCGCCGTTTCAGGCGAACTCGATGACGCTCCGGATGCCGTCGTGACGCTCCATCAGCTCGAAGCCGTGGTTGACCTCGTCGAGCGTGATTCTGTGCGACATGAAGGCGTCGACGTCGATCTCGCCGGCCATGTAACGCGCCACCAGCTCGGGTACCTGGTCGCGTCCCTTCACCCCGCCGAACGAGGAGCCCGCGACCCGGCGGCCGGTGATCAGCAGGCGCGGGACGATGTCGAGCGTCTCGCCCTTGCCGGCGACCCCCGCCATCGTGGCCAGCCCCCAGCCCATGCGCGCCGCCTCGACGGCCTGGCGCATGACCTTCACGTTTCCGGTCGCCTCGAACGTGTAGTCGGCGCCGAAGCCGCCGGTCATCTCGAGCACACGCTCCACGGAGTCGGACCCACCCTCGAAGACATCGGTGGCGCCCTGCCCCTGCGCGAGCGCGAGGCGCTCGGGCGCCAGGTCGATGCAGACGATCCGCTCGGCGCCCCGCAGGCGGCAGCCGGCGACGGCGCCGAGGCCCACCATGCCCGCCCCGAAGACCACACACGTGGAGCCCTCGCGCACCTTGGCGGTGTACATCGCGGCTCCGAGTCCGGTGGTCAGCCCGCACGCGAACAGGCAGGCCCGGTCGAGCGGCGCCTCGGGATCGATCTTGGCGAGCGCGATCTCCGGCATCACGGTGTACTCCGCGAAGGTCGACGTCCCCATGAAGTGCCTGACGGGCTCACCGTTCCTCGACAGGCGGGTGCTGCCGTCGGGCAGGTACCCGAGGTTCTGCTGCTCCCGGATGGCCAGGCAGAGGTTGGTGCGCTCGTCACGGCAGTGGATGCACTCGCCGCATTGGGGGGAGAACAGCGTGACCACGTGATCGCCGGGTGCCAGCGACCGCACGCCCTCGCCCACCGCCTCGACGACTCCTGCGCCCTCGTGGCCGAGCACGGCTGGCGCGTATCCGGAGGGGTCGGCGCCGGACGCCGTGTACATGTCGGTATGGCACACGCCGCAAGCCACCAGGCGGACCAGGACCTCGCCCGCGCGTGGGTCCGACAAATCCACCTCCTGTACGGCCAGTGGCCGCCCGAACTCCTCCAGCACCGCCGCGCGCATCCGCATTTGAGCCGTTCCTCCTCGTCGACGTCTGGCGCGCAAGCTACGCCACCCACCCCGGCAGACGCCGGGTTGTGGCGATATGTCGAGCGTCTGTACACGGGTTGTGCAGACGCTAGAGTCGTCTCGACGGTGCAGACGGACAACGAGATCGGCTGGAGGATCGGGGAGCTCGGTCGCCGCGTGGGCGTCAGCACCGCCGTGCTGCGTGCGTGGGAACGGCGCTACGGGCTGCTCACGCCGCGGCGGTCCGCCGCGGGGCAGCGGCTCTACACGCCCGAAGACGAGCAACGGATTCGCGACGTTCAGGCCTACATGGCGCGTGGCTACTCGGCGGCCGTGGCGTCACGGCTCGTTCTGAGCTCGGCCGCGGCCGCGGACGGACAGCAACCGGACTCCCGGCTCGACAGGGTGCAGCCCGAGAGCCGTCCGGACGAGCTGTCGGGGCGGACTCCGTCCTTGCACGAGCTGATCGAGCGGCTGAGCGACGCGCTGACCAACTTCGACGACGGTGTCGCGAACATGTCGCTGGATCACCTGCTCGCCGTGCGGGGAGTGGAAGTCACGCTCTGCGACGTGGTCCTTCCGCTGCTCCACGACATCGGCCGGCGGTGGGCGCACGACGAGGTCACGGTCGCCCAGGAGCACTTCGCCAGCGGGCTGCTGATGGGACGCATGCGCGCGCTCTCCCGCGGATGGGACGCCGGTGATGGGCGGCGTGCGCTGATGGCCTGCCCGCCGGGCGAGTCGCACGACCTGGGCCTGTTGGCCTTCTCGCTCCTGCTGCGCGAGCGCGGCTGGCGCATCACGTACCTGGGATCGTCGGTGCCCGGCGACTCGCTGTTCCAGACGGCGGAGACCCTGCAGCCCGAGGTCATCGTGCTGTCCGCCGTCCGCGAGGAGCCCTTCTGGGACGCCTTCGAGGCGCTCAGCGAGCTGTCCGTCGGCTTTTCGATCGCGCTGGGTGGAGCGGGCGCGACCGCGGCCGTGGCCGAGCAGGTCGGCGCCCGCGTGCTGCCGCAAGACCAGCGCGAGGCGGTGGCGGCGGTCACGCGGCTCACGCTCGCGTAGCCGCCGCGTCGCGCCCTGCCGTAACTCCGGGCTAGGGCTCCGGATGGCCCGTCGCGGCGGTCGCGAGCTTGGCCGCCAGCCGGGCCACCGCTCCCGGCTCGCGCAGGGCGGCGCGCGCCGCGTTGGCTCCCGGGCCACCGTGGACGCCCCCACCGGGGTGCGCGGAGGCCGACGCCAGATACAGGCCCGCCACGCACGTCTCGGCGCGACCCAGGCCGGGGACCGGCCGGAACACGAGCTGCTGGTGTAGCTGCGCCGTCCCGCCGTTGAGCGCTCCGCCGACCAGGTTGGCGTCGGCCGCCTCCAGATCAGCCGGCGCCGTGACGTGACGGGCGAGGATCCGGTCGCGGAAGCCGGGCGCCAGCTTCTCCACCTGCGCCTCCATCCGCTCGGCGAAGGTCTCGACTTCCGCCGCGTCCCAGCGGCCGGAGAGCCGGTCCGGGCCGGCGTCCGCCTTGACCTGCTGCGGGACGTGCGTGTAACCCCACGCCGTCTCGTGCCCGGGCGGCTGACGTGTCGGGTCGGCCAGCGCGTACTGGCCGAAGACGACGAACGGGTCAGCCGGGATCTCGCCGCACGCGAGCTCGACCGCCTGGTGGGAGAGCGCATCCATGCCCTCCGTGACGTGGACCGTGCCGGCTCGCCGGACATCCTCGTTGGTCCACGGGATCGGGCCGTCGAGCGCCCAATCGAGCTTGAACGTCCCGTTGTCGTATTGGAAGCGCTCGATGTTGCCGAGCACGCCGGCCGGCACATGCTCGCGGGCCAGCAGGGAGAGATAGAGCTGGGGTGCGCCCACGTCGGCCAGGACGGCCCGGCGCGCCGGGATCTCGCGTCCGTCGCCGGTCCGGACGCCGGTCGCCCGGCCGCCGCGCACGACGACCTCGGTCACCGGCGTGTTGCACTCCACACGGCCGCCGCGCGCCTCCAGGCGGCGCACGAGCGCGGAAGTCAGCGAGCCCGCGCCGCCCTCCGGGATCGGGAAGCCGAGTGCCTGGCCGGTACCGACCAGGACCATCGCGAACAGCGCCCCGCCGCTCGCCTCGGGGGAGATGTCGGCGTGCAGCGCGTTACCGGCCAGCAGCCGCGCCCCGCCCGGCCCGCGGAAGTGCTCGTCGGCGAAGCGCCGCACGGGGAGCAGGGCGAAGCGCGTGAAGTCGAGCAGCTCGTCGGGGCCGCCCAGCGCGCGGGCCAGGCGGGCGGCGGGCCGGATCGGCGGGAAGGGGGCGAACAGCGCGGACAGGAACGCGGGGCCGACCTTCTCCCACCAGTGGAACAGCCGGCGCCATGCATCCCCGTCGCCCGCCGCGAACCCGTCCAGCGAGGCGCACGTCTCGTCGAGGGCGGCGCCCAGGAGCGCTGCCGAGCCATCGCTCGCCGGATGGGCCACGGTGATCGGGTGGCGCAGCCAGCGCAAGCCGTGCGACTCGAGCTCGAGCGACCGGATGATGGGCGAGCCGACGCCCAGCGGATAGAAGGCGCTGAAGCGGTCGTGCACGTATCCCGGCAGGGTCAGCTCCGCGCTGCGAACCGCGCCTCCGGGGTCGGGCTGGGCTTCCAGCACGACCACTTCCCATCCTTCGTCGGCCAGCAGGTTGGCGGCCACGAGACCGTTGGGGCCCGCGCCGACCACGACGGCGTCGGGCACCGTGGTCTCCTTCCTTCGGGTGACGGGACCGCGCGGCGACCGCCGCGCCGTCCGGGCCGTAGGGTTACGGAGAGTTCGCGTAGCCGTGACCCGACTTGGGCAAACGACGGCGGAGTTCGACTGTCAGGCCCCCAACCAGAGGTACTGCATGAGTGTGATCGAGTCCCCGCGGGGTGCCTCCGCGTCCCGAGATGACCAGTCCCAGATCGACGTGCTCGATCCCGCGACCGGGGAGTTGGTCGGGCGCATTCCCGCGGGCTCGGCCGAGGCGGCAGACGCCGCCGTCCGCACCGCGCGCGCGGCGGCGGCTCGCTGGGCCCGTCGCTCGCCCGCCGAGCGGGCGGGAATCCTCAAGCAGGCGGCCGGCACGCTGCGCGCGCACGCCGAGGAGCTGGCCGAGCTGCAGACCCGGGAGGGTGGCAAGCCGATCGGCGACTCGATGGGCGGAGTGCAGGCGGGCATCGGCGCGATCGAGCAGTACGCCGAGCTCGGCCCGCTGCACCGCGGACGCAGCCTGCAGGGCAACTGGGACGCGGCCGACCTGATGGTCCACGAGCCGCTCGGCGTCGTCGCCCTGCTGGTGCCGTGGAACGACCCGGTGGCGATCGCCTGCGGCCAGATCGCGGCCGCGCTGGTCACCGGCAACGCGGTGATCTTCAAGCCATCGGAGAAGACCCCGTTGTCGGGTGAGCGGATCGTGGAGCTGATGGAGATCCCCGACGGCGCCCTTCAGGTACTGCACGGCGACCAGCGGGTGGGCGCTCCACTGGCCGCGCACGAGGGTGTCGACCTGGTGATGCACACCGGCTCGGTGCAGACCGGGCGCGAGGTCGCCCAGGCCTGCGCTCGTCGCCTCGGCAAGGCGCTGCTGGAGCTCGGGGGCAAGGACCCGCTGATCGTCGACGCAGGGGTCGACCCGGAGTGGGCGGCCGAGCAGGCGGCGTCGGGCTCGTTCGCCAATGCGGGGCAGATCTGCACCGCGGTCGAGCGGATCTTCGTCCACCGCGACGTCGCCGAGCCGTTCTCGCGCGCGCTCGAGCGCCGTGCCCGTGAGCTCAGAGTCGGCCCCGGTCTCGACGACGGCACCGAGATGGGGCCGCTGGTCGATGCGGCTCAGCGCGACCTGGTCCATGCCCACGTCACGGATGCCGTCGACGCCGGCGCGCGTCTGCTGTGCGGCGGCATGGTCCCCGCCGGGCCCGGATGCTTCTACCCGCCCACCGTCCTGGCCGACGTGCCTTCCACCGCCGATCTGCTCCGGAAGGAGACGTTCGGCCCCGTGGCCGCGGTGCGCACGGTGGAGTCGTTCGATGAGGCGCTGCTGGAGGCCAACGACACCTCGTTCGGGCTGGCGGCGACCGTCCTCACGCCTTCGCAGGCCAACGCCCAGCGCGCCTGGCGCGAATTGCGGGTCGGCACCGTCAAGGTCAACGCGGTGTGGGGCGGGGCTCCGGGAGGCGCCGCCGGGCCGGCACGCAACAGCGGCCTGGGCACGGGCTTCGGGCCGGAGCTGCTCGACGAGATGACGCACACCAAGGTCGTGCATCTGGAGCCCGCACACGCGGCGCCGGCCGGCGGCGCCGGTGAAGGCACCGGCTGAAGGTGCCATGACGACCGACCGCCGGGCGGAGCTGATCGCGCTGCGCGACGAGATCCGCTCGCACGGCGGATGTGGATTCGAGCCGTGCGAGACGGCGACCCACATGGTCCCCGGCGAGGGCGATCTCGACGCCCCGGTGATGCTGGTGGGCGAGGCGCCCGGCGCGAGCGAGGACCGGGCCGGGCGTCCGTTCGTCGGACGCGCCGGGCGGCTGCTCGAGGAGGTGCTGGGGGTCGCCGGCCTCGAGCGTGAAGGCGTCTACATCACCAACGTGGTCAAGGCCCGGCCACCCGGCAACCGCGACCCGCGGGCTGCCGAGGTCGAGCACTGCATGCCGTGGCTGCTCGCGGAGCTCGATCTGGTGCGGCCTCGCCTGGTCGTCCCGCTCGGTCGCCACGCGCTCGCCCACTTCGCCCCCGGGCGCAAGATCACCGAAGTGGCCGGCACCCGGCTCGACGGCGAGGGCGCTCCGCTGTTCCCGCTGCTGCACCCGGCGGCCGCGCTGCGCGCGCCCGCCATGCGGGAGCGGTTGTTCGCCGACGCCGCCCGCCTGCCCGCGGCGCTGGCCGACGTCTCCCGCTGAGGAGGCTCCTCGGGACCGCGTGCGGCGTTGCGCGCCCGGGCATACCATCCCCACATGGCGCGCATCGACCTGGACCCGAGCGGTCCGGCGCCGCCGGTCGGGCGGCCCGGCGTGCCCGCGGAGGGGCGGCTGCGCGGCGACGACGCGGTGCCGCGCGGGCTCGCCGTCACCTCGGCGGTGATGATCCGCCTGGTCATCGTCCTCGGCGGCCTCTGGCTGCTGGGGCTCGTCGTCACCAAGATGCTCGTCGTGGTGCTGCCGCTCGTGGTCGCGGTGCTGCTCACGACGCTGTTCGCGCCGCCCGCGCGTGCCCTGGAGCGGCGCGGATGGCGGCCGGTATGGGCGGCGCTGACCTCGGTGGGCAGCGGATTGATCATCGTCGCAGCCACGCTGTCGCTCATCATCCCGAGCTTCATCGCGGAGATCGGCAGCGTGGGCGACACCGTCGAGCAGGGCGTCCGCCAGCTCGGGCGCTCGCTGGCCAGCACGCCGCTCGGACTGTCCGAGCAGCAGATCAGCGCCTCGATCGACCGAGCGGTGCGCGACATCGGCGGTTCCGAGCGCGAGGTGCCGCAGGGCGTGATCACCGGCGCGCTGCTCGCCACGCAGGTGGCCGCCGCGACCCTGATGGCGGTCTTCCTCGCCTTCTTCTTCGTCAAGGACGGCGCCGATATCTGGCGCTGGCTGACCTCGCTCCTGGCACCTGGCCGGCGCGGCCACGCGAACGCGATGGGCGCGCGGATGTGGCGCGTCCTGACCGCCTACGTGCACGGCGTGGCGCTCGTCGCCACGGTCGATGCGGTGCTCATCGGCAGCGTGCTGATCGCACTGGGGATCTCGCTCGCCCTGCCGCTCATCGTGCTCACCTTCATGGCGGCCTTCTTCCCCATCGTCGGCGCGCTTGTCGCCGGAGCGGCGGCGGTGCTCGTGGCGCTCGTGAGCCAGGGGTCGGCGGCCGCCCTCATCGTGCTGGTGGCGATCGTCGTGATCCAGCAGGTCGAGGGCAACATCCTCTATCCGGTGGTCGTCGGCCGCCAGCTGAACCTCCATCCGGTGGCCATGCTGCTCGGGCTCTCCGTGGGGGCTGTGGTGGCGGGCGTGGCGGGCGCCTTCCTCGCCATGCCGGTCGCGGCGGTGATCGGGGCGGCTCTGAACTACGTCCGCTCGGCCGAGCGGCTCACCGAGCCGGCCCCGCGGCCCGCGGCCGATCTGATCGCCCCCACGGATCCGATGCCGCGACCGGGCTGAACCCCTCGACGGCGACGCGGCGGACGACTCGGGGTCGGCGGCCGACCTCACCCGCATCTCCGACTGCGTTGGTAGGCTTTACCGCGATGATCTTCACCACGAAGGCCGAGTACGGGGTGCGGCTGCTGATCGAGCTGGGCCGCCGCGACGGGCAACCGCCCGTCTCGCTCAAGGCGGTCGCCGAGCGTGAGCGGCTTCCGCTCGCCTACCTGGAGCGGATCGCGGCGCTGCTCAAGAAGGCCGGTCTGCTGACCGCCACACGTGGCGCGCACGGCGGCTATCTGCTCGCGCGCCCACCCTCGGAGATCACCATGGACGCCGTGGTGCTCGCCCTGGAGGGCGCGATCGCCCCCATGGACTGCTTCTTCGACGACCGCGAGGGCCGCGTGTCCTGTGCGCACCACGAGGAGGAGACGCAGCAGCACTGCGCCACCAAGCTGCTCTGGACGCGCGTCCAGCTCGGCGTCATCAAGTCGTTGCAGGGCACCACGCTCGCGGAGCTCGTCGAGTTCGCCGAGCGTCCACCGGCCGTGCCGGCCACCTACTAGACCACGAAGACCTGGAGACCATGGCCGACCTCGAGATCAAGAACCTGCACGTGTCCGCCGGGGACAACAAGATCCTCAAGGGAGTCGATCTGCACGTTCGCTCCGGCGAGTTCCACGCCCTGATGGGGCCCAACGGCTCGGGCAAGTCGACGCTCGCCAACGTCGTCATGGGTCATCCCAACCTCGAGGTGACCGAGGGCCGGATCATCTTCGACGGCCAGGACATCACCGAGGCCGACACCGACGAGCGTGCCCGCATGGGCCTCTTCATGGCCTTCCAGTATCCGGTCGCGATCCCGGGCGTGACGGTCGCCAAGTACCTGCGGACGATCATCAACTCCCACCGCGAGGGCCGTGGCGAGGACACCATCTCGCTCAAGGACTTCCGCAAGCAGGCCGAGACCGCCATGGAGCTCACCAAGGTGCCGCGGGAATTCTCGTCGCGCTACCTCAACGAGGGCTTCTCCGGCGGCGAGAAGAAGCGCATGGAGATCCTCCAGATGGCTCTCCTGCAGCCGAGGTTCGCCGTGCTCGACGAGACGGACTCAGGGCTCGACATCGACGCGCTCAACACGGTCGCCCACGGCGTCAACACGATCGCGGAGCCCTCCGGCATGGGCGTCCTCATCATCACGCACTACCAGCGCATCCTGCACATGGTCCAGCCGCAGTTCGTGCACATCATGTACCAGGGCCGGATCGTCAAGCAGGGCGGGCCGGAGCTCGTCGAGACGCTCGAGCAGCGCGGCTACGGCTGGATCGGCGAGGAGGTCGGCGCGGCGGCATGAGCCTGGCGCTCCCCACGGACCTGCGGTTCCCCGTCCTCGCGAT
>Ga0190275_10002168_pt1 | contig 14205 bp, 13 predicted proteins | sample Popmic550T_FD_133745 | JGI IMG/M metagenome (GOLD analysis project Ga0190275, IMG submission 133745) | Populus adjacent soil microbial communities from riparian zone of Yellowstone River, Montana, USA - 550 T | ecosystem: Environmental > Terrestrial > Soil > Riparian zone > Trees stand | place... | reverse complement strand
AGAACTGAGACGAGGCCCGTGAGCGTGGCGGTCATCGCCGCGATCCAGAGCAGAAGTCCTGTGGGCATCGGCGCATATTAGCCACTGTTTGTAGGGTTTTGAGGCTTTCTCACAGGCTTCTAACACCGATTCGGCGATGGCCCGAAAGTCATGCATTGTGTCTCGCGTGACAGCCTCAGACGAGTACGTAGTACCGGCCACAGTCGGAGGTCCGGGCGAGAAGCCGACTGGCACTCGGGGGTTGGTGGGCTGGCTGCTGCAGCACCGTGTGCAGCCGGTCGGTCCGGAGACAGGAGAAGGCCACGCGCCGCCACAGGCGTGGTGGAAGGTGATGTGCCTGACCGGTGTCGACTACTTCTCGACCCTCTCGTACCTGCCGGGCATCGCGGCACTCGCCGCCGGAGCGCTGTCACCGCTTGCCACGCTCCTCATCGTCGCCCTCACCCTGCTGGGCATGTTGCCGATGTACCGGCGAGTGGCCAAGGAGAGCCCGCACGGGCAAGGCTCGATCGCCATGCTCGAGAACCTGCTGCCATTCTGGCGCGGCAAACTGTTCGTGCTGGTCCTGCTCGGCTTCGTGGCGACCTCGTGGATCATCACCATCACCCTGTCCTCGGCCGACGCGACGGTCCACCTGGTCGAGAACCCCTACTCACCAGGCTTTCTGCACGGGCAAGAGGTCGCGGTCACTGTCGTCCTGCTGCTGATCCTCGGCGGCGTGTTCCTGCTCGGGTTCAGCGAGGCGGTCGGTGTCGCCATCCCGCTGGTCGGGATCTTCCTGACACTCAACGCTGCCGTCGTGGTGGTAGGCCTGTACGACGTGGCGACCGGCGCCGGGGCGTTCTCCGCGTGGGTCGACGCGCTGACCGAAGGGCGGGACGGATTCAGCGGTGTCATCGGACCGGCCATCATCGCCTTCCCGCTGCTTGTTCTCGGCCTGTCCGGGTTCGAAACCGGCGTCAGCATGATGCCGCTGGTCGCCGCCGACGGCGAGAACGCCGAACAACGGCTGGCCGACCGGATCCGCAACACCAAGAAGTTGCTCACCGCGGCCGCGCTGATCATGAGTGTCTACCTGCTGGCCACCAGCTTCATCACCACCGTGCTCATCCCCGCCGACGAGTTCAAGCCCGGCGGTGAGGCGAACGGACGCGCCATGGCCTACCTCGCACACGAGCACCTCGGCGAGATCTTCGGTACGGCGTACGACATCAGCAGCATCCTGATCCTGTGGTTCGCGGGCGCCTCGGCGATGGCAGGGCTGATCAACATCGTGCCGCGCTACCTCCCGACGTACGGGATGGCGCCGGAGTGGGGTCGCGCAGTACGGCCGGTCGTGCTCGTCTACACGGCGATCAGCATCGCGATCACGATCGCTTTCGGCGCTGACGTGGACGCTCAGGCAGGGGCCTACGCGACGGGGATCCTGGTCATGATGGTCTCCGGTGCCGTCGCCGTCACGGTCTCGGCCGGGCACCGGCGACAGCGGCGGCAGACGATCGCCTTCACCGTACTCACCTTGGTACTGCTGTACGCGCTGGCCGAGAACATCCACGAAAAGCCCGACGGCATCGCCATCTCCGGCCTGTTCATCGCCGGCATCATCACCGTCTCGCTGATCTCACGCGTCTCCCGTACCACCGAACTGCGCGCCGACCGGATCGAGTTCGACGACACCGCCCGCCAGTTCATCTCCGACTCGATCCGCAACGACGGTGCCCTGAACCTGATCGCCAACCGGCGCCAGGCCGGCGACGCCGCGGAGTACACCGCGAAGGAAGCCGAGGTCCGCGCCATGGACCCGGTACCTGGCCACGCCGACGTGATGTTCCTGGAGATCGACGTCGTCGACCCGTCCACCTTCAGCGACGTCCTCCACGTCGAAGGCGTCGAGGTCGACGGCTTCCGGATCCTCCGAGCCGAGAGTCCCGCAGCCCCGAACGCCATCGCCGCAATCCTGCTCACCCTGCGCGACACCACAGGAATCCGCCCGCACTGCCACTTCGAATGGTCCGAGGGCAATCCGCTCAGCCACTTGCTGCGCTACCTCATCCTCGGCCGCGGAGATACCGCACCAGTGGTCCGCGAAATCATCCGCCAACACGAACCCGACCCGGCCCGCAGACCAGGTATTCACGTGGGCTGACGTCAACGGGACCATCGCGTACGGACCTCTCACCGGTTCGAACTGATGGGTCCATTCGAAGTCTGGCCGGGCGGCGTTCTGCGCTTTGCCAGCCAGGTCCAGAGGACTCGTTGCAGGACCAGGGTCGCGACTCCTGCGCAGGTCATACCGGCGAGGTTGATACCAAGCTGGGCAGCCGATCCACCGATCTGCTGCGGCGCCCACACCGCCAGCGAAAGCGCCAGATCACCAGCGGCGGGGACCGTGGTGACCGAGATGAAGACCCCCACCAGCGCGTTGGAGCGACCCGCGGTCTGCGACAGTACGCCCGCACAGCCAGCCAACACGGCAACGACGGCCGACCACTTGTCAGGGCGCCAGATGAAGCCGGTCAGCGGGCGTGCCGCAGTCACGTCACTCGCATCGATCCAGCCCACCGTTCTCGCCACCAAGGCGGCCACCACGGTGAGAGCAATCGCCAGCAGAAAACCCTTGGCGAGCAGCATCAGGGCCCGCCAGGTCAAACCGCCCTTACGCAAAGCAATCCCCAGCGCCAGTGCTGCGACCACTCCGAACTCGGGTCCCACCACCATGGCACCCACCACCAAGATCGCGGAGTCGGTAATGACGGCGATCGCCGCGATCATCGTGGCCAAAGTCAAGAATGCATAGAACGCCCACGAGCCCCGCGCCTCGGCATACCCCTGATCCACCACCGCGTCCCACACCACCGCGTCGTCCGGTGCGCCGGGCGCCGCTTCCTCGGTCTCCCTGGCGTTGCGGGATGGAGACGAGTCGACCGCTGAGAGCGCAACGGCTCCGTCCTCGTAAAGACCTTCGGCCTTCAGCTGGGCAAGAATGTCGGAGGTCGCCTCCCGAGTGACATCGCACTGCACAACGTCCCCCGCGGGCCGCTTGGCAGCCCCCGGCAACGCGACGATGTTGGTCACCCGGTCGTCGCCGATCAGCGCCTTCACGATCACGTCAGTACGCTCGCAGGGAACAATGAGCCGAAGATGCATCACGCCCCAATCATCGCCGAGCCTAGGGCCGCGGCTTGCGGGGGCCGAATCTCGAGCGGAACCTCGAGTCGTACTCCAGATGCACATAGCCCGACGAGTGCACGCCAACCGCGATGCACCCCGTCGCCAGGAACGCGATCCCCGCAAGGGTGGAAATGTGCCAGAAACCCGCTGCGATACCGGCGAACGCCGAGCCCTCCGCGACCGCCTTGGCGAACGAGACGGCCCATGACTTGCTCGCGCGGCGACGGAACTCTTCCTGCCGATTCAGCACCAAAAGCGCGGCCAGCAACGGGATCGAGACCGCGAACGCGACCACACAGATCGTCGCGGACAGGTCGAGGGAGCTCTCGGTCAGGAACGGCTGCACCATGACCAGGCCGGCAGCCGCCAGTCCGCTGTAGATCAGATTCGACTGCCGAATCCATTCCCCCTGGGTCGCGGGATCGGCGGCGGCATCCACGGCATCTTGCTTGATCCGCTCCGCCGCCTCAACCTCCGCAAGCTGCGCCGGATCCATCGCGAAGTCCTCGTCCTCTTTCATACGCTCATCCTCCCGCACGCAGGAGGTGGTTCAGGACGTCCTCGGCCTCGTCGTAGCCGGCGTCGGAGATTCGCTGGAGTTCTCGCAGATCGCGCGTGGCGGCTGCCCGGCGAGTCAGCAACTCGCCCAACGACTACCGGGCGGCGTGGGACGAGATCAAGTGTCATCTCTCTCCCTCTTCGGACTTCACCGGCCGAAACCTGATCCCGATCCTCGACGGCGCTCTGGGACTGCTCGAGGAGACGGCCGCCGACGGGCAAAGCATCTATCACGTAGTCGGTGACGACATCGGGGGGTCGGCCCCGTGGATCTGACCGAAGGACAACTGCTCTCCGGGATCATCGACTTCTTCGAAGAGGGCGCCACAGCCGGCCAGGGAGTCCTTGAACTCATCGGCACCGACGTAGCCGCCTTCTGCGACGACCTGATCAAGGACACACCCACCTACTCGCAGCTCTACCAGGACTCCATCAGCCAAAACCCCGAAGCAAACCACTGATCCTGCCGAACTCTGGGTGAGGGCTGGGGTGTTGACAAGCCCTCCGCAGCTGGCGGCTGGGAGTTGTGGCTCGTGTTCCTGAGGAGTAGTCGGCTCGCGAAGGTTGGAGCGCGCGACTTCCGGTGAGCTCGGGAGATGACCGGCTCTGGAGTGATGGGTGCCTACTCTCGGTTCGCGCGACGTAGGAGCGGAGGTCTGGGGTGGGTGAGGCGGCGTGGGGGGCACCCTTCACCCCCAGCCCTCGGCTGCCGGCGGAGCCAGAGAGTGGTGAGCACGATCAGAGCTGCGGCGAGGTGGATCAGACCCTGCCTGATCTCGTGCCCGAAGTTCGCGTAGGCCAGATAAGAAGCCAGCGGTACGGCGAGCCACTCGACCCGCCCTGCGAGTACGGCGAGGGCGATGAGCGGGACGCCGTACCAGGGGTAGGTGGGTGTGGCCAGCAGGAGGGCAGCGCCGTACAGCCAGCAGCAGGTTAAGGCGATCGGCTGCCGTCCGTGCAGGCGGATTGCCAGAAGTGCGAGGGTGACGGCGAGGAGGCCGACGACCAGTTGACGGGCCGTCGGCGGTAGGAGGAGCGCGAGGATCGCCGATCGGGAGTTGCCGTCGGAGAAGCCTTCCTGGCCGAGGTATCCGGGCAGGAAGCCGAGCACCAAGGTGCCGACGGCAACCACGTGCGGGAGATAGCTCGCCGCGAAGGTGCCGATGGCAACCAGCGGGGTCTTGAGGCCATCTCGCCGTACTGCTGTGAAGGCCGGCAGGAGGAGCAACGGCAGGAGCTTTACGGCGGCGGCCGCGCCGAGGAGGAGGCCGGTGATGACCGGGGCTCGTCGGGTGGCGGTGATGACCGCGGCAACGATCAGGGCGGCCGCGAGTACGTCGACGTGGGCGGCGCTGCCGGCTTCGAGGGCGACCATCGGGGACCAGCCCCAGAGGATCGCCCAGCGGGGATCGCGGTTGCGGCGGCGTAGCTCGGTCGCGAGGAGGGCAGTCAGGCCGACGGCGATTGCGGCGGCCGCGAGCTGGAGTCCGAAGGTGCCGTCCGACCAAGGGGTGAGGAAGGCGACGGCGGTGAAGTAGGCCTGGGCGACCGGTGGATAGATCGTCGGGACCTGCGGGCGATTGATTCTGGTGCGTGGGTCGTCGGCCGAGAGGGCGGTGAGTTCGGCCGGGTCGCTGGGGACGTGGGGTGGGCCGTTGACACCGGTGCGGTCGGCCGGTTGCAGGCCGGGGAACAGAATCGGGTCGCGGAGCTCCGCCAATGAGTCGTCGAGAGGCACGTGCGAGTACGGCGAACTGCCGGAGAGCTGGACGCGGCCGTCCCAGATATAGCGGTAGGCATCGGTGCTGGTGATCGGGGCGAGGCTGAGGCCGGGCAGCTGGCAGAGGGCGGCGAATGCGAGGACCACCAGGATCGATCGGCTTCCGGCGGGGCGACGCGTGATGAGCCATGCGGTACCGCCGAGCAGGAGCGTCGCTGTGAGCAGGGTGGTGTTTGGCCACCAGCTCGCTGAGGCTGTCGCTATGACTGCGATGCTGGCCAGAAGGCTGACTGATCCGCCGACAAACAGCGGCAGCGCTCCACCACTCGCCCTCGGGCCGGCGCTGCGTGATGGCCGCTGCAGAACGGGCATCAGTGCGCTCCCGGGGCATGTCCTGGATAGGCGGAGAGCGCTGGCGTCTGGTCTGCCGTGGAGCGGCGGAAGGTCAAGAAAGCTCGGCCGTCGGCTCGCCAGTCCTCGATGGCGAGGAGGCCGGCCGCCCGGGCGTGCCGGATGATCGCACGGCTACCGACTCTTGCCCACGGCAACGGCCTCGACCGCCGGCCGTTCGCACCGCGCAGGACGATCGCGTCGGTGTTGTCGAGCCCGTCGTCCGGATCGACCTCGACCAGGACCAGCCCGTTCGGCCGGACCAGTTCGGCGCAGCGTCGCAGCAGGATCTCCGGTGCGCCGCCGATCCCGATGTTGCCGTCCATCAACAAGACACTCCCCCAGCGCCCCTCGCCCGGCAGCCGTTCCTCCACCTTCCGGCGCAAGGCGACCGCACCTCGATCGGTCGTCAGCCGGACGGCGTGGGCGGAGATGTCGACACCCATCGCCGGGATCCCCTGCTCGGCCAGCGCGGTCACGATCCGCCCCGGACCGCAACCGATGTCGAGCACCGGTCCCTCACAGCGACTCAACGCGACCCGATCGACCGCATCGGCGGGCGCCCGCCAGCGGTCGACCTCGGACAGCGCCGGAACGGTCCGCCCGTCGAGGCCTATAGCAACTACCCGTCCGCCGTCGAGGGCCTTCTCGAACAGCAGTGCCGGGTGCGCCGCGTGCTGCAGTCGCCGATGCAGCCGCGACATCCGAAGGTCGGGGAAGGCAGCCGCGATCGCCGCCGCATCTCGTGGCGTGTCCATGTCGCGCAGCGACGGCAGCAGCTTCACCCGGTACCCGAGAAGCTCGAGCCTTGCCAACTGGTCGGCTCCGGTGTGGTCCGTCGACATCGGTACGCCGACAGTCGCGCGCCGATCGGGTTCGCGCAGGCCGAGGCACCAGTAGCCGCCGTCCTCGGTCAGTCCGAGCACCGCGTCGTACCCGGTCCAGTCGGTGCTCAGCAGCTCCGGTGTCACCTGCGGTGTGTCCATGCCGACGAGCATCATGGGATCGTTGCGGTAGGCGTCTTCGAAGGCTGCGGCCAGGCGCTCGTCGAGTCCGTTACCGCGCTGGCTGATCACGGTGAAGCCGTTCGGCAGCCATGGCCCGGGCATTCCGTCGAGGGCCAGGACCGGACGCCGTACTGCAGTCTTCTGGACGGCCGCGAGGGTATCGGCGAGCGATGCGCGGGCCAGCGCGGCTGCCTCGTCCGGCGTGAACTCCGTTTGCAGGCGGGTCTTCACCCGGCCGGGAACGGGCTCTTTGGCGATCACGATCACGGTGCCGGCGGTCATCCGGACAGCACCCTGGTCATGTCCTTGACCGCCCGTAGGGCGCCGAGCGGGGTACCGGTCACCTTCGATCGACCGGACCGGGGGAGGTAGTCGACGTCGACCTCGGCGATTCGCCACCCGGCGTCGGCCGCCTTCACCACCGTCTCCACCGGGTAGCCGGATCGTCGGTCGGTCACTCGGAGGTCGAGCAGCGCCTCTCGACGAGCCGCGCGCATCGGGCCGAGGTCATGCAGGCGGACTCCCGTACGGCGATGGATGCGGCGAGCCAGTTCGGCATTGGCGAGGCGTAGATGCCACGGCCACGCGGCACGACTGACCGGGCGACGGCGACCGAGCATCAGGTCGGCCCGGCCGGCGAGGATCGGAGCAGTCACCCGCACCAGCTGACCGGGGTCGAGCGAGGCATCCGCGTCGAGGAACGCGACCACCGGGGCCTTCGCCGCTTCCAGGCCGGCGTGACAGGCGGCGCCGTACCCGCGAACGTCGCACGAGACGACTGTCGCACCGAGTCCGGCGGCGAGCTCGGCTGACCCGTCGGTCGAACCGTTGTCGACGACAACAGCCCGGACGCCGGCCGGCAGACGGCCGAGGACCCACGGCAGCGCGGCCGCTTCGTTCAAGCACGGCAGGACAAGGTCGACCTCAGCAGTAGCCACTCTCCGACCGTAGAGAGATTCGGTCCCCGGCCGGGACCGCGCGCGGCTACGGCTCGCTTACGTCCTCGCGAAGCGGCTACGGCTTGCTTACGTCAGCGACCAGGTCGGCGATGCCGTCGGTCAGGTCATAGGCCGGCTTCCAACCCAGATCGGCCTTGATCCGGTCGGAGCTGGCGGTGATGTGCCGTACGTCGCCGAGCCGGAACTGACCGGTGATCGCCGGCGCCGGACCGGCGTAGGCGCGGGAAAGTTCGGTGGCGACGTCGGCGATGGTGTGCACGGTGCCGCTGCCGACGTTATACGCCGCAACCTCAGGATGGTCAGCCACCGCAGCAAGCGCGACCGCCGAGGCGATGTCACGAACGTGGACGAAGTCGCGACGCTGACGGCCGTCCTCGAACACCCGTGGCGCTTCGCCACGCTCGAGACAGGAGCGGAACAACGCGGCCACTCCCGCGTACGGCGTATCGCGCGGCATCCCTGGCCCGTACACGTTGTGAAATCGCAGGGCGGCGACCCGGCCGCCGGTCTCGCGGGCCCAGGCGGCGGCGAGGTGTTCTCCGGTCAGCTTGGACGCCGCGTAGGCGTTGCGTGGATCGAGCCGGGCATCCTCCTCGACCAGGCCGGGACTGAGGAACTCCCCGCAGTACGGGCAGGGCGGCTCGAATCTGCCTTCCTCGAGATCCGCGATCCGCCGCGGTCCGGGAGCGACAACGCCGTGCCGGGCGCAGTCATAGCGGCCCTCGCCGTACACCACCATCGAACTCGCGTAGACGAGCTGGTTGATCTTCGCGCGACCCATCTGCCGGAGCAGGACGGCGGTGCCGAGACTGTTGCTGCTGACGTAGTCGTCGATGTCGTCGAGATCGACGCCAAGTCCGACCTTCGCCGCCAGATGGACGACCGCGTCAACACCCGCCAGCGCGGCGGCGACAGCATCCGCATCGCGCACGTCGGCGACCGTCAGCTCATCGACGACCGGCGGCTGCTGGTGGACGTCGGCGCGCAGCGAGTCGAGCACGGTCACATCGTGGCCGTCGGCAACGAGTTGGGTGTGCACGTGACGGCCGATGAAGCCGGCGCCGCCGGTGAGCAGGATCCTCACTTGGCGAATCCTTCGGCCGCGGTTGCATCCAGCGCGTGCCGGCAGGTGCAGTCGGCGGCCGGTTCGGGGAGCTGGGTGATCACGTCGGCGAGGAGGAGCTTGAGGCGTTCGATGCTGCGGCCGAACACCGCGAAGACCTCGGCCTGGGTGACCCCCTCCCCCGCCGTCACGCCGGCGTCGTGATCAGTGACCACGGCGACCGAGGTGTAGCAGAGCGCGAGTTCGCGGGCGATCGACGCCTCGGGCGCGCCGGTCATCCCGACCACGGACCAGCCCTGGGCTGCGTGCCATCGCGATTCGGCCCGGGTCGAGAACCGTGGACCGTTGATCACCACCATCGTTCCGTCCGGGACCACCTCATCGTTGCCTGCGGCAATCACCGCGGCCCGGCCGTTGGCGCAGTACGGATCGGCGGGCGACGTGTGCACGACAGGATGCGGCGGACCGTCGTACACGGTGTGCTCACGGCCCCAGGTGCGGTCGACGAACTGGTCCGGTACGACGAAGGTGCCGGGAACGAGCTCCGGACGCAACGAGCCGACCGCGCACGGGCCGAGGACCTGGCGGACGCCAAGAGCGTGCAACGCCCAGAGGTTCGCGCGGTAGTTCACGCGGTGCGGCGGGATGCGGTGACCGGCGCCGTGCCGCGGGACGAACGCGATCTCACGACCGTTCACCTGGCCCACGACGGGCGCCTCACTGGGCGGCCCGAACGGCGTCTGGACCTCCACCGGACGTGCGTCCTGCAGGAAGGAATAGAAGCCCGAGCCGCCGATCACACCGATCTCTGCCATGCGTTCGATCCTAGGAGCGACGCTGCCTGCTCGGCTGCCATCGTGCCGATCCGTCAGCACGCCGTAACCGCCAGACGATGACGCCGGCCAGGACGATCGCGGCCTCCAGGATCAGCCAGTCGCGGAGGTAGTCGCGCGACAGCACGGTCGGGTTCGCGCCTTGGCCTTGGCGGAGCAGCAGCGGAATCGCGATCAGCGTGGTGATACCGACGTACAGGAGGGTGGTGCGCGCGATCGCCGCCGTACGGCCGGTCAGTCGTCTGGTCAGCAGCCAACCGACGCCGACGACCAGCGGGGTGAGGATGAAGTCATCCACGAGTACTGCGCCGCCCAGCCAGAGTGGGAGCCGGATGAGGGCGTCCGTGCTCAGACTTTGGAGCAGGAGCAGGAGTCCCCACAGGCTGAACGCGACTCCGCAACTCGCCAGCGCGACGCGGATCGGGGATCTCATGAGAGGACCTCCAGGCGGTGGACCCACTTGGTCTGCAGGACGCCAGGCCGGTTCGGGGCGATGATGCGGGCCGGGAAGCCGTGATCGAGATCCAGGTCGCTGCCGTTCAGCCGGAGGGCTAGCAGCGTGAGCGGGTTCGAGGCGAATTGCGGCGGGAGTTCACTGGTCGCGTACGCGCCGTCCTTCTCCAGCGACACGACGCGGACGCGCGACGACACCGGGGCGCCCGCGAGTCTCAACAGATCGCGGATCCGTACGCCCTCCCAGCGAGCACCTTGGCTCCAGCCCTCGACACACGCGATCGGCAGCTCCGACCGGCTCTGCGGCAACGCGCGCAACTCGTCCAACGTGTAGGTCAGTTGCTCAGCACCCTGGATGGTGAAACGCCAGTCGGCACCGGCAGCGGTCACGCCGGCATCCCGCGCGGTTCTATTCACGGGAAGGCCTTGTGGGCCGACGTTCGGCTTACGCGGCGCGAGTACGGCGACTGGGCCCAGCGCGGGCACCGACTGGCCGACCGAGGCGATGCCGACCAGAGCTCCGGCGCCGGCGACTGTGCGGAAGAGACCTCGTCTGGTCAAACCATCGCCTGTCGCCGGAGCCGGCGTATGGCGCCAATTGGCCGCGATCAACGGGAGCTTGACGGCGAGATGTACGAGCAGGGCACCGACGATGATCCAGGCGAGGGCGTAGTGAGTCTGCCGAAAAGGGAACGGCCAGGGATACCACTGCAGCGTATTGAGGAAGCCGATGAACAACTCCAGGGCCAGCGCGGAGACCAGCACGAGGATGGAGAGCCGTTCCAGAATCAGGCGGATGTCCTTCGGCCCGGGCAGCCTGGCGAAGAGCTTCGGGTAGACCGTCCACAACTTTGCCAAGAGCAACGGAACTGCCACGATCCCGCTCAGGACATGTAGCCCTTGAGTGACGCGGTACAGCGACGCAGGGCGGCTCGGGATGTAGAGCACCCCGGGCGCGGCCTGCTGGAAGTGGCTGAACAGTCCGGTCAGAAAACAGGCCAGCACCGCGATACCGAGCCAGCGGCCGATCACGGTCGCCACTCGCGGCTGATGCAGAGGAGACGGGAACGACGTCTCCGTCGGAGGTCGCAGCTTCATGTCTCCATCACAACCCGCCGGGCCCGTCGATGGATCCCCTGAACGCTTACCGCCCACGAACGTTCCGTGAGCTGGAATCAGCCAGGCTCAAAAGGCGAGCCAGACTCATCCAGGGCCGGCGACAGGCGGGTTGGCGAAGGAGTGCGCCGCCCCGTTGCTGCGGAGCGGCGGCTTCGCTGGCGGTTTCAACGCCCGCGCTCTTCGCTGATGGAGTTCGCTCCGTCGACCGTGATGAGCTGACCCGTCATGTACGACGCGCCTTCACCAGCGAGAAACGCGATCGCGTACGCCACCTCGTCTGCGGTGCCGGACCGGCCGACAGGTGTGGCTGCGCCCATGGCCCGCTCGTAGTCGGAGGCGGATGAAGTGTCGATCCACCCCGGAGCGACGGCGTTCACTGTGATGCCCGCCGCAGCCATGTCGATTGCCGTCGCGCGCGTCAGTCCGACGACGCCGGCCTTCGCCGCGTGGTAGGCAACGTCGCCGGCGTAAGCGGCGACCGGCCCCGACACTGATGAAACGTTGACGATGCGGCCGTATCCGGCCGCCTGCATGAGGCCCGCCACCGCGCGGATCATCAGGAACGACGTGGTCAGGTTGCGATCGAGCGAGGCCTGCCAGTCGTCAAGGGACAGTCGGTCGATCGCGCCCGAGGCGTACGAGTCGGATACGGAAGTCATCCCGGCGTTGTTGACGAGGATGTCCACGCCGCCGAACGAATCCGACGCGCACGCGACGACAGCGTCCACATCGGCCCGATCAGTGAGGTCGGCGACCACCCCTTCCGCTCGGATACCGGCGGCGCGCAGTTCCGCAACCCGCTCGAAGATGCGATCTGTCGTTGATGTGATCACCACACGACTTCCGCCGGCGCCGAGAAGACGGGCTGCCGCGAACCCGATTCCCTGTGCGCTTCCCGCGCCGGTGACGATGGCGACTCGTTGTGTCTGCGTGGTCATGGTCAAACCGTCCGTTCAGCTGTCCCATCGGGGATGGTGAAAGGCGACTTCCTCGTTGTCTTTTTCGTTGCTCGCGCTGTGCCGACGACGTGCCCGCTCATGTCTGGTTCTCGCCTCCGTCGACGTAGAAGTTCGCGCCGACCACGTAGCTGCTCTGCTCTGAGGCCAGGAACGTCACGACGGCAGCGACCTCATCGGGCCGACCCATGCGTCCCTTGGGTACCGTCGCGGCGACGTGCGCCTTCATGGCTAGAGCGGTCTCCTCGTCGCCGAACGCTGCGGTGCCACCCGGAGTCTCGATCCACGCCGGCGAGACCACGTTGACCCGGATGCCGCGGCTCTTCAGCTCGGCGGACCAGGTCCGTGCGAAGGAGCGCACCGCTGCCTTGGATGCGGCGTACGCGCCGAACCCTTCCTGAAGCGGGAGCGGGATGACAGGCGGTGGGGGCGGGGGAAGAGGTCGTTGGGGGTTTGGATTGATCCGCAGGGGAAGGAGAGGTCGAAGGCGTTCGAGACCAAGGCTCGGGCGTTGCAGCACGCGACGGGTATGGAGACGGATCGGGATCGCGGGGACTATCTCGATCCGCACGCCGGGAAGGCTCGACGAGGCCTGGTTGCGGCGGATCGGGTCGCGGACGATCGATCCGGCCAGACGAGAGTCGAGGCCCGCGATATCCGGGCTCGCGAGTGGGCGGGGCTGCGAAGGCCGGGCACGCGGCCTCCGGTGAGGTCGGGAGATGACCATTCCTTGGGCTGGTGAGTGCCTACTCTCGATTCGCGCGACGTGGGAGCGGAAATTGGGGTGGGTGGGGAGCGTCGAATCGTGAGCGACGAAGGAGCGAGCGGTGAGGCGGCGTGGGGTTACTTGAGTTCGGCGGACGTCTTGCCCAGCAGGCGGCGGGCGATGATCAGTTGCTGGATTTGCTGGGTCCCCTCGAAGATGTCGAGAATTTTGGAGTCGCGGGCCCACTTTTCCAGGAGGTGGTGTTCGGAGTAGCCGAGGCTGCCGGCTAGTTCTACGCAGCGGAGGGTGATGTCGTTGCCTACTCGCCCTGCTTTGGCTTTGGCGATGGAGGCTTGAAGGGAGTTGGGCTGCGAGTTGTCCGCCATCCATGCGGCCTGCAGGGTCAGCAGATAGGCGGCTTCCCAGTCGGCTTCCATTTGCAGGTACGACGCTGCAGCAGCCGACTGCAGATGGACCGGCCGGTCATAGTCGACCTCCACCCCCGCCTCGGACAGCAGCTCTCGCGTGAGTTCCAGCGAAGCCCGAGCGCAACCGACCGCCATCGCGGCGACGAGTGGACGCGTGTTGTCGAAGGTCTGCATGACGCCCGCAAAGCCTTTGTCCGCGTCAATCTCAGGCGTACCGAGCAGGTTCGCGGCAGGCACCCGGCAGTTCTCGAAGCGAATAGTTGCGGTGTCCGACGAGCGGATGCCGAGCTTGTGCTCCAGGCGCTCGACCGTCATCCCCGGCGTGTCCTTGAAAACGACGAACGACTTGATCGCCGCCCGGCCGAGAGCCTTGTCGAGCGTCGCCCAGACCACCACCGCATCGCAGCGACCGCCCGCGGTGACGAAGACTTTCTCGCCATTGATCACATACTCGTCGCCGTCGAGCCGCGCCGTAGTCTGGATGTTCGCCGAATCCGACCCACACCCCGGCTCCGTGATCGCCATCCCGGCCCACACCCCGTCGAACCGCCGCAACTGCTCATCCGTGGCCACCGACGCGATCGCCGAGTTGCCCAGGCCCTGCCGCGGCATCGACAACAGCAGCCCGACGTCACCCCAGCACATCTCCATGACCGACAGCACCGACGACAGATTGGACCCGTTCTTCACCGTGCCGTCATCGTCAGCAAGCGCAGTACGCCGTACGCCGCCCGCCCCGGCACCCGAACCGGTGCCCGAGGCACCCAATCCGTCCACCATCGCCGCAAGCATGTCCAATTCCTTCGGATACGCATGCTCGGCCAGGTCGTACTGACGCGAGT
>Ga0190275_10002167_pt1 | contig 14205 bp, 12 predicted proteins | sample Popmic550T_FD_133745 | JGI IMG/M metagenome (GOLD analysis project Ga0190275, IMG submission 133745) | Populus adjacent soil microbial communities from riparian zone of Yellowstone River, Montana, USA - 550 T | ecosystem: Environmental > Terrestrial > Soil > Riparian zone > Trees stand | place... | reverse complement strand
GTTTACCCTGAGGTCCTCGTCCCAGCCCCCCACGGCACGCAGGACCTCCGCGCGGTAGACACCCATCGAGGCGTGATCGGTCTCCTGGGGTTCGGTCGCGTAGTGGTTGATCGAGTCACCGACGCCGAAGGGGCTGGAGAGCGCGGCGGCCACCGCCTGACCCGTCGCGGAGCTGGCCACGCCGACCCGGCACCCGCCCACGGCAGCGACCTCTGGATGCCCGGCGAGTACCTCCATCCCGGTCTCGATGTAGCTGTCGTTGATCGTGAGGTGCGCGTCCACACGGACCACGAACGCTCCGCGGGCCTGCTCCAGGCCGATGTTGAGCGCGGACGGAATGGTCCGCAACGGGTTGTCCAGGAGACGGACGCGTGCATCGGACTCCGCAAGGGCACGCACGATCGCCGCCGTGTCATCCTCGGAGCGCCCGTCGATGACGAGCACCTCGACGCTGTGCACCGTCTGCCGCAGCGCCGAGGCGATCGCCTCCGCGACGCTGCGCTCCTCGTTGTAGACCGGCATCAGGATGGACACCACTGGGACGTTGTCTTCGGTCACGATCTCACCTGTCTACTCGGCGAGGGAGTCAGCTCCTCCGCCAGCGTCGAATCCGGACTCCCGGAGAGGTCCATCCGGCCAGGATCGAACGCGTCCTCGAGGGCCGGGCCATCCGGCCGTGGCGACCACCAGGTGACCAGCAGCAACACCGGGATCACCACCAGGATCGTCGTGGTGCCGGGTTGCAGCGTCCACAGCGACACGAACAGGGCAACCGAGAGGGAGCGGCTGTGTCCACCGACGAAGCACAACACGATCATCGCGGCCAGGAACACGCCTGCGAGCAGCCCGTAGTCGAAGAAGATCTTGATCGGTGAGGGGACCAGGAGGCCCATGATGCCCGTCTGGTCCACCAGCCTCTGCGACGAACCGGGTCCGAAGCCGAAGACGACGCCGACGAAGTCCGTGGCCCAGTCCGGCCACAGGTACCTGTAGGGATAGATCGCGCGCAGGCTCGTGGACGACTGCTCGGAGGTGCCCTCACCTACTCGTCCCACGATGCTCTGACCCATCGGGCTGAACAGCCCGACGGCGACGACCACGGCGGTGGGAACGAAGTAGCGGCGCAGCTGACGACGCGCGGAGGAGGCGAGAAGGACGGCTATCGCGACGACGAGGATGGCCAGGCCCGAGCCGGAGGTGGCAGCAACCAGGCCGGCGAACAGGAGCGTGACGGTCGTCGGCCGAGCGCCCATCACCAGCGCCGCCACCAGGCCCACGCCCATCTGCAGCGAGACCATGGAGGGCTCCAGGCCGATCCAGGCGTTCGCCCGGTAGATCGGCGAGCCGTAGCTGATCGGATAGGTGATCACGAAGTCCTCCAGCAGCCACGAGCTGGGCACGACCTCGGCCATCCAGTCCCGGTAGGGAAGACCGGCGTACTGCGTCACCATCATCACTACGCACCCGAGGGCCAGGACGGACGTGGCGACGACCACGTTCCGCAGCACGCGGAGGTAGGTCTCGACTCGGCGGTCGACGAGCTGGAGCGTGAATGGCATCCAGACCGTCATGAACAGGCCCCACGACCCGAGGCTGACCAGGTTGCGGTCCAGCAGGGCAGTCTGGATCACGAACATGATCGCGGTCGCACTCGCCGCCAGCAGCCAGGCGATCAGCCGGACCCTGTTGAACTCCGCGAGTCCGAACGCCACGCCCCACGCGGCCCCCAGCAGGACGAGCGGCAGGATCAGCGCCACAGGCAGTCCCGGAACGGCGAACCGTTGCAGGAGGATGGACCCCACGTAAAGCACCGTGACCCATCGGACCGTCGAGCGCCCGATGTCGGGCGTGGTCAAGACACCAGGACGACGGTCGGGTCGGAGTGGCGTAGCTGGTCGACCACGCGCTCCACTGCCTCGACCGAGTGTGCTCCCGAGCGGGCCAGGACCACGGCGAGGATCTCGCTCTGCCCGGCCAGCAGGCTGAGCGAGCCGCTCCTGGCGGTGGTCACGAGAACCAGGGCCGAGACGCTGAGCTTTCCGCGGGTCTGGTCGCGGCCGGACCGGCCCAGACGGTGCGGCGTCGACCGGGTGCCTACCGCCTCCGTGGCACCCGGCAGGACCGGAGCCTTGCCGGCTGTGGTCTCGTTCGGGTCACCGATGGCGGCCGCGACACCGTGCGCCTGCAGCAGCGCCACGACGTCGGCACCAAAGCTGTACCCGGCCTCCTCGGCGCCGTCCATCGCGACCACAACCAGGTCGGACCGCTCGGACTCGAGGAACAGGCCTGCGACCTCCCCTGCCGCGTTCTCGGAGTCCGATACGGCGCGTACGCCGGGCAGCAGCACCGGCACGTCGGAGGCGTGCCGGAGCGAACGACGACGGAAGGGGATCAGCATCACCGCGGCGACGCCGAGCGCCGTTCCGGCGAACGCACCGAGGAAGAGTGCTACGGGTAGCGACATCGCGGCGGGGACCGCCTTGGTGGCCGGGTCGAGCAGCACGACGGTGGTGGTCTCGAAAGCCGCGACCCCTTGCCGGTCAGCCAGCGCGGCACCGATGCCCGCGCGGCGCTGCGCCTCCGCATCCTCGCTGCGCAGCCGGCCGGAGGTGAGCAGTTCGTTGCCCTGCGAGCCGAGCTCCCTCACGACGTCCTCGGTCTGTGCGTCGTAGAAGGCGCTCAGACTGTCGACCAGGGCATTGGCGTCGTCGACGATGGCTTCCTGGTCGGTGCCGCGGACGGTGATGTCGATGACATCGGTGTCGGTCTGCCACAGAGCACGCGTCCTCGACTCCAGGTCGTCGGCTGACGTGTCACGCTCCTCCGCTGCGTTCGAGATCACGACCGAGGACAGCGCCGTGCGCTCCACGGTCTGCGCCACCTGCTTGATGCGGTTGCTGTCTCCGGTCGCGTCGTTAACCTGCACGACCGCTGACGCCTCGTACATCACCAGGCCCCGAGTCATGAACGCCCCGAAGGCCGCCCCCAACAGCGCGGCTACCAGCACCCACGTCCACCGCATCCGCAGCTTGGTCATTGCACTCTCGGCTCCCGAGGCGTGCGGTGACGACGGGCGGCTGTGCCCTGCCGTGTGTGTCCGGTCTGTGACCATGTCGATAGTTTGCTCCACTTGTCCCCCCTGGTGACGGGAACCATCCTAAATGGTTGCCGGGGAGTCTCGAACCACGGTCCACACCACCGGACCCGGTTTGCGCGCAGGCCAGCCTACGGTACCGGCGTCGTGACGCCTGCGCTCAGCGCCCGAGCTAGGCGGTTCATGCCGATCTGGCCAGTGCGTCTGTGAGCAACGCCACCAGCGCCTCGAGCTGCACGTCCGCCGAGGACGACAGCTCGACGTCGGATCCGTCGAGTGCCCGAGCAGCAAGTCCCGCCTTGCTGTCGATGAGTTCCGCGATCCGCGTGTCCAGCGTCTGCGCCGCGATGATCCGCCACGCCGTCACCGGCTCCTCCTGCCCGATGCGGTGGATGCGATCGATGGCCTGGGTCTGTTCGGCGTCGGTCCAGGAGAGCTCGGCGAGCACCATGTTGGAGGCGACCTGGAGGTTGAGCCCCACGCCCGCGGCGCTCAGTGAGCAGACTGCGACCGCGACCTCCGGGTCGTTGACGAAGGCGTCGATGTTCTTCTGCCGCGCCCTCGAGGTCTGGTCGCCGCGGATCGAGGAGTAGCGGATGCCGCGCTTGGCGAAGGTCTCCTCCGCGCTGTCCATGACATCCACGTGCTTGGCGAAGAAGACGACCTTCCCGACGCTGCGCGCGAGCTGACCGGCGTAGTCGGCAGCAAGACCAGCCTTGGCCTGACCGATGCGCCGCATCATGCTGAACACGTTCTCGCCCGTCGCCGTCGTCGTGTCCTCGCGTTCCCACCCGGCGACCCGGCGTACGAGGTCGTGGTCGATGCCCTCGACCACGACGCCCGAGGTGCGGGTCGCGAGCGCGCTCTCGTAACGCGCGACGAGTCGGCGAGCCAGCTCCTTCTCGGCCTGCCTGATCGAGCGGCCGGCCTCGTCGTCGAGCTCGACGGGGAGGTCTGCGATCCGCCGTGCAGGGATGTCGGCGGCCACGTCGACCTTGCGTCGCCGGACGATGCCGAGATTGACCACGCTCCGGCGAGCGGCGGGGAAGAAGCCTGGGTCTGCCGGAGTGAGGCCAGTGTCCTCGAGGGCCTCCATCAGCTCTGCCAGCGGCATCTTGTCGTCGATCCAGCCGAGGAACTGCCAGATGGCCCTGAAGTCCTCGATGTCGTTGATCAACGGAGTACCGGTCAGAGCCATCCGCAGTGGTCGGGTGACCCGGGACCGGATCCGCTCGGAGAGCTCGAGCACGTGCTGGGAGCGCTGCGAGGAGCGGTTCTTGATGAAGTGCGCCTCGTCGACGACCATGCCCCGGAAGCCATGGGCGCCGAGCCAGCCGACGTGTCGGTCGAGGACCTCGTAGTTGACGATGACAATGTCGGCGAACCCGTCGATCGTGTGCCCGTCGCCGTGGATGACCGTGGCCGACCGGTTCGGGGTCCAGATGCCGGCCTCCCGCGCCCAGTTGGTCTTCACGACGTTCGGGACGACGACGAGCAACGGGTAGGCGTTCGCGGCCTGAGCGGCCAGCAGAGCCTGCGCCGTCTTGCCCAGGCCGGGCTCGTCCGCGAGTAGGAAAGTCCGGTGGCCAGCCGCGGCAGCGGCGACCACCTGGGCCTGGTGCGGCATCAGCTCGAGGCCGTGCGGCGCTCGCAGGGAGCCAGGCTCAGGCAGCGGCATGCACGCGGGCGCCCCGCTGGACGCCCGCTCGAACGACGCCAGCAGCGGGCCGATCAGCTCCCAGGTGGCCAACCGACGGGGACGTGCCCTGCTCTGCTCAGCGGTGGCGAAGTCGGGCGCCAGGAAGGGGTTGGCGAGCTGCCGCGACACCACGGACTGGGGTACGACGCGTCGCTCGCTCGTGGCGGTTGGCGCAGGGGAGTCGGCGGGGGTGACCTCCTCGGGCGGTGCTTCCACGCCGGCGCTCTTCAGCAGCTCGCGCCGCAGCGACCTGGCTGAGGCGGGGACCACGGCATCCTCGTCGAGCAGCGCGAGCAGCGTGGTGTCCCGGGCCGCTGCCTTGGCGAGAATCGTCGCAATGCCGTCGAGGCGCTTCAGCTGCTCGTTGCGCTGAGCCTCGGTGCTGGCTGCGTCCGCCTTGACCCGGGCTCGCTCCTCGCGTACCAGGAGTGCGACGACCTGGAACTTCGTGCGCACCGACGACATCACCGCCCCACGTTGCACGGCCGACTCGACTTCGCGGACCGCCCGGGCGAGGACGGGGATCAGTCCGGCCTCGTCGAGCTCGCGGGCACGTCGGTGGTTGCGCGGGGAGGTCCCGCGGCGAGCGCTGGGTTGGCGCTGGCCTCGTCGAGCCAAGGACTTCTCCTTCGAAGGTGACGCCACGTTCGACGGCGGCGGAGTCCCGCACGCTGTCCGGGGCCGGGGCGCTGGACGTCGATGACGAGTGGCCTGGATGGCCACTCACAGATGACTCGGTCCACGGATCTGCGAGAGACCGACGTGGCAGGCCGCCCGGCCTGCTCACCTCGTGGGACCCCCGGCCACTGGTGGATGGTCGAGACACCAACCGCCGGGCTGACGTCGAGACGAGCGGTCTGACCGTCGGTGCACCGACAATGCTAGCCCACGGAAGCCAGATAGTGCCCCCGGACAAGCTCAAGGCGACCCGAGCACGGCCGTGTCTGCGCTGGCATTGCGGGTACTGCCTGCCGAGACGAAGGAGGTGGTCCAGTGTCCGATCGTGTGTCCGGTGCCGGGTCGACGGCCGGGTCATCCCCCGGGTCGGAGGCCTCAGCGCGCGCCGACGAACGACCGCGCAGCCTCGCTTCCCCCGGGATCTTCCTCGGCATCGGGTTCGGTGGGTTCGTCGACGGCATCCTGCTGCACCAGCTGCTGCAGTGGCACCACATGCTCACCAGCACCGACAGCGACCGCATCGGGGTGCCGTACTACCCCAAGGACACCGTCCACGGCCTGGAGATGAACACCCTGTGGGACGGCGTGTTCCACGTGTTCACGTGGCTGATGGTCCTGATCGGGATGTCCATCCTCTTCACCCGGGTCCAGCACGGCCGCGGGCAGGTCTGGAGACGCCGCGCCCTGTGGTCCTGGATGCTGGTCGGCTGGGGGCTGTTCAACCTGGTCGAAGGCCTCGTGGACCACCAGATCCTCGGCATCCACCACGTGCGGTCCGGCGAGCACCAGCTCGCCTGGGACCTGGCCTTCCTCGGGTCCGGCGCCGTGCTCATCATCGTCGGTCTGCTGCTGGCGCGAGCGGTCTCGCACCCGGCCGACCAGCGCGAGGGCGCTGGCCACGAAGATGCGGGCCGCGGTCGTGGGAGCGCGGCGGGGCCGAGCTCGGTTTGACGAGTTCTGTGTACCTGTTGGGGCTGGCCCCTTCGCACGGGCCTCAGGGCGACCACCACGTCGACGGTACCGCCGTCACGCTGTTGGGATGGCTGCCGCTGGTCCTTCTGGCAGCGGCCGGAGTGGGCTACGTCGCGCTGAGTCGCCGCCTCAGGACCACACAGGGATGGCCGCTCTGGCGGACCGGCGCGTTCCTGCTCGGCCTTGCGCTGCTCGGGGTGGCGTTCCTCCCGGCGTTCGACGCCTTCGCCGACCGTGACTTCGCCGGGCATGCAGCCCAGCACCTGTTGCTGGCCATGCTGGCGCCCCTGGCGCTGGTCCTCGGGACGCCCGTCACGCTCCTGCTCTGCGCACTCCCCCATGCGATGGCACGGCAACTGGGTTCGGTGCTGGGCTCAGCTCCAGTGCACCTGCTCACCAGGCCGGTCGTCGCGCTGGCCCTGAGCAGCGGCGGCCTGGTGGCGTTGTACTTCACGCCGCTGTACCAGCTCAGTACCGAGCACGACGCCGTCCACCTGGCGGTCCACGGGCACCTCGTGCTGTCCGGCGTGCTGTTCGCCTGGGTCACGGTGGGCCTGGACCCCACCCCGCATCGGGCGCGCGTGCGGACCCGGCTGATCGTGCTCGGGATCTCCATTGTGGTGCACGCCTCGGTCTCGCAGCTGCTCTACGCCGGGTTGCTGGTGCGGGTCCGCGAACCCGTGGTCCAGATGCAGGCAGCGGGCAGCCTGATGTACTTCGGTGGGGACATCGCCGAGCTCCTGCTGGCGGCAGCGATGCTGGTCACTGCCCGTCCTGACCCGGCCCGTCGGGCCAGACGCGGGTCGGCCCTGCCTGGTCCCGGGTCCCTGCCCGCGGAGGCTCGGGTCAGGTCTCGCTGACCCGCCGCTGGCTGTGCCAGGCGACCTGCTGCTCGAGGTGTGCGGCGAACTCCTCGGCGACGTCGAGCTGCGCGCGGATGGCGCGCATCCTGTTCTCCACGGCTACCCGGTAGGTCGCCAGCCGCTCGACGAGCGCGGCGTGCTCCTCGGCTGTGACCTCGCTCGTCAACAGCGCGTCGAAGAGGTCCAGGACGTCCTTCATCTCCTCGAGGGTGAAGTCCAGCGGCTTCATCCGCATGATCAGCCGAAACCGATCAACGTCGCTCTCGGAGTACAACCGAAATCCGCCACCGGATCGGGCGGAGGGAGGGACGAGACCCATCTCCCCGTAGTAGCGGATGGTGCGCAGGCTCAGGCCGGTGCGTTCAGCTACTTCACCGATCTGCATCTGATCGGACATAGGCTTCCCCACCCCGCTCATGCGGTTCGTTCGGCAGCGGCGTTGCGTGCGCAGCCGCCTTCTGACTCTGCCACAAAAGCAGCGTCTTGGGGGTCCACGATTTCAGCGCGAGGGCCGGAGACTCGATGAAGGTCCAGCTCAGGAGCGCCATGGCCAGCGCGGCGACGAGGGACACCACGAGGTAGAGCGGCAGCCACCAGGCGCCCGCGCCCAGCACGAGCAGGGTTGCCTGGACCGGCCACGCGTAGACGTACAGGCCGTAGGAGAGGTCCCTGCGCGAACCGACGCGCGCGAGTCGAGGGCTCGCCCCGAACAGCAGCACCAGGTAGGCGACGGCCGGGGGCGCGATCAGGGCGTAGCTGAGCGCGCTCCGCGCATCGCCCGGGACGAGCGAGCACGTCACGAAGGCGCCGCCGAGTACAACGGCTGCCAGGGCGCCTCCGCGACCGGTGAGGCGGATCCGGTCTCCGAACAGGTAGGCGACCACACCGGCGAGGAACATCGTGCCGTAGCGCAGCAGGGTCTCCCGAGCCGGCTGACCGGCAATCAGCCCGCTGTCGGTCACCACCTCGGCCAGGATGAGCGCCCAGGCCATCGCGAGTCCGACCACCATCATCCACGGCCGGCGGGCCAGGACCCCGACAGCACCCAGCACAGCCACGAGGAGGTAGCACGCGAACTCATAGACCAGCGTGTGCAAGGAGCCGTTGGCCACCTCACCACCGAACGCTCCGGCGATGTCGAACTGCCGAATCAGCAGGCCGGCGTTCTGCCACACGAACGACGTCGCTGACGCCTCCCCCAGCACGGGGTAGCCGGCCAGGTCGTCGTACTCGATGAACCAGGCGAGGGGTGCGATCAGCCCCGCCGTCACCAGCAGACAGACCCAGTAGCCCGGCAGGATCCGGAGCCCACGTCTCCACAGGTAGCGGCCCACTGAGGGCGAACGCAGGAAGCTCCCGGCGATCAGGAAGCCACTGAGCGCGAAGAACCCGTCCACGGCGACGGTGGAGAGATCCACGTAGCTGCCGGTGAACCGTCCGAGCGGATCCGGCCCCGACGTGGAGAGCTGAATGGTGTGAGAGACCAGCACCAGACCGGCAAGGAACAGCCGAAGAGCATTCACGCTGTTGCGTCGCGGGTCGAACCGCTGCGTCACGGTGCCGCGAGCAACCGAAACATCTTGCGTCGACATCGATTTGCAACCCCCCGGTACGTTGTCGGCTCGCCGTTATGGCGGCTCGACGCTTCTGGAGAACTCTACCGTAACGTGAGAGAAGACTTCCCGCTGGTATCGACCAGATGCCGCACGTGAAAGCGTCGTACTGGCGATGGGAGCAAGCCAGCGGAGGGCTCACGCCCCCGGTGGGTCCGATAGCCACGACCGCACCGACGGCGTCACCTCGCGCCGGAATTGGTCGAAGAAGCCGTGCCGTCCGCGTGGGTGGAGAGGCAACGTCGCGCAGCTGGCCCTACAGCTTGGTGGGGATGCGTCGCAGGTACATCGCCAGGACGCCGGTGGCGGCAAGCAGTGCGACCGAGAGCGTGACGACGCCGGGCCAGGTCGCCACGTGCCAGGCGGGGCCGGCGAGGGTGCCGAAGACGGACGAGCCGAGGTAGTAGGTGAACAGGTACAGCGACGCAGCCTGACCTGTGCTCACCGAGCCGGCGTGCGCACGCGCTGGCACCCAGCCGCTGGCGACGCCGTGCACCGCGAAGAAGCCCGCGGTGAGCAGTCCGAGTCCTGCCACCACGAACATCAGCGAGTCGGGCAGAGTCAACAGCGCCCCGACTACGGCCGCTAGACATCCCGCAGGCAGCACGGTGCGTCGCCCGTAGGTGTCGGCCAGCCGACCGAACAACACGGAGCTGATCGTCCCCAGCGGGTAGACCAGGAACACCAGGCTCGCGGCACCCAGACCGAGGTCGAACGGTGCCGCCTCGAGCCGGAAGCCGACCGTGTTGAAGACGGCAAGCAACGCCCCGGACGAGCAGCCGCCGATGGCGTAGAGCACCAGCAGGCCGCGGTCGGACAGGGCACGCCGGGTCATGCCGAGCAGTGCCCGGGCTCCGGTGGGGACAGGGACGAAGTTGCGCGAGGAGGGGAGCAGCAGCCGAACCGTGACTGCGCAGAGCAGACCGAGCACGGCGGCGGCGGCGAGCGCCCACCGCCATCCGGCCGCCTCCGCCACCGCTCCGGTCAGCAGCCGACCGGCCATCCCTCCCAGTGCGGTGCCGCCGATGTAGAGGCCCGCGGCACGTGCGTGGCTGGACGGGTGCAGCTCCTCGCGGAGGTAGGCGGTGGCAACGGCCGGCAACCCGGCCAGGGCGACGCCGGCAAGCAACCGTAGCGCCAGCAGCGTTCCCCAGGTGGGTGCGAACGCGCAGGCGAGCGCGATCAGCGAGGAGAGGGTCAGCGAGAGGTGGATCAACCAGGTGCGCCCGCGTACGTCGGACAGCGGTCCGGCCACCAGCAGCGCGGCGCCCAGCCCCAGGGTGGTCAGCGAGACCGTCAGCGTCGTGTCAGCGCTGGTGACGTCGAACTGAGCGGCCAGTTCCGGCAGCACGGCCTGAGTGCTGTACAGCAAGGCGAAGGTGGCCAGACCTGCTGCGAACAACGCCGCCACCACGCGTCGATACGGTCCGGATCCGGGCAGGTGGCCGTCGTGGGCGCTACCGCCGGGCAGTGCACGAGTGCGTTCGGTGACGCTCATCAGCGCCGCGGCTCGAGGTCCGTGTGGTCGAGGGGGACAGACACTGGCACTCCTTCGCTGGTCGCGCCTCATTCTTCGGCGAGCGCCGACGATGCGTCCAATGCGTGCGGAGGCCTTCAGCCATGCGTCTTGCGTATGGTGTACCGATGCTGATCAGGGACCTCGCCTGGGTGGCGGCCATCGCCGACTACCGACATGTCACCGACGCTGCCGCCGTCCTGCGCACCAGCCAGCCCACGCTCTCGCGCGGGCTTGCGCGCGTCGAGGCAGAGCTGGACGCGCGGATCTTCGAGCGGTCCCACGATGGCGTGCACCTGACTCCCGTCGGGGAGACGGTCGTCTCGGCGGCCCGGGACATCGTCGCCCGGCACGAGCAGCTCCTGGCCGAGCTGGCCGCCCAGCTGGACCCGGATAGCGGTGTCGTGCGGTTGGCCTTTCTCGACTCGATCGCGAGCTCGCTCGTCCCGAGCGTCCTGCGCACGTTCCACGAGCAGGCGCCCCGGGTGCGCGTGCTGTTGAGCCAGGAACCCGCCCACGAGATCCTCGAGGACCTCGCCAACGGTGCCGTGGACCTTGCCATCACCTCCTCCCGACCCACCGGACGCCACGGCTGGCACCCGTTGCAGGAGGAGCGGCTGGTAGTCGTGGTGCCTCCTGGACACCGGCTGCGCCGACGCCGCGGGGTCTCCCTGAGCGAGCTGGCCGACGAGGAGCTGGTGACCACCCCCGTCGGCTTCGGCTTCCGGTCACTCGTCGACGCACTGCTGCGCGCGGCCGGGGTGGCACCGGTGGTGTCCTTCGAGAGCCAGGACCTCGCCACCATCGAAGGCCTGGTCGCCGCCGGACTCGGCGTCGCCATCGTTCCTGAGGCGTTCGCGGGCCTCAGCGGCACCGCCGGCGTCACGATCGAGGCAGAGGGAGCTCACCGCACCATCGGGCTGACCTGGCGCACCGACAGGGAGCTCAGTGCTCCCGCGTCCCGGTTCCGAGAGGTGGTTCGGTCCCGCGGAGGCCGCCCAGACTGACGGAGTCGGCCTACCGCCAGCTCGTGCGCGGGCAGGCGTTCAGCTGGAGCCAGAGGGACGCCGGGGGGTGCTCTTGCTCGTCCTCTTGGCCGCCGCGCCCTCCCTGGCGCGGTCCTGGCCCGAGAAGTTGCTCGCCGCGAGCCCGGCCGCGGCGAGCGCGCTGCGCGCCTGCTTGATGCCCGGCATGTTGTCGAACCCGGGGATGGGTTCGGTCCACATCGCCAGCATGCGCTCCATCGCCTCACCGAGGCGGGCGATGTCGAGCTGGGTCGCCGGCAGGACCTCCATCATCGTGGTGGCGGCCGCAGCGGTCTGTCGGACGTGTCCGGTCGTCTCCTCGAAGAGCGCGGTCGTCTGGTCCATCTGCTTGCCCATCCGGTTCATCATCGACACGGTGGCGTCGATCGCACGCAGACCGACCCGGAGGTCGTCGATCAGACCTTCGTCGACAGCCTTGGCGAGAGCCACCACGATCGGCTGGGCCGCCTGCAGTGTCTTGATGTGCAGGTCGATGGCCTGCTCGAGCTTCGAGGCGACCGCAGTGCCGAAGTGCACCGTCGCGCTGGCACCGCGTACGCCGCTCGAGGCCAGGTTGGCCACCGCGCCTCCAGAGCGGCTGGCGAGGTTGGCCGCACCTGTGACGACATCGCGAGGAAGCACCATGGTCCCTACCGTACCCACGCACGCCGGGGTCCAGCAGCGGTACCGCCGGCCCGAGCCAGGGGATCCGCCGATCGGCTGCTCGGGTGTAGCCGGTTGGAGGATCCCCGCCACGCGGTACTCACCGATGCTGGTGGGGTGACAATCATCGAAGTGCGCGGACTGCGCAAGGTGTTCGGCGACACCACAGCCGTCTCCGGGATCGACCTCGACGTGTCCGAGGGCGAGATCCTCGGGCTGCTCGGACCCAACGGCGCGGGCAAGACGACAGCTGTCGAGTGCATCGCCGGTATGCAGCGACCCACGGCCGGCACCGTGCGCGTCGCCGGCATCGACCCCGCGGCCGACCGCGATGCCGCCACCCGGCTCATCGGGGTGCAGCTCCAGCAGGCGGGGCTGCAGGCGAAGCTCACCGTCCGCGAGGCGCTCGGCCTCTACGCGTCCTTCTACGAGCACCCGGCCGACGGGATCACCCTCGCCGAGCGGCTCGGGCTGGGACCCAAGCTCGGCACCCGCTACGGGCAGCTCTCCGGAGGCCAGCAGCAGCGCCTCGCGATCGCGTTGGCCCTCGTGGGTCGACCCCGGGTCGCCCTGCTCGACGAGCTGACCACGGGGCTCGACCCACGCTCGCGCCGCGACGTGTGGGAGCTCGTCGAGGAGGTGCGCGCAGCCGGTACGACGGTCCTGCTCGTCACCCACCTGATGGAGGAGGCGCAGCGGCTCTGCGACCGGATCGCCCTGGTGGACTCCGGACGTGTCCGCGCCCTGGACACCCCGCGCGGGCTGGTGGCCCGGTCTGCCGCCCCGGCGGTGATGGCCTTCACGCCCGACGGTGCTCTCGACGCCGGCGGGCTGCGCTCGGTCACCGGCGTGGTCGACGTCCGCGAGCGCGGTGAACGCATCGAGGTGACCGTCGACGACGCTGGGGTGCTGGCGGTGCTCGCGCTGCTGGACCGCCTCGACGTCCGCCCGCAACGGCTGCGGATCACCGAGTCGACCCTCGACGACGCCTACCTGGCCCTCGTCGGTGCGACTGACGCGAGCAGCGAGAACCTGACGGGAGAACCACAGTGACCAGAACGAAAACCAGCCCTGCTCGAGCCGTGCTCCGCACCGAGACGCGCCTGTTCCTCCGTGAGCCGGGATCGCTGTTCTGGGTCATGGCGTTCCCGGTCCTGCTCCTGCTGATCCTCGGCTCGATCCCGACCTTCCGCGAGCCCGCCGAAGACCTCGGTGGCCAGCGGGTGATCGACCTCTACGTCCCCATCACGATCCTGCTCGCCACGATCATGGGCTCGGTCCAGTCGATGCCGGCCGTTCTCTCGGCGTACCGCGAGCAGCGGATCCTGCGCCGCATCGCGACCACCCCGGCGAGGCCCTGGCACCTCCTCGCCGCTCAGTACGTCCTGCACGGCGCAGCCGTCGTCATCGGTGCCGTCGTGGTCCTCCTCGTGGGCCGGCTCGTCTTCGACGTCGGGATCCCCGGCTCGCCGGCGGCCTACCTGACGGTGCTGTCGCTCGCTCTGCTCGCGTCCCTGGCCGTCGGCGGACTGGTCTCGGGGGTGGCGCGCAACACCAAGATGTCGGCCACGCTGGGCACTGTGGTGTTCATCCCGATGATGTTCACGTCCGGAGTGTGGCTCCCGGTCCAGGCCATGCCCGGCCTGCTGAGGGACATCGTCGAGCTCACGCCACTGGGCGCCGCCTCCGTGGCGCTCGACCAGGCCGCCCGCGGCAGCTGGCCGGACCTGCAGCACGTCGTGGTGCTGCTCTGCTGGGTGTTCGGTCTGGGGGCGCTCGCCGCGCGATACTTCAGGTGGGAGTGAAGCCGTCGGGAAGGGTGGACCGGTGACCGAGACGACGAGTCGTGCCGACGCCCTGATGGCAACGGCGCTCCGGCGGGGTCCCTATGTCCTGCTCGCTCTCGGCAGCGCGCTCGCGCTCCTCACCGCCGCGGAGTTCGACCGGCCTGGCTCCATCCCCTGGCTGGTCGGGCTCACGCTCGCGGCCGGCGTCCTCCACCTGTGCTGCGTCGACCTCCGCGGGGGAAGTCCTCTCGACGACGGCGTGGGACAGGTGTACGTCGTCGTGCGGTGGCTGCTC
>Ga0190275_10002166_pt1 | contig 14207 bp, 10 predicted proteins | sample Popmic550T_FD_133745 | JGI IMG/M metagenome (GOLD analysis project Ga0190275, IMG submission 133745) | Populus adjacent soil microbial communities from riparian zone of Yellowstone River, Montana, USA - 550 T | ecosystem: Environmental > Terrestrial > Soil > Riparian zone > Trees stand | place... | reverse complement strand
CAACATCGACCTGCACACGCACACCTTCTTTTCCGGCGATGGCGTGTCGAGCCCCGAGGAAAACATCGCCGCCGCGCGCGAGAAAGGCCTCCACGGTTTCGCCATCACCGATCACAACACCTGCGACGCCATCACCTACCTCCTCGAGAAAGGGCTCATGCGCGAGGACGGATTGCCGGTCGACGATTTTCTCATCATCCCCGGCGTCGAGGTCACCACCGATGAAGGTCATCTGCTCTGCATCGGCGTGACGCTTCCCTATTTGAAGGGGAAACCGGCCCGCGAAGTCTGCGAAATCATCCACGAACGCGGCGGCCTGGCCATCCCGCCCCACCCTTACGATCTCTTTCGCGCCGGCATTCGCTTTCCGGTTCTCGAAACCCTGCCGATCGATGCCCTGGAAGTGTTCAACGCCGCGACAACGCTCCGGCGTTACAATCGCTTCGCCTTTGGCTACGCGCAGTTGCGCGGCCTGCCGATGACTGCCTCGAGCGACGCGCATCATTCCGAGGCGATCGGCACCGCCTACACGATCGTGAATACGGAGGAGTTTTCGGTCCAGGGCATTCTGACGCAGCTCGTCAAAAGCAACGAGCTCAGCCAGCATTACCTCACGGCCGGCGACAGCGTGCGCAAGACCTGGAACAATTGGATGCGCCTGCGCCGCCGGCGCAAATTGCCGCAGGCGAAGCCGACATCGTTGAACGGCGGGTAGAATTGGAGACGGCCTGCCCTCAGGCCGTTGAAGGAAAGCGTTGCCACGCTCCCGGCACGAGGCGTGCCGGCTCCAAGCGTCGGAGCGCTCCGCCGCGCTGTAGCCGCCCCGCTATGTCGGGGCGTCTGATTTTCCCCAAGGCGCGGCGACATAGCGCCGCGGCTACAGCACGGCACGCGTGTTACCTATCCCAACAATTTACCCAGCTCTGCTGGATCCGTGACCGGCGCTTTGCAGGTGAAGTTTTCGCAAATGTAGGCGGCAGGCTTTCCCTCCACCGGCTTCATCCCACCCAACGCCTCCAGTTTCCCCTCGAGATACTTCTGGCCCTCGCCGCCCTCCGCGAGAAGGAGGACCTTGTTCGGAACGAAATGACGATGAGCTTCCTCCACCAGTGCGCGCGTCTCTGGGGCACCAGGGTCGCCCGCGATCACGATCTGCCGCGGATTGCTCAACGTTAGATCGAGGGCCACCAGCATCTGCGGCAGCGCGCTCGGGAAATGGCCGATCTGTGGAGCGAACGCGTCGATGGTTTTCTGCGCGCGTTCGTAAAAGCCGGCGTCATCCCGAATTTGGGCAAGACGAAGAAGATTAAGCGCAGAGACGGAACTCGCCGCCGGCTCGGCGCTGTCGTTGTCCTCTTTCATCCGGAGAAGGATGCTCGCGTCTTTGCCGGTGCCGCTAAAATATCCGCCTCGATCTTCATCGAAAAACAGCCGGTCCTGCGTCTCCTGCAACTCGATCGCGAATTGCAGCCAGCGGATATCGAACGACGCCTCGTAAAGATCGAGCAGCCCCTGGATGACGAAAGCATAATCGTCCGCGAAACCTTCGACCGCGCTCGGGCCTTCCCGATAATTCCGGACAAGCACTTTCCGCGCGGCATCGTAAAGCTGCTCGCGGATAAAGGTCGCCGCGCGTGTCGCCGCTTCCAGATAAGCAGCATCATTCAGAATCTGGGCGCCGCGCGCGAAGGCGGAGATCATCAGGCCATTCCAGGCGGTGATGATCTTGTCGTCGAGATGCGGGCGGGGGCGTTTCCCGCGCAGCGCCAGCAGCGTTTCGCGGCCTTTCGCCAGGATCTCCCGAATCTCCGTTTCCTCTTTTTCGAAATGCTTCGCGGTGTCGGCCACCGATTGCAGCTCGATCAAAATATTCTTGCCGGTGAACTCGCCATGGGGATCGCCGCCGGGAGGGACGTTACCGTTGGGTTTCACGCCGTAATGAAAATTGAAAATCTCCGCGGACGATCCGAGCGCGGAATCGAGCTCTTCCTTGCTCCAGATATAGAACGCACCCTCACTCTTCTTCCGCTCCGGCGATCCCGGGATTTCGCTGTCGGCATCCTCGGCCGAGAAAAAGCCGCCCTCCTTGGCCGTCATGTCGCAGCGGACATAATCGAGAGTGTCGCGCGCGATCTCCTCGAAAATCGGTTCGTGCGTGATTTGGAAGGCGTCGAGATACGCGACCGCCAGTTGCGCCTGATCGTAAAGCATTTTTTCGAAATGCGGGACGTGCCAGTAGCTATCGACCGAGTATCGATGGAATCCGCCGCCCAGATGATCGTGCATCCCGCCCGCGGCCATTTTGCGAAGCGTGAACAGATCCATTTCGAGCGCGTGCTTGCCGCTGTCGGATTTGGGTGCGCGAGCATACATCCGGGCCAGGAAATTGAGCGTGACCGGCCGCGGGAATTTGGGCGCGACGCCGAAGCCGCCTTCATGCGCATCGTAGCTGCGCGCGATCTGTTGATAGGCGGTCTTGAGAGTTTCTTCGCCGAGCCTTTGGCCTGGCTCGGCGATCGTGGCTACAGCGGCCTGCTCCAGGGCGCCAATGATGTTCGTGCCCTGCTCCTTAATTTTTTCGTGGCCCTGTTTCCACGCCGTCGCGATCCGATCGAGCACCTTCGTGAAACCAGGCTGGCCGTATCGATCCTCCGGCGGAAAATAAGTTCCGCCGACAAAGGGTTTCAGCTCCGGGGTGAGCCAGACGCTCATGGGCCAGCCGCCTCCGCCGGTGGTCGCCTGGACGAAGGTCATGTAAACGCGATCCACGTCCGGCCGTTCTTCGCGATCGACTTTGATGTTCACGAACTCGCGGTTCATGACCTCGGCGACTGCCGCGCTTTCGAACGACTCGTGCGCCATGACGTGGCACCAGTGGCAGGTCGAATAGCCGATCGAGAGAAAGATCGGCTTGTTTTCGGCGCGCGCTTTCGCGAACGCCTCTTCCCCCCACGGGAACCACTCAACCGGGTTGTCCGCGTGCTGAAGAAGGTAAGGAGATTTTTCCTGCGCGAGCCGGTTGCCCATCGTTCACCTTATCGCTTTGCTCCGCAAAGCCAAGGAGGGGCGGTTTACAAACCGCCCTTTCAAAAACGGCGGGCTGGAGACCGCCGCTCCTTGAAGCGGAGGAGCCGCTCATCTAAAAGACCCTGTGGGTCTCGACACAGCGCACCTGATTCTGCTGATCGCAGGGATCACAATCGTCGCATTCCTCTACTCCTCCGTCGGCCATGCGGGCGCGTCCGGCTACATCGCGGTAATGACTCTCTGCGGACTCTCCGCTACGTTCATCCGGCCGACCGCGCTGGTGCTCAACATCCTGGTCGCCGCGATCGGCTCCTTCCAATTCTGGCGCGCCGGCTATTTTTCGTGGCGGCTCTTCTTGCCGTTCGCGCTGCTTTCCATCCCAGCGGCATATTTCGGAGGTTATCTTCCAGTCCCCGCCGACCTTCTCAAAATCCTGATCGGGGCGGTGCTGCTCTTTTCGGCCGCACGCTTGTTTTTTCGCCAGGGCGATCCGCCCGATACCGAACGGCCGCCGTTGCCGGTGGCGATCGGGACCGGTGCGGGAATCGGCTTTCTCTCCGGGTTAACGGGCACTGGCGGCGGCATCTTTCTGACGCCGCTGCTCCTTTTTTGCCGCTGGGCGTCGATTCGGGGAGCAGCGGCGGTTTCCGCCCTGTTTATCCTGGTGAATTCGATCGCGGGATTGATCGGCTATATTTCGAGTGGCCGGCCGGTGCCAAATTTCGCCTGGATTCTCGCCCTGGCCGCGGTGATCGCCGGCACAATTGGTTCGCACCTGGGCAGCCGGCATTTCCCGGTGCGCACTATCTCGCTGATCCTCGCGACCGTGCTCGTCCTCGCAGGCTGCAAGCTGATCTTCACGTAGGCGAAATGCGAATTGCGTCTCTTCTGTAGCCGCCGCCCTGCTTGCCACGCCGAAGTCCAGCGAAGGCGGGTGGGCGGCGTTTGGAGCCGGCCTGCCCCAGGCCGGTGGGGTTAGACGTCGCTGCACAACTACGGCACTCGGGCGTGCCGTCTCCAATGCGCTTCGCATAGCGAAGCGCTACTGCAGCGATACCTTCGGCGCGCTCGCGGGCGTCCACGGATTCTTTCCGTGCTCGGCGTCAACGGCCTGACAATACCGTGTCAGCATCTCGCGGAACGCAGCGACATCGAGGTCATGCCGCTTCTCGCCAGACGGCGCCAGATTTTTCTCCGCAAGCCGGAACAGCCGCACCGCGGGGGCGAGCCGTTTGCCGTGCTTGGCATGGGTCGGATGCTCATAATGCTTTTGGAGATGGACGAACGCCCCCGCCGCCTGGATGAGCCCTTTGAAATATTGGGCGTCCTCCGGCGTGATGCTCTTGCCGAGCCAGACCTGCTCCAGGACGTCGTGCGCTTCATAGTAACGCTGCTCGTTCCAGCACCGGAAAAAGGCCCGGTAATAGGGATGCGCCGCGATGCCGTCAGCCCCGCTCACCGGCTCGTCCGCGGCCAGCGATTCGACAAAACGTGAAATCCTCTCGCCTTTGCTCATGAAGGCCTTAATTTGGGGGCGCCTGCGATGATGGGCAAACGACGACGCTTCAGTCTTCGCGAGGAACGAATGCTCGACCTCCGCCGCCGCAGCCGACCATGACTCCTGCGGTTCTCATCATCCTTCTTTTTTTCATCGCGGCCCTGATCTTCTGGTCGGCGCTCTTCTCGGGCCTGGAAACCGCGCTCTTTTCGCTCAAGTCGCATCAACTCCGGCAGCTCGAGGAGAAGCACCCATCTCTGAAAGAATTCATCCAGGTCTTCCGCCAGAATCCGCGCCGCGTTCTCAACGTCCTCCTTCTCGGCGACGTCTTCGCCAACGTCCCCCTTGTCGTCCTCTGTCTTTTCCTCATCTGGGAAGGACCGATCGCGGCGCGAGTTCCGGCTTGGCTCGCGACGACGGTCATTTTCGCCATCGTCGTTTTGCTCTGCGATTTGATTCCAAAATTGCTCGCGCTTTCCGCTCCCTATCGGTTGTCCGCGCTCGGCGTTTTCACGCTCAAGACCATGATGCCGTTTTTCGATCGCGTCGGCAGCGTGCTCGAACGCGCCAGCACGACCATTGTGGATCGCCTCACCCCGCGGCATTTACAGAAGCGAATACAGCTCAGCGACGAGGAGCTCGAAACGCTCGTCGAGATGGGCGAGGAACAGGGCACACTCCACGAAGCCGAGGGCGAGATGATCCAGGAGATTATCAAACTCGGCGACAAAACGGCAAAGGATTGCATGACGCCGCGCGTGGACACCTTTGCCCTTCCGGACGACCTGACGAATGAAGAAGCGATCGCGCAATTGCGCCAGCGCCGCCACCGCCGCGTCCCCGTCTATGCCGATACCCCGGACCAGATCGTAGGCGTGCTCGACGTGAAACGGTTTCTACTGGATCCGGCCGAGCACTACACCGAGGTGATGGGCGCCCCTTCGTTCGTGGCCGAGACGATGAAGGCGATGGATTTGCTTCGGAGCTTTCTCAGCCACTCACAAGGGCTCGCCATTGTGGTCGATGAATTTGGCGGCACGGAAGGAATCATCACGCTTTCCGACATCACGGAGGAAATCATCAGCGACGCCGCGCCGCTGGGCGACGCCGACCTTTATATCGAGCCGCTCGATGACGGCCGCTTCCTGGTGAGCGGCAACGCGCGCCTGGACGACTTGAGCGAGCATCTCGGCTTCGAGCTCGAAGCCGAAGGGCTCGACACGATCGGCGGCTTCGTCTTCAACCGGCTCGGCTATCTGCCGCCCTCCGGCACGCGTTTCGAGATGCCGCGACTGGCGATCACGGTCCGCCGCGCCGGCCGGAAACGGATCGAGGAAATTCTCCTGGAGAAGACTGCCTGCCTCGACCCCGAGGAAGACGATGGCAATGGAGCGACCGCCCCATGATCTACGGTCTCGCCATCCTGTTTCTCTGGACGATCTCGTTTTTGTTTGCGGGGATCGAAGCCGGCTTGCTCTCGATCGATCCCGTCCGGCTGCGTCATCACGTGAAACAGCGCCGGCCCGCCGCGTTGCGCCTCGATCGCCTCATCAAGCGTCCCGAGCGCCTCCTCATCACTGTCCTGCTGGTGACGAACCTGGCCCACATTCTCGGCCTGCTCCTGCTCACCGAAGTTCTCGTCGAGCGATTTGGCGCCGCCGGTTTTCTCTGGTCGATCCTGCTCGCGCTTCCGATTTATCTCTTCGTCCTGAGCGTTCTCCCGAAATCGCTTTTCCGCCGTTTCCCGTTTCGCGCCCTGGCCGCGCTGGGTGGCATGCTGGAATGGATCTCGATCTTGCTCTGGCCAATCCTGGAAATCGGCGAGCGCCTCGGGCGACTCCTGATTCCGCGCCGCGCCAGCGAATCGGCCCGGCTCTTCATCGCGCGCGAGGAATTGAAACAGATCGCCGTCCAGAGCGAGCGCGAAGGGTCCCTCACCTCCACGGAACGCGCGATGATCCACAACGTGGTCGATTTCCGGAACGTGAAGGCCGCCGACGTAATGGTGCCGATTGACCAGGCGGTGACGGTGCGCCCCGACACGCCCGTCGGCGAAACCTTGGAGCTCAGCGTTGCCAAAGGTGTGGATCGCCTGCCGGTCATTTCGCCGAAAGGCGACGCTATCGGGATCGTGAACGTCCTCGACATTCTGTTGGACGAATCGCCGGCTGAATCGCTCGGGGCCTACACTCGCCGAATCGTTTTCGCGAACGGCGACGAACCCGCCTATCGCATCATCCAGCGGCTGCGCGCCGCCCGTCTTGGCCTCGCCGCCGTGCTCGATCCGCAGAAAAAATTAGTCGGCATCGTCACCGGCGAAGACATGATCAAACGGCTGGTGCAGAGCGTCTGACCCGTCAGCTCGCGATGCCGCGCAATTAGCGCCGCAGATCGTAAAACTCGACCAGCGCGACACCGCCGCTCTCCCCCTTCGCCCGGACAATTGCGGTGTAATTGCCGCGAGGCAGGGAAATCAGCATCGCGGATTCGGCAAGGTGAAAAGGCGCCAGGCCCGTCGAGAGCAGTTGAGTGGAATTCGTGATCCAGTCATCATTGAAAGCGAGAACGGCGCCGTTGCCGTCGCGCAGTTCCAGGGTGGGATCCTCGAGCGCATTGAAAATCCCATTGCGCCTCAACTGCGGGCCAATCGCACGCACCACGATCTCCGCGTTCGCCTGCCCATCGCCCGCCGCAATGATTCCGCCGATGAGAAGATTCGCCGAATCGGTGAACCCGCGCGTGCTGATGTTCGCCAGCTTCGAATCGCTATTTTGCGAAAAGTCGTAAATCTCGACAAGTCCGTTGCCGGCCAGGCCGTTCTTCTCCTTGATCACGACCGTGTAGGTGCCGGGCTGCAAAGTGATGCGAAGCGCCGCCTCGCGGTCGTCTTCGGGCGCCAGGCCGGTGCCGATGATTTCGTTGGCCTGCGTATCCTTCCAGTTATCGTTCGTAGCGAGCAGGTCGCCGTTGGAAGCGTGCAACTCCAGGATCGGATCGGCCAAGACCGCAGTGAGGCCCGATCCTGTGAGCGACGGGCCGAGGCCGCGCAGGACCACATCTTTTGGCCCGGAGGCGCCCGCAATAATGAAGCCGCCAATGATCACCGCACGGTCGCCAAAAGGATCGTCGTCGCTTCGGGAGAGAAAGGCGCGCGAGGAAATATTCAGGAGTTGCGCCGGCGGGGGCTCGGCGTGATAGCCAGTAACGAAAACGCCCTTCGCACCATAAACCACAATGACCGAGCCCTTCCCCTCCACGGTCGAGATTCTGGCGTCGTTCGGCGCGTTGCTGAAACTACCGGTGATCGGCAAAGCGCTTTTCAGCACCGTCAGAAACGCGGTGCTGGAAACGAAGCTTCCGCTCGGAATATCGACTTCAAGGATCCCGGCCAGCGTTACCTTTCCGCTGATTTCATGGTCGGGATCGGCATAAAGCTGGAAGCGGAAACGGGAACCCGCACTCAGGGTGAGGTTGCCCTGGATTATGGTTCGACCGAACGGAATGATGGTGGCATCGCCCACCGTCACATCGCCGAGAAAGCTGCCTCTTCCTGAAACAGAGCCACCCAGAATGTCGATACGCTCCGCGGTGAGAATGCCTTCGTTGACGGTCGTGCCGGCTGTCTGGGTGTAGGCAAATCCAGGAGGAACGGTAAACCTTCCTGGCGATCCAAATTCGCGAGGACTGATAAAGGGGGCGACCGTCTCGACTTTGCCCGCGTTTGTGAAATCGCCGGGTGCGGTGAACTCGATCTCGTTTCCCACGATGAATTCGCCGCTGCTCAGATTATCGCTGAAGTTCCGCAGCGCGTCATTCCCGGCGAGGTCGGTCACGGCCGCGCCATCCGAAAGAGAGAGCTTCGCGCCGTTATGCACGATATCGGCGCCGGGAAATTTCAATTGCGACTCCATCCCGAGTCGCAAAGCGCCACCGCTCAACGTCCGAGTCGCCGGATCGAAATTCGTCAGGGCGCCGGCCACAGTAAAAATCGATGTTCCTCCGAGCGACAAGGAACCGTCGTTTTGGAATTGGCCCGGAATCACGAACTCACGCTGGCTGAACTCGAGGGACCCGCCCGGGAGAATCCGGGCGAGGTTGCGCAAACCGTCGTTGCCCGCCAGGTCCGCGATGCTTGCGCCGGGACCAATGAGCTGGATCACACTCGCGATATTGACGATGTCCGCGCCATTGAAACGGAATGCGGCGGGGCCGACAGAGTCGTAACCGCCGATGGAAAATTCGCCGCCTGTGATCGTGCGCGTAGCGGCATCGAAATTAGCCAGGGAAACGGCCGCGGTGAAGGTGGTTGCCGTCTGGCCCTGCGAGATGGAAAGGCGGCCTTCGTTGGAGAAAGGGGCGTTGGTGACCAGGCTGTGATTGGAAACGGACAGCGTCGAACCGGTCTCCAGGCGGGCGAGATTGAGCAGGGCGTCATTGCCGAATTCATCCACGATCCGGGAAAGCGGCCCGTAGAGGCCAAGATAACCGCTCACCGTGGAGACGGCCGCACCGTTGAATTGCAGGGTGGCGGGACTGCCCTGGCTGAAGATGGTGTAATTGCCACTCAGCGTGTTGTTGGAAAACCTCGAGAGCGTCCCGGCGTCGAAAATGGCCGCAGTGGTCGCGCTCGCCTCGATGTAAATCGATCCTTGCTCGATCTGGTGCGTCGTCGCTCCCGTAACCCTGAACGCCGTCTGGCGGATGTTGAGCCCCGTGTAGATGCCGCTCAGGGTGAGATTCGAAATCGTCGCGTCGTTATCCACTTCGACCACGAACCAGGGACTAATATCTACGTTGTATTCTTTCGCGGCGGTATTGTTCGGGACCTCGGCGGGCGACCAGTTATTCGGATCGCTGTAGCTGTTCTCGGGATATCGATTGAGAAAAGTCGAATTCACCACGGTTTGCGCCGCGGCGAATTGTTGCAGGAAAAGGAACGCGACAGCCGCGGCGGTCGAGCGAAGGGAGAACATCGCGCGCACTATGGCATGGCTGACTTTTTCTGTAAATGGCTAACTATCTGTCGGTCCGCGCCCTAAGGAGGTGCGCCCCGGCGGTAGATGAAAAAAGTTTGCGAGGGTGTACTCGCAACATCGTTTGAACGACGACCTGAAGGGTTGACCACGTCTCCATCCAGAACGGGAGAAGGGCGAGGAAAATGGCGACGCTCGATACGGCCGCCAGCATCAATCCGCGACGCGTGGAAACCGGCGCGCTGCTTTCTCGGCGTTCCATCCAGCATCCGGCGAGGAGGGCGAGGCCGAGGAAAAACAGGGGAATCTGATAAGGCGGGTAGAGACAGAGAATGAAATTTATTCCGAAGAAGACGAAGCCCAGGGCGGCGAGAGTGAGTTTCCAGCGGTTCGTTTCCCGCCAAAAGACGATCACGCAACCAAGGCAGACGGCCCAGCTTGCCACCATCTCAGGCAGCATGGCGGGGGACGAAAACCACCATTGCACGAAACTGGAAAAGAAAATCCAGACCGTGCAGAACGCGATGAGGCCGCGGCTGCGAATTCCCAATTGGTGAAGCAGCCACGCGGACGCGAGGAGCAAACCAAAAACCTTCGTGCACCAGTACCAGGAAAACCCGCGCTCGAGATCGAACAGGAAAAATCCCCAGAGCTGAGGGCGAAAGAACGTCGTGTAATAGGCGACGGGCAGGCTCATGAGAAGCGGCGCCCGGCCGTAACCCAGGCTCGAATTCTCAATCGGGAACGGAGGCGTTTGCCGGGCCTGCGAAAGAATTGAAGGCGTCCAGACGACCCACTCGTCACTGCGGATTTTTTTCGGCGTGGAGAACAGCAACCCGCGAACGGGCTCCGGCTCACGCAGCACCTTTTGCCATCGGCCGACCGAGGAGCCATTCAGCTTCAACGCCACGCCCGCGAAGAAAAGCAGCGCGACCGCCACCCACCACCATCGGAGGAGCAACCGGGGGGCGACACTCATGTCAGGGCGCTTCCGGTTCGCGGCTCAAGATCCGGGCGGTATTGACCAGCGCGACGTGGGTGAAGGCCTGGGGAAAATTGCCGAGCTGACGTTTTGCCTCGGGGTCGTATTCCTCGGAAATCAGGCCGAGATCGTTGCGCAAATCGAGCAGACGTTCGAAAAGCTCGCGGGCTTCGCGGGTGCGGCCGAGGAGATGAAGGCAATCGGCCAGCCAGAAGGAACAAGGCAGGAAAACGCCTTCGCCGCCGGGCAAACCATCCACGCCGCTCTCCTCCGCGCGATAACGCAGGACGAGACCGTCCCACGTCAGCTCACGCTGAATCGCTTCGATGGTGCCCACCACGCGTTCGTCATCGATCGGCAGGAACTCCGTCAGCGGCATCATCAGGAGGCTGGCGTCCAATTCGTCCGAGCCATAGACCTGCGTGAACGCCCTCTTTCTCGCGTTGTATCCGCGCTCGCAAACCTCCCGGTGGATTTCGTCGCGCGTTTCCCGCCAGCGCTCGAGATGCTCTTCCGCCGCGCAATCACAACTCTCCACCAGCTTCACCGCGCGATCGAACGCCAGCCACGCCATCATTTTGGAATGGGTAAATTGCTTTCGGCCTCCGCGCACTTCCCAAATGCCTTCGTCCGGCTCGCGCCACTTCGTTTCGAGGAATTGCATCAACTGGATCTGCAAATGCCAGTCCGCTTCGTTGTTCGCGATCCCGGCGCGGTGCGCGACGTAGTTGACCGCCAGAATCTCGCCGTAAACATCCAGCTGAAATTGTTCCGCGGCGGCATTGCCCACTCGCACCGGCTTGGAATTTTCGTAGCCGGCGAGCCACGGGATTTCGAATTCGATAAGCCGCCGCTCGCCCTGCACGCCATACATGATTTGCATTTGCGCGGCGCTGCCCGCGATCGCGCGGAGCAGCCATTCCCGCCAGCCCCGCGCCTCCTCGAGATAACCGGCGTTCATCAACGCGTAGAGCGTGAAGGTCGCGTCGCGCAGCCAGCAAATGCGGTAATCCCAGTTGCGCACGCCGCCGATTTCTTCCGGCAACGATGTGGTCGCGGCCGCGACAATGCCGCCCGTGGGCGCGTAGGTCAGACCTTTTAGAGTAATGAGCGAACGCAAAACCGCGTCATGCCATTCTCCCTGCGGCTTGCACTTGCCCGACCATTCCTCCCAGTATGCAACCGTCTCCTCGAGGGCATGTTCGGGGTTGATCGCCCGCGCCGGTTTCTGGTGCGAAGGGAACCAGGTCAGCACGAACGGCACGCGCTCGCCTTCCGCGACGGTGAAATCGGCCACCGTAGTCAAATCTTCGCCCTTGGTTTCCACCGGCGTGCGCAAGACCAGGGCATCAGGGCCTGCGATTACTTCGAGATCGCCGTCGCGTTTGCGCACCCATGGAACGACATGCCCGTAATCGAACCGGATGATCAGCTCCATCTTCATCTCGACCCGGCCGCGGATGCCTTCGATGATGCGAACGATGTCCGGATTTTCGCCGCGCGGCGGCATGAAGTCGATCAGGCGCACCGCGCCTTCAGCGGTTTCGATTTCCGTTTCGAGAATCAAGGTGTCGCCGCGATAACGCCGGCGCGTCGCGGTGATTTCTTCCTTTGGCGAAAACAGCCAGCGGCCGTTCTCGCGATCGCCGAGCAACGCGGCGAAACAGGCGCCCGAATCGAAGCGCGGGAAACAGAGCCAATCGATCGATCCGTTCCGGCCGACCAGCGCGCAGGTCTGCGTGTCGCTCAGGAACGCGTAGTCTTCGATTTTCGCCATTGCCGGTAGAGTAGCACAGGCGTCTCGCCTGTGTGGCAAATGGGCTTCTAGCCCGTTTAGAAATAATGTCAGGCAAGATGCCTGACCGCCCCACAGCCAGGATGGCTGTGCTACAATCCGCCATGACCGAGGCAACGCATGAAAACGCTCGGCTGATCGACCTCAGCCACACCGTCGAGGATGGCATGATTACCTACAAAGGTCTGCCCGCACCGATCATTTGCGATTATCTCAGCCGCGAAGCCTCCCGCGCCCGTTACGCCGAAGGAACGGAATTTCAGATCGGCAAAATCGAGATGGTCGCCAACACAGGAACGTATATCGACAGCCCGTTCCATCGCTATGCCCACGGCTGCGATCTCTCCGAGCTGAAACTCGAATCGCTGGCCGATCTCGATTGCGTTGTCGCGCGTGTGACCGAGCGGCGCGACCGCGCCATCGGCCAGTTGCCGATCGATTTCGCCACGCTGCAAGAAAAGGCGCTGCTCGTTCACACCGGCTGGGACGCGCATTGGCGGACCGATGCGTATTTCGAGGGGCATCCTCATCTCACCGGCGAGCTGGCGGAAAAACTGGTGAGCGCCGGCGTAACCCTGGTCGGGATCGATTCATTCAACATCGATTCGACCGATGACGGCACGCGGCCCGTGCACTCCGCCTTGCTCGGCGCCGGCATTCCGATCGTTGAGCATCTCCGCGGCCTGGCTACGCTCCCCGATCGCGGTGCGCGCTTTTTTGCTGTGCCGGTAAAGGTGAAGGGAATGGGAACATTCCCGGTGCGCGCGTTCGCGAAGCTTTAGCTTCGCCTCTTGCTCGTAGTGCTCCTCCTACTCGTGCTCGTGCTCATGCTCGTGCTCGTGCTCGTGCTCGACCGCTCTCACTGATTAAAGGCAACGATCACGAGCAGGAGCACGAGCACGATTACGAAGTTGATCCCGCCAATCTGGCTATCCCCTCCTGCGTGAGCCGAAACACCGTCCACTCGTTCATCGGCTCCGCGCCGAGCTTCCGATAAAACTGAATCGCCGGATCGTTCCAATCGAGCACCGCCCACTCCATTCGTCCGCAACCGCGCTCCTGCGCGATTTGCGCCAGGCGCACGAGCAACGCGCGGCCGTATCCCTTCCCTCGCTCATCCGGGCGCACGAAAAGATCTTCGAGATAAAGGCCCGGCCGCCCGAGCCAGGTGGAGAAATTGAAAAAGTAAACCGCGAACCCAACCGGCTCGCCGTTCTCCAGCGCCAGCAGCACTTCCGCGGAACGGTTCGGCCCGAACAAAACCTCGCGCAGGCTTGCTTCTGTCGCGACGACCGCCTCGGGGGCGCGCTCGTACTCAGCCAGCTCGCGAATCAAGCTCAGGATGATCGGCACATCCGCTTCCGTCGTCGTCCGTATTTCGAAATCTCTCATCTCTTAGAAAGACCAAGCTGCCTCAAGGAGCGGCGATTTCCAAATCGCCGACCCAAACCAACGGCGGCTTCAAACCGCCGCTCCCTGATTTCTCCGGGGTTCCCGCAAATCGCCGCTCCTTGGATCGCTCCTTGACAAACCGCCCGGTTAAAGTCATTCGACTACAGAGGCTCGACCTCCTCCCGAAATGAAAACCGCGGCCATTCTTTTCGCTCTCGCCGTCGCTGCGTTGGCCGCCCCGCCCAGCCGCGCCGCGGAGGAACCGGCGCTCATCGAGGTGGTCGATTTCGCGAAGCTCCTCCCGCTCCTCCCGAACGCGCCGGCCGAATGGACCGCGGACAAGGCCGAGGGCTCAACGGACGACATTGGCGGAACGAAGATCACCAGCGTTCACCGCGATTACAAAAAAGGCGACGGCGACACCGCGCCCACCACTTCCATCAGCATCCTCGATTCAGCCGCGAATCCCGATTACGTCGCGTCCACCACCGCGGCCTGGAACATGAGCACCGAGACGCCCGAAGGCTACACCAAGACGCT
>Ga0190275_10002165_pt1 | contig 14211 bp, 12 predicted proteins | sample Popmic550T_FD_133745 | JGI IMG/M metagenome (GOLD analysis project Ga0190275, IMG submission 133745) | Populus adjacent soil microbial communities from riparian zone of Yellowstone River, Montana, USA - 550 T | ecosystem: Environmental > Terrestrial > Soil > Riparian zone > Trees stand | place... | reverse complement strand
AGGGCCCTCTCGGTCACCGGTGGTCGGAGGACGCCGTGGGTCGCGCTCGTGGTCGGTGGCGTTGTCGGCTTCGTGCTGGCGACTTTTGGAGACGGTGCTACGCTGCTCAACATGGCAGTCTTCGGCGCGACGATCTCCTACGCCCTGATGATGCTCTCGCACATCGTGCTGAGGAGGCGCGAACCTGACCTCGAGCGCCCCTACCGCACGCCCGGCGGCGTGGCGACCTCAGGCGTGGCGCTCGCGCTGGCGGTCCTCGCGGTCATAGCGACGTTCATCGTTGACCGGAACGCGGCGTTTATCATGCTCGGGGTCTACGTGCTCTTTATCGCCTACTTCCTACTCTATAGCCGCCACCACCTCGTGGCACAGGCTCCCGAAGAAGAGTTCGCCTCGATCGAGAGGGCCGAATCCGAACTAGCCTGAAAAAACTGTGAACGGAGAATTGTGTAGTGTGAAAGGTCATTTGGATGTCTTTCACACTACACGAGCTTCTAGCGAAAGGGGATTGGATGGATGTGACCAAGACCGGAGGCCGCCTCGACCTGGAGACACTTCGCGCCGAGGTCGAGGCCGGGCGAATAGACACCGTCCTCATAGCGATGACGGACATGCAGGGACGACTTCAGGGCAAACGCCTCACGGCCAGCCACTTCCTGGACGAGGTGGTCGAGCACGACGCCGAGGGCTGCAACTACCTGCTCGCCGTCGACGTGGAGATGAACACCGTCGCTGGCTACACGATGTCCTCATGGGACCGCGGCTACGGGGACTTCGTCTTCAAGCCGGACATGGACACCCTGCGGCGCGTACCGTGGCAGGAGGGCACGGCCCTCGTAATGTGCGACCTCGTCTGGGAGGATGGTTCCCCGGTTGTGGCCTCGCCCCGGCAGGTCCTGGGGCGCCAGCTGGAGCGGCTCTCCGAGCGCGGCTTCGAAGCCTTCGTGGGAACAGAGCTGGAGTTCCTTGTCTTTATGGACACCTATGAAGAGGCGTGGCGCAAGGGGTACAAGGACCTGGAACCTGCCAACTACTACAACGTCGACTACTCGCTGCTCGGAACGGCGCGCATCGAGCCGCTCTTGCGGCGCATAAGGAACACGATGGCTGCGGCGGGGCTCGCTGTCGAGGACGCCAAGGGCGAGTGCAACTTCGGGCAACACGAGATCAACTTCAAGTTCGACCGCGCTCTGGCTTCCGCAGACGGCCACTCCATCTACAAGAACGGGGCAAAGGAGATCGCCGCCGAGGAAGGATGCTCGATCTCCTTTATGCCCAAGTTCAACGAGCGCGAGGGCAACTCCTGCCACATCCACCTGTCCTTGCGCGGCGAAGATGGAAGCCCCGTGTTCCCCGAAGGCCACGAACACTCTGCGACCTTCGAGCACTTCGTCGCGGGCCAGGTCGCCTGCCTACGCGAGTTCATGCTCTTCTACGCCCCGAACATAAACTCGTACAAACGCTACGCCAAAGGCTCTTTTGCCCCTACCGCGGTCGCGTGGGGCAAGGATAACCGTACTTGTTCTTTGCGCGTCGTAGGGCACGGCAACTCCCTGCGCGTCGAGAACCGTATACCGGGCGGGGACGTCAACCCCTACCTCGCCATCGCCGCCATGATCGCGGCCGGCCTGCACGGCATCGAGAACGAGCTTCCTCTCGAAGACGAGTTCGCCGGCAACGCCTACGAGACGGACAAACCGCACGTCCCTACAAACTTACGCGAGGCGCAGGAGCTGTTCGCCGGCAGCGAGGCCGCCCGCGCGGCGTTCGGGGACGAGGTCGTCGAACACTACCTGAACATGGCGCGCGTCGAGATAGAGGCCTTCGAGGCGGCCGTCACCGACTGGGAACGCTACAGGAACTTCGAACGCCTGTGACCAGGGGACTCAGGCCGACCGTCGGGGTCACGGCGGCGACCGAGAACGTGAGCTACGGTCCCTGGAGCGGGGTTTCTGCCTTCATGAGCCCCGCAGGCTATGCGCGTGCCGTGCAGCGGGCCGGCGGGCGTGCGGTGTTGTTGCTACCCGATCCGGAGGACACGGAAGACCCCGACGGGGTGCTCGACGTTATCGACGCCCTGATCGTCACCGGGGGCGCGGGCGACGTTGGCCCCGCACTCTACCGTCAGGAACCCCACCCCCAGACCGGACCTGTGCAGGAGGAGCGCGACGCCTACGAGCTCGCGCTCGTACGTAAAGCTCTGGAGCGAGAGATGCCCCTCCTCGGCATCTGCCGCGGGATGCAGGTGCTCAACGTGGCGTACGGGGGTGGCATCGAGCAGCATCTGCCCGACGTGGTCGGCCACGAGGACCATCGCCACACCCCGGGTACCTTCGCCGACCACGGGGTCGACCTCGTGGCGGGTTCCCTCGCCGCCAGGGCCGCGGGTGCAGAGAGGGCACCGGTCAAGTCCCACCATCACCAGGGGGTAAGGGAGATCGGCGGCGGCCTCGTCGTGTCGGGCCGGTCCGACGACGACACCGTCGAGGCCCTCGAAGATCCCTCGTGCCGTTTCGTGCTCGGGGTGCTCTGGCACCCCGAGGAAGACGAGAAGAGCCAGCTCATAAACGCCCTCGTATCGGAGGTGTCCTAATTGCTCGAAGTAATCAACCCGGCTACTGAAGAGGTAGTGCAGAGCCTCGAACCAGCCAACGAAAACGACGCCGACGCAGCCATCTTGCGCGCCAGGGAAGCCTTCCCTGGCTGGAGGGACGTGGAGCCCGCCGACCGCTCGCGCCTGCTAAGGCGCCTCGCCGACGCCCTCGATGCGGAAAACGAGAACCTGGCGCAACTAGAGTCGAAGAACACGGGCAAACCCATCGGCGACTCCCGCGCCGAGATGGGGATGGTCGCAGAGACCTTCCACTATTACGCCGGGATGCCGGAGAGGTTGCTAGGCGACACAATACCCGTCTCCGGGGGCGTCGACGTTACGTTCCGCGAGCCCCTTGGCGTTGTCGCCCTGATCGTCCCCTGGAACTTCCCGCTCACGATCGCAAGCTGGAAGATGGCACCGGCGCTCGCGGCGGGCAACACCCTCGTCCTCAAGCCGGCCGAGCTCACGCCGCTCACGGCGCTTGAGTTCGAACGCATCGCCAGGGACGCGGGCATCCCCGAAGATGTCGTCAACGTCGTAGTCGGGCCCGGGAGCAAGGTCGGCAAGAGGCTCGTCGAGCATCCCGACGTCGCCAAGGTCGCCTTCACTGGTTCTACGGAGGTGGGGAAGGGGATCATGGCCGGCGCCGCCGGCACCATAAAGCGCGTAACGCTGGAGCTCGGCGGCAAGTCCGCCAACGTCGTCTTCGCCGACGCGGATCTCGAGAAGGCCGCGGCTTCGGCGCCCGTCGCCGTGTTTGGCAACGCCGGGCAGGACTGCTGCGCCCGCTCGCGCATCCTCGTGCAGAAGGACATCTTCGATGAGTTCCTCTCCTTGATGGAACCAGCCGTTACGGGGATGCGGGTCGGGAACCCCCTCGACGAGGCTACCGACATGGGACCCTTGATCTCCGCCGAGCACCGCGAGAAGGTGGCAGCATACGTACCCGAAGACGCGCCTGTGGCTATACGGGGCGAGGCGCCACAGGGCCCCGGATTCTGGTATCCGCCAACAGTTCTGGCGCCCGTAGACAACAAAGACAGGGCCGCAGCCGAGGAGATATTTGGTCCCGTAGTCGCGGTGATCCCGTTCGATGATGAAGAGGACGCGGTGCGCCTCGCGAACGACACAGTCTACGGTCTCTCTGGTTCGGTCTGGACGCAGAACGTCGCCCGCGCCATGCGCGTAGCCCGTCGCATCGAGGCCGGAGTCCTATCCATCAACTCGAACACCTCGGTCAGGGTCGCGACCCCGTTCGGGGGGATGAAGCAGTCGGGCGTTGGGCGCGAGCTCGGCCCGCACGCCCTGGATTACTACACCGAGATCAAGAACGTCTACATGTCCACGGAGGAGGACTAGGCATGCCGGGACGTCTCAGAGGAAAGGTCGCCGTCGTAACCGGCGGCGCCGGCGGCATAGGCCGCGAGACGGCCAGGCGCTTCGCTGAAGAGGACGCCCAAGTCTGTATCGCCGACCTCGCCGACGAACCAGGCAATGAGACGGCAGGCGAGATCGACGGCCTCTACGTCCACGCCGACGTCACGGACCCTGATGATGTCCAGCGGATGTACCGCGAAACGTCGGAGCGTTTCGGCGGCATCGACGTGCTCTTCAATAACGCCGGAATCTCCCCGCCGAACGACGCCTCGATCCTCGACACCGACCTCGAGGTCTGGCAGCGTGTGCAGGACGTCAACCTCAAGAGCGTCTATCTGTGCTGCAAGTACGGCATACCACACCTGCTGGAGCGGGGTGGGGGTTCGATCGTCAACACCGCCTCCTTCGTCGCCGTCGTGGGGGCCGCGACCTCCCAGATCTCCTACACCGCCTCGAAGGGCGGCGTACTGACCCTGAGCCGTGAGCTAGGTGTCGAGTTCGCCCGGCAGGGCATTCGCGTCAACGCGCTCTGTCCCGGACCCGTGAACACGCCGCTACTGCAGGAGCTTTTCTCCAAAGATCCCGAGAAAGCACAGCGCAGGCTCGTACACCTGCCGATGGGCCGGTTCGCGGAGGCCAAGGAGATCGCCGCTGCCGTTCTCTTCCTGGCGTCCGACGAAGCCTCCTACGTCAACGCCTCGACCTTCCTGGTTGACGGGGGCCTCACCGGGGCATACGTTACACCGGAGTAGGAGGTGGTCGGCATGAAAAGCGGTCTATCCAAAAGCATCCTCGACGCCATAGGGGACACGCCGATGCTCGAAGTGGAGGGCATCTACTGCAAGCTGGAATATCTCAACCCTTCAGGGTCCGTAAAGGCCAGGATCGCGAAGTACATGATCGAGCGCGCCGAGGACGAGGGGCTCCTCAAAGAGGGCGACACCATCGTCGAGGCCACGTCGGGCAATACGGGCAACGCCCTCTCTATGGTCGCCGCGGTCAAGGGCTACAGGATGCTCGTAGTAATGCCGGAAGGCATGAGCGGTGAGCGGGTCGCGATCAGCCGCGCGTTCGGGGCCGAGGTGATGGAGGTCGGCCACTTCCACGTCAACGAGGCCCTCGAAAAAGCCAAAGAACTGGGTCGCGAGGACGGCTATTTCTGTCCCTCGCAGTTCGAGAGCGAGTGGAACGTGGAGGAGAACAGGATCTGGCTCGGACCGGAGATCCTCTCTCAGCTCCCCGAGGGCCTCGTGCCCGACGCTGTGGTCATGGGCGTTGGTACTGGTGGAACCCTGATCGGGGTTGGGCAAGCCTTCAGGGAAGTCAACCCGGCCGTCAAGCTCTTCGCGATGGAGCCCTCCGAATCATCGACGATTCTGTGCGGGGAGATCGGTGACCACCTTATCGAGGGCATATCGGACGGCTTCGTCCCAGGCATCTTCGAGCGTCACCAGAGACTAGTGGATACCGCCCTGACCGTAGACTCCGAGGAGGCTGTAGGGGAGATGCGACGCCTCGCCAGGGAGCAAGGCCTCTTTGTCGGCCCCTCCAGCGGAGCCAACCTCATCGCCGCAAAGCGGGTGCGCGTATCTTACCCGGAGCTCCGGACGATAGTCACCTTGTTCTGCGACGAGGGGGAGAAGTACATCAGTGACCACTTCGCGCAAAAAGATTCCGTCAGGGTAGGGCGCGAGGCGTACACGTAGGGAAGTGCGAACACGTCCCGTGCCACGCCCCTTATGCTATAGTCCGAACTTGCCCGGTGAGGGCCGCGGGAGAGAGTCGTCTAAGGGTGGGGAGACCTCGTGACGGCCGCCGAAGGTGAAAGGGTTGCTTGGGCAACCTGAATCTCTCAGGCAGAAGGACCGCGGGCCGGAGGGCGTCCTGGAGAGTCCGGTATGTGCCGGCGCCGACGGGGTAACACTCTCAGGTTTGGGACAGGGCGGAAAAAGCAACGCTCACCCGAGACAGGGGGTATAGCCGCGTGGCGCGATTCACACCGCACACCGAGGCCGATGTAAAGGAGATGCTGGAGGCCATCGGGGTCGATACTCTGGACGACCTCTTCGCCGACGTCAGCCCGAAATACGAAGGAGAACTCGACCTTCCAGAGGTCCTCTCCGAATACGAGGCGCTGAGAGAGGTCGATGCTCTGGCGAAAGAAAACGTCGCCGGACTTCCGATCTTCCTCGGTGCGGGGGCTTACGACAGGATCGTACCCTCCGCCGTCGGTGCGATCATCTCCCGCGGCGAATACCTCACCTGCTACACGCCTTACCAACCGGAGATCAGTCAAGGCACCCTCCAATCTATCTTCGAGTTCCAGTCCATGATCTCCGAACTCACCGGATTGGAGATCTCCAATGCCTCTGTCTACGACGGCGCGAACGCCGTCGTGGAAGCCGCCCTGATGACAGCAAGGTTGACGAAGAGAGACCCCAAAGTCGCCGTCTCCGCCGGCCTGAACCCCCGCTACCGCGAGGTGATGGAGACCTACCGCGTGGAACTAGTTGACCTTCCTCTCGAGAACGGCACCACGGACTTCTCCAGCGTCCCCGACGACGTCTCAGGCGTCTTCGTGCAGAGCCCCAACTTCTTCGGGGTCGTCGAAGACATTCAGGCCGCCTCCGAGGCGGCGCACGAGGTGGAAGCGCTATGCGTCTCTGTGTGCGACCCGATCTCTCTCTCCGTCCTCGAAGCTCCGGGAAAACTCGGGGCCGACGTGGCGGTCGGTGAGGCCCAGCCATTGGGGATGCCGCTTATGTTCGGCGGTCCCTACGCTGGCTATATGGCGACGAAGCAGGAATTCGTCCGCCAGCTCCCCGGACGCATCTGCGGGGAGACGATCGACAAGGACGGCAAGCTCGCCTACGTCCTCACCCTGCGGGGCCGCGAGCAGGACATCAGGCGCGCGAGGGCAAACTCCAACATCTGTACCAACCAGGCGCTTACGGCCCTGGCAGCGACCGTGTACGCGGCGCTCATGGGTCCGGAAGGGCTGCGCGAGGTGGCGGAACTTTCGACCTCGAAAACCCACTATCTGGCCGAGAGAGTGGACGAAGCCGGCCTGAAGCTTCGGTATCCGGAGGCGCCGTTCCTTTGGGAATTCGTGGTGGAGTTGCCTGACGTGGATAAGGCCAACGAGGCACTGTTGGACGCCGGTATAGTTGGCGGGCTCGATCTTGGGGATGGGGCGATGCTAGTTGCGGTGACGGAGAAACGCACCAGAGACGAACTCGATGCCTTTGTGGAGGTGGTAGCGAATGCCGTTTGACCTGATCCGGGACAAAGGCCGCGAGGGCCGCAGGGGCTACACCCTCCCGAAGCCGGACGTCGAGATGAAGGAGCTGGAAAGTGTCTTGCCGAAGGCGGCGCTCCGCGGGGAGAAGCCGCGCCTCGCTGAGGTCGATGAGCCGACCGTGATCCGCCACTACACCAACCTCTCGCGCGAGAACGAGGGCATCGACACGACGTTCTATCCCCTTGGCTCGTGCACGATGAAGCACAACCCCCGCGCCAACGAGGCCGCCGCGGCCGTACCAGGTTTCGCCGGACTGCATCCGCTCCAGCCCGAGTCTCAAGCACAGGGCGCTTTACGCATCATGCACGAGCTGCAAGGCTTTCTCGCCGAGGTCTCGGGGCTGCCGCACGTCTCGTTGCAGCCGCTGGCGGGGGCGCAGGGTGAGCTAACGAGCATCCTTATGGTCAAGAAGTTCTTCGAGGATGCAGGCGACGAAGAGCGGACCACGGTTCTCGTCCCTTCGACGGCGCACGGGACCAACCCTGCGACGGCCTCGATGGCTGGGTTCAAGTCCAAGGAGGTCGGGCTCGACGAACACGGCTGCGTCGACGTGGACGAGCTGAGAGAGATGGTCGACGAAACTACGGCGGCGCTCATGATCACCAACCCCAACACCTGTGGCGTCTACGAGCGCAACATTAAGGAGATAGCGGAGGTATTGCACGAGGCCGGTGCCTTCCTGTACATGGACGGCGCGAACATGAACGCGAACATGGGACGCATGCGCCCCGCCGAGGCCAACGTCGACATAATGCACTTCAACTTGCACAAGACGTTCTCGACCCCCCACGGCGGCGGCGGGCCCGGATGCGGAGCCATCGCCTGCTCCGAAGACCTAGCCCCCTTCCTACCAGACCCGATAGTAGAGAAGGAAGGCGAGGCGTACCACTTCGTACGTCCCGAGAAGAGCATCGGCCGCGTGGCTGGTTTTCATGGCAACTTTGGCCAGATGCTCAGGGCCTGGAACTACATCAGGATGCATGGCCCGGATCTCAGGGACGTCACGGACATGGCCGTCCTCAACGCCAACTACGTACGGGCGCAGCTCGGGGGAACGTATCGTATTCCCTACGACGAGTTGTGCAAGCACGAGGTCGTAGTGCAGCCGCCGCAGGGTAAAAAGGCACTCGACATTGCCAAGGGGCTCATCGACTACGGGTATCATCCGCCCACGATCTACTTCCCCCTCGTCGTCAAGGAGGCGATGCTGATCGAGCCGACCGAGACCGAGTCCAAGGAGACCCTCGACGACTTTATCGGGACGATGCTCGAGCTGGCCGAAACCAGTCAGGAAGACCTCGAAGAGGCCCCGACACACGCCCCCACTCGCCGCCTCGACGAGACCCGCGCCGCCAGGCAACTTAAGGCCAGGTGGTAGATGTGGCCGGAGAGGCACCGAAACATACCCCGCTCTACGACGAGCACAGAGAACTCGGGGCGAGGCTCGTGGACTTCGCGGGCTACGAGATGCCCGTGCAGTACGAGGGCATAAAGGCGGAGCACGAGGCCGTTCGCAATCACGCCGGCCTCTTCGACGTCTCGCACATGGGCGAGGCCGTGTTCCGCGGCCCTGAAGCCGAGGCCGCCGTTCAGCGCCTCGTAACCCGTGACGTTTCACGTCTAGACGTCGGGCAGGCCGGCTACTGTGCGGTCTGCTACGAGAACGGGGGAACGGTGGACGATGTCATCGTCTACCGGCGAGAGGATGACTTCCTTGTCGTGATAAACGCCTCCAACCGCGACAAGGACGTAGAACACTTCAAGGAGAACACCGAAGACCTCGAAGTCGAGGTCGCGGATGAGTCTGACGACTGGGCGCTCCTGGCATTGCAGGGGCCCGAGGCTGCGGAGCTCTTGCAAGGCCTCACCGACGCGGAGCTGTCTGGACTAAAGCCTTTCCGGTTCCTCGAAGGGGAAGTAGAGGATGTACCGGTTCTCATCTCGCGCACCGGCTATACGGGCGAGGACGGGTTCGAGATCTACCTGCAGCCAGACGGTGCGCCGCGCGTCTGGCGGCGTCTGATCGAAGCAGGCGCCGCGCCTGCCGGGCTCGGGGCGAGGGACACACTGCGCCTCGAAGCGGGGTTGTGCCTCTACGGGAACGAGCTCGACGCCGAGACCACGCCGCTGGAGGCAGGCATCGGCTTCGCGGTGCATCTCGACAAGCAGGAGCGGTTTATCGGGCAGAGGGCGCTGTTGCTCGAGGACACCCAAGGGCTGCGCAAAAAGCTCGTCGGTTTCGAGATGGAGGGGCGTGGGATCGCCCGCCACGGCTACCACGTAACGAGCGGGGCCGAGATCGTCGGCGAGGTCACGAGCGGCACCAAGTCGCCCACCCTCGACCGGGCGATAGGGCTTGCGCTCGTGGACCCGGGAGTGGAAGATTGGTTTGAGATCCTGATAAGGGACAACCCCGTGCCGGCTAGGGCCGTGCCGATACCGTTCTACAAACGCGACAGGGGATAGGGGAGAACCTTGAGCATACCGGATGACCTTCAGTACACCAAGAGCCACGAGTGGGTCCGCACGGAGGACGATACCGCGACGATAGGCATCACGGAGCATGCCCAGGTAGAACTCGGCGACGTCGTCTTCGTCGAGCTGCCCGAGGAGGGAGCGACCGTCGCCACCGGCGAGTCTTTCGGCACCGTCGAGAGCGTCAAGGCCGTCTCCGATCTTTACGCGCCGGTAGGGGGCGAGGTCGTCGAGGTCAACTCTTCGCTCGAAGATGCGCCGGAGAAGATCAACGACGACCCATATGGGGAAGGCTGGATCGTCAAGCTCCGCACCTCAGAAGAGGCCGACCTCCTCTCCCCAGAAGAGTACGAGAAGGTTGTCGAAGAAGAGTCGTAGCATACGCCCGCGCTTGTCGGGAGGGCCTAAGCTCGCCAGAACGCGGGGCTAAGCAGAACTAGAACCGTAAAGAGCTCCAGGCGTCCCAGGAGCATCAAGATGGCCAAGATGGCCTTGGCCGTTGCGGGCAGATCGGCATAGAACTGCGAGGTCCCAGCCGCACCGGGGAACGCGCCTGTTATGTTCACGCACGAGAACACGGATCCAAAAGCCTGCCCCACAGGGACCTGGTGCAGGGCGATGAGGAGAGTACCAACGGCCACGGTCGCCACGTATATGAAGAAGAAGCTGAGGACCCCCACCCGGATTCGTTCGGGCAGCACTCGATCGCCCAACACGAGGGGCGTAACGGCCCGCGGGTGGACCAGGCGAAACATCTCTTGTGCGGCGTTGCGCGAAAGCAGGTAGACTCGGATAGCTTTCATGCCACCTGCCGTCGAACCCGCGCAACCGCCGACGGCCATGATCAGAATTAGCAGCCCTACCGAGAACGGAGGCCAGGCGCTCCAGTCCGCCGTACTGAAGGCGGTCCCCGTGGTTAGGCTCGCGCTCTGGAAGAGGGCTTCGCGGAACGCTACGGCTGTCGACGCGCTGTGGTCAGAGACGCGAAGGTCGGCGGTTATCAACAAGGTGCTCGCGAGGATCACCCCGAGGTAGGTGATGAGCTCGGCGTTGCCGACGGCACGTCCCAACCCGCGCTGGGCCGCAATATAGTAGATTGCGAAGTTCGTACCGGCCAGCACCATCCCCGCAGTGATCGCCAGCTCGACGGCCCAGGAATCGAAGGCCGCCACCGAGTCCGAGTCGGTAGAGAACCCGCCGGTCGAGACGGTGCTGAGCGCGTAGTTGACCGCGTCGAACGTTCCCATCCCGGCCAGGTGCAGCACGACCACGCCCCCAAGCGTAAGGCTGCTGTAGACGAGGGCCAGCACCTTGACCGTGTCCCGAATGCGAGGGGTGATCCGCTCCTGCACCGGGGTCGCTGCCTCGGCCGTGTAGAGCTGGGTGGCGCCGAACCCGGCCTGCGGCGCAATAGCCACGAACAGCACGACGATGCCTATCCCCCCGATCCATTGACTAAGGCTGCGCCAGAGCAGCAAGGCGGGTGATAGCTCTTCCGGTGTGACCGTTGCGGCCCCCGTGGTCGTGAAACCGGCCATGGAGTTGAAGAAGGCGTCCACAGGACCCATGAGGCCCGAGAGCATGAACGGCAGGGTACCAATGAGCACCACGCCAAGCCAGCATGCTACCACCATAAGGAACATGCTCTGCCTCGATACGTAGCTGCGTGGTTGCCTGCGCGTGAGGTAGTAGAGGACCGCGCCCACAGCCAGGGCGATCGCGGCAGGCGACCAGAAGATCCAGGCCTCGTCAGGAGCCTTCAGCAGCGAGTACGCCGCTGGAACGAGCATCGCCGCGCCCCCGGCGCAGATGAGCATAGCCACCGCGTTCAGGATCATCCTCAAGTGCAGAACGCTCAACCTAATCTACCTCTGGTGGTCAGAACGTTCCGGCTCTTGCCGCTTCTCATGAGGTGCTCCACCTGCCCCGAACCTCGTCCCAACGGCCTCCTCTCGGTCATGATATAGAACCCAATGAGCGTGGCGATCCGTAGAGCGCCTAGTTTCTGAGAAAGACCCTACGAAACCGTCTGAAAAGGGGTTCTTGAGTACTCGCTAGGTAAACTACCGAACACGAGAAAAGCATACCAGACCGACCTCTCCGACGCCGAGTGGTCCTACCTCAAATCTCATCTGCCCGCCCTAAGGGCTATAGGACGCCCCAAGACGCACAATGCCCGTGAGACCCTAGACGCCGTCTCCTATCTCTTTCGCGATGGCTGCGCTCTACGCCCTTTGCTGCATGACCTCCCTGCATCAGGAAGTCCGTCTTGTCCGTCTGGCACGCCTGCACAGAAGCGAGGCGTGCCAGACGGACTTCGTTAGCCTATTGGCGATCACCGTGCTCGGTGCGACCCGCGTTCGCGTGGGCAGCCTCCCTGATGAAGGCGGCCAGGCCTGGGGTCTGCGTATCGTAGTGGGAGCGGAAACGCTCGTCGCTTACGTACATGTCGGTTAGGCCGCGGTGCATCTCGTGGCCGCACTCGTAGAACCACCGGCTGATGTGCTGGCGGTGCGCCTCGACTGCCGCCATCGCTTCCTCGCTATCCGGTGCCAGACCGGAATCCAGTGCCGCGGCCAGGCGGGTGCGGATCTCAGCTTCCTCGGCCTTGAGCCTCTGCCAGTCTTCCTTTGTATAGCGTGAGACGCGCCGATTGGAGTCCTTGTAAGCTTCGGTCTCGCCCCAGCGCCGCTCTGCTTCCTCGGCGTGGTCCTCGGGGCGAGAATCTCCGAAGACCTCGAAGCGCTCCTCTGATGTCAATCTAATGTCCATCCTCTTTGCCTCCATTTCGTAGTCGATGGCGTCGACCATCGCGCCCAGGCGTTCTATCCTCTCGGTCAGCAGCTTGCGCTGGCGGCGCAGGTGCCCCGTGGCGTCGGTGCCAGGGTCTTCGACGATGGCCTGGATCTCTTTCAAGGTAAACCCGAGCTCCCTGTAGAATAGTATTCGCTGTAGCCGGTCAAGCTCCGAGTCCTCGTAGAGGCGGTAGCCCGATGGGCTGCGCCCGCCCGGCGAGAGCAAGCCGACCTCGTCGTAGTGGTGCAATGTCCGGATCGTCACACCCGAGAAGGCCGCTACTTCTCCGACCGAATATCCCGCTTTTCTCAAGTTGCCCACGGTACACCTCCTTGTCATAGAGAATCCTAAAGCCTCACGCAACGTGAGGGTCAAGGCTTTTCTCGCACTTTCTCGGAAGGTTCCCTAGAATGAAAGATGAGGCCTGGTCCGCCGCCGGAGATACCGTGCAGCCCGTGGCAGGACCCGGAGACTACATCTTTATATGCAGTTTGCAGATATCTACAGAAAGTTTCTAAATTCGATGTTTCAAAGCCTTTACAAAGTGTGGCGAGCGATGTATCATCCGGTCAGTCGGTTGGTGCGAAACTAAACCGGCACAATTAAAGAGCCTGGGGCGCTACTCCTCCTTTCCCTTTCCCCACCTATCACCCCTAGGTGCGTTCCAGGCTCTTCCCCTTTCTAGCTTTCAGCGGTCAGCAATCAGCCGACGCCAGTATGGCGCTATGTTTTCACGTGGACGCGTCCATAAAGAAAAACGCGGCTTCCGGCTAGTTTGCCGGAAGCCGCAAGCTGACGGCTGGTGGATGACCGCTCTAAGAGGCTTCTTGCCCCTCTGCCTGAGTCAGGTAGTAAAGCGTATGCATAAGTTGGGCGGTTGGGTCGATGCGGTGAACGTCGACGTTGGTTGGGACGTGGAGCAGGACGTCGGTATAGTTGAGGATGACCCTGATGTCGGAGTCGACCATCAGGTTTGCGACCTCTTGGGCCGAGGAGGCGGGGGTCGCGATGATGCCGATGATCTCCTCCGCCTCCGTAACGCTCTTCTTGAGTTCGTCGATGTGCTTGACGACGACGTTGCCTACGGTCCGCCCGATCTTCGCGTGGTTGTCGTCGAAGACGGCGTGGATGACGAAGCCTCTCTTGGGAAGGATGGTGCTGGCCGCAATGGCGCTGCCGAGGTTGCCGGCGCCAACCAGCGCGATGTTGTAGGTCTGCCTCAGACCCAGTATGTCGCGGACGGCCTCGACGAGGTCGTAGGCCTGGTACCCGACCCCACGGGTGCCAGAGAAGCCTATAGCGTTCAAATCCCTGCGTACCTGCACCGGATTTATGCCGGTGAAGTCACCGAGTTCCTTGCTGGAAACCGCGTCGCGGCCCTCTTCTATGAGCTGCTGCGTGGTCCTGAGATACTTCGTCAGCCTATTCGTCAGGCCGGGCTGTAGCGTCGTTCGCACCGTGGCTCCCGCTCCTTCTTCGTGGGTCGATGATTGATGGGAGCATTGTAACAAAATGGGCCGTTCTTGCAATAAAGATGCTCCTAACCGACAACAAATCAGTAAGCAAGGCCGGTTACAGCGCTGAGGAGGGACATGCGCCGTGCCGCCGACCTCGAAACCGGTGACGGTCGGCCTGTTCGCAGCGTGTACCATTAGCCACTCGTTCT
>Ga0190275_10002164_pt1 | contig 14222 bp, 15 predicted proteins | sample Popmic550T_FD_133745 | JGI IMG/M metagenome (GOLD analysis project Ga0190275, IMG submission 133745) | Populus adjacent soil microbial communities from riparian zone of Yellowstone River, Montana, USA - 550 T | ecosystem: Environmental > Terrestrial > Soil > Riparian zone > Trees stand | place... | reverse complement strand
GTTGCCTCGATCAAGGACTGGCTGATCGACCTGGCTGCCGACGCCGAGGCGCGTTCGGCCGTCGTACGCCGGACCCTTCAGGGTGCCGTCACCGCGATGACCAAGAAGACGCCCGCATTCGCCAAGGCAGTACGGGCGCAGGCCGACACGGTTGTCGAGCTGCGGACGACCGCCGAAACGGCGTACGAGCGAGCCGTCAAGGACATCGCCAAGGCGACCCAGGACGGCACCATGCTGCGCGGCGAGGTGCTTGCCCGCTGGCAGGAGTTCGTCGGGACAGGGGAACTGCTCAAGGGCCTGCAGACCAATGTCGGCCGCCTGCGCGACAAGGTCCGTACTGCGGTCGTCGGCAAGCCGCCGCCGACCAGGGACCTCAAGGACGCCGTCGAGTCCGGTCTGGAGTCCTTGCTGCGTGAGCACGCCGAGGCTGCTGCGGAGCGGGCCGAGGAGTCGTGGCAGTCGACGGCTCCTGGGCGCCAGTTGCTCGCAGCGGGCGATCGCGACATGGGCAGGATGTCCAAGGAGTTCCCTGCCGAAGCAGGCCGGGCAGTACGCGAGTGGCAGGGCTATGTGCTCGACCTGGTCCGCCAGGAGGGTGCTGACAAGCGCAGCGCGGCCCGCATCCTCGCGTACGGCGTAAACGGCCTCGGGCTGGCGCTGATGGTCGTCATCTTCGCCAGTACTGCCGGGATCCCGACTGGCGCCGAGGTCGGCGTCGGCGCCGGTACTGCCGTGGTCGGCCAGAAGTTGCTGGAGGCGATCTTCGGCGACCAGGCGGTTCGTACGCTGGCGGCCAAGGCACGAGACGATCTAGACGCTAGAGTTCATGCCCTGATGGATGCCGAATTCGCCCGCTATCTGGCTGTGCTCGACCAGCATCCGGTCGATCCCGACGCACCCAGGCAACTGATCGAGGCCGCGCGCGCGGTGGAGGACTGCACGTGACGGGAATTGTGGATACGGTCAAGGGCCTGGTGAGGGGCTCTACCGATGTCCTGACGAAGATCGAGGCGCTCGAGGACGCTGCCGAGGCCGGCCGGGGACGGCTGGACCAGGTGGTCCTGAGTGAGGCTTCGCAGATCGTGGACCGGGCCAGTCAGCGGCTCAGGATGTCCGGCGATCTGACCGTGGTCGCGCTGGCCGGGGCGACCGGTTCCGGCAAGTCGTCGCTGTTCAACGCGCTGACCGGGCTCGACTTGGCCGCGATCGGAACGCGCCGGCCGACCAGCTCGATGCCGCTTGCCTGCGTCTGGGGCGAGGAGCCCGCGGGTGAACTCCTGAACTGGCTGGGCATTCCCCGCCGGCACCAGGTGCAGCACCGCAGCTCGCTCGAGGACGCGCACTCGGAGGATCTCGACGGGTTGGTCTTGCTGGACCTGCCCGACCACGACTCCACCGAGGTCGAGCACCGGCTCATGGTGGACCGGCTGGTCGAGCTGGTCGACGTGCTGGTGTGGGTTGTCGACCCGCAGAAGTACGCCGATGCCGCGCTGCACAACCGGTACATCAAGCCGTTCGCATCGCACTCGTCAGTGATGGTGTTCGCGCTGAACCACGCCGACAAGCTCACCGACGAGCAGCGTACGAGTTGCCTCGCCGACCTGACCCGGCTGCTCAAGTCGGACGGTCTCAAGAGCCCGCAGCTCGTGGCGACGTCTGCAGTGAGTGGCGCCGGGCTGGACGACCTGCGGACGCTGCTGGTCAAGCGGGTCAACGCCAAGCGCGCTGCCCGCGAGCGGCTCGCCGCTGACGTGGATCGCGTGGCCGACCGGATGGCGAGCCAGTGTGGCAACGCCAAGACGCCGGCGATCGCCAAGTCGGACATCACCGAGCTGGTCGACGCTCTGGCGGAGGCTAGTGGCGTACCGGTCGTTGTCGAGGCCGTACGCCGGTCGTACCTGCAGCGGGCTACTGCTGCGACGGGTTGGCCCGTCACCAAGTGGCTTGCGCGGTTCCGGCCGGATCCGCTGCGACGGCTGCACCTGGGCCAGCAGGGCAAGGCGCTGCGCAAGTCGGCTTCCAATGAGGTTTCGATCGCCCGCTCATCGTTGCCTGCGGCAACACCCGTGCAGCGGGCGCGGATGGACACTGCTGTCCGCAACATCACCAACAAGGCCGCGGCCGGGCTGTCCCGCCCGTGGGCCGATTCGGTCCGTACTGCGATCCGCCGGCGCGAGGAGTCCCTCGGAGACGAGCTGGACCAGGCAGTGGCGCGTACTGACCTAGGCGCCAACAACAACCCGAGCTGGTGGGGTGCGGCACGGTTCCTGCAGTGGCTGCTGTTCCTGGTGGCGCTGGGTGGGGGAGTCTGGCTACTGCTGGCCGCCTTCCTGCAGGTGCAGGACCTGACGCTGCCGAAGTGGCAGGGCATCCCGTACGCGACGATCATGCTGGTCGGCGGAGTACTGCTAGGCGTAGCGGTCTCGATAGCCTGCCGCCTCTTCGCTTCGAGCGGCGCCAACCGCCGGGCTCGCCTGGTCGCCAAGGCGCTCCGCACGGAACTCGAGAAGGTCGCCGACACCCACGTCGTCGCTCCTGCTCGTGAGGAGCTCGACGCCTACACGATCTGCCGCGACAAGCTCGCGATCGCCCGCGGCTGACGTAGAACGGGAGTCACGGGCAGAGGCGCCCGTGAATCCCCGGGCGAGCTGACCTGGGCGCTTGGCTGTCCACAGGGTTTGAAGTCGTTCTCGGAATTGGCTGGAAGCCGGGCATCTTCTCTGGTGACAGCACAAATGCGACCCGAGGAAGGCGGATGACATGAGCATCGGCGAGACCTATCTGGCAGTGCAGGGGTGGATCGGCAGCGACATCCGGTTCAGGGAGGTGTCGGAGGGCCTGCCGTTCGCCACCTTCCGGTTGGCCACTACGCCACGCCAGTTCGACCGCAGTACGGGCGGCTGGATCGACCGCCCGACGAACAGGTTCACCGTCGAGTGCTGGCGAGCCCTGGCCACCAACGTCAAACAATCCATGGAACGCGGCCACCCGGTCGTCATCACCGGCCGCTTCCGAACCAATGAATGGCAAGACGAGGAAGGCACCCCCAGATCCCGCCTGATCCTAGAAGCCTTCGCCATCGGCCACGACCTCTCCAAAGGCACCACCACCTTCACCAAAACCCCACCCCGCCCCGCCACCCAAGACCTCCCACCCCTCACCGACACCCTCCCAGACCCCACCCCCACCGAAGCCCCAGAAACCCAAGCGGCCTAACCACCACCCCGTCCGGTACTACGCTCGCTGAGCGTGCGTGCCTTGACAACACACCGCCCTACCCGGGAGCAGACACCCGCCTTGCTCTCCGGAGACTCGTTGGCTTGTGCCAGAGCGCCTAGTACTTCGTCCGGCGCCGCGAAGGCGCCGGTGCTCCATTGGCGTCTGTCGGCACAGCGCGGCGCAGACTCAGCGGGCGTAGTACCGGCTAGTGAGTCGGCGATCACCTCAGAGACAAACCTGTGGTGCCGGTCCGGCTAGCTCGTACTTGGGTCGGTCGACGGGCTTGGTGCTTGCGCGGTGGGTGGATGCTTCGCCGATCACCTGGGCTGTGAGAGTCGGGTCCACTCGTTAAGGACTGTCGGTGGCCGCTGGTAGACGTGGTGTCCGACGTCCAGCGCCGAAGGGATCCGTGATGGTTGAGCGACCGCGCATGGTGGTCAACGTGGGGGCCAGCGTCGACGGGAAGGTGGCGCTCACCCGCGACGCACTGTTGATGCAGCAGCCAAGTTCGGATTTGTGGGCGGCGATGACGCCGCGTGCCGCCGACCCGGTGCCGCTTGACGTCCTTGATGTGCTCAGACAGCAGTACGGCTGCAACGCGATCCTGGAGGGCAGCGGGAGCCTGGTCGCCGAGTCTGAGATCCCGGACGACCTGCCTCCCTACGACGGTGACACCGCCGGACTCTACGAACATTTCCTTCCAGCGGACATCACCCGACTTCCGTCACCGCCGTTGATGTGGTTCACCGTCGTCGACAGCCGTGGACGAGTGCGCTGGACCGAGAACCACGAGAACTGGGCAGCACTGGTACTGGTGGCGCAGTCCACTCCCGCCGCCTATCTCGCCTACCTCCGTCGCGAACACATCTGTTATCTAGTCGTCGGCCAAGACCGCGTCGACCTGACCCAGGCGGTAGCCGCGATGGGTACTGAACTCGGCATCCGCTGTGTCTTGTCGGCCGCGGGCGGTGGCCTGAACGGAGCATTGCTGCGAGCCGGTCTGATCGACGAGCTCTACGTGACGCTGGCGCCGGCTCTGATCGGCGGTCTCGGAACGCCGTCAGTCATGGATGGACCACCTCTTGCCATCGGGGAGGCCGCGACCAGATTGCAACTGCTCTCGGTGAACACCGACACCAGCGGCTCCGTTCGTCTGCACTACGCCGTCATCAAAGGCTGATACCTCCTGGACAGCTTGATTGGTGCAGAGAAGGTCGTGGCCGTCGATTCCTGGGGTGGGGATGGACCGTCAGATCATGCGGGCGGGTTGGTGGGGGTGGGCTCGGTTGGGTGGTGGTGGGGGTAGCGCATAGGCTCGGGGTATGGCGGAATTCATCTATACGCTGCGCAATGTGCGGAAGGCGCATGGTGACAAGGTTGTTCTTGACGATGTCACTCTGAACTTTCTGACCGGCGCGAAGATCGGCGTCGTCGGGCCGAACGGTACCGGCAAGTCCTCGTTGTTCAAGATCATGGCGGGGCTGGACCAGCCCAACAACGGTGAGGGGCGGCTGGCCGAAGGGGCGACGGTGGGGATCCTGCTGCAGGAGCCGCCGTTGACCGAGGGAAAGACGGTCCTGGAGAACGTCGAGGAAGGGGTCGGCGACACCAAGCAGAAGCTCGACCGCTTCAACGAGATCTCTGCCGAGCTGGCTGATCCGGACGCCGACTACGACACGTTGCTGGCTGAGATGGGGGACCTGCAGACCGAGCTCGACCATCGCAACGCCTGGGATGTCGATGCGCAGCTGGAGCAGGCGATGGACGCGCTGCGCTGCCCGCCGCCGGACGTGATCGTCGACAACCTGTCCGGTGGTGAGCGCCGCCGGGTCGCGCTGTGCAAGCTGCTGCTGCAGCAGCCCGACCTGCTGCTGCTGGACGAGCCGACCAACCATCTGGACGCCGAGTCGGTGCTCTGGCTGGAGCAGCACCTGCAGAAGTACCCGGGCGCCGTCCTGGCGATCACCCACGACCGGTACTTCCTGGACAACGTCGCCGAGTGGATCCTGGAAATGGACCGCGGCAAGACGTACGGGTACGAGGGCAACTACTCGAAATACCTGGAGACCAAGCAGCAGCGGCTGGTGGTCGAAGGACAGAAGGACGCCAAGCGGGCGAAGATCCTGGAGCGCGAGCTCGAGTGGGTCCGGTCGAACGCGAAGGCCCGGCAGACCAAGAGCAAGTCCCGCCTGGCCCGGTACGAGGAGCTCGCCGCCGAGGCGGAGCGCTCCAAGCCCCGCGACATCGACGAGATCAACATCCCGGCCGGTCCGCGGCTGGGCAGCACCGTGATCGAGGCGGTCAAGCTGGAGAAGGGCTTCGGCGATCGCGTTCTGATCAACGGGCTGAACTTCTCGCTGCCGCGCGCCGGCATCGTCGGTGTTGTCGGTCCGAACGGCGTCGGCAAGTCGACCCTGTTCCGGATGATCGTCGGCGAGGAGACCCCGGACAACGGCAGCCTGAAGCTGGGCGAAACGGTCCGGATCTCGTACGTCGACCAGTCCCGCGGCGGCCTGGACCCGAAGAAGACGGTCTGGCAGCAGGTCTCGGACGAGCTCGACTACATCAAGGTCGCGAACTTCGAGATGCCGAGCCGCGCATATGTCGCGTCGTTCGGGTTCAAGGGCCCGGACCAGCAGAAGCCGACCGGCGTACTGTCGGGCGGTGAGCGTAACCGGCTGAACCTGGCCCTGACGCTGAAGATGGGCGGCAACCTGCTGCTGCTCGACGAGCCGACCAACGACCTGGACGTCGAGACGCTGCAGTCGCTCGAGGACGCGCTGCTCGAGTTCCCGGGCTGTGCCGTGGTGATCTCCCACGACCGGTGGTTCCTGGACCGCGTCGCGACCCACATCCTGGCTTGGGAGGGGACCGACGAGGACCCGTCCAAGTGGTTCTGGTTCGAGGGCAACTTCGCGTCGTACGAGGCGAACAAGATCGAGCGCCTCGGCGCCGAGGCGGCCCGTCCGCACCGGGTCACCTACCGCAAGCTCACGCGCGACTGATCACAACCCAAGAGCCCCGCACCCGGTCACCGGGCGCGGGGCTCTTGCGTTGGCTAGACGTCCTTGCGGGGCTGGATGCTGGTGCTGGGCGTGACGAGACCGGCTTCGAGATCACTGCATCGGCGAGGTGACCGCTGTCAGCCAGGTGTCGGCGAGGATGCGTTGGCCGGCGTAGGTCGGGTGGATGCCGTCCCAGATCCAGTGGGCGGCCGGCGCGCGTAGGACGGCGGCGTCGAAGGCGGCCTGGTTGGGGACGAGGACGGCGTCGAAGGCAGTCGCCAGCGCTCGTACGATCGTTGCGCGGTGGGCGACGAGTGCCGCCCACTCCTCGCGCAGGGCGATCACCGGGCTGGTCGGCAGGTAGAACGGCTCAGCCAGCACCAGGCGCACGTCCGGGAGCGCAGTACGGGTGCGTTCAAGGAGCGACCTGTACTCCGCTCCGAAGGTCGCGCCATCGGGATCATCCGACTTGCCCTCCAGGACTGCGGCGACGTCGTTGATCCCGACGAGAATGCTCAGGACATCGGGGCGCAGGTCGAGCGCATCCTGTTGCCAGCGCGTCGCGAGATCCCCGATGGTGTCGCCACTGGATCCGCGATTGACGAACTGCCAGCCCTGCGAGGGTTGCTCGGCGGCGGCCGACGATGCGATCAGGAACGGGTAGGAGTGGCCGAGGATGTGGTTCGGATCCTCGGTGGGACCGCGGCCCCCGTGGGTGATCGAGTCGCCTTGGAAGACGACCAATGCACCCGCGGGGAAGCCGGGATCGATGCTCAGCGCTGGCCGATGTGCTCGGAGACGGCGTCGAAGACCCGGCCGACGGCGGCGAAGTCTTCGGGGGAGGCGAGGTTGACCAGGTTCTCCCGGACGCCGTCGACGTGGTACGGCGCGGCGTGCTCGAGCAGGGAGAAGCCGGCCTCGGTCAGCTCGGCCCAGACGCCGCGCTTGTCGCTCTTGCAGGAGGTGCGCCGGACCAGCTCGGCCGCCTCGAGGCGGCCGACCGTGTGGGTGAGCCGGGAACGGCTCTGGTGCAGCCGATCGGCGAGGTCGGCCATCCGGAGCCGACGCTCGGGGGCCTCGGACAGCCTGACGAGGATCTCGTAGTCGTTGAGGCCCAGGCCGAACTGCCGTAGGTCGTCGTCGAGCTTGGCCATCAGGCGCGCAGTGCCCAGCAGATACGCGCGCCACGCCACCTGCTGCTCGGAGTCAAGCCACCGGGTCCCAGTCGTCATCGTCACGAGAACAGTGTACCGGGAATGTAGTTGACTTTTAAACCGTTGATCCCTACTGTCGAGGTTGTTGGTTGAAACTTGAACGATGTCAGCAACGGCGACGCCCCCGATAGTTTTTCCCTGTTGAGAGGATCTTCATGACCACCGCTACGACCACGATTCCCGGCCTTGTCGCGGGGACCTACGCCCTCGATGTCGCGCACACCGAGATCGGCTTCACTGTCCGCCACCTGATGACCAAGGTCCGCGGCACCTTCGAGGAGTTCGCCGGCGAGATCGTCGTCAAGGACGCGCTCGAGGAGTCGACCGCCGCCGTCACCGTCGAGCTGAGCTCCGTGCACACCCGGAACGCGCAGCGCGACGGGCACCTGCGCTCGGCTGACATCTTCGACGCCGAGAAGAGCCCGAAGATGACGTTCACCAGCAGCGCGCTGAAGGCTGAGGGTGACGACTACGTGCTGGCCGGCGAGCTGACCATCAAGGACGTGACAAAGCCGATCGAGTTCGCCGTCGAGTTCCTCGGCGTCGACCAGAACGCCTACGGCCAGACGATCATCGGCTTCGAGGCGTCGGCGTCCATCAGCCGCAAGGACTGGGGCATCGACTTCAACGTGCCGCTCGAGGGCGGCAAGCTGCTGATCGGCGACAAGGTCGACATCCACCTCGATGTCCAGGCTGTACTGCAGGTCTGACCCGAACTACGCAACGCGCGAAGGGCGCGGCTTCCCGACAGGGAGCCGCGCCCTTGCTGTATTTCAGGCCTGGACCATGCGGTGGGCCAGGTCGGCGTAGAGGGTGCCGAGGGGGGCTGGTTGGGGGTGGCGGGTGGGGTCGTACCAGCGGGCTACGTCTATGGAGAGGGAGAGGACGGCGAGGGTGGTGCCGGGAAGGTCGTTGACCTTGAAGGTGCCGTCGGTGATGCCGTCGGTGAGGACCTGTTCGATCAGGGTGGAGATGGCGCGGCGGATGGTGGCTACCTCGGCGAAGTGCTCCGGGCTCAGGGCTGCCAGTTCGTACTGGACGACGCGCGCGATCGTGTGGTGCTCGGCGTGCCAGGAGGTGAAGGCGGACACCATCGCGCGGAGGCGGTCCGCGGGGGAGCCGCCTTCGTTGGCCGCGGTCAGGATCTCCAGGGCGGCGCGATGGCCGTACAGGCTGATCTCGAACAGCAGACGTTCCTTCGACGGGTAGTGCACGTAGAGCGCCGCGGGCGACATCCCGGCGCGGGTCGCGATGTCGCGGGTGGTGGTGGCCTGGAAGCCACGTTCGGCGAAGGCGTCGATGGCGCCGGTGAGCAGCCGGCGGGCGGCGGCCGGCTGGACGTGTTCCCACTCGAGGGGACTGGTGACTGCGGACACGTTGACACCTTGCCCTAAGTTCGCGAAGCTAAGCAAGCGCTTAGTGACGCGACAAATCGAACACCGTGTGACCAGTCTTACCCCCGGGAGGGCCCAGCGATGGACCGCATCATCTTCAACGAGGACCACCACGCCTTCCGGGCCAGCGCGAAGGAGTACGCCGACCGCTCGCTGGTACCGCGGATGGAGCAGTTCCTCGAGGAGAAGACGATCGACCGGGCCGCCTGGCTCGAAGCCGGCAAGCAGGGCTTCCTCGGTCTCGACGTCCCGGAGGAGTACGGCGGTTCGTCGGTCGGCGACTACCGGTTCAACCAGGTGTTCGCCGAAGAGGTCTCCAAGGTCTCCGCGTCCCTGTCGAGCTGCTTCGGCATCCACTTCGACTGCTCCGCGCCGTACCTGGTCGATCTGGGCACCGAGGAGCAGAAGCAGCGCTGGCTGCCGAAGTTCTGCTCCGGTGAGCTGATCGCCGCGATCGGGATGACCGAGCCGTCCGGCGGCTCCGACCTGGCCGCGCTGAAGACGACCGCGAAGAAGACCGACGGCGGCTGGGTGCTGAACGGATCGAAGACCTTCATCACCAACGGCGACATGGCCGACCTGGTCATCACCGCGGCCCGGACCGACCCGTCCAAGGGCGCGAAGGGCATCACCCTGTTCGTGATCGAGGAAGGCATGGCCGGCTTCTCCCGCGGCCGCAAGCTGGACAAGGTCGGCCAGACCGAGTCCGGTACGTCGGAGCTGTTCTTCGAGGACGTCTTCGTCCCGGACGAGAACGTGCTGGGTGAGATCGACCGCGGCTTCATCCACATGATGGAGCGGCTGGCCCAGGAGCGGATCGGCGCCGCGGTGTGCAACATCGCGCACGCCCGGCAGATCCTGGACGAGACGATCGAGTACGTGAAGCAGCGCAAGGCGTTCGGCCAGCCGGTCGGCTCCTTCCAGTACAACAAGTTCCTGGTCGCCGAACTCGTCACCAAGGCCGAGGTGACCCAGGCGTACGTCGACAACGCGGTGGTCGCGCACGGCGAGGACCGGCTCTCCGCCGTGGACGCGGCGAAGGCGAAGTGGTGGAGTGCAGAGGTGCAGAACGACATCCTCGACGCCTGCGTCCAGCTGCACGGCGGCTACGGCTACATGAACGAGTACCGCGTCGCCCGTGCCTGGCGGGACGCCCGGGTGACCAAGATCTGGGCCGGCTCGAACGAGATCATGAAGGAACTCATCGGCCGCGACCTGGGCCTGTGAGCAGCGACCTCGGTCCGGTCCGCCGGGCCTTCGAAAGGGAAAAGCGACATGCCTGAAGCAGTCATCGTCTCCACCGCGCGCTCGCCGATCGGCCGGGCCCACAAGGGTTCGCTGAAGGACATCCGGCCGGACGACCTGGCCGTGCAGGTGATCCAGGCGGCGGCCGGCAAGGCCGGCCTGACCGGGGACCAGATCGAGGACCTGATGCTCGGCTGCGCCGAGCCGCACGACGAGCACGGCGGCAACATGGCCCGCCGGGTCGCCATCCAGCTGGGCTGGGACAGTACGGCCGCGACGACGATCAACCGGTTCTGCGCGTCCTCGACGCAGACCGCGCGGATGGCCTTCCATGCGATCAAGTCCGGCGAGGGCGACATCTTCGTCAGCGCCGGGGTCGAGTGCGTCTCGCGGTACAAGAACTTCGGTTCGGCCGGCGTGGGTGACCCGAGTTCGTTCAACCCGGTCTTCGCCGACGCGGTCCAGCGCACCGAGAAGTACGCCGAGACCAACGACACCTGGCACGACCCGCGCGAGGACGGCCAGATCCCGGACGTCTACATCTCGATGGGCCAGACCGCCGAGAACGTCGCGACGCTGCGGGGAATCAGCCGCGCCGACCAGGACGCGTTCGGCGTCCGCTCGCAGAACCTTGCGGAGAAGGCGATCAACAACGGCTTCTTCGAGCGCGAGATCACCCCGGTGACGCTGCCCGACGGCACGATCGTGAGCAAGGACGACGGTCCCCGCGCCGGTACGACGCTGGAGAAGGTCAGCCAGCTGCAGCCGGTGTTCCGGCCCGACGGTACGGTCACCGCCGGCAACTGCTGCCCGCTGAACGACGGCGCGGCAGCCGTGGTGATCATGAGCGACACCAAGGCACGCGAGCTCGGCCTGACTCCGCTGGCCCGGATCGTCTCCACCGGGGTGAGCGGCCTGTCGCCGGAGATCATGGGCCTCGGCCCGGTCGACGCGACCAAGCAGGCACTGGCCCGGGCGGGCATGAGCATCGGTGACATCGACCTGGTCGAGATCAACGAGGCCTTCGCGGTCCAGGTGATCGGCTCGGCCCGCGAGCTCGGCATCGAAGAGGACCGGCTGAACGTGCACGGCGGCGCGATCGCGCTCGGCCACCCGTTCGGCTCGACCGGCGCGCGGATCATGACCACGCTGGTCAACGGCCTGCAGTTCGAGGACAAGCAGTTCGGCCTCGAGACGATGTGCGTGGGCGGCGGCCAGGGTATGGCCGTCATCCTGGAGCGGCTGAGCTGATGAGTCTGAAGGGCAAAACGGCGATCGTCACCGGTGCCTCCCGTGGCATCGGCCTGGCAGTCGCTAAGCGCCTGGTGGCCGACGGCGCTCACGTAGTGATCACCGGCCGCAAGCAGGACGCTCTGGACGAGGCAGTAGCCGGCCTCGGCGGCCGGGACTCCGCTTTGGCCGTTGCAGGCAACGCTGCCGACGGCGCGCACCGGGCAAGTGTCGTCGCGGCGGCAGTAGCGACGTACGGGTCGGTGGACTTGCTCGTGAACAACACGGGCATCAACCCGATCTACGGCTCGCTGCTCGACATCGACAGCGCAGTGGCGGCCAAGATGGTCGATACGAACGTGCTGGCGACTATCGCCTGGGTCAAGGCCTGCAGCGATGCGTGGATGCGTGTTCACGGCGGTGCCGTGGTCAACCTGTCGTCGGTGGCCGGCCTGTCGCCGTCACCGGGCATCGGCTGGTACGGCGCCACCAAGGCGATGCTGTCCCGGGTGACGAGTGAGTTGGCAGTGGAGCTCGCACCGGCCATCCGGGTCAACGCGGTCGCACCCGCGGTGGTGAAGACCAAGTTTGCCGGAGCGCTCTACGAAGGCCGCGAGGACAAGGTCGCCGCGTCGTACCCGTTGAAGCGCCTCGGCCGTCCCGAGGATGTCGCCTCGCTGGTCTGGTTCCTGCTCTCCGACGAAGCCTCCTGGATCACCGGCCAGACCATCACCATCGATGGCGGCCTGACCCTCAACGGCGGCATCGTCGGCTAGCCGGTACTACGAAGCGTTGTACTCCGCTTCACTGACGTGGTCGCCCCAATCCGCCTCAGGGGTGTCCGGGTCGCCGGCTTCCCAGATCGCCGTATGGACCATGAAGTTGTCCGGGGAGCCACCGTGCCAGTGCCATTCGCCTGGCGGCGTGGAGATCACGTCGCCAGGACGGATGGTGGTCACTTCGCCGCCGCGAGCCTGGATCAGGCCGACTCCGTCGGTGACGTGCAGCGTCTGCCCCTGCGTGTGCCGGTGCCACGCGGTACGGGCGCCAGGCGCGAACCGGACCGTGTTGACCCGGACGCGGGACGGCTCCTCGCCCCGGATGATCACGTCGAACCAGACGTCACCGGTGAACATCTCGGCCGGGCCCTTGGCGCTCGACGGTTTGGGAAGGATCTGCACAGTCACTCCTTGTTGAGGGCAACGATCTCGGTGGCGGCCCAGCTGGCCAGCAGCTTCAGGGCGTCCGCGGTCGGCGTACCGGCCGCGGCGGTGTAGACGAGCATGGTCAGGCCGGGGGCTGAGGCGAATTCCATCGCCTCGTAGTCGAGGACAGCCTGATGCAGCGTGAGGAGGAGCGGGAGATGTTCGGGCTGCTCGCTGACCAGGGGGTGGGCAGCATCCCGTGGAGCCCGCTCGCCAAGGGCCGGCTGGCTAGGCCGTGGGGGACCCAGACTCATCGCTCCGAGAATGACCCGGTCGGCCAGCGCTTCTACGCCAGTGCAGACCAGCCGATCGCCGACGCAGTACAAGCTGTCGCCGAGCAGCGCGGAGTACCGATGGCGCAGGTCGCCCTTGCCTGGGTACTACGCAACCCGGTGGTGGTGGCGCCGATCGTCGGCCCGACCAAGCCCCACCACCTGCCGGACGCCGTTGCGGCGCTCGACCTCCAACTCACGGCCGAGGAGGTCGCCGCCATCGAGAAGCCCTACACGCTCCGCCCGCCGACGGGTTACTAGGGCTGGCGGCCCTGCCAGGCCGCCAGACGGTCGTACGCCGGTGCGTCTGCCGGTACCTCGACCACCGGGCCGAAGGGGACAGGGCCGCCCCGCCGCTCGGCAGGGATCGCCTGCTGGAGCAGCGGTAGGCAATAGGTCGCGAGGCTGTCGTCGAGCAGGTCGGTGCGACCTGTTGCCTTGGCCAGGTCCCACGAGTGCGTGGCGAGCTCTCCGGTGTAGGCCCCGATTGCGGCGGCGCCGGAAACGGTCCCCCACGGCACCGTGCAGGTCACGGTGAGAATCGCCGGGTCCGACAGCGTCTCGTCGACCACGGCACGGCGTTCCTTCCAGACTCCGGCGAAGTCCGTCACGCCGGGCGTCACGGTCGGGATGGACAGCGGATTCTCACCGGTCAGGCCAAGGTTGATCCGGGCAACCACCGTCATCAGGTGGCCGAGCAGGGTTTGGACGTCGTACTCCGGGCAGGGCGTCGGCAAGGCCAGGTCATCGGCTCCGATGGTGTCGATGATCGCCTGGGTCTGGTCCAGGGCGAGCGCGAGCATCGGGCGTGGGTCCGTCACGATTCCTCCAGTAGTTGGTGTGGGACCAACTCTCGCGGGGTATATGGGACAACTACTGTCATATATTTGAGAAATGCGCGCCGACCGTCTGTTGCAGATCATCTTGTTGCTGCAACGCCACCCGCGCCTGAGCGCTCGCGACCTGGCCGAGCGGCTGGAGGTCTCCCGGCGGACGGTGATGCGCGACATGGAGGCGTTGTCAGCCGCTGGAGTGCCGGTCTACACCGAGCGTGGGCGCAACGGCGGCTGCGTACTGCTGCCCGGCTACAGGGCGGACGTCAGCGGTCTGACTCCCCGCGAGGCGCAGGCGCTGTTCGCCTGGAGTGGCAGGGCTTCACTGTCGGAGGAACTCGGCCTGCACGACGCACTGCAGTCGGCGATGGGCAAGCTGTCCTCCACTCTGCCGCTGCAGTTGCAGGGCGATGCAGATGCGCTGTCAGACGCGATCGTGGTCGACCGGCGCAGGTGGTTCGCCGAAGCCGAGGACATCGGCCCACTGCCCGTACTACGACAAGCCGTGGTGACCCGCCGCCGAGTAGCGCTGCGCTACGCGTCTTCGAGGGAAGGGCGACCAGTACGTCGTACCGTCGACCCCTGGGGACTCGTGGAGCAGGCAG
>Ga0190275_10002163_pt1 | contig 14224 bp, 11 predicted proteins | sample Popmic550T_FD_133745 | JGI IMG/M metagenome (GOLD analysis project Ga0190275, IMG submission 133745) | Populus adjacent soil microbial communities from riparian zone of Yellowstone River, Montana, USA - 550 T | ecosystem: Environmental > Terrestrial > Soil > Riparian zone > Trees stand | place... | reverse complement strand
CTGGAGGATCCGTGCATCACAAGGTGCGTGTTTGGCAACTTGCGATTGATCTCCTCGATCCTCGACATCACAAGGACTTCACCGGTCGGTTTCTTCGTGAACTTATAGGCGCCATGGCTTGTACCGATTGCAACCGCCAGAGCATCGATACCGGTGCGCTCGACAAACTCGACAGCTTCATCGGGGTCGGTCAGGTGCGCCAAAGCATCGACATCGGCGCCATGCCCGTCCTCGATGCCGCCCAGGCAACCGAGCTCCCCCTCGACGGTGACACCACGAGCATGCGCAATCTCGACTACTTCGCGCGTAACTCGAACGTTGTACTCAAAGTCAGCCGGAGTTTTGCCGTCGGGCATGAGCGAGCCGTCCATCATTACGCTCGTGAACCCCATCTCGATCGCCGAGATGCACGTTTCGGGACTATTGCCGTGATCCTGATGCAATGCGATCGGAATTTCGGGATACAGTTCCGTTGCCGCGAGCATCAGATGATACAGGAAGCGGTCATTCGTGTAGCCACGGGCGCCCCGGCTGGCTTGTACGATCACGGGCGACTTTGTTTCCCTGGCAGCCTCCATAATCGCCTGGATCTGCTCCATGTTATTCACGTTGAAAGCGCCGACGCCGTAGCCGCCTTTCGAAGCTTCATCGAGAAGCTGCCGCATAGAAACCATTGCCATAAATATTTCCTCCCTCGAGTTGGTTTACGGATTGAGATGGGTTTCCAAAACGCGAGCGAGGCTCACTCAGATTACGGAAACGCCGATTATGAGAAACACTTCGGGGCTTTCCCTGACCAAAGATTTTATCATGCGCGCATCGTATGCCGACTAAGGCGCCTTAGCACCACTTTCAGTTGTAAAGAAACCGAAACAGCGGTACCCTAACAGGAAATGCAAATGAGGGTCAGGTGTCTGCTGTACGTTTTTTTCATCTTAATCGCTGGTACTGTATCCGCCCAAGTGACAACATCCCGTCTTACGGGCACGGTACAAGATGCGAGCGGCGCCGCCGTTCCGGGGGCAACTGTCACCGCTCGTAACGAAGAAACCGGCCTCTCTCGCAACGTCACTTTGACGGAATCCGGAATTTACACGTTCGATGCGATCCCGACAGGCTTCTACACGGTTGAGGTGGAAGCTCCAGGATTCAAGAAGGCGTCGCTCAAGAACAACGAGGTCCGCATCGGCCAGCCAACAACGGTCAACGCGACGCTCGAAGTTGGGCAGGTCACGGAAACGGTAGAGGTCGTGGGAGCTGCCGAAACGGTGCAAACAAGCACGACGGGAAACTATGGCAACGTGCTCACCGAGCAGCTCATTCGGGATCTTCCAATTGTCGGCACACGCGGCCGAAACCCTCTGAATCTTGTGATGCTGCAACCCGGTACCTTCGACGGCTCGAATACCGGAGGTGGTTTTCACGTCCACGGCGCTCGCGATCGAGCGTGGAATTTCACGCTCGACGGTATCGACAACAACGACCCAAGCGCGGGTGGTTCGAACTTCGCTCCGACCCGCACGAATCCTGATTCGTTAAGCGAGTTCCGAGTGGTTACCAGTAACCCGACTGCCGATGTTGGTCGTAATAGTGGCGCCAACGTGATGCTCGTCACTAAGAGCGGTACAAATGAGTTTCATGGTACGGGCTTCTGGTTCTATCGGACACCGCTGTTGAACGCTAATGAATGGGCGTCAAACTTTAACAACCTCGGCAAACGGCAATTCGTTCAGAATATTTATGGCGGTAGCATCGGTGGACCGATTTGGCGCAATAAGACGTTCTTCTTCGTGAATATTCAGCGCCTTGCTGCATCGGAGACGCGCACGGTCAATCGGCTTACGTACACTGCCGACGCCCGTCGAGGCCTGCTTCGTTATGTCTCGGGCGGACGAAATCGTCCGTTCGGCCAGACGGGCGCTTCTGTCGACGCGGCCGGCAATCCGGTAGCGGGTGTAAACATTGCGACGTACAACGTCGTAGCCAATGATCCAGAACGTATGGGCATTGATCCGACGATCGCCGCGGCCGTTGCAAAGCTGCCGCTGCCGAATAATTTCCAGGGTGGCGACGGACTCAACACTGCTTATTACACGTGGTCGGCTCCAGTGAACGAGAAGCAGCAGGACAACACGATCAAGATCGATCATCAGTTCAACGACAAGCATTCAGTCTTCGGACGAGGGTCTTGGGGATATCAGGATTCAGTTTGCGATGCCGCGAACTCGGGTACCGCATTCTTCCCGGGCTCCGGCTGCAACGTCAACACCGAGCGTGGTCCGAAGAACATAGCCGCCAGTTGGCGATATGTTGTGACACCCAGCGTTATTAACGAGTTCATCTTCGGGCATAGCGATTTCACGTTCAATTTCCTCAGCCCGCTTGCGCAACCAGGCCAGCTTTTCTTCCGGGGTGGAGATGGTGGCGGAACGGTGTTGAACAACCTTGGCGCTGCCGATGCTCCCGTGTTGGTGGAAAATCTCTCGTACGCCATCGGGAATCTCCGCACGATTCGCACGCGCCAGTTTGTTGACAACCTGACGTTCGTCAAGAGCGCTCACACTTTCAAGACCGGCTTCAACCTTCGTTTCGTGCAGCACGCGGACATTCGTGGATCGGTTGGTGGAGCGAACGCAAACACGACTGTCGACTTCAACCCCGCGGTGAACACGATTAACCCGGCCGCCTTCAATATTCCGAGCGACCTGAACGTACTGTTCGATCGGCCGGAATTCGACCGCAACATCAACTTCCTGCTTGGCCGTGTCGGGGCTATTTCGCGCGGTTTTGCTTCCGACGGCCAACGCTATGTAGACGATCTGCTGCGTGTCAAAGGTCAATACGGCGAGATGGAAATGTACTTCCAGGACACGTGGAAAGTCCGGCGGAACCTCACCATCGACCTCGGACTGCGTTGGGAGTTGCGCAACGCACCGACCGAGGCGAGCGATCTGATCGCCGCTCCGGATCAGCCTCTGGTCTATGGCGCGCCTCCAACGCTCACGGCAAAATGGATTCAGGGTCAGGCGTTCTACAAGAAGGACTGGAACAATCTTGGACCTTCGATCGGCATCGCTTGGGATCCGTTCGGAGCAGGGAAGACGTCGATCCGCTCGAACTACCGCATCGCTTATGACCGGCTTCCTACATTCGGTCTGTCAACGATCTTCCAAACACTGCCGGGAATTACGACGGGGATCACGGACAACACGTTCGGTCAAGGCGGAGGCCGCTTGGCTAATGTGCCCCAAATCAATCCTCCTAACGTTCCACCATCCTCGCTGGCACAGCCGACTCCGTATACAACGAACACGATCACTGTAGTCGATCCAAACATCGAAGTCGCGACCACGCATATGTGGGCCTTCGGCATTCAGCAAGAGATCGCTCCACGAACAGTTTTCTCGGTCGACTATATTGGCCGGCGAGCTCACAATCTTTATGGCTCCTACAACGCCAATCAGACCGAGATATTCCGGAATGGGTTTCTGGACGCGTTCAAGGTCGCGCAAGGTGGCGGCGAGAGCCCATTACTTGACCAACTGACACGACCCGATACGCGTCGCACGACAACTGAGTCGGGCGCAGCGTTCCTGCGGCGCCAATTTGCAAGTGATCTGGCGTTAAATAACGTTGGTATCGTAGCGCAGAATCTGGGCCAGAGATTTGAACGCAACGCGGCGGGGCAGACCGTGAGCGCAACCTCTCTCTCCGGCCTTGGACCATACTTCTTCTTTCCGTTCCCGCAGTTTGGCCCGGTTCGCGTCATCGAATCGAATGACTTCTCGACATACCACGGTCTGGAAGTACAGGTTCTGCGACGCATGACCAAGGGACTCGAAGCGCAGTTTAGTTGGACTTGGTCGAAGTCGCTCGACACGCGATCCTACGATCCCTCGCTGACCTTGTACGGAACAGGTACTCAGCAACAGGCCACCTCGCATCCCTTCGACATCGCGAATCGCAAACTAAACTATGCGCGTTCCGACTTCGACCGCCGGCATGTCCTGAACTCATACTGGACTTGGGAAGTACCGGTCGGCCGTGGCAAGCGGTACGGCGTCGACATGAATCGTGTTGTCGACGGTGTTATCGGCGGTTGGTCAATCTCCGGGTTCCTCCGCTATCAGACTGGCCGTCCCTTCACCGTCTTCTCGGGAGCCAACACGCTCGGCAATGTCTTCCAAACAACCGCGCAATGCAATGCTTGTTCCCCCGACGATGGCAAGGTGTTCACGAATTCAGCCGGTATCGTGCAGTTTTTTGATCAAGCGACACGTGAGAAGTTCGTCGCGACACCCGCCGGCGAGATCGGCAACACTGGGCGTAACTTCTTCAATCTTGCTCCGACCTTCAACATGGATATGTCGCTATCGAAGCGCTTTGCAATTACCGAGCGCGTCGATTTCCAAATCCGTGCAGATGCGACGAACCTGACCAACACTCCTTTATGGGAGGTTCCGACGGCGGTACGTACGTCAGGAAGCTTCGGTAACTTTACCGGTCCGTCCGAAATAACAGGCTCGCGCAAGATCCAGCTTGGGGCGAAGATCAACTTCTAAATGCTTCGAGCGATTGTGGTGGTAGCGCTGGCATTCACAGTCCGCGCTTCCGCCCAAACAAAAGACAGACTACAAGAGCGCATCGCTGCCTTCCCGGGCAGCGTTTCGCTTTATGCTAAGAATCTCGAATCCGGACTCTCCATCGGGATTCGGGAATCCGAGCCTGTTCGCACCGCGAGCACCATCAAGCTGCCGATCATGTTGGCTGTCTTCGACGCTGTCGCTCGCGGAAAAGCGAAATGGGAGGAACCACTCACCGTCATCGCAGCCGACAAGGTTAGCGGCAGCGGCGTCATTGGGTCCGAGATCTCCGATGGTGTTCGACTTCCGCTCAAAGATGTCGTCAACCTGATGATTGTGCTCAGCGACAACAGCGCCACAAACATGGTGCTGGAACGATTCAGCGCTGATTCAGTCAACTCCTACCTCGACAAGATTGGCATCAAAGACACGCGTTCTCTCCGAAAGGTTCGCGGTGACGGCACAGCTCTTAAGTCTCCTACGGGTTGGTCTGCCGCGGGAAAACTTCCAGAGAACCAGAAGTATGCCTTGGGAGTGTCGACACCAAAAGACATGGTCACCATCCTTGAGCGATTACACAAGGGTGAGATCGTTAGCCCTGAGTCCTCGCGCGAGATGATCGCCATTCTAAAGCGCTGCCAGGACGATTCCGGAATTCGTCGCAAGCTGTCGGAGTATTCAGTAGCGAATAAGTCCGGGTCCCTCGACGCGCTTCGTTCCGATGCCGGCATCGTATACTCCAAAGGCGGACCGATCGCTATGGCGATTACGGTCGACGGCATGACGAAGCGGGATTATACGCCCGATAATGCCGGCTCTGTTTTGATCGCCGACTTAGCCAGGATACTCGTCGAAGGACTTGCGGCCAAGTAGTAGAATGCGTGTATCCGAAAGCGGAATCAGGAAATTCTAGGAGGAATGAAGCCGTGTCGCTGCCGAAAATGGATCGTAGATCCTGGCTGCGTTTGATCGCTCCCAGCGCGTTGTTGGGACTTGATGGCACTTTTACCGTCAAGCCCGGCAATGCCGCTCAAGTGAGCCCGAAAGACAACATCAAAGTCAGTAAAATCGAGACGTTCGTCCTCAAGAACTCCTGGGTCTTTGTGAAGATTTCCACCGACGCCGGTATCACCGGCTGGGGTGAGATGTTGAAAGACGACGCCAAAGCATGCGCCGCCGGGGCTCTGGAGGTAGGGAATTACCTAATTGGTAAAGATCCTCGTCGAGTCGCCTTTCACTGGCAGGCCATTCACCGCGGAGCTTTCTATCGCGGTGGTCCAATCAAGACCGCTATATCAAGCGGCATCGATCAAGCCCTCTGGGACATCACCGGGAAAGCATATGGACTTCCGGTACACAGGCTCATGGGCGGTCCAACGCGTGATCGTGTCAGAGTCTATGGCCGAGTGAACAAAGAAAACGGCGTCAATGCGATGAAGACGCAGTTACGAGCCTTTGGCCGTGGTCCGAACAAGTATGTGGAAGGGCAGAAGTATGTCGATGGAGCTGTTGAATACTTCAAGGCGCTGCGCGCGAAGGTCGGCCCGGATGTCGACATCGGCGTCGAGTTTCATGGAGAAGTTCAGCCACCGACAGCTCTGATCCTCATGAAGGCGCTCGAGCCGTACAATCCATGGTTCTACGAAGAGATCGTTCAGGCCCTCAACGTCGACATTATGGCCGAACTTGCTAAGAAAACCCACATACCGATCGCAACCGGCGAGCGCATTTTCACAAAATGGGGATTCAAGGAAATTCTTGAGAAGCGCGCTGCCACCATCCTGCAGCCTGACATCTGTTACGCAGGAGGTATCACGGAATTGAAGATTATTGCCGGGATGGCCGAAGCCTATTACACGCCGATTGCTCCTCATAATCCGCAGGGGCCGTGTTCTCTTGCCGCCAGTCTTCAACTCGCCGCATCCGTGCCGAATTTCCTGATTCAGGAGCGAGGCGACAACGAGTACAGCGATCTGCTGGCCAAACCATTGCCTCCGATTCAGAACGGTCATCGGCCGTTGCTGACCGAACCCGGCCTGGGCATCACGATCGATGAAGACAAACTCAAGGCGCAGGTGGGAGAGCCAAGACCTTATAACCCACGGTTTGATCCGGACGACGGTTCGGTAGTCGACTGGTAGAAACTATTTTGTCAGAGGGCTCCGGCGGAAATACATCTGGGCCCTCTTGACGTCTTTGAATATCTGAGCCTTCAGCGCTTCGGGCGAGTCGAACTTCCTCTCCTCCCTTACTCGCTTCAGAAATTCCAGGCGGATCAGTTTCGGAGTATCTCCTTCAAGAGGCAACAGGAGGAACGTCTCGATGGTCCGGCGATCTCCGTTGAACGTCGGTCTCATTCCTATGTTCGTAATCGAAGGCCAATACCTTCCAGCCCGTAGATCCGTAGTACGAGTGACGTAGACGCCATCGGCCGGGATTACTTCCGCCTTCGTTTCGAGATTCAAAGTCGGGACGGTTTGCTTAGCTCCAATTCCATGGCCTGGAACGATATCGCCGCTGATCGCGTACGGCCGCTCAAGCAGTCTGCACGCGAGTGAAACGTTTCCTTCCGTAAGAACTCGGCGTACTTCCGTGCTCGAAACCATTCGGCCACGGACAAACACACTTTGCACGATTTCGACATCGAAGCCGTTTCGCTTCCCCAGTTGCATTAATAAATTGACATCTCCCGCCTGTTTGGCGCCGAATCGGAAATTCTGTCCGACAAAAACTCGCCTGGCTACGAGGCCATTCTCCAGCACTTCCGCAGCGAACTGTTGCGGCGTGAGGCTAGCGAATTGCGAATCAAAAGGAAGTACGAACGCCTCTTCAATTCCTTCCTTACGGACCACCTGCAAACGCTCTTCAATCGTGGTGAGCAATTTTGGAGCACGCTCGGGAGCCACGACGGCGGTCGGATGAGGATGGAAAGTGAGGATTGCAGGTCGCCAGCCTTTCTCTTTGGCTACTTCCACTACGCGGCGAAGTAATTGCCGATGTCCGGCATGAACACCATCGAAGTTGCCTACGGCTACGGCGCGGAAATGCGCATCGACGCTAGAAATACTGCTATAAATGCGAAACATTCAGCTCGCATCTCCATGAGTCCCTTGTCCGACTTGGATGCGCAAACCGTCGTATGCCAACCGTACGCGGGCAGGGAAACGGCTCTCTGTCGATTCATGCGGCAGGTCATGGCTTATGTGAGTGAAGAAAGCCCGTTTCGGAGAAAGCTGCTCTACATATGTCAATGCTTGCGTGACCGTTGTGTGCGTGGGATGCGGCTTATGCCGCAGCGCGTCGAGGAATAGAACATCCAACCCGCTGAGCTTCGCCATGGATTCTTCTGGAATGGTACTGTGGTCCGTCAAATAGGCGGCATCCCCGAACCGGTAGCCATAGACAAACGATCGGCCATGGTGGAGAAGGATCGGCATGAAATGCAATCCGAATAGATCAACACCTTCGAACGTGAGCGGGTGCATCGATAGTCTCGGTATTGCCGATTCCGGATTGACGTTATCGAAGATGTAATTGAACGAGCACTGAATGGTCGAAAGTGTTTCCGCCGACCCATAGATCGGGATCTCGCCCTTCTGTCTCAGATTGAGAGGACGGACATCATCGAGACCCATGATGTGATCCGCATGGGAGTGCGTGAAGAGGATTGCATCGATCCTGCCGATCCGTTCTCGCAACGCTTGTTGGCGGAAATCCGGCGTCGTGTCGATCAACACGGTGCAGCCGTGATACTGCAGCATGATGGAGGGCCGCAAGCGGTTGTCGCGAGGGTCAGTCGACGTGCACACTTTGCAATCGCAACCTAACGTAGGCACACCCATGCTGGTACCCGATCCGAGCACCGTTATGGTGACTTCCGGCATTAGATGATCAGATTCGACTGCGAGCCGCTCACCTGGACAAAGCGAAATCGGAGCTCGGTCAGCGAGTTTTCAATCAACCGCTGCTCGTCCATGGTCAAGTTCCCCTTCGTTTTTTCGCTGATCATCGCGAGCAGGTCGATCGAGTGACGCGCCACCCGCAAATCAGGCTTCGGCCGGTCTTGTTCGTCGCCAAAGTGAATCAGTCCCATGGACATCTCGGCCTGCATTTTCAATGATAGGACGAAGAATTCAAATGTTGCCGGAGGTAGCGGCATTTCCTCTGGATTCGGAACTTCCGGGTCGCTCATAATTTCTCAGTGTACATGGGGGGGTTTTTTCGAGGGCATTTACATCCGGCCCTCGCCGGGCCTATAATGCTTCCCGACATCATGTATACACGTCTGCTCACTCTGATCACGGTCCTGGTGTTGGCCGGCGCCTGTCTCGCGCAACGGCATAAGCTGGCGGCCATCAACGCGGAAACCGAAGAAGGCAAGATGCTGCAGGCCATTAGTCAGGAAACCGACGCTTCGAAGAAACTTGCGTTGATGGAGGAGTTCGCTTCGAAATTCCCCAAGCACGATGCGACGGGTTGGGTGTATACGCAGTTGCAGGCCGGCTATAACAAGGCGGGGAACTCCGACAAGGCTGTTGCCGTGGGCGAGAAACTACTTGTGTTAGACGCGATGGACATAGATGCGGCGTATGCCAACTTGAAAGCGAGCGAGGCGAAGAAGGACTCCGAGGGTGTTTTGAAGTGGTCGGGCGCCACCTCTGGGATCGCTCAGAAAACGGCTGCCGCTCCCAAGCGTGACGATCAATCCGATGAGGAATACAAGCATGCGGTCGATTTCGCAAAGCAGGTTGATACCTACACTGAGTACTCGCTTTATGCGACAGCGATCCAGGAAACCGATCCGGCCAAGGCAATGAAACTTGCCGACGCGCTTGAGCAGCGAAATCCAAAAAGCCAATACATCGAGATGGTGATGCCGCGCTACTCCGCGATGGCCAGGCAGGCGAACGCGCTGCCGGCGGCAGTAGCTTTCGGCGAGCGAGCATATCAGCGAGGCCAGTACTCGGAGGACATGCTCTTATTGATGGCTGATCAGGCGATCCAAGGGAAGGAACCGGTCAAGGTCATTCAGTATTCAGAGAAGGCTATCGAGGTTATGGGTACGCGACCCAAGCCGGAGGGCGTGTCTGACGCCGACTGGGAACGCAAGAAGAACGTAACCAACGGGCTGGCGTATTGGATGGCCGGTACAACGCTAAGCGGCCAAGGCAAGTGGGCACAGGCGGACAAGGCGTTGCGGCCGGCGCTGCCGCTGGTTAAGGACAACGAACAACTCTACGGGATGGCGCTATTCCATCTTGGTCTCGCCAATTACCGCATGGCTCAGGCAAGCAAGAACAAGACTCAGATTGCCGATGCGATCAGCTTTTCCAAGCAGTCCGCAGCTATCAAGGGTCCTCTCCAAGCGCAGGCTGCAAAGAACGTTAAGGTGATGCAGCAGGAGTTTGGTGCAAGATAGAGGATATGCGATTTGCGCTGCTCGCGCCTGTAGTGGCGTGTGCGGTGTTCGCGCAGAACCGGCAAGTCACCGATGCCGAGGTCATGCGTGTACACCGATCTGCACTGATTATCGACACACATAATGATGTGTCGATGAAGACCGTAAAAGGTTATGACATCGGCCAGCGGGCTCCCCGAGGAAGCACCGACATACCGCGTCTGAAAGCAGGGAACATAGGAGCGACGTTCTTCGCCGCGTATGTGCCTGGTCGCTATGCTCGTGAGAAAAAGGCCGCGGCCTACGCGCGCACAGTTATCGACTCCATTCGGAATGACATCGCAGGACGTCATCCCGAAACGTTCGTCTTCGCTAAGACAGCCGATGATATTGTGAACGCTCGAAAGCGCGGCAAGATTGCGGCGCTCATCGGACTTGAAGGTGGACACGCCATCGAAGACAGCGTTGAAACGCTCGGCGAATTCTTCAACTCCGGTGTTCGCTATATGACGCTGACACATTCCAATACGAACAATTGGGCGGATTCCTCGGGCGACATTCTTAATAAGTCGGTGAAGCATCATGGCGGACTGAATGATCTCGGGCGAAGCATCGTGCGTGAGATGAATAAGTTGGGAATGATCGTCGACATCTCGCACGTTGCGGACGATACGTTCTGGGATGTGTTGGAGACCAGCCGGGCCCCTGTGTTCGCGTCCCATTCCTCTTGCCGGGCCATATCGAACGCTCGGAGGAATATGACGGACGACATGATCGTGGCGATGGCAAAGAAGGGCGGAGTCATACAGATCAACTTTGCCTGCAGCTTTCTCAATGATCGGGTTCGGACCGATGCGGTTCAGGAGAAAGAGAAAATCAACAAGAAGTTCGGAAACGACCAGGATTCGCTGAAGACCTACGTCGAGGCGAACTTCGCACGCGCGACTTTGGCTGATGTAGTCGCTCACATCGACCACGTGGTCAAGATCGCCGGAATAGGCGCCGTTGGAATCGGCAGCGACTTCGATGGCGTGGACTGCACTCCCATCGGCCTGGACGATGTCTCCAAGTTTCCGAATCTGACGAGGGCTCTTTTAGAGAAGGGATACACAGCCGAGCAGATTCAGAAGATCTACGGCGGGAATACCCTCCGATTAATGCGGCAAGTAGAAGCCGCATCCCAAAGTTGACATAATATCCGTTATCATAACCGCCGGTCGTCGCTGTCTCACCAGCGTCGGCTCGTGGCCATGATAACGAGACATTATGCCCCTGCCGCACGTTTGTCCCGCGCTATCCGCGCGGTAACCCAAGTTCCTGGTCGATTACGAGTCGACCTGTCCGCGCCAAAGGTGGCGGACGAAACTCAACGCCGCAGAGTACACACTTCACGCGCTATCAACGCGGAAGGTGGTGCGTCCATTATGGGCGAATTTGCGGCGAAATTCAATGCCAAAGGAGCCGCAAAGCGTGGCTACACCTGCACTTGCTTCACCCAAGATTGGATCCTTCATCCCGCCGAATGACTTCGCGAAGTACGCCAAGCAATACGCAGAGCTAGGACCGCGCAAGCTACGTGACGGCGCCCAACAGTCGCTGATTCCGATCATCATCGCCGAAACGACCTATGGCACAGCGCTGAAGATGACGCCCGAGCGGAGTATCGCTGACTGGGCCAAAAAGTGTTATCGCGAGGAACGCCAGATGCGCGACGCCATGAACGACGCGCTCGAACGGGGGCTCATCTGCTCGTGGCCAGAGCTGCCGCGCGACGCCGCCGGCAAGATCGACGTCTCGGCCAAACCGAAGAACCTCCAGCTCTACCTGCCGTCGCCGGAAGTTTGGGAGAAGATCCCCGATTTGCCTCGGCCGGAACGAGGCGGTTTGCGCTTGGTCAAAAAAGACGAACCCGGCAATCGACTGCCGGATACGTCCTCGGCGAAACCTTCAGAAAACACTGTGTATTTGCCCTCTAAAACGCTGGTAACACAAGAGTTACCGGAGCCGACGAACAAACTTGGCTATCAGAACGAAACAGGGCTTTCTGATCTTGGCATCGCAGTCGAGCACCACGCGGCGAGCTTCGTTTTACGCATTTTCCGGAGGGACGAACCCGGCAGTCGACTGCCGGGTCCTGCCATAATTTCGCGATCCGAATCCGGCAATGGACTGCCGGTTTCAGGGTTGAATTTCGACCGCAAAAAGCTCCGTGAAGACGTCGATGCGAAGTTCCGGAAAATGCGCCGGAGGCCTCCGTTGCCGGATAGCGCGATATGGGGGGCGGTATGCAAACGCCTCGACCGCGACACACCGAACCAGTACCTTCTCTTTCTCATTGATGCCAAGATCAGCATAGACTACAACGTCCAATCCACGCTTCTGCTGAAGCTGGCGCCCCAAGCCAATGAAGAATGGCAACGCGACTACGAGGCCTATACCCGACAACCCGCCGGGGTTCACAATGAACGACCAAAAACGCAGTTTGATCAATGGCTCGAAGCCAACAACTTTCAACCCTTAACGGGTGGAGATTTGATAGAGCTCGAGAAACGGTTCACGGGTGAGAAAACGCTTGTATGAACCCATTTCATCCGAAGAGGCGAGGCAAGAACTTCTTTGCGGGACGACTGAGTCGCGGCAAGACCTCATTCTTCCCAGTAACCCTAACTTGCAGGTCGTTGAGTTCGTCGCCGAATAAGTGGGCGGTATCTGTGGGCATAAGCTTGCGTTTGGCTAGCCCTGCGCGTAGCAACTCTTCACACAACAGCTCCCAAGACATGGCTTGCGTCCAGCCGGTCACCTCCGGTTGTTCTGCTTCGAAGGATCGATCGGTCCGGCCCTCCCATAAAGGGCGAATCAGCGCTGCGAACAATGCAGCCCCCCGCATGGAATCGTCTGAGTTGAGCATGAACAGCTCGTCATCGCTCAGGCTGTCGAGAACAAAACCTAAAATCTCGGCAGGCGGGACTTTCTCCCGCTCAACTTCTTTCATCACCTGTAAAACTATGCGCTCACTGTCGGGTATTTTTTTGGGCTTACCCATAATCCTCCTGCACAGGATGCGGAGGAACGAGCAGTGCAGGTACCCGTTCCGGCCGCAAATGATAGCCGGGAGCTACCCGGCCGCTGTCGATCATAGCGCAGCCTTGGCGGTGCTCGCATGAAACCGCGCTACCGGCCGCCTACGTGGACGGTACGCCGCGTCAAGCGCAAGCCTGAAAAAGTTCCGTCCGCTGGAACGCAGAAGCAACGCGAGCGCCGCGAAGAATACCTCCGCTCGAAAACCGCCGACGGAGAAAACGCCCGTGTCTGAAACCGCCATCTATCGCGCCCGCGTAAACTGCGCGCATTGTAAGGCGAGCTTCATTTGTGAAGTCCCGGGGATCGGCGACTATCGCGTTCCCTGCCTCGACTGCCCCGAGGTCGTACCCTTTCGTTTCGTCCCGCCGCCGGTCGGGTCCCGTGCCAATCCGTAAGGAGCTGCGACACTTCTATCGCGGTCCGGACTGGCGCGCCGCCCGCGCCGAAATTCTCTCGAGGGCTGATTACTGCTGCGAGCGATGCGGGAAACCGGACGCGCTCGAGGTGCTCGCGACGGCGAACGCTTGGTACGACGGCGTTACTAAGCGGTGGATCCGGCCCGGCGCGCGCCTCGTCGATCGACGGCCGCCCGTGGAACGGGGTTTAAGATGCGCCGGGCGCCCGTGCGCCTTGGCTACATGGAAGCGTTCACAGCTCGGCGTCGCCCACATTAACCACGTCGCCGGCGACGATCGGCCTAAGAATCTCGCGGCATGGTGCCGTGAATGTCATCTGATTTTTGATGTAGAAGCCCACGCGGAAACGCGAAAGGAAAGAAAGGACCGAGAACGGCCGCTGTTACGGCCGTTGCTCTCAATTGATCGTCTATGGGTGACAAAACAATTATCGCCGCTTCCGCGGTTGCCGTCAAAAACAAACAGTCATTAATCGAACTACTCAAGCTATGCCCGTTATGTCGTCGCCGCCTGACTACGCAAGGAGTTTGCATGGAATGCGCTGAGGAGATTCGCAAAAAAGTCACGGGGTAACAATGCCTAAAGTTTCAAACGCGCCCGATCCTACCGCCGGTGTAGTGATGATGCTCACCGCGCCCGAGTGCGTGAATATGTTCCGTTTCGTCGAGGGGGATCTCACGCGCTTTGTGACTCTCTTCGAATGGCTGGCGACACAACCCTATGCGCCGATCACGCGCGATTACCTG
>Ga0190275_10002162_pt1 | contig 14225 bp, 5 predicted proteins | sample Popmic550T_FD_133745 | JGI IMG/M metagenome (GOLD analysis project Ga0190275, IMG submission 133745) | Populus adjacent soil microbial communities from riparian zone of Yellowstone River, Montana, USA - 550 T | ecosystem: Environmental > Terrestrial > Soil > Riparian zone > Trees stand | place... | reverse complement strand
TAGACGAAGCACATCGCTCCGGCTCGCCCCGAGCGCAAAACGAATGCCCAGTTCGCGGGTCCGTTGCGTGGTGCTCAGCGCCATGACGCCGTAGATGCCGACGCTGGCCAAGACCAGCGCAAGCCCGGCAAACGCGGCCAGCAAACTCATCGTCAACCGGCGCGCGGAAAGGCTCCCGGCGATATTTTTCTCCATCGTCCCAGAGGTGCCGATAGGCTGGTCGGGATCGAGCGCCTGCACTTCGCGCTTGATCGCGGGCACGAGCGCGAGCGGATCGCCGGCCTTCACGCGAACGATCAGGGTATTGCCCCGCACGGCGTATTGCGTCGCACAAAAATAGATTTGGTGGAACTTGAGGCTCTCGAGGTTGTTTTCACCGGGCGCTTCATTCCGCGTCCGGGCGACGACGCCGACGATGGTGGTGGGCGGCGCATTTTCGACCAGGGTTTGATTGTCATCAATGTTGCGCCCGATGGGGTCCTGGCCGGGGAAGAATTTTTGGGCCAGGGTTTCGTCAATAATGATCGAGCGCGGCCGGCCCGCGACTTCCTCCAGCCCGAATGCTCGCCCGCGCAGAATCGGCATTCCCATGGTGCGGAAGTAATCCGGCGAAACAATATTGATCTCCGCCGAGGGCTCCTGGCCCGGAGGAATTTCCGGCGTGCCGGTGACGTGGAAGCTGCTGTCCCAGGAACTCTCGTCGAACGGAATATTGGCGCCGATCGCCGCGCTTTCGACGCCAGGCAACGCGCGCACGCGCTCCAGCACCTGGGTAAAGAAGGCGATGGTCTTTTCGTCCTGGGCGTAACGCGCATTCGGGAGCGAGATGCCGACCGTTAAAAGATTGTTCGGCTCGAAATTGATCGGCTCATTTTGGGCGCGCCAAAAACTTTTCAAGGTCAATCCCGCGCCGGCCAGCAGGACGACAGCAAGAGCAACTTGCGTTACGACCAGCGCGGACCGCGCGCGCTGCTGGCGCGGGCCGCCGCTGCCACCGCGCGCTCCATCTTCGTGCAACGCCATCGAGAGCGCCGCATTTTTCGAGACTCGCCGGGCCGGCCAGAGCCCGACCAAAATTCCCGAGGCCAGAGCGACCGCGCCGGTAAAGAAAAGCGCGAGGAGATCGATGCGCGTTTCCTGGAACCGCGCCACGCGCGCGGGGCTCAAGGCGAGAATGGCATTGAGACTCCAGAGCGCCAGGATCATGCCGGCAAGCGCGCCGAAAATTCCGAGGAGAGTGCTTTCGATCAACATCTGCCGCATCAATTGCCAGCGGCTCGCGCCGAGCGCGGCGCGCACGGCAAGCTCTTTGCCGCGAGAGAGGGCCCGGGCCAATTGCAGGTTGGCCACGTTTGCGCACGCGATCAAGAGCACGCAGGCCACTGCGCCGAGGAGCAACCGCAGACTGGCGCGGTAGTCACTCACGGCCGAGTCGAGCAGCAAATCCATCCGGACGCGCCGGGTCGAATTCGTATCGGGATAAAGCCGCTCGAGTTCCACGGCGATTGTATCGAGATCGGCGTTCGCCTGTTGCATCGTTACGCCCGGCTTCAAGCGGCCAACCACCGAAAATCCCGGGTGATTGCCGCGCCGCAGAGCGCCCTCATCTTTTCTCGTCTCGGCCAGCGGGACCCAAATCTCGGCCAGGCGCGGGAAGCGCAAATCGCCGTGCAGGACGCCGATGATTTCGCGGGCAACGCCATCCACCATGACCTGCTTGCCGAGAACGTTCGCAGAACGGCCGAACTTCGATTTCCAAAGACGTTCGCTAATCAGCGCCACCGGCGCGGCGCCTGGCACATCGTCCTGTTCCGTGAAGTCGCGGCCCATCAGTGGCTTCAGGCCCATGATGGTCAGGAAGTTGAACGTCACGCGTCCGCCGCCGACCCGTTCCGGCGTGCCGCCGCCGCCCATCGGTGAGAAGTTGTAAGTCTCGCGGCGCGTCAGGGTGAGATCGGTGAACGACCGCTGGCCCGCGCGCCAGTCGAGAAAGTTCGGATAACTGACCGAGCCGTTCGGGAAAGTGGAGGTCTTCTCGCGCAGCATCACGAGCCGGTCGGATTCGGGATATGGCAACGGCCGCAGGAGGACGGCGTTGACGACACTGAAGATCGCCGTGTTCGCGCCGATGCCGAGAGCGAGCGCGAGGATGGCGATCGCGGCAAAGCCCGGCGACTTGATCAGCGTTCGAAGCGCGTAACGAATTTCGTGGAGCAAGGTGTGCATAATATGAATTCAGGGGAGCGCACGCGCCCTCGCGTGCTGGTTTCGGCGCCCTCGCCGAAACAATCTTGTCTTTCTGGAAGTGAAGTTCGCGATGGCGATGGCGCCATCGCCAGCACGCGAGGGCGCGTGCGCTCCCCAACCAATTCGTTCGATTGATAATCTCATTCGGTCCGCAGAGCTTCGATGGGATTGACCATGCTGGCGCGCCGCGCGGGCAAATAGCACGCGATGAATGCGACCGTTGCCAAAGTGGCCAGGGCTCCGATCAGCGCCGCTGTGTCGAGCGCGCCGACCCCGTAAAGCAAACTGTTCAGCGCCCGGCTGGCCGCGAATGCCCCTGCCAATCCCGTGAGCAGACCGATCCCGATCAGCGTAATACCCTGGCCAAGAACGAGGCGAAGCACGTCGCCACGACTCGCGCCCAACGCAAACCGGATTCCCATTTCGCGGGTGCGTTGGGCTGTGCTCAGCGCCATGACCCCGTAAATTCCGACGCTCGCGAGAACGAGGGCCAGCCCCGCAAACGCGCCGAGCAGCGTCATGGTAAGCCGTCGCGTGGCGAGACTCGACGCGATGTTCTCCTCCATCGTCGCGATCTCACCAATCGGCAAAGTGGGATCGATTGCCTGCACCTCTCGGCGCACCGCGTTGACCAGCGCCTTCGGATCCCCGCGGGGTACGCGCACCATCAAGGTAGTGCTGCTGACCGGGGTTTGCTGGTGGGAAAAATACATGTGCACGAAGCCGAGCTTTTCGACGTTGTCTTCGCCCGCCGCTTCGTTGCGGGTGCGCGCGACCACCCCAACGATGGTGAGGGGCGGTCCCTTCGGTTCTGCCGCGGGATCGTCGCCCGGCTCCTGGCGCTGATTGTCATCGATGTTCAGGCCAATCGGGTCGCGGCCGGGGAAGTAACGCTCCGCGAACGTCGTGTCGATGATGACCGAGCGCGAGCGCGTCTCGTCCGGTGTTTCCTGCGGACCGAAGGCGCGCCCGCGAATAATCGGCATCTTCATCACCTTGAAGTAATCCGGCGAGACGAAGTTAATCTCGGCCGACGGTTCCTTGCCGGGCTCGGTTCGGGGCGTGCCGGTGATGTGGAAATAGCTGTCCCATTCGTTGTTATCGAAGGGGATGTTTACTCCGATGGCGGCCGCCTCGACTCCCGGCAAAGCACGGACCCGCTCGAGGAGTTGATTGTAGAAGCCGCGGATCTTGTCGTCGTCATAAACCCGGTTTCCCTTCTCGTCGATCTTGTCGTAACCGGCCTTCGGGAGGTCGATCGCTGCGAGCAGGATGTTGTCCGGGTCGAAATTGATGGGCGCATTTTGCGCCCGCCAAAAGCTCTTCAAGGTCAATCCCGCGGTGGCGAGCAACACCACGGCGAGTGCGACTTGGGCGATAACCAGAGCCGAGCGAGCGCGCTGCCGGGCGGCGCCGCCGCTGCCGCCGCGCGATCCGGATTCATGCAGAACGAGTGAAAGCTCCTCGGTGTTTGAGATGCGCCAGGCGGGCCATATACCGGCGAGGATGCCCGCCGTGAGCGCGACGATCCCGGTGAAGAGCAGCGCCGTGAAATCGATGCGCGTTTCCTGGAACCGCGGAATGTTTTGGGGCGAAAGCGCGACAATCATATCCAGGCTCCAGACGGCCAGCATCACGCCGGCGGCCGCGCCGAAAACTGCCAGCAGCGTGCTTTCGGCCAGGAGCTGACGTGCCAGCGCCCATCGACTCGCGCCCAAGGCGGCTCGCACCGCCAGCTCCTTGAGGCGAGCCAGGGCCCGCGCGAGTTGGAGATTGGCGACGTTCGCGCAGGCGATCAACAGCACACACCCAACCGCCCCGAGGAGAAGGTGGAGACTCTGCCGGTATTCGCCTACCGACGCTTCCAGCAGAAGCTCCGTGGTGACGCGGCGAGTCGTGTTCGTATCGGGATATTGTTTTTCGAGGGCCGCCGCGATGGTGTCGAGGTCCGCCTTCCCCTGCGTCAACGGCACGCCAGGCTTGAGTCGCCCGAGAGCGCTGAAGCCGGGATGGTTCCCGCGGTTAATTACATTCTCGTCTTTCTTGAGGTCAGCCAGCGGAACCCAGATTTGGGACAAGCGTGGGAACTTCACCCACTCCGGGAGAACGCCGATGATCTCACGCGGCACGCCATCAACCACCACTTGCTGACCGAGGACGGCGGGCGATTTCGCAAACCGCGTTCGCCAAAGCGTTTCGCCGATCAGGACCACCGGCGCGCTGCCGGGCTGATCGTCGGCTTCCGTCAGGTCGCGGCCGATCAGCGGTTTCACGCCGAGGATCGAGAGATAATTGTAGGTGACGCGCGCCCCATTCACGCGATCGGGCGCGGCGTCTCCGCCGGCCGTCAGCGCGAAATTCAGGGCCTCGCGCCTGATGAGCGCAAGATCGGTGAAGGTGCGCTGGCCCGCACGCCAGTCCAGATAGTTGGGGTAACTGACCGAGCCGCTCGGGAACGTGGAGGTGCTTTCGCGCAGGAGAATGAGCCGGTCGGGTTCCGGATAAGGCAAGGGCCGCAACAGCACGGCGTTGACGACGCTGAAGATGGCGGTGTTCGCGCCGATGCCGAGGGCGAGCGCGAAGATGGCGACGAAGGTAAATCCCGGCGCTTTCATCAGCGACCGAAGCGCGTAACGAATTTCGTGGAGCAAGGTTTGCATAGAATTTCAGTTTGAGGTTGAGGCGCTCGCCGGCGTTTCCCGCGCGCTAGCGAGCAAACTTTTCGCGATGTCATGGCTGCCAGGGCCGCTGTTGGACGCGTTGGTCAGCACAATGACGGTGAGGTCGCGGGAGGGCTCGAATAACACGGTGGCCTGGATGCCCCACGAGCCGCCGTTCCAATCGAAATATTTGCCCGTCCTCGCCCTGGCCCGCTCGAATTCCGCGGCCTGGTCGCGCAAGACCGTGAAACGTCCTTGCTCCACCGCTTCCATGAACCTGGCCAAATCCTCGATGTTGGCGGCGACCGCGCCGGCCGCTCGCGCCCAGGCGTTGTAATGATCCAGGCCGGCGCTCAGGTTCACCAGGCCATCGGAGCGAACGGCTTTGCGCCCGGCAAAGGGCGATGCATTTGCGAAATCATTTCCGGAAGGGCGGGCATAACTGTCCACGATTTCCCCGGCGCCAAAGTCCGCGCCTTCCACTCCGGCGGATTTCATTCCGAGCGGCCCGAACAAATGCTCGCGAAACACTTCCGGGAACGGTTTGCCCTCGACATTTTCAATGATCATTTCGAGCACGATGTAGCCGGTGCTCGAGTAAGACCTCTTCTCGCCCGGACGGGCAGTCGGCTTGTGCTCTGCCTTTTTCGCGTAAGCCAAAAGTTCGCCGGCTGTCCACAGGCGAGTCCCGCGCCGCGGATCGGACAGGAGGTCCGCGAAGAAATCGCGGCCGTCTTCGCCGTTGAAGTTGTGGAGGCCGCTCGTGTGATCGAGCAATTGCTCGACGGTGATCTCGTTCCCGAACGGAATTCCATCGAGCGCGCCCGGCGGTAGCACCGTGCTGGCGCGGTCGGATAACTGGAAGCGGCCCGCCTTTACCAGCTCCATCACCGTCGCGTAGGTCATCAGCTTCGTAATACTGGCGAGCCGGAAACGATGCTTAAGATTCATCGCGGTCGATTGTTCGACGGAGGCCACTCCGGCCGTTCCAGTCCAGCGCGACTTTCCCTGGCGAACGGAGGCCTGGACGCCCGGAACGCCGCGGGCCACGGCGTCGATCACGATCCGGTAGGGTTGTTCGGGATCCTTCGATTCCTCGGCGGCCAGGAGCGCGGCGCTGCCAAAAGCCACGAGGCCGATAAGCGCCCCGTGGTGGATCGTGCGCTCCGCCGCGCGATGTTTACGATTTTTCCCCCGAAAGCTTTCGGGGCACTCTTTGTCATCGCGCGATCCCGCGGCGGCGGGACCCGATCCACCTAAAGTCTTCATTCTGCGCGCAAGGCCGTTACGGGATTTACTTTCGTCGCGCGCCGCGCCGGGATGTAGCAGGCAAGGAGGGCAATCGCACCCAGCAGCGCGGCGAGCCCCAGGTAAGTGAGAGGATCGCTCGCGCTTACCCCAAAGAGCAGGTTGGCCATGATCCGCGTGACCGCGAACGCCGCGACGAGGCCCACACAGAGACCGATCCCGGCGAGCAGCATGCCCTGGCCGATCACGAGCTTGAGGACGTCGCCAGCGGTGGCGCCGAGCGCCATGCGCACGCCGAGCTCGTGGGTGCGTTGCGTCACCGAATACGAAATCACTCCGTAGATTCCCACCGAGGCAAGAACCAGGGCCACGCCCGCGAGAATGCTGATGAGGAGCATGTTGAAGCGCGGCCGCGCGACCGCCTGGGCGAGGACCTGATCGACCGTGCGAACGTTGTAGAGCGGTTGTTGCCGGTCCAGCGCCCAGATCCGCTCCCGCACCGAATTCAGCAGTGCGGTTGGTTCGCCGGCAGTGCGGACGATCAGGGAAAAGCCGCGGCGCGGCGTCTGCCGATACGGGGTGTAGAGCTGCGCATAGGGCTCATCGCTCAACCGCGTGCCGCGCACATCGCCGACCACGCCGACCACACTGAACCATTCCACGTCAGCCGCCTGGGGATCGCCGAATGTGATCCGTTTGCCGAGCGGGTCTTCGCCCGGAAAATATTTTCGCGCGAGCGTTTCGTTAATAACGACCGCGTCGGGCACGTCGTTCGTATCGCGATCGTTCAACAAGCGCCCGCGCCGCAACGGGATTTGCAGGGTACGAAAATAATCGGGACTGATCACGCGCGCCTCGGCATCGGGGGTCCGATCAGTCGGGGCGAGCGGGCGCCCTTCCACCGAGAAGGCGAGAAAATCGGCATTACCGCCGAGCGGCAAGTCCGTCGAGATGGTGGCTGCTTCCACGCCGGGCTGCTGCCCGAGCGCGGCCAGGAGTTGGTCGAAGAATTGGACGGCCTGTTGGTTATCCCCGTACTTTGCCACGGGAAGCGAGAGATCGACCGACAACAGATGCCGCGGATTGAATCCGGGCTTCACTTGCTGCAACAGGACGAAGCTGCGGATCAACAATCCGGCGCCGACCAGGAGCACCAACGAGAGAGCGATCTCCGCGACCGCCAGACCGTTGCGCAATCGCCGGCCTCCCGCGCCTTCCGCGGCGCTGCGTCCGCCCTCTTTCAGCGTGTCGTTCAGGTTTGGCTTGGACGCGGTGAGCGCTGGGGCCAGGCCGAAAATGAGGCCGGTGACCAGCGATACGCCGAGGGTGAAGAGAAGCACTTCGCGATCGATGCCGATGGAATCCAACCGCGGAATGTTGCCCGGGCTTAGGGCCAGCAAGGCGTGGATTCCCCAAACGGCCAGGAGCAGGCCCAGCGTTCCGCCGGCCAGGGAGAGCAGAACGTTTTCGGTCAGGAGTTGCCGAATCACCCGGCCGCGAGAGGCGCCCAATGCAGCGCGGATGGAAATCTCGCGCTGGCGAGAAGAGGCGCGCGCCAGGAGCAGATTGGCCACATTCGCACAGGCGATCAAAAGCAGGAACGCGACGGCGCCCAGGAGCAGCAACAAAGCAGGACGGATATCGCCCGTGAGCGTTTCGTGGAGCGATTGGACGATTACGCTCCAGGCTGTGTTGGTGTCGGGATATTGCTTCTCCAGACGCGCCATGATCCCTTTCATTTCCGCGCCGGCCTGCTCGATGGTCGTTCCCGGTTTCAGGCGCGCTATGACGTAGAGGAAATCGCTCCGGCGCGAATTGCGCATGTTGTCGCTGACGCCGAGCGGCAACCAGAGCTGCACGGCTTTTCGCGCGGCCGGCACCGGATCCTGGAAACCGGCGGGCATCACTCCGACGATGTTGTGAGGATTGCCGTTCACCGCGATCTGATGGCCGATGATTTTCGGGTCGCCGCCAAAACGTCGCTGCCACAACTCGTGACTCAGGATGACGACGCGGTTCTTGCCCTGTTCGTTTTCCTCCGCCAAAAACTTCCGGCCCAGCGCCGGCTCGACGCCGAGGACGGTAAAGAAATCGCCGATGACGGCCGCGCCCGGCAAGCGTTCCGGCTCTCCGTCACCGCCGGTGAGGATCGGGGAGGCATTCGCGTAGGCGCCCATCGCCTCGAACGACTGCGCCTGCTCGCGCCAGTCTTTGTAGTCGGGATAGGACGCGCTTTCCTTCGGAATATCGTTGAGCGGGTTTGTGCCCCAAAGCCAGACGAGCTGTTCCGGCGCGCGGTAAGGCAGCGGCCGGAGGAGGACGGCGTTGACGACACTAAAGATCGCCGTGTTGGCGCCAATCCCGAGCGCGAGCGCGAGGATCGCGATGAGCGAAAACGCCGGATGTTTAACGAGCTGGCGGAATGCGTAACGAATGTCTTTGAGCAGGGTTTCCATGATTTGAATCAGGGGAGCGCACGCGCCCTCGCGTGCTGGTTTCGGCGCCCACGCCGAAACAATCTTGTCTTTCCGGGGATAAAGTTCGCGATGGCGATGGCGCCATCGCTCCCGCAGGCGCGGGACGAGGGCGCGTGCGCTCCCCAAGCAATTCGTTCAAGCGCTATCTTCATTCGGCGCGGAGGGCGATGATGGGATCGACGCGGGTCGCGCGGCGCGCGGGCAGCCAGGCGGCAATGAACGCCACCGCGGAGACGAGGACGACGATCGAGACAAACGTGACTGGATCGGACGCGCCGACGCCGAAGAGAAGGCCCTCCAGTATCCGCGTCGCGGCAAAAGCGCCCGCGAGGCCGATGACGACGCTGATTCCCACCAGCGTCATCGCCTGGCCGACGACGAGGCGGAAGATGGAGCCTTTGCCCGCGCCGAGCGCGATCCGGATGCCGATTTCGCTCGTGCGTTGCGCGACCGAGTAGGCCATCACCCCGTAGATGCCGATCGCGGTGAGGACCAGCGCCGTGCCGGCAAAGATCGAAAGCAACAGCGTATTGAAGCGCGGCCGGGCCAGGGAGCGGGCGATGTATTCCTCAAACACGCGCACGCTGGTCAGCGGGATCGTGGCATCCATGGCCGCCAGTTCCTTCCGCACCGCCGTGGTAAGCACATTCGGATTGGAAACGTTCGTCCGGATGACGAGCGATAAGACGCTGAACGGCATCTGTGTGTTCGGCATATACATTTCCGGCGAATCGTCGTTCTTGAGGGAGAGATGTTTGACGTTCCCGACCACGCCGATGATCTCCCGCATCTTCTCTCCCGTGTCGTCGGCGGCGAAGCCGGGCATGATCCGTTTACCGACGACGTTCTGGCCCGGAAAATATTTGCTCGCGAAACGCTCGTTCACGATCACGACCGGCGTCGACTCGTAGCGATCGGTCTGATCGAAGACGCGGCCCTGGCGCACCGGGATGCCCATCGTCTTGAAGTAATCGGTGCTGATGACGCGGACGGGCGCGGCCGCGCGCTGACCTTCCGGCATCGGACGTTCCTCGATGTCGAAGGAGGTGACCATGTTGCTCCCACTCAAGGGCAACGGCATGATGACGTCCGCCGATTCGACGCCGGGCAACGCGCGGAGCCGAGGGAGAAACTGATCGAAGAACGCGATGATGTTTTCGTTTTTCGGATAACCCACGTCGGACAAGGCGACGCGTGCCGTAAAGAGACGGTCCGTGCGCAGGCCGGGCTGCACCTTGCCGAGCCGGGAGAAGCTCTGGATCAAAAGCCCGGCCGAGATCAGGAGGATCAGGGCGAGCGCGACTTCGGCCATGATGAGCGCATTGCGGACGCGACCTTTGCCTTCCCCGCTGCTGCCAGTGCGCGAACCGGATTTGAGCGCGCTGTTTAAGTCGACATGCGAAGCCTGCCAGGCCGGCACGAGTCCGAAAATAATGCCGGTGGCCAGGGAAGCGAGCATGGTGAAGATGAGCACGGGGGCATCGAGCTCGATGTTGCTGATGCGCGGGATGTTTTGCGGCACGGTCTCGATCAGCGCTTCGGTTCCCAATAGCGCGAGGAACAGGCCGAGGAGCCCGCCGAGGCCGGAAAGCAAAAGACTCTCGGTCAGCAATTGCCGGATGATGCGCATGCGGCTGGCGCCCATCGCGGCACGAAGCGCAATTTCCTTTCCGCGGGCCGAGGCGCGAGCGAGGAGCAGGTTGGCGACGTTGGCGTTCGCGATCAGCAACACGCACACGACTGCGCCGAAGAGGATGTACAAGGCGGTCTTCACATCGCCAACCATGTCTTCACGCAGCGGTTTGGTGCCGACTCCGAAGTAGGTGTTTGAATCCGGATATTGCTTCTCGAGAGACGCGGCAATGTTCTCCAGATCCGCCTGTGCTTGCGCGATCGAGACGCCTGGTTTCATCCGCGCAATCGATTCCAGGCTGTGATTGCCGCGCTGCTCGGTTTGCGGTTTCGAACCGTCGACGTTCGCCGCGTCTTCGGCGAACGTGATGTAAAGATCGAACGGATCAGTCTGGATCGGGAATTGAAAACCGGCCGGCAAAACACCGATGATGGTGTGCGAGCGGCGATCCATCATGAGGGTGCGGCCGAGGACATTCGCGTCGCCGCCGAACTGTTTCTGCCAGAAGTTATGGCTGATGATGACCTTGAAGCCGCCCGGTCCGCCACCGCCCTGCTCATCCGCGCGGGTAAAGGTGCGCCCGATCTTGGGCTTGATTTCGATGACGTCGAAGTATTCCGCGCTCGATTTAATACCGGGAACGCTCGAGGCACCTTCCTCACCCGTAAGGGCGAACGAACGCTGCCTATAGACCGCTATGTTCTGGAGCGTGCGGTTCTGGTCCCGATAATCGAAGAAGTCCGGATACGAAAGCGAGCCGAGCTCCGTCTGGGTCGCTTTCTGGCGCGTGTCGATCACGCCGACGGCGATGAGCTCGTCCGGCGCGGGGAAGGGCAACGGCTTGAGCAGGACCGCGTTGACCACGCTGAAGATGGCGGTATTCGCGCCGATGCCGAGCGCGAGCGTGAGCACAGCGACGATGGTGAAGGCAGGATGTTTCCAGAGTTGGCGTAAGCCGTAACGGATGTCTGTTAGCATAGTTGTTTCTTCTGTAGGAGCGGCCCTGTGGGCCGCTTGGGATGTTGTTGGCAATTCGCGTTCATTCGGTGCGCAAGGCCTCCATCGGGTTAACGAGGCTCGCCCGGCGAGCGGGGATTAAAGTGGCGATGCCGGCGGTGGCGGCGAGGAGGAGACACGCAGCGGCGTAGCTGGCCAGGTCGTTGCCGCTGATGCCGAAGAGGAAAGCGTTCAGCACGCGGGAGACAAGAAGCGCACCGCCAATGCCGAGAACCAAACCAATGGCCACCGCCCGCATCCCCTGTCTCAGAACAAGCCGGAGAACAGCCGCGCGCGTCGCACCCAGCGCCATGCGAATCCCGATTTCACGCGTGCGTTGCGCGACGCCGTAGGCGACCGCGCCGTACAATCCCGCCGCCGCCAGCAATAGCGCGACCGCCGAGAAGAATCCCAGCAGCCAGCCGCGCAAACGGGATTGCCAAAGCGAGTCGCGCACTTCTTTTTCGAGGGAGACAAAGTTGAACACGCCCACCTCAGGGAACGCCGCCGCCGCCTGTCGTTGCAGTGCCGGGACGAGACTGAGCGGGTCGCCGCTTCTCGCCCGCACGAGAAAATGCGTCTGCTTCCAGGCGAGTTGAAAGGTGGGATTATATAATTCCGGGCCCGCTTCGCGGTCGAGCCCCTGATGCCGGATATCGGCGACGATGCCGATCACCGTCATCCAATTCGGGCCGCCTTCGTCCGCGGGCGTGCCCATCGTCAGGCGTTTCCCAATGGCGTCCTGCCCTGGCCAGACTCTTTCCGCGAGGCGCTGGCTGACAACGCAGACGCCGGGCGCGTCGAGCGTGTCGCTCTTTTGAAAGGTTCGCCCGCGCAAAAGCGGAATGCGCAGGAGCCGAAAATAATCCGGGCTGACTGTCTGGAAGTTCGGGCGTGGATTTACCCTTTGTTCCTGATCGGATTGTCCTTCGGCCGTAAAGGCGAGCCGGTTCCAAGGCCGCTGGGGAACGAATGGCGGACTGTTGTTCGCCGCGACGACCTCCACTCCGGGGATTTCGCTCAAGCGTTCGGAAAGTTGGGCGAAAAGGTCCACTCTTTTTTGGGACGTGTCATCCATGCGGAAGGTGGGATTGACTTCCATCATCAGGACCTGGCGGACGTCGAAACCGGGATTGACCTCTTGGAGTTTGAGGAGGCTGCGCAGAATGAGACCCGCTCCAACAAGGAGCACGATGGAAACAGCGACCTGGGCCGCGGTGAGAATCTCGCGGGAACGCGCACCCGCACTGGTGCCGCCCGTGTTGCCTCCCACGCTTTTTAACGACTGCGCAATACCCGCGCGGGCGGACTGCCAGGCCGGCAGCGAACCCGCGAGCAAAGCGGTCAGGCACGAAACCGCAACGGTGAATGCAAGCACCTCAGGATTCACATCGATCCTGATCCAGAATGGCAATTCAATCGGAATCGAGGCGGCGACCACATCCACTAGCCGGTAGGCCATGAGCACGCCGGCCGCGCTGCCGATGATCGCGAGCAGCGCGCTTTCGGTCAGGACCTGCCGCGCCAATCGCCATCGGGTCGCGCCGAGCGCCGCCCGCACGGAAAGCTCGCGTTCCCGCGCCGTGGCGCGAGCGAGCAAAAGCTGGCTCACGTTCGCGCAGGCGATAAGAAGAACGCCGCCGCAGCCTGCAAGGAGCAGGAGAAGAGAGAAGCGCACGTCGCCCGCCCAATGATCGCGCAATGGAATCACCGCGGCGCCGATGTCTTTGTTCGTGTCGGGATACTGCTGCGCGAGGCGCTCGGCCATCAACGCCATTTCCGCCTGGGCTTGTCGGGCGGAAACGTCTGCCTTCAGCCGGCCAATGGCCTGATCGGCGCGCCATTCCCGGTTTTCAATCATCCCAAACACCGAGGCCATCGGAACCCACAAATCGGTCTGGGATGGGAACCGGAAACCGGCCGGCATCACGCCGACGATCGTGCGCGGCGTGCCGTCGAGCCGAACATCGCGGCCAATAACCGCGGGGTCGCCGCCGAACGATTTCCTCCAAAGCCGCTCGCTGATGAGCATCACTTTGGGCGCATCCTTTGCATCATCGGCGGCAGTGAAGTTGCGGCCGAGCCCGGGTTGCACGCCGAGCAAGGTGAAGAGATTCGCGGTCGTGAATGTCGTCTTGAGCGTTTGTGTCGTGCCGGGGCTCGGCTCGAGATTTCCGTTCCAGCGCAGATTGAAGAACGCCAGATCGGCGAAGCTCCGGGATTGTTTTTGCCAATCGACAAAGTCCAGGTAGTTCACTCCCAGATCGCTGCCCGACCGGGTGCTCCGCGATTGGAGCATGACTAATTTTTCCGGCTCGGCGTAGGGCAACGGCCGGAGCAGGAACGCATGGATCACCGCGAACATCGCTGTCGTGGCGCCAATGCCGAGCGCCAGCGCGAAGATTGCCGTCGCGCTAAAGCTCGGAGATTTGATCAGCTGGCGGAACGCGTAGCGAAGGTCGTTCATACCTTATCGTCGGCGATCTCTCCTCCGGGGAGCGCACGCGCCTCGCGTGCTGGTTTCGGCGCCCTCGCCGAAACGAACTTCTTCCAGGACTTGACGCTCATATTTTAGGAAAGAAGAACAAGTTCGCGATGGCGAAGGCGCCATCGCCAGCACGCGAGGCGCGTGCGCTCTCCAGAGAATCAAGCTCGGCGCCATATCGATCATTCGGTGCGCAATGCTTCCATGGGGTTAACGAGACTCGCCCGGCGCGCGGGAATTAAGGTGGCAATGCCGGCGGTGGCGGCGAGGAGAAGACACGCAGCAGCGTAGCTGGTCAGATCGTTACCGCTGATGCCGAAGAGGAACGCGGTCAGCACGCGGGAGACAAGAAAAGAGCCGACGATTCCGAACACCAGACCGATCGCCACCGCGCGCATGCCCTGCCTTAGGACGAGCCGCAGCACGGCGATGCGCGTTGCGCCCAGCGCCATGCGAATCCCGATCTCGCGCGTGCGTTG
>Ga0190275_10002161_pt1 | contig 14228 bp, 5 predicted proteins | sample Popmic550T_FD_133745 | JGI IMG/M metagenome (GOLD analysis project Ga0190275, IMG submission 133745) | Populus adjacent soil microbial communities from riparian zone of Yellowstone River, Montana, USA - 550 T | ecosystem: Environmental > Terrestrial > Soil > Riparian zone > Trees stand | place... | reverse complement strand
TTGCGTCTGGCCGTCGTCGGATTGGTCGTCGGCCTTGGGCTTTCCTTCGCCATCACCCGCCTGATGCGCCGCCTCTTGTTTGAAGTGAGTCCCACCGATCCCTGGCTCTACAGCGGCGTCGCGCTCTTCATCTGCAGCGTCGCCGCGCTGGCCTGCTTCGTGCCCGCGCTGCGCGCGACGCGGATCGATCCGATGCAAGCGTTGAGAGCAGAATGAGTATGGAATCGTCTCTTTGTTTTCGCTGCGTTGTAGCCACGGCCCTGTGGGCCGTCGGCACCGATTTCAACGCCAACCCTGGACGGCCCACAGGGCCGTGGCTACAAGCGTCGAGGCAAAAGAAAATATGATCCAGGACTTCCGTTTTGCTTTCCGCCAGCTCTGGAAATCCCCGAGTTTCACCATCGCCGCGGTCGCCGTGCTCGCGCTCGGCATCGGCGTGAACACGGCGATCTTCAGCCTGGTCAACGTCATGATCTTCCAGCCGCCGGCTTACAAACAGCCGGCGGAGATCGTGCAGCTTTTTTCCCAGGACAAGAAGGACCCGAAGAATTTCCGCGCCTTCTCTTACCCGACTTATCGCGATATCCGGGATCAGAACTCGGTTTTCTCAGGTCTCCTCGCGCACGACGACGGCGTCGTGGGGATCGGTGAAAAAGGTAATTTTCGCCGCGCCGTCGTGGACATCGTCAGCTCCAACTACTTCTCGGTGCTCGGCGTTTTGCCGGCTTACGGGCGTCCGTTCCGGTCCGAGGAGGAAAACCCTGGGGCTAACGCGCGCGTCGCCGTCGTGAGCTACAGCTATTGGCAGAAGCATTCACGCGATCCTTCGCTTCTCGGGCGTTCGCTTCTGATCGACGGTCAGACCTATACCATCGTCGGCATTATGCCGGAGGGGTTTACCGGGACCGAGAGCGTCTTTTCGCGGGAGGCCTGGCTTCCGCTTGGCGTTTACGACGAAATTATCGGCAATCGGGGAGGCACTCGTGTGAGATCGCTGGCCGACCGTGGGAACGATCGACTCATGGTCATCGGCCGGCTCAAACCGGGGATCACAGCCGAAGCGGCGCAGCCCGTTTTAAAAGGTCTCGCGTCAAATTTTGAAGCGGCTTTTCCCGCTGAACAAAAAGATCAGACGTTCATGACGGCGCCCCTCAACAAGTTCGCCACCAGCACCGATCCGGTTACCGACGACCCGATTCCCATGGTCGGCGCCTTGCTGGCCACGATGGCGGCCGTGGTCCTGCTGGTCGCTTGTTTGAACCTGGCGAACATGCTGCTCGCGCGCGGCACGGCGCGGCGCAAAGAGATCGCGATCCGCCTGGCGCTCGGTGGGAGCCGCGGCCGCATTGTCCGGCAACTTCTCACCGAAGGCTTTGTCCTCGCGCTCCTCGGCGGAATTTGCGGGTTGCTCCTCGGCCTTTGGTCTTCCGACCTGCTCGTCGCCTCGCTCCGCCAGATTTTGCCGATGGATGTCGTTTGGTTAAGCGGACCCAATCCAATGATCCTGGCCGCGACATTCGCCTTCTGCGTCATCGGCACAATTTGTTTTGCGCTCGGCCCGTCGCTCAAGCTTTCGCGCGCGGCCGTCATCGAGGACTTGAAAGCACAAGCCGGCGAAGACGTGCATCGGCCGCGCTGGAGATTTCTTCCGCGCAATCCGCTGGTGGTGGTGCAGATCGCTTTTTCGCTCGCCCTGGTTACGGCCGCGGCGCTTTTCATTCGAGGGGCTGGGAAAGCGGCCTCCGTGGAGACGGGCTTAAATGCGGAGAACGCGTTTCTCGTGGAAATCGATGCGAGCCTGGGCGGCGTCGATCAAAAGCGGGCCCAGGATCTTTATCGCATCCTTGGCGAAAGATTCGCCGCGCTCCCGGGTGTTCAGCACGCCAGCATTTCCGCCACCGTCCCGTTCGGGATCAGCACAACCCAAAGAGCGGTGCTCCGCGCCGGCCTTCGCCCGGCGCCCGATGCGAGACCGGCCACGCCCGCGGAAGGACAAAGTTTCAGTCCGACATGGAACAGCGTGGGCGCGGATTATTTCGGGGCGGTAGGATTGCCGCTCCTTCGGGGCCGAGCTTTCACTGCGGCTGAAGCGACTCAGCCGGGCGGACCCGCCGTGGTTATCATCGACGAGCTCCTCGCGAAAAAATTGTGGCCGGAAGGGGATGCCCTCGGGCAGCAGATTCAGTTTCCGGTCCGGGAAGGTATGGAGCCGGAAACTGGCGCCGACAACACCGGGGAAATCAAACGCGGCCAGCCGATGGAAATTATCGGCATCGTCCCGACCACGAAAAACCGGCTGTTCGAGAAGAATCCCGCCGGGTCGATCTACCTGCCTTTCTCCCGCGGATTTCAAAGCGACGTCCATTTCTTCGTGAATTTCGCGTCGCCGGGCAGCGATTCGGCGCGGGCCGATTTGCTCCGCCGGACCGTACAGAATGTCGATCCGTTGCTGGGCATTCTCGAGTTGCGAAGTTTTGAAAAACATCTGGATGGCAACCCACAGCTCTGGATCGTCCGCGCTGGCGCGGCGTTATTCTCGATTTTCGGCGGGCTCGCGCTCGGTCTGGCCGTGATCGGTGTTTACGGAGTAAAAGCCTATTCGGTCGCGCGACGGACGCGCGAGATCGGCATCCGGATGGCGCTCGGCGCTGAGGGCAAGACGGTGCAATGGATGATCCTGCGCGAAGGCTTTGCCATGGTCGCGGCCGGCCTCGCCCTCGGACTTTTCCTCGCCTTCGGCACCGGAAAAATTGTCAGCAGCATTCTCTTCCAGGTCAGCTCGACCGATCCGTTCGCCTTCACGATTGCACCGGCCTTGCTGATGATCGCCGCTCTTCTCGCGACGTGGCTCCCAGCGCGGCGCGCCACAAAGATCAGTCCCATGGAGGCGTTGCGAACCGAATGATGAATCAAATACCTGCCACCACCGCGACCCCTCGTTCCCAAACTCTGTTTGGGAACGCACTTGTCTTCGAAACTCCGTTTCGCCGCGGAGGCAACAGAGTTGCCAGGATAATGGCGTTCCCAAACAGAGTTTGGGAACGAGGAGGCAGACGAGGAGGCTGGAAAGCGGTGCATCTGCTTTCGCTGGTCATGCTCCTCGCTTTCTCAGAGAGACTCGTCGCCGCCGGCCCCGGGCCGGAAGGGCGCGATGAAATCGAAAAGTCGTTTCAAGTCAGGCCAGGCGGCGTCCTGAATTTCGACGCGGACGTGGGGAACGTCGAAATCATCACCGGCGATTCGGACAGAGTCCGCGTGGCATACACGCTGGAATACAAAGTTAAGACGGCCCAGGAAGTGGAGGAGCTGCGGCAGAAGCTTACGATCGAAATGGGGCAAACCGACGTCACGACCACGGCGAACGACGAGAACAACGTGAAGGTCGTGGTCAGGTTGGCGGACGATCGCAAGGACACCCTCCGCCAAAAAGTGCGCCTCGATTTTCGCATCATCATGCCGCGCAAATTCAATCTCGACCTGCGCACGGTGGGGAGTGCCAAAGCGGGCGACCTCGATGGAACGGTGAAGGCTTCGACGCTGGGCGGAAGTTTGACGCTGGGGGACGCCAGCGGACCCGTCAAAGCGACCAGCAAAGGGGGCAGCCTGACCATCGGTGATGTGGGCGGCGACCTCGAGGCGCGCGCATCCGGCGGCTCCGTGAAAGCCGGCCGCGTTAAGGGCAAAGCGCTGGCCGTGGCCGAAGGCGGCACTGTTGCGATGGTAGAGGCGGCCGAATTGATTGAAGCGACCGCCAACGGCGGTTCGGTTAGGGCTTCCATTTCCAAACCGCCGCGCGCGGCCTGCAAAATCACGGCCAACGCCGGCAGCATCTACTTGCAGCTCCCCGCATCGGCCGCTGTGACCGTGGACGCCTCCTGCTCCGCTGGTTCAATAATGAGCGAGTTCGCTGTTGCCGGAAATGGCGGCGATCGCGCGAGCCGGTTGAAGGGCGATATCAATGGAGGCGGACCCGCCCTGGTTCTTCGGGCGACGGCCGGGAGCATTCATCTGCGCAAATGATGGAAACGCGATCGGCATTTGATTCTATCCGGGGAGCGCACGCGCCTCGCGTGCTGGCGATGGCGCCTCGCCATCGCGAACTTTTTCTATACGTGAGGAAAAGATTGTTTCGACGAGGCGTCGAAACCAGCACGCGAGGCGCGTGCGTTCCCCAGAGCTGCATGATCTCAGGGTTATGATCTCCGATCTCCGCTTCGCCTTTCGGCAGCTTCTGAAATCTCCAGGCTTCACCGCAGTCGCGGTCCTGACCCTTGCTCTCGGCATCGGTGCGAACACCGCCATCTTCAGCGTGACGAATGCGGTTCTCTTTCGCGCGCTTCCCTACCCGGATCCGGATCGCATCGTCTCGATCAACAAAATCGAGAGCCAGTTTGGTCTCGGAGGCTTGACCGCCGGCGCGTTTCTGGATTTCCGCGAACAAAGCAAAGCGTTTGAGCAGTTGGCCGCCTATAGCGAAGACGAGTTCACGCTCACCGGGAGCGGAGATGCCGAGCGCGTCATTTGCGCTGAAGTCGCCAGCGCTCTCTTTCCGTTGCTCGGAGTGCAGCCCTCGTTAGGCCGGACTTTCTCCGCGGACGAGGAACAGGTCGGGCGCGATCAGGTCGTGGTCGTGAGCGAATCTTTCTGGAAGCGCCATGCCGGCGGCGACCCGAATTTCATCGGCAAGACGATCACGCTGAACGACCGGGCTTACACGGTCATCGGCGTCATGCCGGCGCGCTTCCAGTTCCCGAGAAAATTTGAGATTTGGAAACCACTCGCGCTCGACCCCGTCGAGGAGCGACATGGCAAGCAGTTCCGGATGATTCAGTTGATCGGCCGCCTGGCTCCCGATGTCTCGCTAGAACGCGCCCAGGCCGAGCTGAACACGATCTGGACGCGGCGTGCAAGTGAAGAACCAGGCGCACCGGCAACGAATGCGCGGATTGAGATCACGCCGTTGCATGAGCAGCTCGTCAAGGATGTTCGCCTGGCAATTCTCGTTCTTCTTAGCGCCGTCGCTTTCGTGCTTTTGATCGCCTGCGCGAACGTGGCGAACCTGATGCTGGCGCGCGCGACGGTGCGGCGGAAGGAAATCGCCATTCGCGCCGCGCTTGGCGCCAGCCGCCGGCGCATCATCGCGCAGCTCCTTGCGGAAAGCGTGTCGCTCTCACTGCTCGGCGGAGCGGTCGGATTGCTTCTCGCGGTCTGGGGCGTTGATCTCCTGGTGGCGAGCATCCCGGCTGATGTGGCCGGCTCCTTTTACGGAATGGCCGGAATCGGAATCGATCGGGGCGTTTTGATCTTTACCATCGCGGTTTCGGTCGCGACCGGCATTTTCTTCGGCCTCGCGCCGGCTCTCTCTTCCGCCAGGGTCGATCTTAACGAGGCGCTCAAGGCGACCGCGAAAACCGCCACCGCGCGTTCCGGCTTGCGCGGCGCGTTCGTCATCGCTCAGTTGGCCCTCACGCTCATCCTGCTGATCGGCGCGGGCTTGATGACACGGAGCTTCGTCCGCCTGATGAATGTCCCGCTCGGATTCAACCAGAAAAATGTGCTGACTTTCCGCGTCGAGTTGCCGCGCTCCCGCTACGCGAACGGTGCACAGCGCAAACAGTTCTTCGGGCAACTGCTCGAGCGCGTGAAAGCGATCCCGGGAATTCAATCCGCGGGCGCGATCAGCCAGCTTCCGCTTTCCGGTTACAGCATGATGGGACGGTTCACGATCGAAGGGCAGCCCAAGCCGGAGCCAGGAAAAGGCAAACCAATTCCGATCGGGATGGTGACTCCCGATTATTTCCAGGCGATGCAGATTCCCCTGGTGGGCGGCCGGCTCTTCGACTCGCGTGACGTCGAGAAGATGCCGGAGGTCGCGATCGTGAACGAATCGATGGCCAGAAAATTCTGGCCTGGTGAAAATCCGATCGGCAAAAAAGTGGGCGCCATGTGTGACGAACAGGCTCTTTGCCGAACCGTAGTTGGCGTGGTGGGAGACGTCCGGCACGAAGGGCTGGCGAACGATTCACAGCCGGAGATCTATCTGCCGCACGAACAGATCGCTCTGCCGGCGATGAGCCTGGTCCTGCGGACGCCGGGGAATCCGCTGGCCCACATTGCCGCGGTGCGCAACGAAGTCCGCGCCCTCGACAAGGACCAGCCGATCGCGCTCGTCCAAACGCTCGAGGAACACATTTCGCAATCCATCCTCCAGCCGCGCCTGATGATGACGCTCCTTTCTATTTTCGCCGGCCTCGCGCTGGTCCTGGCCGCGGTCGGCGTTTACGCCATGATGTCCTATTCCGTTTCGCAACGGCGCGGCGAAATCGGCATCCGGATCGCGCTCGGCGCGGCTAAGGCCGACATCCTTCGGCTCGTGGTCGGTCAGGCGATGCTGCTGGTAGCGATCAGCCTGACGATCGGCCTGGCCGGCGCGCTCGCGGCGACCCGTTTGTTAGGCAGCCTGCTTTATGGAATCGGGATCCGCGATCCTTCCACGTTCGCCGGCATCGCGCTTTTGCTTTCGCTCGTCTCCTTGTTCGCGGCCTGGCTGCCCGCGCGGCGCGCCGCCAAGATCAGCCCGATGACCGCCTTACGAACCGAATGAAAACAGATGGCGATGATCGATTTGATCCGGGGAGCGCACGCGCCTCGCGTGCTGGTTTCGGCGCCTCGCCGAAACAATCTTTTCCCACCACACAGAACAAGTTCGCGATGGCGAAGGCGCCATCGCCAGCACGCGAGGCGCGTGCGCTCCCCAGATCTCACAATCCCCGCTCATTATGACTACTGATCTTCGCTATGCGCTTCGTCAGCTTCTGAAATCGCCGGCCTTCACCGCTGTCGCCATTCTCACCCTGGCGCTCGGCATTGGCGTGAACACCGCCGTCTTCAGCGTGGTTGATGCGGTGCTCCTCCGCGCTCTGCCCTACCATAATTCCGAGCGGCTCATCGACATCTTCTCGACGAACCCCACGGGTGATCGCGACGGCCTTTCGATGCTGGAGCTTGACGATCTGCGAAACCAAATGCGTTCGATGGAAGAGCTCACGGCCTTCCAGTCCCAGAGCGTCAACCTGACCGGCGGCGAGCGGCCCGAGCGCATCCGGGGCAGTTTCGTCGCCGCGAATTTCTTCGACGTCTTCCATCTCCAGCCCGTGCTCGGGCGGACGCTCGCGAAAGGCGAAGATCAGCCCGGCGCGGCGAAGGTCGTGGTCGTGAATGAAAAGCTCTGGCGTGAGCGCCTGAATAGCAGCACCGATCTTTCCGACAAGAAGCTGATTCTCAATAACGAGCCCTACAGCGTGGTCGGTGTTATTTCTTCTGCGTTCAAGAATCCGTTCGATCCCGATGTCGAAGTCTGGCTTTCGATGGCGAACTTTCCGGGCATCACCCCCGCGCGCGATTCGCGTTTTCTCATCGCGCTCGGCCATCTCAAAGCCGGGGTCGGGCTCAATCAGGCCCAGGCGGAAGCGAAGACCATCGCGAGCCAGTGGGCGGCCGCGTATTCGAAAGAAAGCGCCGGGCGCGGTTTGAAGGTCGATTTCTACCGTGAGTTTGTGGTCGGAACGGTGCGCCCGATGTTGTGGCTGCTCTTCCTGGCGGCGGGCGCCATTCTCCTCATCGCCTGCGCGAACCTGGCGAATCTGCTCCTGGCCCGCGGGCTCGCGCGGCAGAGGGAAATGTCGGTGCGCGCGGCGCTGGGCGCGAGCCGATGGCGGCTCGTTCGGCAACTGCTAACGGAAACCACGGTGCTAGGTCTCGCCGGCGGATTGGCGGGTGTGCTCCTGGCGCACTGGGCCCTGTGGGGTTTGCTCAAGCTCCCTCAAAATTTTATCAGCGTGAAAGATGCGGCCATCGATTCGCGCGTCTTCTTCTTCGCGCTCGCCGTTTCCGTGTTCACCGGCTGGCTTTTCGGTCTCGTTCCGGCGCTGCAATTGGCGCGCACCGAACTGCAAAGCGGCTTGAAGGAAGCTGGCCGCGGCAGCGGAGGCGGGGCGCGCTGGAACCGGATGCGCGGCGGATTCGTCGTCGTGCAAGTCGCGTTCTCGATTCTCCTCCTCATTGCCGCCGGCCTGCTCATTCGCAGCTTCGGAAAATTGCTGAAGAGCGAAGTCGGTTTCGAAGCGAAGAACCTGTTGACCCTCGAATACCGGCTGCCGCGTTCGAAGTACACCCAGGCCGATGCCCCGTGGAATTTTCACCGGCAGGTGCTCGACCGGGTCCAGCAAATTCCCGGCGTGAAATCCGCGGCTTTGATTCGAGGCCTGCCCTTTAGCGGCAACGGCGCCACCAATGGGATCTCGCTGCTCGACCGTCCGACGCCGCCCGCCGGCCACGAACCCCAGGTCGGTTTTAACGTCGCGACCGCCAGCTATTTCGGCACCGCCCAAATTCCGCTCATCCAGGGCCGGCTTTTCGGCGACGAAGATCGCGCCGGGACGCCGCTGGTCTTCCTGATCAATCAAACCATGGCGCGCCGTTTCTGGCCCGGCCAGGATCCCATCGGCAAACAGGTCAAGCTGCTCGACGACGACAACCCCACCGGCGTGATCGTCGGCATCGTCGGCGACACAAAACATTACCGGCTCAACGACGAACCGGCGCCCCAGCTTTACGCGAACTACAGCCAGCAGCCGATTTACTTCGCCACCCTCGTCGTGCGAACCAGCGTCGAGCCGATGAGTCTTTCCGAACCGGTCCGTCAGGCGATCTGGCGGGTCGATCCCGACCAGCCGATGTGGAAAATCCGTTCAGTCGAATGGCTGGTCGAGCGGAGCGTGGCCGACCGGAAATTCCTGTTGGCCCTGATGCTTGCCTTCGCCGCGCTCGCCCTCGCGCTCACGGTCATCGGGCTCTACGGCGTCATCAGTTATCTGGTAAATCAGCGAACGCAGGAAATCGGTATTCGCATGGCGCTCGGCGCGCAAATGCGTCATATCATGCAACTGATTTTGAAACACGGAGTGATGCTGGTTGCGCTCGGCGTCGTCATCGGGCTGGTCGCTGCCGTGGTTCTAACGCGATTGATGGCTCACCTGCTTTATGGCGTCACCGCGACGGATCCGGTCACGTTCGCCGCCATTGGCTTACTCCTCACGGTTGTCGCCCTCGTGGCTTGTTACCTGCCGGCCCGGCGCGCCGCGCAGGTCGATCCCGTCATCGCGTTACGTTCCGAATGAAGTCAGCAACGATGAACGCAGATGTCTGGGGAGCGCACGCGCCTCGCGTGCTGGCGATCGCGCCCCCGCGATTGCGAACTTTTCCCAACTCTGTTTCGGCGAGGCGCCGAAACCAGCACGCGAGGCGCGTGCGCTCCCCGGATCTGATTTACGCCGCCCACCCGTAACCTGCCCTAAAATTATGCTAAACGATTTCCGCTACGCTCTTCGCCAGCTCATCAAGGCGCCCAGCTTCACCGTGGTGGCCATCCTCACCCTCGCGTTGGGGATTGGCGCCTGCACTGCCATCTTCTCGGTCGTCAACACCGTCCTGTTGCGTCCACTCGATTATCCCGACCCGGACCGCATCGTTCTCATTCGCGAAACGCAGTTGCCGCAGTTCCCGGAATTTTCCGTCTCGCCGCCGAACTATCTCGATTGGCAAAAGCAGACCAAGTCGTACGAATATCTCGCTGCCTACTCGGGCGCGGGCATGAACCTCACCGGCGAAGGCGAACCGCAGCGCCTTGCCGGCATCAAAGCCACCGCCAACTACTTCGATGTTTTCGGCGTGAAACCGGTCCTCGGCCGGATGTTCCTGCCGGAGGAAGACGCGGTGGGTAAGAACCATGTCGTGGTGCTGAGCTACTCGTTTTGGCAGCGCGTTTTCGGCGGAACACGCGATGTCGTCGGCCGTTCGATCCAGCTCAACGGCGAGCCATATACGGTCGTCGGCGTCGCACCAACCGGCGGTCAAACCAGTAAAGTCGATCTCTGGACGCCGATGGCGTTCAAACCCGATGAAACGGCGAACGACGCCCGCGGCTCGCACTACATCAATGTCTTCGGCCGCCTCAAGCCCGGCGTGACGGTCGCCCAGGCGAAGGCCGAGCTCGACGTCCTCGCGACTCAGCTCGCCCAACAGTATCCCGATTCGAACAAAGGCTGGGGCATTACCATGATGGCGATGCAGGACTACAACGTCCGCGATGTGAAGCCGGTGCTCTACACCCTGCTCGGCGCCGTCGGCTGCGTGCTGCTCATCGCCTGCGCTAACATCGCCAACCTTCTCCTGGCCCGTGCCACCGCGCGGCATCGCGAGATCTCGATTCGCGCCGCGCTCGGCGCCGGCCGGGGCCGGCTCATCCGCCAGCTTCTCACCGAGAGTGTCGTGCTCGCGGTCTGCGGCGGTCTTGCCGGGATCGTCCTGGCGCGCTGGGGACTCGACGCGCTTCTCGCGCTCGCGCCGTCCAGTCTGCCGCGCATCACTGAGGTCCGGCTCGACAAGGGAGTTCTCATTTTTTCGCTCGGCCTCAGCGTTCTGACCGGTCTTATCTTCGGCATCGCCCCAGCCTGGCTGGCCGCGCGTGCGGACGTGAACGAGGCGCTGAAACAAGGGACGCGCGGCTCGACGGAAGGCGGCGCACGCGGCCGGTTACGCAGCGCGCTGGTCGTCATCGAAGTGGTTTTCGCGCTGATGTTGCTCGGCGGCGCTGGGCTGCTCGCCCGCAGCTTCATGCAGCTCGCGAATGTTGATCCAGGCTTTAATCCAGACAACGCCACCCTGCTTCGCCTCTCGCTCCCGCAGAAAAAATACGCCCTGCCGGAGCAGCAAACGGCCTTTGCCGATGCCTTGCTCGAGCGGGTGAAAGTTCTTCCCGGAGTCCAGGCGGCCGGCGTGACTCACTCCATGCCGCTCGTGAGCGATTACGTTCTCGGCTTCAACATAGAAGGCCGCCCCGCTATCGCCCCAAGCGATTTGCCGAACACGAACTACTACACGGTCACGCCAGATTATTTCAAAGCGATGGGCATTCGCTTGGTCCGCGGTCGCGCTTTCACTCCTCAGGATGACGCCAAGGCGCCGCGTGTCGCCATCATCAACGAAACACTCGCGCGCCAGCATTTCCCGAACGAAGACCCAATCGGCAAACGGATCAACATTACCAATGGCCCCGACACCTGGCGCGAGATCGTCGGCATCGTCGGCGACATCAAGCAATACGGAGTCGACAAGGCCACGAGCGCGCAATCCTACGAGCCGTTCGCGCAGGTTCCGTTCACCTCTGTCAATCTCGTCGTGCGCACGAACGGGTCGACCGCCGCACTGCTCGGCGCGTTGCGCCCCACCGTTTACGCGATCGACAAGGACCAGCCGGTCGGGATCATTCGCCCGCTCGCGGAGATCATGGCCGACAGCATCGCGCGCCAGCGTTTCGCGATGACGCTCCTGAGTGTGTTTTCGGTCGTCGCGCTCGTTATCGCCGCCGTCGGTATCTACGGCGTGATGGCTTACAACGTCGTGCAACGCACCGGCGAATTCGGCATCCGCATGGCGCTGGGCGCGCAGCAAAGCGACGTGATGCGTCTCGTCCTGACCCAGGGCGGAAAACTCATCGGCCTCGGTTTGATTATCGGACTCGCGGCGACTCTTGCCGCCTCGCGCGCGATGGGCTCGATGCTCTTCAACACCAGCGCGTATGATCCGCTCACCCTGGGCACGATCACCATCCTGCTCGCGGCCGTCGCGCTCGTGGCCTGCTTCTTCCCCGCCAATCGCGCCACCAAAGTGAACCCGATCGAAGCTTTGCGCGCGGAATAATCGATATGGCGCCGAGCTTGATTCTCTGGGGAGCGCACGCGCCTCGCGTGCTGGCGATGGCGCCTTCGCCATCGCGAACTTGTTCTGTTTTTCTAAAATATGAGCGCGGAGTCCTGGAAGAAGTTCGTTTCGGCGAGGGCGCCGAAACCAGCACGCGAGGCGCGTGCGCTCCCCAGATTAGACATCGCGCGCGATAACGTATGACCGACCTTCGCTACGCTTTCCGCCAATTGATCAAATCGCCAAGCTTTAGCGCTACGGCGATCTTCGCGCTCGCGCTCGGGATCGGCGCGACGACGGCAATGTTCGCGGTGATCTACGCGTTTCTGCTCCGGCCGTTGCCCTACGCTGAGCCCGACAAGCTTGTCATGCTCCAGTCGCGCAGCACCCGCACCGGCAGCGATCTCGGGGTCAACTATCTCGACTTCGTCGATTGGCGGAAACAAAGCCGCAGCTTTTCCGACATGGCCTTTTTCAATCTGCGCTGGAATGGAAATCTCGAGCCGAGCGGCGGCGCTACCGAGACGCTCAAGACGACCTTCACGACTGCGAATCTTTTCCATCTTCTCGCGGTGCATCCCGTTCTGGGCCGCAACCTCACCGCCGCCGATGACGAGAAAGGCGCGCCGAAAGTCATGCTCATCAGCGAGCGGCTTTGGAAGAGATCATTCGGCGGCAACCCCTCCATCATCGGCCGCGATGTCCGTCTCGACGGCACTCCGCGCACGATCGTCGGCGTGATGCCGGCCGGTTTCCGTTTTCCTTCCCAGACCGATCTCTGGGTCCCGATGGCTTCCTTTTTCGGAAGGAACGACGATCGTTCCTGGCGCTCGGATCAGGCGATCGGCCGGTTGCAGCCGGACGCCACGGCGCAACAAGCGCAGGCCGAGATGGCGCTCATCGCCGAACGCCTCGCGTTGCAATATCCCGACACCAACAAAGAGATTGGCGCTGCCGTAGTTCCATTGCGCGATTACTTCGCCGGCGACGTGCGTTTCTCGTTGCTCCTCCTGCTGGCCTCCTGCGGCGGCGTGCTTTTGATCGCGTGCGCGAACGTGAGCCAGCTCTTGCTGGCGCGCGCCACCACCCACGAACGTGAACTCTCCGTGCGGGCCGCGCTCGGCGCCAGCCGTTGGCGGCTCGCGCGGCAGGTCCTCACGGAAAGCGCGTTGCTCGCCCTTGTGGGAAGCGCGGCCGGCGTCGTCCTGGCTTTCTGGCTCGTGGACGTCGTCGCCACGTCGATTCCCATCGAGCTGCCGTTTTGGATCACGATCGATCTGAACGCGAGCGTCCTCATTTTCACAGTCGTTGTTTCCTGCATCACCGCTTTGCTCGCCGGTTCGCTGCCGGCGTTGCAGGCCGCGCGCGTCGGCATTTCTCAATCGTTGAAATCCGCCGGCGGCAACATGGGCGGCACTGGAGCCGGTGCTCGTTGGCGGGAGATCCTAACGGTGGCCCAGGTAGCCGTTTCGATCGTCCTGCTCGTGGGCGCCAGCCTTGTCCTGCGCAGCCTGCTCAAACTGAATGAGGTCAATCCCGGCTTCGACGCGCGCAACGTTCTGATGATGGAAGTAAATCCCACTTACAACAGCGACGAACCGGCCCAGGCGCAGGTGGACCGGTTCTCGCGCTTGCTCCATCGGCTCAGCGGGATGCCGGGGGTGGAAGCGGTCGGTGCGAACAACAGTCCGCCGTTTGTGCCACAACGGCCCTGGAACCGCGCGGAGTTCACGGCCGAGCATCAATCGGCCGACGAGCAAAGCCGCAATCCGCGCACGAACTTTCAGACCGTTAGCTCCGACTATTTTCGAACCGTCCGGATCCCACTTCGGCACGGCCGAGTTTTCGACGAGCGCGACAAATTGGATGCGCCACGCGTTTGCCTGATCAGTGAGAGTTTGAAGAAGCGTCTCTGGCCGGCGGAAGATGCGGTCGGCAAGCGCGTGAAACTCGGGAAACCCGAGAGCGCTTGGAGCAGCGACAGCCCCGACCCGGTCTGGATGACTATCGTCGGGGTGGTGGCTGATGTGCGCCATCAATCGCTCGAGGGCGAGGCCGGTCCCGAGATTTACAAGCCAAGTCTGCAACTCGCGTGGAAGCAGATGCATTTTCTGGTGCGGGCGCGCGAAGGGATCAGGCCGCTCAGCCTGATTCCAGCGGTGCGCAAAGAGATCGCGGCCGTCGCGCCGGAAGTCGGCGTCTTTAATTTTGTCTCACTCCACGACGAGGTTGCGAATTCACTTTGGCAACAGCGTCTCCGCGGCTGGCTCCTCGGGTTTTTCTCCATCGTGGCGCTCGTGCTCGCAGCAGCGGGTTTGTATGGCGCGGTGGCCTACGGCGTCGCGCAACGCACGCGCGAGATCGGGATTCGCATGGCGCTGGGCGCAACGCGCATCGCCGTGCTGCGGCTCGTCCTAAGGCAGGGCATGCGCGCGGTGGCGATCGGTCTGGTGTTCGGAATCGTCGGC
>Ga0190275_10002160_pt1 | contig 14230 bp, 11 predicted proteins | sample Popmic550T_FD_133745 | JGI IMG/M metagenome (GOLD analysis project Ga0190275, IMG submission 133745) | Populus adjacent soil microbial communities from riparian zone of Yellowstone River, Montana, USA - 550 T | ecosystem: Environmental > Terrestrial > Soil > Riparian zone > Trees stand | place... | reverse complement strand
CCCTACTCGAGCGCCAAGCGCGTGCGCGGCACGCTCGACCTGCTCGGCAAGGTCTTCCTGTTCCGCTCCTGCGAGGGCGCCGAGCCCGGGCGGCGCTCGGGCTCACCGTGCCTCGACTACTACATCAAGCGCTGCGGGGCGCCGTGCGTCGGCTACGTCTCGAAAGAGGAGTACCGCCGCGGCATCGACGGCGTGATCGCGTTTCTCTCCGGCCGCTTCAAGCAGATCGAGCGCGACCTCGAGGAGCGCATGTACTTCGCGGCCGGCCAGCGCGACTACGAGCAGGCCACGATCGAGCGCAACCGCCTGCAGGCGGTGCGCGCGCTGCTCGAGCGCCAGCGCGTCGCGACCGAGGGCGGCGGGTCGTTCGACGCGGTCGCGGTCGCGGTCGACGGCAGCGACGCCAACGCTCAGGTCTTCCAGGTGCGCGACGGCGTGCTCTCCGACCGCCAGTCCTTCTACCTCGACAACCAGGCCGAGCAGTCTTCCGCGCGCGTGGGCGAGGAGTTCGTCCTGCAGTACTACGCGAGCGCGCTGTCGATCCCGCCGCTGCTCATTGTGCAGGGCGAGCTCGAGGAGGGCTCGGCGCTCGACGTGCTGGCCGAGATCCTCGCCGAGCGCCGCGGCGGCTCGGTGGAGATCCGCGCCGCCGAGCGCGGCGGCAAGCGGCGGATCCTCGACCTCGCCGAGCGCAACGCGCGGCTCGCCCTCGACCAGGAGAAGCTCAAGACCGAGCGCCGCCGCCAGCAGCGGGTGGAGTCGCTCGACGGGCTCCAGCAGGCGCTGGAGCTGGACGCGCTGCCGGTACGCATCGAGTGCTTCGACATCTCGAACCTCGGCGGCACGCACACGACCGCGTCGATGGTGGTCTTCGAGGGCGGCGCGCCGAAGAAGTCCGATTACCGGCGCTTCACCATCCGCACGGTCGAGGGGTCCGATGATTTCGCGTCGATGAACGAGGTCCTCAGCCGGCGCCACGCCCAGTTCGAGGCCCAGCACGAGAAGTCGCCCTACGACTCCGACCGCGACGACTCCTTCGCCGCGCTGCCGAACCTGATCGTCATCGACGGCGGCAAGGGGCAGCTGTCGGCCGGGCTCGCCGCGCTCGTGGGCTTCCGCGAGCGCGGCGTGTCCGTGGTCTCGCTGGCCAAGCGCATCGAGGAGGTCTTCGTCCCCGGCCGGGCGGATCCGCTGGTGCTCGACCACGAGACCCCGGAGCTCCAGCTCCTGCAGCGGGTGCGCGACGAGGCCCACCGCTTCGCGCTCACCCACCACCGCGTCCGCCGCGACAAGGCGATGACCGAGTCGATCATGGACGAGCTGCCCGGCATCGGGCCCGCGCGCAAGCGGGCGCTGCTGCAGCACTTCGGCTCCCCCGAGAGCGTCTTCGCGGCGACGCGCGAGGAGCTCGAGGCCGTGCCGGGGCTGCCGCAGAAGGTCGCCCGCGCGATCTACGCCCACGTCAACCGGACGGGCCGATGACCGAGACGAGCCGCAGGCCCGACCCTGTCGTCCGCCGCACGAAGGACACTGCCGCCATGAGCGGCAACGGCCGCGTTCCGCCCGCCTCCCGCCTCACCGACTTCGTGATCATCTCCGGCTTCTCGGGCGCCGGGAAGTCCTCCGCGATGAACGTCTTCGAGGACGCCGGCTACTTCTGCGTCGACAACCTGCCCGCCGAGATGATCCGCTCGCTGGCGGACCTGTGCATGCACGAGGGCTCCAAGGTGGAGCGCGCCGCCGTCGTCTCGGACCTCCGCGGCGGCGAGGTCTTCGGCGGCCTCGCCGGGATCGTCGACGAGCTGCGCGCCGAGGGCGTCGCGTTCCGGCTGCTGTTCCTGCTGGCCGACCAGCAGACGCTGCTCAACCGCTACAAGGAGACCCGCCGGCGCCATCCGCTCGCGACGCACGGCAGCGTGGCCGACGGCGTCCGCCGCGAGCAGGAGCTGCTCGCCCCGATCCGCGAGCGCGCCGACCTGTGCATCGACACCTCGGGGCTGAGCGCGGGGATGCTCCGCCGCAAGGTCGCCGACGAGCTGCTCGCGCCGGAGTCGCCGGGCAAGCTCGCGGTCAGCTTCACCTCCTTCGGCCACAAGCACGGCCCGCCGCGCGACGCCGACCTCGCCTTCGACGTGCGGTTCCTCCCGAACCCGCACTACGAGCCCGACCTGCGGCCCCTCACCGGGTTCGACGAGCGGATCGTCACTTACGTCGGCCGCGACGGGCGCCTGCAGGAGTTCTACGACCACGTGATCCCGCTGCTCGAGTACCTGTTGCCGCAGTACGTGACGGAGGGCAAGGCGCACCTCGTCGTCGCCATCGGCTGCACCGGCGGCCGCCACCGCTCGGTGACGGTCGCCGAGCACCTCGGCGCGCACTTCCGCGAGCAGGACGACTACTTCGTCGAGGTCCAGCACCGCGACGTCGACCGGGCGCCGGCGCTGCCCTGAGCGCCGGGCGCCCGTCGCCGCCTACTTGAGTGACGTGAAGCTCAGGTCCCAGGTCGCCTGGGAGACGTTCACCACGCCGTTGACGTTCTTCGAGTGCAGCATCGGCTGCTTGTCCCACAGCCACGGGATCCCCGCGGCGAGCCCGGTGACGGTCTTGTCGACGTCGGCCCACGCCTGGTTGCGCTGCCCGGGCTCGTTGACGACCTCGGCCTTGTCCATCTGCTCGTTGGCGGCCTTGTCGTCGAGCAGGTTGAAGTTCGAGTTGCCCACCTTGAGGATGTTCTTGCCGTTGAACACCGGGCCGAGGAGGGTCTCGGGGTCGGCGAAGTCCTTGAGCCAGCCGACGCTCGGGCAGATGTCCGGCTGCTCGGCGGGGACCTGGCAGAACTTCGTGTACATGGAGTCGCGCGACACGAAGCGCATCTGCACCTTGAAGCCGAGCTTCGCGAACTGCTGCGTCGCCACCTCGCTGACCTTGCGCTGCTGGGTGGCGTTGTCCGACACGGCCGAGAACGTCTTGTTGCCGTCGTACTTGCCCGACGCGAAGCCGGCCTTCTTCATGTAGGACTGTGCGAGGGCCATGTCGCCCTCGGGCTTGGCGAGGAAGTCCACGCCCGGCCCCTTGGCGCCGCCGGCCTCCTCGAAGCCCGGCTGCCCCGGCGGGATGAAGTGCGTCGGGATGTCGCCGGTCAGCGGGCCGCCGAACGCCTGGCGCAGCGCGTTGCGGTCGAAGGCGGCGCTGAGCGCCTTGCGCACGTTGATGTCCTCGAACGGCTTGACGTCGGTCTTGAGCGCGATGTAGCGGTAGCGCCCGGTCGGCGGCGTGAGCGTCAGCAGCTCCTTCTCGGTGCGCGAGACGCGCTGCAGCGTCGCCGGGGGCAGCTGGAAGTCACCGGAGACCTGGCTCTGGCTCGAGACGATCTGGCGGCTGCCCACGTCGGGCTCGACGCCCTCGCGGACCGTGATCGAGTCCAGGTAGGCGGGCTTGTAGTCGGTCGCGTTGTCCCAGTTGGGGTTGCGGACGAGCCGGATCTCGTTGCCCGGCTTGTAGCCGGTGAGCTTGCCCGACGAGTCGTTCTCGATCATGTACGGACCCGTGGCCACCTGGTTCTGGCCGTACGTCGACGGGTTCTTGGCGTCGAACTTCTTCGCGTACTCGCGCGGCACCGGCGCCGAGGCCGGGAGGCTCAGCATGCCCGCGACGATCGCGCCGCGCGGCCGGTCGAGCTTGATGACGATCGTGGACTTGTCCGGGGTCTCGATGCCGCTGATGCGGTCGGACCTGCCGTCCTGGAACGCCTTGAGGCCCGTCACGTCGCCCATATAGGCGCCGACGTAGCCGTTGGGGACGTTCTTGGTGAACCCGCGCTCGAGCGCGTACTTGACGTCGTCGGAGGTGACCTCGCGGTCGACCGGCGGCGAGAACTTCACCCCGCTCTTGATCTTCACCGTCACGGTCTTGCCGTCGCCGGAGATCTGTGGATCGCCCTCGGCGAGGTCCGGAACCGGCGTCTTGGCGTCGTTCGGCTTGTAGGAGTACAGCGGGCGCTGCGTCGTCCACGCGATGTTGAGGCCGTACTGGTAGTAGCTCAGGCCCGGGTCGATGAAGTCGACGTCGGCGGCGTAGAGCATCGTGAGCGCGCCGCCCTGCTTGCCCTGGGCCGGCGAGCCCTCGCTCGCCGACTCCTCACTCGAGTCGTCGCCGCCGCACCCTGCGGCCGCCAGCGCCATCGCGGCACCGAGCGCCGCGATCGCGCGCCACCTCATCGTCATCCTTCCCTCCATCCTCGTACGTGACCGGGATCTTCCGGTCCTCCCCTGTGGTCCCCCCGCCGGCAGGCATGTGGCGCCGCCTCGGAGGGAACGCCCACCCATAGGCGGGCGTCCGTGACCGTCAGGTAGCCTAGCGCCCGCGCTCGCGCCGGGGCGCCGCCTCCGGCCCCTTGCCCGTGGTACCAGCAGAAAGGTTTCGTCCATGCCCGTACGTGTCGGCATCAACGGCTTCGGCCGCATCGGCCGCAACGTGTTCCGCGCGGCGCTCGCATCCCAGGCGGACGTCGAGGTCGTCGCGGTCAACGACATCACAGATGCGGGGACGCTCGCGCATCTCCTCCGCTACGACTCGGTCTACGGGCCGCTGAGCGAGTCCGTCGAGGTCCGCGACGAGGGCATCGCGGTCGGCGGCCGCGAGATCAAGGTGCTCGCCGAGCGCGACCCGGGCGCCCTGCCGTGGGCCGACCTCGGCGTCGAGGTCGTGATCGAGTCGACGGGCCTGTTCACCAAGCGCGCCGACGCCGCCAAGCACCTCGACGCGGGCGCGCGCAAGGTGATCATCTCCGCGCCGGCGACCGAGCCGGACGTCACCGTGGCGCTGGGGGTCAACTTCGAGTCCGCCTACGACCCGGAGAACCACCACATCATCTCCAACGCCTCGTGCACGACGAACTGCCTCGCGCCGGTGGCGAAGGTGCTGCACGACACGGTGGGCATCGAGCGCGGGCTGATGACGACCATCCACGCCTACACGGCTGACCAGAACCTCCAGGACGCCCCGCACCGGGACCTGCGCCGCGCCCGCGCCGCGGCGATCAACCTGGTGCCGGCCTCCACCGGCGCGGCCAAGGCGATCGGCCTGGTGATCCCCGAATTGCAGGGCAAGCTCCACGGCTTCGCGGTGCGCGCGCCCGTGCCGACGGGCTCCGTCGTCGACCTCACCGCGGTCGCCTCGCGCGACACCAGCGTCGACGAGGTCAACGCCGCGTTCGCCGAGAAGGCGGACAGCGGCGACCTGACCGGGATCCTCGCCTACACCGACGAGCCGCTGGTGTCCTCGGACATCGTCAAGAACCCCTACTCGTCGATCTTCGACTCGGGGCTGACCTCGGTGCTCGAGGGCAACCTCGTCAAGGTCGTGTCCTGGTACGACAACGAGTGGGGCTACTCGAACCGCTGCGTGGAGCTCGCGCAGAAGGTGCTGGTGCGTGCGCACGCTTGACGACCTCGACGTCGAGGGGAAGCGCGTGCTGGTCCGCGTGGACTTCAACGTCCCGCTGGACGGCACGCGCATCGCCGACGACGCGCGGATCGTCGCCGCGCTGCCGACGCTCCAGGAGCTGCGCGAGCGCGGCGCCCGGATGCTGCTCGCGGCGCATCTCGGGCGCCCCAAGGACCGCGAGCCCGAGCTGTCGATGGCGCCGGTGGCCGAGCGCGTCGGCGAGCTGCTGGGCGCGCCGGTGGAGCTCGCCCCGGACCTCGACCACGTGCCCGACGGCGACATCGTGATGCTCGAGAACGTGCGCTACGAGCCGGGCGAGACCAAGGACGACCCCGAGCTGGCGCGCCGCTACGCCGCGCTGGCCGACCTCTACGTCAACGACGCGTTCGGCGCCGCCCACCGCGCGCACGCGAGCACCCACGCCGTGGCGCAGCTGCTGCCGCACGCGGCCGGGCGCCTGCTCGAGCGCGAGGTGCGCGTGCTGACCGGCATCCTCGCCGACCCCCAGCGCCCGCTGGTCGCGGTCATCGGCGGCGCCAAGGTCACGACCAAGATCGGCGTCCTCGACGCCTTCCTCGAGCGCGCCGACGCGGTGCTGCTCGGCGGCGCGATGTGCTTCCCGTTCTTCAAGGTCGAGGGCCACGTGGTCGGCGACTCGCTGTGCGAGGAGGAGGGCATCGAGCCTGCCCGCCGCGCGCTCGCCGCCGGCGAGGGCAAGCTCGAGCTGCCGAGCGACCTCGTGGCCGGCCGCGAGTTCTCCGCCGACACCGAGGTGCGCAGGCTCGACGGCGTCGACGTCCCGGACGGGTGGATGGGGCTCGACATCGGTCCTGCCAGCGCGGCGCGCTACGCCGAGGTGATCGCGGGCGCCGGGACGGTGTTCTGGAACGGCCCCATGGGCGCCTACGAGCTGGAGCCCTTCGGGGAGGGGACCCGCGCCGTGGCCGAGGCGGTCGCCGAGGCGCCCGGCACGACCGTGGCCGGCGGCGGCGACCTGCTCGCCGCGCTCGGCCACTTCGGCCTCAAGGACGGCGTGGACCACCTGTCCACGGGCGGCGGGGCCTCGCTGGAGATGGTGGAAGGCAAGACCCTGCCAGGGGTGGAGGCGCTGTCATGACCCGTACGCCGTTCATCGCCGGCAACTGGAAGATGCACAAGACGATCGCCGAGGCGGAGGCCTTCATCCAGGCGCTGCTGCCGCAGGTGGCGACGGCCGACGGCGTCGATATCGCGATCTGCCCGTCGTACCTCTCGCTGCAGGCGCTCGTCGACTCGGCCCGCGGCTCGCGCGTCGGCGTCTTCGCGCAGAACATGCACGAGGCCGACGAGGGGGCGTTCACCGGCGAGGTCTCGGCCCCGATGCTCTCGGAGATCGACGTCGGCGGCGTGATCCTGGGCCATTCGGAGCGCCGCGAGTACAACAACGAGACCGACCGCGCGCTGCAGCAGAAGGTGCCGCGGGCGCTGGCCGCGGGCCTCGTCCCGATCCTGTGCGTGGGGGAGACCGAGGAGGAGCGCGAGCGCGGCGACACCGAGCGCAAGCTGCGCCACCAGGTCCAGGAGGGGCTCGAGAAAGTGCCGCTCGAGCGACTGCCGGAGGTCGTGGTCGCCTACGAGCCGATCTGGGCGATCGGGACCGGCCTCGTCGCCACGCCCGAGCAGGCCCAGGACGCCATCGGGTTCGTGCGGGCGCTCGTCGAGGGCTTCGACAAGCAGGCCGGCCAGCGCGTGCGCATCCTCTACGGCGGCTCGCTGAAGCCGGACAACGCGCCCGAGCTGCTCGCGCTGCCCGACTGCGACGGCGCCCTGGTCGGCGGCGCGAGCCTCGACCCGAGCTCGTTCGCGGAGATCGTCGAGGTCGCGCGGCGGCTGCTGGTCGCAAGGTGACCTACCCGCGCGTCTGCCTCGTCGTCCTCGACGGATGGGGGCTGGCACCGGACGGGCCGGGCAACGCGGTCTCGCTGGCCGAGACGCCGGTGTTCGACGCGCTGTGGGAGCAGCACCCGCATACGCAGCTGATCGCCATGGGCGAGAGCGTCGGGCTGCCCGCCGGGCAGATGGGCAACTCCGAGGTCGGCCACCTCAACCTCGGCGCCGGCGCCATCGTCCCGCAGGACCTCGCGCGCATCGACGCCGCCTGCGAGGACGGGTCCCTGGCCGAGAACGACGCGCTGCGCGACACCGTGCGCGGCGCGCCGCGCGTCCACCTCATCGGCCTCGTGTCCGACGGCGGGGTGCACTCCGCCGACCGCCACCTGCAGGCGCTGCTCGAGCTGCTCGCGGAGTGGAGCGTCGAGGACGTCGTGGTCCATGCCTTCACCGACGGGCGCGACACGCTGCCCACGTCCGGCGCCGGCCTCGTGGCCGAGCTCGAGGCGTTCTGCTCGCGCCTGGGCACCGGCCGCGTCGGCACGGTCATCGGCCGCTACTACGCGATGGACCGCGACGGGCGCTGGGACCGCACCCAGCGCGCCTACGACCTGCTCGTGCACGGTCGCGGCGACCACGAGGTCGAGAGCGGCGAGGCCGGGGTCAGGGCCGCCTATCAGCGCGGCGAGACCGACGAGTTCATCACGCCGACCACGGTCGGCGGCGAGGCGGCGATCCGCCCGGACGACGCGGTCATCGGCTTCAACTTCCGCCCCGACCGCATGCGCGAGATCACGCGCGCGCTGGCCGAGCCGGGCTTCGCGCAGATCGATCGCGGGGGCGCGCCGCCGGTCGGGCGCTACGCGACGATGACCGAGTACGACGAGGACTGGGACTACCCGGTGCTCTTCCCGCCGCAGCGCCCGGCGATGACGCTGCCCCGGCTCCTCGCCGATCACGGGCTCGCGCAGCTGCACGTCGCCGAGAGCGAGAAGTACCCGCACGTGACGTACTTCTTCGGCGGCGGCGAGGAGGACCCGTATCCCGGCGAGGACCGCGAGCTGACCCCGTCCCCGCGCGACGTCCCGACCTACGACCACAAGCCCGAGATGAGCGCCGTGCAGGCCACCGAGGACTTCCTGCGCGACTGGAACGCCAACGACTACGCGTTCGCGATCATCAACTTCGCCAACGCCGACATGGTCGGCCACACCGGCGTCATCCCGGCGGTGGTCAAGGCGGTGGAGACCGTCGACACCTGCCTCGGCCGCGTCGTCGAGGCGGTCCACGCGAAGGGCGGCACCTGCATCATCACGGCCGACCACGGCAACGCCGACCACATGCTCGAGCCCGACGGCTCGCCCAACACCGCGCACTCGCTCAACCCGGTGCCGCTCATCGTCACGAGCCCCGACGGGCCGCCGGTCGCGCTGGCGGGGGAGGGCATCCTCGCCGACGTCGCCCCGACGGCGCTCGCGCTGCTCGGCCTCGAGCAGCCGAAGGTCATGACGGGGCGCTCGCTGCTGGCGTAGGATCGCGTCCGTGGGCGAGCGCACCAGCTACGCGCCGGGGACGTTCTGCTGGGTCGATCTCGGGCTGCCCGACGTCGACGCGGGCAAGGCCTTCTACGGCGCGGTGCTGGGCTGGACCGCGGCCGACATGCCGTCCGAGGGCGGCGTCTACTCGCTCTGCTCCGTGGAGGAGCGGCCCGTGGCCGCGCTGTACGCCGAGGCCGAGCCGTCGCTCGGCGTGCCGGTGTGGAACAACTACGTCACGGTGCCCGACGTCGACGCCGCGGCGGCCCTCGCCGCGGAGCTCGGCGCGACCGTGGAGGGCGAGCCGGTGGACGTCGAGGGCGCCGGCCGGATGGCGGTGCTGGCCGATCCCGAGGGCGCCCGGCTGTCGCTGTGGGAGCCGGGCGGGATGGAGGGGGCGGCGGTCGTCAACGCCCCCGGCGCGCTCGTGTGGAACGAGCTCGGCACGCGCGACCCCGACGCCGCGCAGCGGTTCTACGGCGAGCTGTTCGGCTGGACCTTCGAGGGCGAGGGCGAGCTCGACACCGGCACCGAGTACCTCACGATCCGCAACGGCGAGCCGCTGAACGGCGGGATCCGCCGCATCACCGAGATGGAGGGCGACACCCCGGCGCACTGGCTGCCGACCTTCGGGGTGGCCGACCTCGACGCGGCGGTCGGAGCGGTGGGGGAGGCCGGCGGACAGGTGCTGTTCGGCCCGGTCGACGTCGGGCCGGGGCGCATCGCGGTGATCAAGGACCCGCAGCGGACGCCGCTGGCGCTCTACGACGGGCGCTTCGACCCCTGATGGTTGGTTCCGCGGCCCCACGGGCGCCTGGCGGCGCCCCGTGGCGCCGGTTCGCCACCCGCCCGAGGGGCCCCCTGCTCCGCGTGGTCACCTGCGCCCAGGCGCCGACGGTCGTTCCACGCGTGACGTCGCGCCACCGTCCAGCACTGTTCCCCTCGTGCGGGCGGCTCCCGGCATCCACGGGGCATCCGCCAGTCGACCGCGCGGCCGCGGAACCAACCATCTAGCCGCGCCCCTGCGGTATTTGCGCGCGCAACCGGATCGCTACGCTGGGGCGCATGGTTACGCCCTCCCGACTTCCATGAGCGCCGGGGACGCCCCCGACGGCGCGACGGTCCGCGACCGGGCCGCGCGGCTCGCCGGCGAGCAGGCCCGCCCCGGCGACGCGCCGGAGCTCGCGGCCGCCGAGGCGCTCGCCGCCGGCCCGGCCCCGAACGAGCTCAGCCCCGTCGAGCTGGGCGCCTGGCGCGGGTTCCTGCGCGTCCACAGCGCGCTCGTCAAGGCGCTCGACGCCGAGCTCGAGGCCGCCCACGGCCTGCCGCTGTCCTCCTACGAGGTCCTCATCTACCTGCGCAGCGCGCCCGGCAAGCGGCTGCGCATGGCCGAGCTGGCCGACCACGTGCTGCTCAGCCGCTCCGGCATGACGCGGCTCGTCGACCGCCTCGAGCGCGAGGGGCTGCTCGAGCGCACCGCCTGCGCGTCGGACCGCCGCGGCTACTTCGCGGTCCTCACCGAGGCCGGGGAGGCGCTCCTCGCCGGCGCGCGCCCGACCCACCTCGACGGCGTGCGCCAGCGCTTCCTCGATCACTTCGACGACGCCGAGCTGCGCCGGCTCGCGGACTGGTGGGATCGCGTGCAGCCCGGGGCCGCTGCCACGGAGCGGAACGACACTTAGAAGATCTCAGTCCTCCGCGCTGAGGAAAACTTGATAGCAGGTCACTGAGATCGTATACTCGGCCGCAGTTTCTCCAACCCAACTCACCCAGGGGGTGCGTGAACTGTGACCATCGTCCGCTGGGAGCCGCTTCGAGAGCTGAGCTCGCTCCAGACCGAGGTAAACCGTCTCTTCGACACCGTGTTCGACGCGCCGCGCGCCGGTACCGGCAACGGACATCGCCGCTGGATCCCGGCCATGGACCTGGTCGAGACCGATGAGCACTTCGTGCTCCGGGCCGACCTGCCGGGCCTGAAGGAGGAGGACGTCAAGATCGAGGTCGAGGACTCCACGCTGACCGTCTCGGGCGAGCGCCGCTCCGAGCACGAGTCCAACGGCGAGGGCTATCACCGCGTCGAGCGCGGCTTCGGCTCCTTCTCGCGCTCACTGACCCTGCCGAAGGGCGTCGACCCGGCCGCCGTGACCGCCGGCTTCGATCGCGGCGTTCTCGAGGTCCGGATCCCGAAGCCCGAGGAGCGCAAGCCGCGCCGCGTGGCGATCGCCGTCGAGGGCGCCGGCGCGCCGGCCATCGAGGGCAAGGCCTCCGAGGGCGAGGCCGCCTAGCACGTACCGCGGACCGGCCCCCCGGCCTGATGGGGGCCGGCCCGCCCCCGTCCGCGCGCGCGGGGGCCAGTAGCCTGCCGCCGCGGATGCCCGCCTTCGCCATCCACGCCCGCGACCCCGCCTCGCGGGCGCGCACCGGGACCCTGAGCCTGGCCCACGGGGAGGTCCGCACCCCCGCCTTCGTCCCGCTCGCGACCAAGGCCGTGGTGCGGACGCTCGAGGCCCGCGAGGCCGCCGAGCTCGGCTACGACATGGTGCTCGGCAACACGTTCCACCTCTTCCTCACGCCGGGCCACGAGCTGATCGCGTCGCTCGGCGGGCTGCACCGCTTCATGGCCTGGGACGCGCCCGTGATCACCGACTCGGGCGGCTTCCAGGTCTTCTCCATGGGCCACGGGGCGGTCGCCGACGAGATCAAGGGACGCGGCCACTCGGCGCGGGAGCGCGGGGCGGCGGACGCGGGCGCCCCGAGCGCGGGCGCGATCCTCTCCATCGAGGAGCGCGGCGTCACGTTCCGCTCCTACCTCGACGGCGGAGCGCGCTTCATCGGCCCCGAGACCTCGATGGAGGTGCAGGCGGCGCTCGGCTCCGACATCGCGCTCGTGTTCGACGAGTGCCTGCCGTTCCACGTCTCGCGCGACTACACGGCGCGCTCGACTGAGCGCACGCACCGTTGGCTCGACCGCTGCCTCGCCTGGCACGCCGAGCACGGCCCCGCCGACCAGATGGTCTACGGGATCGTGCAGGGCGGCACCGAGGAGGATCTGCGGCGCTGGTCGGCCCAGGAGGTCGTGGCCCGCGACGTCGGCGGCATCGCGATCGGCGGCACGCTCGGCCGCGACAAGCCGCAGATGTACGAGGTCGTCGAGTGGGCGGTCGATGAGCTCGGAGAGGACCGTCCCCGCCACCTGCTCGGGATCGGCGAGGTGGACGACCTGCTGCGCGGCGTCGAGTTCGGGATCGACACGTTCGACTGCGCGATGCCGACCCGCCTCGGCCGTCACGGGATGGCGGTGGTCCCCGACCCCGGGGCGCGCTGGCGGGTCGACCTCGCCAAGGGCCGCTGGCGCACCGCGGACGAGCCGGTGCTCGAGGGCTGCCCGTGCCCCGCGTGCGCGCCCGGCTACTCGCGCGCCTACCTGCACTACCTGCTGCGCACGCGCGAGATGACCGCGATGCGGCTCATCACCATCCACAACCTCGCCTACCTGGCCGAGCTCATGGCCACCTTGCGGGCGGCGATCGACGCCGGCCGGCTGGGGGAGGCGACCGCGGCGCTGCGGGCCGGGGCCGCGCCGTGGGAGGCGGGCGTGGCGGCGCGGCCATGAGCCGCCCCGAGCGCCGGCGCGGCCCGCGGTCCGACCTCCAGGACACGCGCGGCGCGCTGCTCGAGGCCGCCCGCGCGCGCTTCGGCGAGCACGGCTACGACGGGACGAAGCTCCGCGACGTGGCCGCCGACGCGGGCGTCGACGCCGCGCTCGTCAGCTACTTCTTCGGTGGCAAGGACGGGCTGTTCGCCGCCGCCATGGCGCTGGCCGTGAACCCGGCGGAGCTGGTCGAGGAGCTGCTGCGCGACGGGACCGACGGCCTCGGCGAGCGGCTGCTCCGCGCGCTGCTCGCGCTGTGGGACGACCCCGGGAGCGGCAGCCCGTTCGTCGCGCTGGTGCGCTCGGCGGCCACCAACGAGCGCGCGGCCGAGCTGCTGCGCGGCTTCCTCGAGCGCGAGCTGCTCGGCCGCATTGCGGCGGCGATCGACGCGCCGTCGCCGGAGCTGCGCGCCGCCCTGGCGGGATCGCAGATGGTCGGCATCATCATGGCCCGCTACGTGGTGCGGGTACAGCCGATCGCCACCTGCGATCCCGAGACGCTCGTCGCCGCGGTCGGGCCGACGCTGCAGCGCTACCTGACGGGGGACGTCGCGCTGGGCGCCTGAACGCCGGCGGGCGCGGCCTCCTCGGCCGGCCGCCGCCGCAGCACCCGGGCGACGACCACCGCGGTCGCGAGGCTCATCGCGGCGGCGAGCAGCAGCCCGGCGCCCATCGCCGAGACGAAGGCGTCGGCGGCCTCGGCCATGAGCGAGGAGCCCGCCGGGGGCGGGAGCTGGGCGGCGATCGCGTGGGCGGCGCCGATCGACTCCCCCGCGGCGTCGCGCGCCGGGGCCGGCACGGCTGCGAGGCGCGACTCGAGGTCGTCGCCGTAGAGCGAGTTCACCAGCGATCCGATGACGGCGACGCCGAGCGCGCCGGACACCATCCGGGCGACGGTGTTCATCGCCGACGCGACGCCCGATCGGGCCGCCGGCACGGCGCCCACGACCGCGTCGGTGGCGGGGGCCATCACCCAGCCCATCGACAGCGCGAGGGCGAAGAACCAGACGAGCAGCACGCCGGCGCCGGTGTCGGCCTCCCACAGCAGCGTGGTCGCGAGCACGAGCGCCAGGCCGGTCAGCCCGATGGAGACGACCCGCGCCGTCCCGATCCGCCCGACCGCGCGGCTCGACGAGCCGGCGCCCATGATCAGCCCGAGCGCGATCGGGCTCATGACCGCGCCCGCCTCGATCGCCGAGTAGCCGTGGGCGAACTGCAGGTACTGGGTCAGCGCGAAGATGCCGCCGAGGAGCGCGAAGAACGCGACGCTGACGGCGAATGTGCCGACGCTGAAGCGCGGGTTGCGGAAGAAGGCGAGGTCGAGCATCGGCTCGTCGGTCCGGCGCTCCCACCACAGGAAGGCGGCGAGCAGGAGGGCGGCGACGGCGAGCAGGCCCAGGATGAGCGGGCTGCCCCAGTCCTCCCCGGGCGCCTCGATGATCGCGTAGACGAGCACGGTGAAGCCGGCGGTGGAGAGCACCGCGCCGGGGACGTCGAACGCCCCGGGCCGCGGATCGCGGCTCTCGGGCACGAAGCGGATGCCGAGCAGCACGGCGGCGAGCGCGACCGGCACGTTGAGCAGGAAGACTGCCGACCAGTCGAACCAGTCGATCAGCAGCCCGCCGGCCAGCGGCCCGAGCCCGATGCCGACGGCCGCCAGCGCGGCCCAGATCCCGATCGCCTTGCCGCGCTCCTCGGGCGGGAAGACGTTGGCGATGATCGACAGCGT
>Ga0190275_10002159_pt1 | contig 14236 bp, 15 predicted proteins | sample Popmic550T_FD_133745 | JGI IMG/M metagenome (GOLD analysis project Ga0190275, IMG submission 133745) | Populus adjacent soil microbial communities from riparian zone of Yellowstone River, Montana, USA - 550 T | ecosystem: Environmental > Terrestrial > Soil > Riparian zone > Trees stand | place... | reverse complement strand
GCCGGAAGGATTCGTAGTTGTCCTGTCCGTAGCCCCCCACGCGCCTGTTTATCTCCTCGGCGCTGAGCGGCCTCGTCGTTTCGAGCAGAGCGATGATGAGGTTGATGAGACGCTCGATTCTCGTCACGTCCGCTCCTCCGCTCGAACCTCGTCGTCCGGCGACCCGAGCGTTGCGCGCCCGGCGAGCACACCCGCGGCACCGGCGGCGAGAAAGTACTCCGGGTTGTCCTCGACGGCTCGTCCCATCGATTTGAGTTGAATACCCTCATCGACGGCTCGGCGAATGGCCTGCGTCCCGTCTGCTTGGACCAACTCGTGTCGTTGTGCGATGCCCGACTTCTCGAGCTGACCGGCCACCACCTGAGCTTGATCCTCCAGGAGCTCGGGAACGGCGACGGTGCATCTGGACTGCGTTCCGATGGTGAGAGCGGTCAGGCTGTGGTGGCTGATGCCGTAGTGTCGTTCGCGCTCGTCGACGAACGAAATGCGCAGACAGGCGATCGGTCGTCCTCCGAGGGCTCCGGACGCGTCGAGCAGGGGCCCCTGCTCCATTGCAGTGAAACCCAGGGAGGTGTCGGTTCCTACGACGCCCGGCCCCATCGCCACCACGATCGCGTCCGCCTCTCCGGCCGTTCTCAGGGCGGCCATGCCGCTGAAGGCGTTGACGGATTCGAGGTCCCCCCCGAACGCATGACCCGACGTGCAGGTCATGTCGAGCAGCCCGGCGGACCTGAGGGAGCGCACCAGGTTGCTCCACGCCAGCGGGAGGGCGGCGCCATCGGTCATGAGGTAGCCCACGCGCGCGTCGGGGTTGACTTCCTTGATTCCAGCAGCCACAGGTCCCAGGTGCGAGTGGACTCCACACACAACCACGGGCACGCCGTCGATCGACGTGATGTCCTTCAGGTCGACGTGGTGGGGGCTCTCCGGAGCCTCCGCCACCATCACCTCGGACTGCCAGGGGGTGTACCGGAGCTTGACGATGTGGCCATCGTGGCGCTCGGGAAGCTCGGGGTTGGTGAGGTTCCAGAGAACGAAGGCGTCACCCCCGGTGCCGAGTTGGAGGTCGATTCCCGTCGTGTTGAGCACGACCTCGTCCCCCACTCGGAGCGCCGGCACCATGCTCGGGAAGGCAACCGCCTTGAGATTCTCTCCACCGGCCTCCACCCTCGCAACGAGAAGATCCGATCTCTGTTCGAGGAGCGCGGAGACAACACCTCGCCGCCAGCCTGCCATTAGAGGCTGGCGATCAACTTGGCGACCCGCTCGTCCGTCGAGCGGAACGGGTCCTTGCAGAGCACCGTCCGCTGCGCTTGGTCGTTGAGCTTGAGGTGGACCCAGTCGACTGTGAAGTCGCGCCGCTTGCGTTTGGCCGCCCGGATGAACTCGCCGCGCAAGCGCGCACGCGTTGTCTGTGGTGGCTCCTGTGTCGCGAGCTCGATGTCGTTCTCGTCGCACATGCGCTCGGCTATCCCCCGGCGTTCAAGCAGGTAGTAGAGGCCGCGCTTGCGATTGACATCGTGATAGGCGAGGTCCATAAGCGCGACACGGGGGTGTGCGAGAGAGAAGCTGTGCTTGGCGCGGTAGCGCTCGATGAGGTTGCGTTTCATGATCCAGTCGACTTGCGTCTCCAGACTGTCCTGGTCGTGTTCGAGGCCGTGGATGGCGTGCTCCCACATCACCGCGATCTCCTTGAGAACCGGATCGTCGCGATGATCGACCCAGCGCAGAGCCTTGCCCAGGTACTCCTTCTGCATGTCGAGCGCAGAGGCTTCACGGCCGTTGGCAAGGCGAACCTTTCGCTTGCACGTGGTGTCGTGGCTGATCTCACGTATCGCCCGGATGGGGTTCTCGAGAGTAAGGTCTCGAATCTGCACACCCTCTTCGACCATGCGAAGCAGCAGCGCTGTGGTACCGATCTTCAGATACGAGGTCCATTCGCTCATGTTCGAGTCACCGACGATGACGTGAAGCCGGCGGAACTTCTCGGCGTCGGCATGGGGCTCGTCGCGAGTGTTGATGATCGGACGCGAGCGAGTGGTGGCCGACGACACACCCTCCCAGATGTGCTCGGCGCGCTGGGAGATGCAGTAGAGGGCTCCCCTTGCCGTCTGGAGCACCTTGCCGGCCCCGGCGTAGATCTGGCGGCTGACGAAGAAGGGGATCATGACCTCCGCTAGCCGTCCGAACTCGCCGTAGCGACTAACCAGATAGTTTTCGTGGCTGCCGTAGGAGTTCCCCGCGGAGTCTGTGTTGTTCTTGAAGAGATAGATGTCACCGGAAATGCCCTCCTCGCGAAGCCGTGCCTCCGCGGCCTTCAGCAGCCCTTCGAGGATCCGCTCCCCGGCCTTGTCGTGCACGACGAGGTCGTAGACGGTGTCACATTCGGGAGTCGCGTACTCGGGATGCGATCCCACGTCGAGATAGAGACGGGCCCCGTTCTCGAGAAAGACGTTGCTCGAGCGGCCCCAGGAAACAACCCGCCTGAAGAGGTAGCGGGCGACCTCGTCCGGAGAGAGGCGTCGCTGCCCCCGAAAGGTGCAGGTGACCCCGTATTCGTTCTCCGTACCGAAAATGCGGCGCTCCATACACTCAGGATACGCACCCCCGGCTTCATCCAAGCGCAGAAGTCGTTCCGGGGCCCGCCAGCTAGAACTGCGCGTGCAGCTCCTCGTCGGTCACCCGGCGAAACTTTCGGCGTCCGCGGGTTCGGTCGAGCACCGCGGATTCCACGTTCTCGGCGGTCAGCTCCCTCTCGCCAGCCGCACGCAGCGCGGCCATCGCCAGGTCGAGGGCGGCCGAGAAATCGGGCATCTCGGCCGGGTAGTTCGGCGGATAGTTCTCCTTCAGATGAGCCTCTATGGTCTCGGCTTGGCCTCCCATCGCGACCCACCGCTCGCGATCGGTGACCGAGCCGTCGTACAGGATGTGAAAAATCTCGTTCTGGCCTGTCTCCTCGCCCACAGCAGCTACAAGGATCTCGCACTCGTAGGGCTTGACCTCCGAAGTGAAGATGTTCCCGAGCGTCTGGCTGTAAGCGTTGGCCAGGGCCTTGGCCGTAACGTCGTGGCGCGAGTAGCTGTAGCCCTTGAGGTCGCTCAGTCTGATGCCACCGATTCTCAACTGCTCATACTCGTTGAACTTTCCCACTCCCGCAAACGCGATGCGGTCGTAGATCTCCGAGATCTTGTGCAGAGTGGCCGATGTGTTCTCGGCCAGGAACAGGATCCCGTCGGTGAATTCCATCACGACAACCGACTTCCCTCGCCCGATGCCCTTGCGTGCGTAGTCGGCCTTGTCCTTCATGAGCTGCTCGGGTGAGACGTAGTAAGGAGTCGGCATTCCTAGCCCCCCTCTCCCGGGCGGCGGACGTCGACGTTGTGAGTCTCTGGGCGCTCGGAGCGATCGGCGATCAGTTCCTCGAAGATGCTACGGATCTCGTCCTCAGGAATCTCGACAGTGCCCGCGACGGAAATGGCAACCACGTTTGGAAAGAGCCCTCGCATCAAGTCGGGGCCACCGGTCCCCACGTCTTCGTCGGCTGCGTCGAAGAGGGCCTCGATTGCGAATCTGACGACCTCGGCCCGGCTGAGGTTGTCGCGATAACGCTTCTTTAGCGAGCCACGAGCGTCCTTACCGCCCGAGCCGGTAGCGTGGTAGTCGTCCTCCTCGTAGCGGCCCCCCGTCACGTCGTACTTGAAGATGCGGCCGCGCCCCAGGGCGAGGTCGTATCCAGCGAAGACCGGGACCACCACCAGTCCCTGCATCGCTGCAGGGAGGTTGGCGCGAATCATCTGACTGAGCTTGTTGGCCTTGCCCTCGAGCGTGAGACGCTCACCCTCGACCTTCTCGTAGTGCTCGAGCTCGGTTTGGAAGAGTCGCACCATCTCGACGGCCGGCCCGGCTGCTCCGGCGATCGCAACAGCCGAGTGATCGTCCGCGGCGAAGACCTTTTCGATCGAGCGGTGAGCGATCTGGAAGCCCTCTGTCGCGCGCCGGTCGCCGGCCACGATGACGCCCTCGTCGTAGCGAATCGCAAGGACGGTCGTGCCCTCGGGCACGTGGAGGTTCCCCGAGTCGTTCACGCGCGGCAACGCTTCGGGAACATGCGACCGCAGGAGGTCGGAGAACGACGACCCGGGGCCGTTGACCGGGACCCGCATCAGATCGTTCAGATGTGGCTCATTCATCGTGATACGGCACTCTCCAAGTGATCGGCAGCCCGGCTCATGAGCTCGACGTCGTCGCCGAACTTCCCGAGCCCGCGATTGCAATTGAAGCAGAGTATCCCGCGAATGCGTTTCGTCCGGTGATCGTGATCCACGTGCTCGGGCTTTCCGCTGCCACACAGGGCGCAAACGCCGCCCTGTGTGGCAATCATCCAGGCGACCTGGCTAGCATCGATTCGGTACCGGCGGTTCAGGTGAAAGGACCTAGTGCTTCCATGGTGCTTAAGACGGTTGGCGCGCACGACCTGGTTATGACATGGCTTGCAATAGCTCCCGTAACCACTCTTGGACGAACGGTTTCTAGCAAAGTCCTCCAACGTCTTGGTTTCGCCGCAGCGGGGGCAACGCCTAGTCATCCGTGTGCTCTTTCACGTATGCGATCGCTCGCCGAATCAGGTGGGGGTCGTCGTGGAATGCCCCCATAGCAGCATTGCAGAGGAGACAGACGATCCCGCGCACCACGCCGGTCTCGTGATCGTGATCGACCTGCTTTGCTTCCCTTCGGCGGCAGACGGCACACAAACCGCCCTGCTTTCGAATGAGTTCGTCGACTTCATCAGCGCCTATGCCATAGCGCCGTATCAAGTGATAGTGACGCTCGCTCCCTCCATAGTTGCGAGCCAAGGATTCACGACGCTGCCTGGCATGACACGGTTTGCAGTAACAGTGGTAGCCGGTCTTGGAGTTTTTGTTCCTGGGGAAATTAGGTGGCGGTTTTGATTGACCACATTTTGCGCACCGAAGGAGGGGCGAAAGTGAATCCACTAGGCACCGTCCAGTCTCCCTCCTCTGGGATGGATGGGGGTGTAAGGACCAAAATCGATTTTGCCTCTACTCACCGCCTTTTTGCACGAAACTGCGCACGAACTCCTCGGCGTTGCTCTCCAAGACCGAGTCGATCTCGTCCAGCAAATCGTCGACCTCTTCGGTCTTCTCGTCCGTGGCTTTGGCCTCGACGGCCTCCTCGGTGGTCTCTTCTTGTTTTGGCTTCGGTTTGCGTTTCTGGTCTGCCATGACCCATCACCTCACATTCGGCTGAGCATCAAGTGTACAGACAGCCTGTGGCGATTTAACGATCCTTCTCCAGCACCGCCACGTAGAGAGTGTCGTCCGACTCGATCGTCTGCTGAAGGCGCCACGGAGTTCCATCCAAGAGCCCCCGGAGCTCATCCCTGGTCAGTCGGAGAAAGTCGAACCACTCAGAGACATATTTCCGGTACCGGATGCGGATCCGTCCCTCTCCCGACAGTCTTCCCTCGGTGAGGTTCTTCGAGAAATACTCGACAATGTCCGGATCGGTGCTTCCCGTCCGGTCACGTGATGCACCGAGAATCAACGCGTCGTCGCTGGTCGCGCCGGCCAGCTTCGTGAGGATGCGCCTCCCTCTCTTCCGGTTGCCCAACAATCCCAGATTGCCGCCCAGCATCACGACGGTGTCGAAGGTTCCAAGTGAAGGCTCGATGTCGTCGATGGACATCACCCGAGCATCGACAACGCCTCTTAGGCGGCAGGTCTCAACCGCTGCGGGTGAGTTGTCGATGCCGACGACCTCGTGGCCCACTCCTTGAAGATGAAGAGCTGTCCGGCCCGCTCCGCACCCGATATCGAGCACTCGGCCACGTACATGGCTCATGGCCTTCTGCTCCGGCTCACGCCATTCCTCAAAGGGTGCGAAATAGAGGTCCGGCCCGGCTCCGATCATGAAGAAACCATCGTCCCGCTCGACGATCTCCCAGGCGTCCTTCCCGTGAAGGTGGTCGAGCATGGCTTGGCCGTAGGCGTCCTCTCCGGGCCGCATGGGTTCAGGAACCCAGGTTGCGTATCAGCGTGAAGGCGTCGGGCGAAGCGTCGAGCAGACCATCCACGTGAGCCTTCGTCCCGCGTGTCGGCTCGAGCGTCGGGACCTTTCGCAGCGGCTCATCGCCGATGTCGAAGATCAACGCGTCCCACGACGCAGCCACGATGACTTCACTGAAACGCCGCAGGCACTCGCCACGGAAGTAGGCGCGCGTATCCGCGGGTGGATTGTCGATAGCGTGAGCGACCTCTGACTCGTCGACCAGTCGCTCGATCTTCCCGGACGCTAGCAGTTTGTAGTAGAGGCCTTTTTCCTGCCGGACATCGTGCCACTGGAGATCGATCATCTTGAGCTTGGAGCTGTCCCACTCGAGGGAATCTCGGTCTCGGTACGCTTGCACAAGCTGCAGCTTCGCGACCCAGTCGAGCTCGCGGCCGAGGGACAAGGGGTCGGTATCGAGGCGATCCAGCACGCTCTCCCAGCGCTCGAGGACGTCGATCTCGACCTCGGTTACCTCGTTGTCTTGTGCGTACTTCTTGGCGAGTCTGAGGTACTCCCACTGCAGTTCGATCGCAGTAATGCGCCGGCCGTCGGTGAGCTCGATGTTGCTCCGAAGATTCGTGTCGTGGCTGACAGACTTCAATGCGCGCACAGGCTCGGTCAGAGTGAAGTCGTCCGTGATGAAGTCGTCTTCGATCATCTTGAGGACCAGTGCCGTCGTACCGACCTTCAAGTAGGTTGCGATTTCGCACATGTTTGCGTCGCCGATGATCACATGCAGCCGGCGGTAGATGTCCGGGTCGGCGTGGGGCTCATCGCGCGTGTTGATGATCGGTCGCTTGAAGGTGGTTTCGAGCCCAACCTCGACCTCGAAGAAGTCCGCACGCTGCGACAGCTGGAAACCGACGTTGTCCGCGCCGTTCTCGGCCCCTACCTTTCCGGCTCCGGTGAAGACCTGGCGCGACACGAAGAACGGAATCAAATGCTTGACGAGCACCGGGAACGGAACCTTGCGGTCGACGAGATAGTTCTCGTGGCAGCCGTAGGAGTTGCCCTTGCCGTCGGAGTTGTTCTTGTAGATGAAGACTCGTTCGTGCTCCGGGACGATGTGGTACGCGGCCCGCATCGAGTCCTCGAGAATGCGCTCCCCCGCCTTGTCCCAGATGACACAGTCGCGCGCGTTTGAACACTCCGGACTCGAATACTCGGGATGCGCGTGATCGACGTAGTAGCGGGATCCGTTCGGGAGGATGATGTTGACCAGCCCGGAGTCGTCCTCCGGAGTCGTTTCCGCGGGCGCTCGATCGAAACCCCGCGCGTCGCGAAGCGGGTTCTCTTCCTCGTAGTCCCAGCGCACCCTCTTGAACGCCGGCTTCGCGTAGGCATTGATCAGCAGTGAAGAGGTCAGGATTGGATTGAAGTCGACGGCGCCCTGAACCGAGATGCCGTACTCGGTCTCTATGCCGCAGATCTTCTCGATGGCCATTAGGGAAGGGTACGACGAGAGCTAGAGATACTGCCCCGTCTGCACGTTTTCGACCTGACGCTGGCCATCGCCCTCTTTGTGCTCGCCGATGAGGGTACGGATGTAGACGATCCGCTCGCCCTTCTTGCCTGAGATCCGCGCCCAGTCGTCGGGGTTGGTCGTATTCGGGAGATCCTCGTTTTCGCGGTACTCCTGGTGGATGGCGTGGATCAGATCTTCCCCGTTGATGCCCTTCGCCCCGCCTGCGATGTTGCGCTTGATCGCCATCTTCTTGCCACGCCGGACGATGTTCTCGATCATCGCGCCCGACGAGAAGTCCTTGAAGAAAAGGACCTCCTTGTCGCCGTTGGCGTAGGTGACCTCGAGGAACTTGTTCTCGTCGGCTACCGAGTACATGGTCTCGACGGTGGCATCGATGATGACCTCGACGGCTTTGTCCGGCGAGCCGTGCGTTTTGATCTCGTCGCTTGAGATCGGGATGCTCGTCGTGAGGTACTTGCGGAAGATGTCCCTGGCGGCCCTCTCGTCGGGACGCTCGATCTTGATCTTCACGTCGAGGCGGCCCGGGCGCAGGATGGCGGGGTCGATGAGATCCTCGCGATTGGATGCTCCGACCACGATCACGTTCTTCAGGCTCTCGACGCCGTCGATCTCGGCGAGCAGTTGCGGAACGATCGTCGACTCGATGTCACTCGAGATGCCCGAGCCACGGGTTCTGAACAGCGAGTCCATCTCGTCGAAGAAGACGATCACGGGCACGCCCTCGTCCGACTTCTCCTTGGCCCGCTGGAAAATGAGCCGGATCTGGCGCTCGGTCTCGCCCACGTACTTGTTGAGTAGCTCGGGGCCCTTGATGTTCAAGAAGTAACTGCGGCGTTGATCGGTGCCGCTTCGTTCGGCGACCTTCTTGGCGAGTGAGTTGGCAACTGCTTTGGCGACGAGCGTCTTTCCACAACCCGGAGGGCCGTAGAGCAGGATCCCCTTCGGTGGGTCGAGGTTGTGCTCGCGGAAGAGCTCTGCGTGCAGGTAGGGAAGCTCGACTGCGTCGCGGATCTCCTCGAGCTGTTCCGCCAGCCCCCCGATGTCCTCGTAGCGGATGTCCGGCACCTCTTCGAGAATGAGCTCCTCGACCTCGGGCTTGGGCAGCCGTTCGAGCACGTGTCCCGACTTCGCGTCCATGAGCAGGCTGTCGCCGGCGCGGATCTTTTCGTGGAGCAACGGATCGGCCAACTCGACGACGCGCTCCTCGTCGGTGCGGGCGATCACGAGTGCTCTCTTGCCGTCCTCGAAGACTTCCTTGAGAGTGACGACCTCGCCCTGAATCTCGAACTCGTGGATACCGATGATGTTGAGGGCCTCGTTGAGCATCACCTCTTGGCCGCGTCGCAGGTCCTGGAATTTGACCTCGGGAGAAAGGTGAACGCGCATCTTGCGGCCGTTGCTGAAGACGTCGGCGGTGGAGTCCTCCTCAGATCCCTCGATGAACACTCCGTATGTGCACGGCGGTTGTGAGAGTTTCTCGACTTCTTCCCTGAGGGCGATGAGCTGATCCCGGGCCTCGCGCAGCGTTGAAGTGAGCCGTTCGTTGCTGTTTCGGGAGGTCTCGAGCTCGGCAGCGGTTTCCGCAAGCCTCTTCTCGAGAGCATGAATTCGGCGAGGCGCGGCCTCGAGTTTACGGCGAGTCAGCCCAAGCTCGTCTTCGAGCAACTTCAACTGACCTTGAAGCTCCTGCACCTCTCGGTCGTATTGGACGATTCTGCGCTCGTCGCCCTCGTTGACCGGAACCACCTCCCATTCCTTCGAAAAGACTACTCCGAACCCTTTACATCGGGGATGATCTTTCAATCAGCATCGGCTTGCACGGTAGTGAATTGAGCTTTAGTCACCCAGTTTTCTCGCTGTTATCAGGAAACCCGTGTGGGCGACCATGCGATGGTCCGGACGGACGGACTGACCCTCTATTTTCCATGTCCTCACCAGGCCCTCGAGCGTCTCGATCATCCCGAAGCCCGATGAGCGCAACGCATCCACTGTCTGCTGCACCTGAGGGATGGTCGGCAAATAGCAGCAGATAATGCCCCCGGCGACCAAAACGGCGGTCGTCGGCCCAACGGCCCGCCATGGTTCGGGCATATCGAGGACCATTCGATCGAAGGTCTCGCCTGCCACACCCTCGAAGACGTCGCCGACCCTGAGATAGAGGTTTGGTGGCACGCCACCGAGTGCCTCGAACCACGCATTCACGTTGGCAGCAGCTTGATCGTAATGATCCTGCCTCAGCTCGTATGAGACGACCCGGCCGCTGGCCCCCACCGCCCGTGCCAGGGCCAGGGTCAGCGAGGCCGAGCCGGTCCCCGCCTCCAGCACCGATGCGCCGGGATAGATGTCCGCGTAGACGAGGATGAGCCCGATGTCCTTCGGATAGACGACCTGGGCGCCACGTTTCATCTTCAGTACGAAGTCTCTCAATGTCGGACGCACTGCGAGGAGACGTCCCCCTTTGGATGCCTGCAACCGCACACCCTCGAGCTCGCCGATCAACGCGTCGTGCTCGAGGGTCCCCATGTGGGAATGGAACTGCTTGCCGGCCTGGAGGGTCACCAAATAGCGCCGCTCCTTCGAGTCGATCAGCAGAGCGCGCTCACCCGCCCCGAAGGGTTTGCCGGGGCTCACGTCAAGCCTCGCTCTTCCGACGGCGCGCGGGGCTTCTGCGTGCCGGCTCCGCCTTCCTCTTCGTGGCAAGGGCTTTCGTCTTGCAGAAAGAGCATCGAGACTCGTTGGTGTCGCGTCGAACGGTCGGGGCTCCGCACGAGATGCAGGCGACGATCTCGGTGTCGTCCGCGGAGACCTCTGCGTCTCGAAAGCGGTCGGCCGCCTTTCGAAGAAAGCCCGCGTAAAACTGGCTCTTCGTCCCGGGGGAGCTCTCCTCGAGCTGCGTGATCGCATGCTTGTAGTGGTGGTGCGTGTTGCCCTCGACCATCGGGCACTCCTCGACCACGTAGTCGATGCCGCGCAACACAGCGTAGGCGGCGGTCTCTCGTTCCGACAGTTTCACGAGCGGCTTCGTCTTGCGCACCAGAGCGACGCGGGCATCGTCCCCTTCGCCCAGGATGCGTTCGTTCAGAACTGGCATCTGACGGGCCAGCATCTCTGTGTTCCAATGCAGGACGTTTCCGAACAGCGTCGCAACCTCGTCGTCGAGGTTGTGACCGGTGACGAGCACCTCGAAGCCCTCCTCGAGCGCAGCGCGATTGAACTCGTAGCGCTTGCTCAATCCGCAGCCCGAGCAAGGGACCCGTCCGGTCAACGCGGACAGCTCGGGGACGGTGAAGCCGTGTTCGGTCTCGATGGACCGGACGATGAGCTTTGCCGAGCGCCTCTCGGCGAATGAAATCGAGAGGTCTCTGGACCGGTGGGAGTAACCGCCGATGCCGAGATCGAGGTAGAAGCCTGTCACGTCGTATCCGAGATCTATGAGGATGTCCCAGAGGGCGAGGGAGTCCTTGCCCCCCGAGACCGCCAGGAGCAAGCGATCGTCGGCCCGGAACATCCTGAACTCTTTGATGGCCCGGGCAACCTGATTGCGTGTGTGCTCGAGAAAGTGGTCCTGGCAGAAGGCCGCGTTGTGCCGGCGGATGTCCACGACAGCGTGCTCCCGGCAGACCTTGCACTTCATTCGCCCTCACCCGCTCCGCCCGAGAGCACGGGTCTGACTTCGACCTCGTCGGAGTCGTCCACACGCTCGTCGCGCGTGAGGAGCATCCTGTCCTTGATCACGAGAACCGATTCGGGCAAGATGTCCAGCTCATCGAGCATGGCCACCACCGTCTTCGGACCTTTAACCTCCACGACTCGGTCGGGGTTGCGAAGCTTCACACGCATGTCCTGAGAGTAGTCGTGGCGACTCCGAAGAGGAAATCCCTGCCTAACCGCCGAGGGTCACCGGACGCTCCTCGAGCTCGAGGGTGACCTCTCTCTCGCCGTCAGGCCCCACAAGAGTCAGCGTCACCTCGTCGCCCGGGTCGAAATCGGCCAGCACATCCGTGAGGTCCTCTGGGGAGGAGATGTCCTCGTCGTTTATCGCTACGATGATCTCCCCTGCATCGACACCCGCCTGGTCGGCCGGCCCATCGGGAAAGACCTCGACCAGGCCGGCCCCCTTGGTGCCGTCGACGACACCCCCGAAGTCCTCCTCGACGCGGGGATCGGTCGGATCTGCAATGTTCACGCCCAGCCATGCTCGTTTCTCGGCTGGGTTCTCGATGATTTCCTTGATGATCGGGAGCGCGGTGTCGATGGATATCGCGAATCCGACGTTTTCGGCGGTGCTCGCAGCCGCGGCCGCGGTATTGATGCCGACGAGCCGACCCGCCGAATCGACAAGCGCGCCTCCCGAGTTTCCGGGATTGATCGCCGCGTCCGTTTGCAGGACCCCCTCGAGTTGCTCTTGCCCCACGCCGGCCGTGCCCCCGACGGAGATGTCGCGTTCCTTGGCGGACACGATCCCGGCGGTGACCGTCGCCCCACCGAGCCCCAGAGGGAAGCCCAGAGCGATGACGTCGTCTCCCAGCCGCAAGCTGTCCTCGCTTCCCAGCTGGATGGACTTGAGACCGTCGACGTCGACGAGGATGACGGCAAGGTCCTTGGCGGGGTCGGTTCCAATGACCCGCCCCGTAACACGCCGGTCGTCCAGGCTCTTGTCCGTGAAAACGACCTCGACGTCGGCCGCGCCCTCGATGACGTGGTTGTTGGTGACGATGTAGCCCGAGTCATCGATGATCACCCCGGACCCCTGCGCCCGCGCTTCGTCTCCGCCGAAGGATTCGCCCAGGCCGACGACCTTGACGTTCACGACCGAGGGGAGTGCCTTGTCCACCACCTCCGCGACGCTCGAGCTCTCGACCGGATCGGTGCTCTGCTCGAGGGTGACCTCGCGACCCTGGAGCTCACTGGCGCCGTCCCCGTTAGTGCGCGACACGCTGATCGCGCACGCTGACAGAACCAGGATGAGGGCCGCGAATAAAGCGATGAGTCGTAGTCTCATTTCCACTCCAGCATAGGGATGTCGCGCAATAAGGGCGCTGAGTGTCTCAGGCGGGCACTTCGAAGGCGTCGACGTCGAATTCCCCTCCGCTTACCCCGCCGAGAGCGAACACCACGAGGTAGCTTCCCTTTTCGAGGGGGATCGAATCGTCGATCGTCGTGCTCTCCTCAGTCGCCCCCTGGAGGCCCCACGTGGTCTGGTTGCGCTGAGGGCCCTCCCAGATGATCTCGCGGCTGTCCTTGTCGACGAGGTAGAAACGCTCGGCGTAGTGACCGGCAGGCGCGATCCACTGTCGCCACACGTAGAACGGGAGCGTTCGCCCGCGACTCAGGGGAATCCCGGCCTCGCCCTGAGATGGTTTGACCGGCCCTATCTTGAAGGACAGAACCCTGCGCTGCGGACCTGAGATGTCGGCTGTCGGCATTCGGCTAGAGAACTTTCAGGTCCACGATCCTCGGACGACCCTCGCGCTCCTCCCAGCGGGAAGCGACCTTTGTCGATTCACCGCCGCCGGAGTACTCGATGACGGCAACGTAGGCGTCACCGTCTCTCTCGACGCTTGCGATGTCCGCGTCGCTCAGGCTCTTGGGCATCACCTTCATGACGCCAGGCGCCTGTTCGGCGGCCTCGGGCATTAGGTCTCGGCCGGCGGTCTTGAAGTCGCCTGCAACCGTTGCCTTGCCGTGATTGGCGGCGTGCTCCCTGATGGTGTCCTCGTCCACGTCTTCCTCCTGTTAAGCGGCGGCTCGTTCGAGCACGTCGTAGATGAAACCTCGTCATTGGATACCACTGGGAACGACTCTTCGTGCGGGGCCCCTTTCGCGATTATCGTCGGCTCCTATGTGTGCCTTCTGCGACATTGCCACGGGTGACGTGCCCGCTCACGTGGTCCATTCCGAGGAACTGAGTTTGGCTTTCCTGGACTTTCGCCCTCTGTTCCCCGGTCACACGCTGCTCATACCCCGGAATCACGTCGAGACCCTCGCCGACCTCCCTGATGACATGCTCGCCCCGTTCTTTGCATCCGCACAGTTGCTGAGCCGGGCGATGGAGGAGGTCATGGGGGCCGAGGGTTCCTTCGTGGCGATGAACAACAGGGTCAGTCAGAGCGTTCCGCACCTCCACGCACACATCGTGCCGAGACGTCGCAAGGACGGACTACGAGGATTCTTCTGGCCGCGCACGAAGTATGAGAGCGACGAGGCCATGGCCGAGGTCGCCGCGAAAATGCGGGAAGGCATCGCCCGCATAAAGACACGGTCATGAAGCCAAGTTCATGAAGAAGGAAGGCATGAATAAGGAAAGACCAGTGCTCCGCTCGACGGACGGTCTCGAGCTCGAGGCCGAGCTGTGGATCGCCGGCGAACCGTGCGCCGGCCTCGTGTTCTGTCACCCCCATCCCCAGATGGGAGGGACGATGAACGCGCCCCTGCTGGTTGCGATCTCCGAAGCGCTGGTTCGGAGAAATTGGATCGTCCTTCGTTTCAACTTCCGCGGGATCGGTGAGTCGGAGGGCGAGCCTTCCACCGGTTCCGCCGAGATCGCCGACGCCGAGGGGGCGGTGGAGCTCATGCGCGCACGCTTCCCGGATCTGCCGGTCGCGATCGCGGGGTGGTCCTTCGGAGCGGCAGTAGCCACGAGAGTGGCCGCAGCGGACTCCCGCCTCGCCGCCCTGGTCG
>Ga0190275_10002158_pt1 | contig 14241 bp, 13 predicted proteins | sample Popmic550T_FD_133745 | JGI IMG/M metagenome (GOLD analysis project Ga0190275, IMG submission 133745) | Populus adjacent soil microbial communities from riparian zone of Yellowstone River, Montana, USA - 550 T | ecosystem: Environmental > Terrestrial > Soil > Riparian zone > Trees stand | place... | reverse complement strand
CGGGATCATGGGCGCCGCGGGACTGGTCGCCGCGCTGGCGGGGCGCCCGGCATCGCGCTGGCACGCGCTCGGGCTCGCCGCCGCGGGCACGCTCGCCCTCAACCCTCTCGCCGCCGGCGAACCCGGCTGGCAGCTCTCGTTCGCCGCGGTCATCGGCCTGCTGGCGCTCGCGCCCGGCCTGCGGACGGGGCTCGTGCGCCGCGGGACGCCCGTACCGGTCGCCGAGGCCGTCGCGATGACGCTCGCGGCGACGATCGCCACCGCGCCGCTCCTCGCCCTGCACTTCGAGAGGGTCTCGCCCGCCTCGCTGCCGGCGAACCTCGCCGCCGCGCCCGCGGTGGCGCCGGTGATGTGGCTGGGGATGCTGGCCGCCGCCGTCGCCCAGCTCTCGCCCGCCCTGGCGGCGCCGATCAACGCGCTCAACGCGACGCTGCTGACCTACGTCCAGTCGGTCGCGCACGCCGCCGCCGCGCTGCCGCTCGCGAGTGTCCCGGCGCGGGTGCCCGGCCCCGCGGCGCTCGCGCTGACCTACGCGGCGATGATCGCGGCGGGCGTCGCGGGGCGGGAGGCCTGGCGGCGGCACCGCGCGCGACTGGAGGTCGCCGCGTCGCGGCCGGCGGCGACTGCGGCCGTGGCGTGGGCCGGTCACGGCCCGCCCGGCCGGCGCCTCCTCGTCGCCGGCGCGGTGGCCTGCGCCGTGGTCCTCGGTGCGGGCGTGTTCCTGGCGCGCGGCGGCGCCGGCGTCGAGCCGCTCCCCGGCGAGCTCGTCGTGTCGTTCCTCGACGTCGGGCAGGGGGACGCGACGCTTCTGCGGCTCGACGGCGCGGCGGTGCTGGTCGACACGGGGCCGCCCGACGGGCCGATCCTTCGCCGGCTCGCCGAGAGCGGGGTCGAGCACCTCGACGCGCTCGTCCTCACGCACGCCGAGGCCGACCACGAGGGGGCGGCGCTGAAGGTGCTGCGCGCGTACCCGCCGCGGCTGCTCGTCAACGGCGGCGCGGGCTGGCCGAGCCCGGTGCAGCGAGCGCTGCCGAGGGCGCTCGCGGGCGCCCGCGTGCAGCGCCTGGCGGCGGAGGCCGGCCAGGAGCTGCGCATCGGGGGCATGCGCCTGCGCCTCCTATGGCCACCGCCCCGCGCGCCGGGCTTCGTGCCCGAGGGCTCGCCGAACGACCACGCGGTGGTGGCCACCGTGCAGGTCGGCGACTTCGACCTCTTCCTGCCCGCCGACGCCGAGTCCAACGTGACCGCGGCGCTGCCGCTCGCGCCCGTCGAGGCGCTCAAGGTCGCGCATCACGGCAGCGCGGACGACGGCCTGCCGGCCATGCTGGAGCGCCTGCGACCGAAGGTCGCGGCGATCGAGGTCGGGCGGCGCAACACCTACGGCCATCCGACCCCGTCGACGCTGGCGGCGCTGCGCACGGTCCCGAACGTCATGCGCACCGACCATGACGGGACGGTGCACCTCCGCGTCCGCGACGGGGCGATGCGCCTGGAGCGCGACGGATGATCGGCGACACGGCGCGAGCGGCCCGTCGACAGTGGCCACGGCTCCGCGCGCCACCGTAGTGTTGACCCGTGAACCTCGACACGCCCGACGTCCGCTACGCCCGCAGCGGCGACGTCAGCATCGCCTACCAGGTCGTCGGCGACGGTCCGGTGGACGTGCTGTTCGTGCCCTTCCTGATCAATCTCGTGTGGGCGTGGGAGCAGCCGATCTTCGTCGACTTCTGCCGGCGGATCGCATCGTTCTCGCGGTTGATCCTGTTCGACAAGCGCGGCACCGGGATGTCGGACCGGCCGCGGGACCTGCCGACGCTCGAGACGCGCATGGACGACCTGCGGGCGGTGATGGACGACGCCGGCTCGGAGCAGACCGCGCTGCTGGGCGCCGGGTCGCCGGGCGGGCAGCTGTGCGCGGTGTTCGCGGCGACCTACCCCGAGCGGGTCACCGCGCTGTTCCTCCAGAACACCTGGCCGCGCGTGGTGCAGGCGCCGGACTTCCCGGCCGGCCGCCCGATCGAGCACTGGCACCGGCGCGTGCGCGAGGCGCGCGCGAACTGGGGGACGCGCGAATACCAGCGTGCCGAGATGCGGCGCTATATGCCCAGCTACGCGGACGACCCGGCGTTCGAGCAGTGGTACGTCAACCACGAGCGCCTGGCCGCGAGCCCGGGCGCCGCCGCCTGGTTCCTGCGGACGTTGATGGAGACCGACATCCGCGAGGTGCTGCCCACGATCTCGGTCCCGACGCTCATCTTCTACCGGGACAAGTGGCGGGAGCCGTGCCTGTACATGGCCGAGCGCATCCCGAACGCCGAGGTCGTCGAGCTGACGGCGCCCGATGTGAGCATCTACTGCGACCCGCGCATCCCCGACGACGTGGAGCGCTTCCTCGCGCGGGGCGGCGAGGACACCGCGCCGGAGCGGGTGCTGACCACGGTGCTGTTCACCGACATCGTGGAATCCACCTCACGCGCCGCGGAGCTCGGCGACCGGCGCTGGCGGGAGCTCCTCGAGGCCCACCACGCCGTCGTCCGCTCCCAGGTCGCGCGCTACGGCGGCAAGGAGATCCGCGGGACCGGCGACGGATTCTTCGCGACGTTCGAGGGCCCCGCGCGCGCGATCGCGTGCGCGCGCGGGTCGGTCCGGGCCGTCGCGGACCTCGGCCTGGCCATCCGCGCCGGCGTCCACACCGGCGAGGTGGAGCTCGTCGGCGGCAAGGTGGAGGGGATCGCGGTGCACATCGGCGCACGGGTCGCGGCGGAGGCGCGGCCGGGCGAGGTGCTGGCATCCAGCATCGTGCGCGACCTGGCCGCCGGCTCCGGCATCGAGTTCGAAGAGCGCGGGACGCGCGAGCTCAAGGGCGTCCCCGGCGAGTGGCGGCTGTTCGCCGCTCGACTCGGCCAACGCGCCCGAATAGGGTAGGCCCGTGAAGCTGTTCAACCAGGACACCAAGGTCGAGGCGCTGAAGCGCGCGCCGCTCTTCGAGGGGCTGTCCAAGAAGGAGCTCACGCAGCTCGCCCGCGTCAGCGAGGACCTCGAGGTCCCCGTGGGGAAGGTCCTCTGCAAGGAGGGCGACATCGGCCACGAGTTCTTCGTGATCATCGACGGCCAGGTCGAGGTGACGAGGAACGGCCAGCCTGTCGCCACGCGCGGCAGCGCGGACTTCGTCGGCGAGATCGCACTGCTCGAGCAGACCACGCGGACCGCGACCGTCACCGCCAAGACCCCGCTCCGCCTGTTCGTCCTGACGAGCTCGAGCTTCAAGACGCTCATCGACGACAACCCGAGCGTGGAGCGCAAGGTCCTGCGCGCCCTGGCCCGCAGGGTGATCGAGCTCTCGCGCGACCCGACGCTCGCGTAGGCGAGGAGTACGGCTAGCCCCCCTCGACGGGCCCGCGGCCCGCGAGCTACCCTCCGCCGCGTCATGATTGATCGCTGACGCGCCACCTGTACGCCCAGTGCCCGCGCCTCGCCGCCGGGCCCGCGTGCCGCCCACGCCGTCCGCGTCCCTGACATCGTCGTCCTCGCCCGCCCCACCAGGCGCCCGAGTGCGGACGGACCGCTCCCGCCAGACCTCGTTTCAAGGAGCTCCGTATGCGACGCCACCCCCAACTCCCGAACCGATCGGCCAAACGGCCCCCGGTCCACCCGCCGACACCGAAGATCGTGCGCCCCGACCACCGCCGGATGCCGAAGCACCACCGGCGAGGGGGCCGCTGACCGGCGGCCCCGCCGGCCGGCGCCACGCCGGGGGCCGCCCGCCCATGCGAGCGGCCCCCGGCCGGCGTCAGCTCCGGCGCCCGAGCAGCGCCTGGATGTCGGCCAGCGGGCCGAGGTGGCGCAGCTTGTCGGGGTTGACGACCGAGCTCACGGCCTGGATCCGCCCCTCGGCGATCTCCAGCGCCATGACGTTGAGCAGCAGGCCGTCCGGATCTCGCACGACGGCGCCCGGCTGGCCATTGACCTCGACGAGGCCCATCTGCACGCCGCCGAAGCGCGCCGCCGCCTTGCCCCACGCGAGCAGCGTGCGGGCGACCCGCGATCGGCCGTGCAGCGCGCGGGCGAGCGCCGGCGCCTTGCCGCCGCCGTCGCCGTGGAGCACGACGTCCTCGGCGAGCAGCTTCTCGAGCGCGCCGAGGTCGCCCTCCTGCACGGCCGCGAAGAAGCTGCGCGCCAGCTCGTCACGCCGCGCGTGGGACGCCTCGAAGCGCGGGCGGCGCTCCTCCACGTGCCTCCGGGCCCGGACCGCGAGCTGGCGGGCGTTGTCCTCGCTCTTGCCGACGATCCCCGCGATCTCGTCGTAGGGGTAGTCGAAGACCTCCCGCAGCAGGAACACCGCGCGCTGCTCGGGCGAGAGGCTCTCGAGCAGCACGAGGAAGGCGAGCGAGAGCGAGTCGGCCATCTCCGCGTGGCGCGCCGGGTCGTCGTCGACGAGCGGCTCGGGCAGCCACTCGCCGACGTAGCTCTCGCGCCGCGCGCGGGCGGAGCGCAGCTGGTCGATGCACAGCCGCGTGACGACGGTCGCGACGTAGGCGCCCGGGGACTCGATCCGCTCGTCCTCCTGCAGCGCGCGGTGCAGGCGCAGGAGGGCCTCCTGGACGACGTCCTCGGCCTCGCTCACGCTGCCGAGCATCCGGTAGGCGATCGCGAACGCCCGCGGCCGGAGCTCCTCGAGCAGCTGCTCCTCGGCCATCGCTCAGCCCAGCCCCTCGGCGAAGCCGCGCCGCCAGGTCGCGTACCGCGGCTGCCACTGGAGCTCGCGCTTGGCCTTCGCGTTCGATGCGCCGCGCACCTCGGTCATCATGACGGTCCCGGCCTCTCCGGCCGCCAGCCGGCCGAGCCACCGCGGGAGGTGCCGGGGCGGCTTGGCGTGCAGCGAGCTCGCCACCGCCGGGAGCCACTCGCGGACGGGGGCCGGCTCGTCGTCGACGACCTGGTAGACGCCGGGCCCGCCGCGCTCGACCGCCGCCACCGTCGCCGTGGCGGCGTCCTCGATGTGCACGAACGACCATACGCCGCCGCCACTGCCGATCACCGGGAACTGGCGCTTGCGGATCGGCTCGTTCATGGCCGCCCGCGGGTCGCTGCTCAGCGACGTGCCCGGGCCGTAGAAGCCGCCGTAGCGAAGCACGAGGCCCTCGCCCCAGTCGATCCCGGTCACGGCGTCCTCGACGTGGCGGATCGCCTCCAGGGCGGCGCGCAGGGCCGCCGGCGGGTCGGGGTCGAGCGGGTCGGTCTCGGCCTTGACCGGCCCGCCGGTGCGCGCGAACGGCCAGCCCGCGTAGCTCTGCGCCACGAACCGGCGCGCGCCCACCGCGCGCCCGGCGGCGAGCAGATGGTCGGTGCCCTCCGTGCGCAGCCGGTTGGTGACGGCGAAGAAGCGGTCGATGTGGCGCATGTCCAGCGCGCCCGAGAGCGCGGTGAGCTGGTGCACGATGACGTCCGGCTCGGCGCCGGCCACCGCCTGCGCGACGGCGTCGGCGTCGAGCGCGTCGGCCACCACCGGCCGTGCGCCGAGGCTGCGCAGGAAGTCCTGCTTGGACGCCGTCCGCGTCATACCCACGACCTCGTGGCCGGCGGCGACCAGGCGGGGGACGAGCTGGGCGCCGAGCGCACCGGTGGCGCCCGCGACGAAGACCTTCATGGTGTGCTCCTTTCGTCTCATCACCCGCTCTGACGAGCGACCCGCGGCCCCTGTGACACCCTCCCGGAGTGGCGTGCACCGGCGCAGGACAATTCCTCCCCGAGCGCAGGAACCTGCGCGCGCTGCGCGAGGCGGCCGCCGGCTGCCGCGGCTGCCGTCTCTACGAGCGCGCCACCCAGACCGTGTTCGGCGAGGGGCTCAAGCGCTCGCGGGTCGCGATGGTCGGCGAGACGCCCGGCGACCGCGAGGACCGGAAGGGCAGGGTCTTCGTCGGGCCGGCCGGCCACGTGCTCGACCAGGCGTTCGAGGAGCTCGGCATCGACCGCCGCGAGGTCTACCTCACCAACGCCGTCAAGCACTTCAAGTTCGAGGAGCGCGGGAAGCGGCGGATCCACCAGACCCCGACGAAGGCCGAGGTCGACGCGTGCCTCCCGTGGCTGCGCGAGGAGCTGCGGATCGTGCGCCCCGAGGCGCTCGTGCTGATGGGCGCGGTGGCCGCCAAGGCCCTGCTCGGCCAGGACTTCCGCCTCACGCGGGAGCGTGGCCGCCCGATCGACTCCGACCTCGCCGAGCTCGTGACCGTGACCGTGCACCCCGCGGCGGTCCTGCGCGCCCCCGACGACCGGCGGGAGGCCGAGCGCCAGGCCTTCATCCGCGACCTCCGGCTCGTGGCAGAGCACGTGCGCTGAGGGCCAGCTCGCGCGCCACCCGCCGCGCCACCACGTAGACCACCGCGGGCAGCACGAAGACCGCCACGCGGAAGACCCACACCTGCGTCGTGTAGGAGACCCCGGTGCTGAGGAATGCCCGGTCGGCCGCGCCCGCCGCGAACACGGTGACGACCCACGCGAAGAACGCGGCGCCCGCCGCGGTGCGGCGCGCGTTGTCGCGCGGCCGGTCGAGCAGGTCGTGCCGGCGGAGGTCGCGCGTGAGCCAGCGCTGCTCGAGCCACGGCCAGGCGTAGAGCACGCCGAACACGACGCTCGGGAACAGCACGCCACCGAAGAACGGGTTGGGCAGCACCGTCCGGCCGCCGATCACGACCTCGACCGGCGGCATCAGCCGCAGCGCGCCGATCAGCCACCCGAGGTACCAGTCCGGCTGGGCGCCGTTGGTCCCCTGCCACGGCTCGTAGGGACCCCACTCCCAGATCGGGTTGATCTGCACGAGGCCTCCGAGCGCGACCAGGATCGCCGCGACGATCAGCAGCAGGCCGGTCGAGCGCAGCGCGTAGCCCGGCCACGCGGGCGTGCCCACCACGTTGTCCTCGGCGCGCAGCGGCCCCCGGAACTGCGTGTGGCGCTGGCGGACGATCATCGCCAGATGGGCCCCGATGAGCGTCGCCAGCGCGGCGGGCAGCAGCAGGATGTGCGCGATGTAGAGCCGCGACTCGATCACCGCGCTCCCGGGGAACTCGCCGTCCCAGACGAGATGCGCGAGGTCGCCCCCGACGAGGGGGATCGACATCGCGACGCCGTACGCGATGGCGAGCCCCATGCCGGACAGGAGGTCGTCGACCAGCGAGTAGCCGAGGAATCCCTCGAACACGGCGAGCGCCAGCATCGTCACGCCGATCAGGTAGTTGAGCTCCCGCGGCTTGCGGAACGCCCCGGTGAAGAAGACCCGCACCATGTGCAGGACGATCGCCACCACGAAGACGTCCGCCGCCCAGTGGTGGGTCTGGCGGATCAGCAGGCCCCCGGGGACCTCGAAGGAGATCGCCATGGTGGAGGCGTAGGCGGCCGAGACCTCCCGCCCCGCCAGCGGCGCGTACGGGCCCGCGTAGGTCTGCTTGTCGAGCCCCGGCTCGAAGAACAGCGCGAGGAAGACGCCGGTCGCGACCAGCACGATGAACGCGTACAGCGCAACCTCGCCGAGCATGAACGACCAGTGGTCGGGAAAGACGTAGCGCAACGCCTTGCGCAGCGGCCGGTTGGTCAACAGGCGCTCGTCGAGGAAGCGCAGCACGTCGTGGGAGGGCGCCTGCCGGCTCACGTCTCCCGCACTCCCCACCACGAGGGTCCGATCGGCCCCGAGAACCCGCCGGCGGCCCGCAGCTCGCCGTCCGGCCCGACAGCCAGCGGGAGCTGGGGCAGCGGCCGACCCGCGGGCCCGGCGAGCACCGTTCCGCCGGTGCGCGGGTCGAACACCGAGTAGTGGCAGGGGCACGCGATGCCGGGCGGCTGGCTCACGGGCTCGTAGAGGGGCCGGCGGTAGAGGGCGAGCGCGCAGCCGGCGTGCGTGCAGATCTTGGAGTAGGCCAGGATCCCCTGGGGCGCCCACCCCCGCCGGGCCCGCGGCAGCCGCAGGCGGGCGGGGTCCTCGCGCACGACGATCACCGGAGCGCCGAGCTCGCGGGGATCGGCGCCCTCGGGGAAGGCGGTCAGGAACGAGGTCGCGGGGACGTCGGCGGCGAGCAGCGGCCGGCCGTCCTCATCGACCAGCCGGCGCCCGCGCCGCCACGGGGTCTCGGCGATCGAGTTGCCCACCGCGGGGCCCAGCGACGCGGCCGGCACGACGAGCGCGCCCGTCAGCGTCGCGCCCGCCGCGAGCCCGGCGGTGCCGAGCAGACGCCGCCGCGAGACGCCCTCCCCGGCGGTCGCGAGCCGGCGGCGGACCGGCGGCTCGGCCTCCGGGTGCGCGAGGCGCGGCCGCCGCTCGATGGCCTGCTCGCGGGGGACCACGGCCGCCGCCGCGACCGCCAGCGCGGCGCCGAGCAGCCCGAGCGCGGCCGCGAGCGCGATCCCCAGCGCCTGCGTGTCGGCGCCGGTGAAGAACACGACCACGAAGGCGACCGACGCGAGCGCAGAGGCGAACAGCAGGGCGGCCACGGCCCGCTCGGCGCCCGGTCGCGCGCCGACCTCGCGGAGGAACGGGCGGCCCTCCTCGGGGCCACCCTCGTCGACCGGCTCCTCCTCGCGCCGGCGTCCCCGCCGGCCGCGGGCGATCAGCGCCAGTACGACCACCGCCTCCGCGAGCCGGCGCGGCAGGCTCATGGCCGGCTGCGCTCCCCGAGCAGCCGGAGCACGATCAGCAGGGCGGCGCCGGCCAGCAGCCACGCCACCATGCCCTCGGGGATCGGGCCGAGGTTGCCGAGCCCCCAGCCGCCGCGGTCCGGCGGCGAGCGGGTGGACAGCACGTAGCGCACGATCGAGTCGAGCTCGTGGCGGTCGATCTGGGACTCGGGGAAGGCGGGCATGACGTGCGGGCCGACCCGCACCGCCTCGGCGATCTGGCGCGGCGTCGCCTGCTGCAGCGACGGCGCCACGTCGTCGGGCACGACGCCGCCCTGCGCGACCGCCTGGTGGCAGCCTGCGCAGTGCGACGTGAACTGCTGGAAGCCCACGGCGAGCGAGCCGCGCTGCGGCGTGACGTCGGGGATCCCGGGGCCGCCGAGCGAGGCGACGTAATCCACCAGCGCGCGTCGCTCGGCGGCCATGTACTGCGGCGGCGCCCGCACCGGCGTCGTGCGGGGCTCGGCGAGCGGCATGCGCCCGGTCGAGAGGTAGAAGTCGGCGGCGCGCGCGCCGACGCCGTGGAGCGACGGCGCCTGGCCGGGCAGCCCGCGGGCGTCGTCGCCGTGGCAGGTCGCGCAGCCCTCGAGGAACAGCACACGGCCCTGGGCGGCCGGCTGCGCCGATGCGGGCGGGGGTGCCCAAGCGGCGAGGCAGGCGAGCGCGGCCACCGCCACCCCGCGCGCCCTCACCACGCGCCCGCCGCCTCCCGCCGGCGCGCGCGCTGCTCCTCCTCGCGCAGCGCGGCGCCCACCAGCAGCGTCAGGCCGATGCTCATCACGAGCGACCCCCCGAGCCACATGACGACCGCGGCGTGGGCCTGGTCGGCCGCCGGCGAGACCCCGAGGAGGGCTGCCGAGCGCTCGTAGGACGTCGAGCGCGGGCCGCTCGCCAGCAGCACTGCGCCGACCACGCCCATGGGCACCATCGCAGCCAGGAGCCACCCGATGCGCCCGGCGGCGCCGGGCCGCCGGGGCACCGGGTCGGCGGCGACCAGCGGGGCCCAGAACAGCAGCCCGCCGGCGAGGAGCAGCGCGTGCTCTGCGTCGTGCACGAGCGCGTGCCGCGCGGCCGCCTCGTACAGCGGCGTGAGGTGGGTCGCGAGCATGGCGGCCGCCAGCGCGGCGAACCCGGTCGCTGGATGCGCCGCGAGCCGCGTGCCGCGGCTCCGGAGCAGCGCGGCCAGGCGCCGGGGGCCGCGGCCACGCAATGACCGCAGCGCGAGCGTCACCGGCGCCCCCGCCACCAGCAGCGGCGCGGCGACGAGGCACAGCAGCAGGTGCTGCGCCATGTGCACGGACTGCAACCGCTCGCCCCACGCGTGCACGCCGCTCTGCAGCGCGAGCAGCAGGACCGCGAGGCCGAGCGCGAACGCCGCGGTCTGCCGGCGCGGCCACGCCCGCGCGCGCCGCACGCCGAGCGCATAGGCGGCGCCCGCGGCGACGATCGTCGCCACCGGCGGCCCGAGCTGCCACCCGGACAGCAGCTCCGCGGGGGACGGGGCGCCGCTCACGGCCGCCTCGCCTCGTGGGCCAGCCCGGCGAGCGCGACCGCCAGCAGCCCCGCGGAGATGAGCACGAGCCAGGTGCCGAGCTCGGCACCGAGCACCAGCCCCGCCGCGCCAATCGCGGCGAGCGCGGTCGGCGGGGAAAGGCCGGGCGCCGCGTCCCGCGCGCCGGCGGTACGCAACGCCGCGAGCACCACGGCCAGCACCGCCGTCGCGGCGGCCGCCCCGCCGAGCAGCGCGACCGGCAGCGTGCCGCCGTCGAAGGCGATCAGTACCGTCGCGTTGAACGTAAGCAGCGCGGACCAGGCGAGCAGCACGAGCCAGGCGGGCATCAGGGCCGCCCCTCGAGTGCCGCCTGGCGCTCGAGCAGGTCGTAGAGCGGGTCGGGGGAGCGGACCGGCGGCAGCGCGACGAAGTTGCGCGGCGGCGGGGGAGAGGTGGTCGCCCACTCGAGCGAGTGCCCGCCCCAGGGGTCGTCGCCCGCCGGGCGCGGGCGCGCCAGCGAGACCGCCACGTTCACCACGAACACGACGAGCGACAGCGCGATCAGCGCGGCCCCGGCGGACGCGACGGCGTTCAGCGTCCCCCAGTGCTCCGCCGCCGGGTAGTCCGCGACCCGCCGCGTCATCCCGTCGCGCCCCAGGAAGAACATCGGGAAGAAGGTGAGGTTCGCGCCGAGCACGCTCAGCGCGAAATGGACGCGGCCGATGCCCTCCCGCAGCAGCGTCCCCGTGACCTTCGGCCACCACAGGTACACGGCGCACAGCAGCCCGAAGAAGCTGCCGCCGAACAGCGTGTAGTGGAAGTGGGCCACCACGAAGTAGGAGTTGTTGACGTGGTAGTCGAGGACCGAGGAGCCCACGAAGATCCCCGTCAGCCCGCCCACGAGGAACTGGATCAGGAAGCCGAGGGCGAACAGCATCGGCGTCGCGAAGCGGATGACCCCGCCCCACATCGTCGCCGCCATGTCGAAGTACTCGACGCCCGCGGGCACGACCAGGGCGATCGAGGTCAGCGAGAAGTACTTCACCGCGACCTCGTCGATCGCGAACATGTGGTGCGCCCACACGCTCATCGACAGCGACGTGAACAGCAGCAGCGAGCCGACCATCGCGTGGTAGCCGAAGAAGCGCCGACCGCTGAAGATCGCCACCGCCTCGGCGACCGCCCCGACGAAGGGGAAGAACATCACGTAGACGACGGGGTGGCCGTAGAACCAGAACAGGTGCTGGTAGGCCACCGGGCCGTCGGGCGCGGTGAACACGCCGCCCCACTGGCGCTCGACCCACAGCAGCGCCATCGCCGCGATCAGCACGGGGAAGGCGAACAGCACCATGAGGCTCGTCACGAGCATCGCCCACGAGAAGACCGGCAGGCGCAGAAGCGTGATCCCGGGCGCGCGCCGCCGCAGCAGCGTGGCGAGCAGGCACGCGCCCCAGATCAGCTCGCCGGCGGTGGCGAGCACCACGCCGAAGATCCAGTAGTCCATGCCCTGGCCCGGGGTGTTCACCGCGTCGGACAGGGGGTCGAAGCCGGCCCAGGTGGCCGCCGCGGCGCCCCCGCGCGTGAGGAACCCCGCGTACATCACCAGGCCGCCCAGGAGGTACAACCACCAGCCGGCGAGCGCCCAGCGCGGCCCGGCGATCTGCGGCGCGCCCGCCTGCAGGGGGACGAAGTAGAGCCCGAGCGCCAGCGCGAACGGCGTGACGAACAGGTAGATCATCGTCGAGCCGTGCATCGTGAAGAGCGCGTTGTAGGCGCCGGTCGAGACGACCTGGAGGCCCGGCTGCGCGAGCTCCGCGCGCATCACGAGCGCCAGCACGCCGCCCGCGGCGAAGAACGCCGCCGCAGTCACAGCGGCGCGCACGGCGATCCGCTTGTGGTCAGTCGAGCCGACGAGGCCGATCACGCCGCCCGGCGCGAGCGCGGCCGAGCTCAAGGCGTGCCGCCCTTCGCGCGCACCCACGCCCGGAACCCCTGCGGCGTGCGCACGTCGACCGCGAAGCGCATGTCCTGGTGGCGCAAGCCGCAGAAGAACGAGCACCGCGCGCCGGCGATGAACCCGGGCTCGGGGAACGCGAGGCCGAACCGCGTCGGGCGCTCGGCGAAGAGCTCACGCTGGAAGCGCATGGCCGGGATCCAGAACGCGTGCACGACGTCGAGCGAGACGCCCTCGAACTCGACCTCCTCGCCCGCCGGGACGACGAGCGCCGGGACGCGGTCCTCCGTCCCCTGGACGACGACGCGCTGGGCCGGGTACTCGAACCGCCAGCGCCACTTCGCGGCGACGGCGCGGACCTGCAGCCGCGGGCCGGTCTCGGCGGCGCCGACGCGGTCCTCGGCGCCGAACGTGACCGCCACGAGCACGCCGGCGATCACCGCGAGGCACAGCACGTAGGCGCCCTCGAGCGCCGGGTTGCTCGCGCGCGACCGCGGCCGCGTGCGGCGGCGCCCTCGCCAGGCCAGCAGCAGCAGCGTGCCGGCCACGAGTACGAACACCGCGACGCCCACCGGCAGGAACACCCGCTCGACGTCGGCGTAGGCGTCCGAGGTGTTCGCGGCGAGCGCCGGCGGCCCCGTCACATCGGTGCTCCCGCCCTCACGCGGGCCCGCTGCGGCCCGACCGTGTACCGCGGGTCCTCCGCGGAGGCGACGCCGGCCTTGAACACCGCCCAGCGCTGGAGCGCCGCGCCGGCCAGCAGCAGCGTCCCGCCCCCGGCCGCGGCGAGCCGCCGGCGCCCGCCACGCACGGCGAGGATCCCCGCGCCCGCCGCGGTGCAGGCGCGCGCGGCGCGGGCGAGCCGGCCGGCCGTCCCGGAGCGATAGGGCTCGGCGAGCTCCCCGAGGCTTCGCTCCATCAGGTGCACGGCGGCGAGCTCGCCGACCGCCCCGGCGACGGCGAGCCGCCGGGCGGGCGCGGCGTGCGCGACGGGGGTCAGCAGCGCGGCGGCCCCGCCCGCGCTGGCCGCGGATGAGCCGGCGAACACGAACGGCAGCTCGCGTCGGGCGCCGTGCCACGCCGGCACCGCGGTGTCGGCGACGAGCACGGCCGTGTACGCCGAGAGGACCGGCCCGAGCACGGCGGCGGCCCCCGCCCCCGCGGCGCCCGCTCGCGGGAACCAGCCGAGGAGGCTGCGGGCGGCGGCGAGCCCGGTCGCGGGCCCGGCGACGGTGATCGTCCAGGTCCCGACGCTCATGGGGGACGTGACCTTGGCCACCCGCAGCATGTGGTGGAAGCGCTCCGGGCGCCCGAGGTCGGCGATCAGCAGCACGGGGCTCACGGCGAGCGCCGCCAGCGCCGTCGCCCACGCGCGCCGCTCCAGCGCGCGGTTGCCGCGCACGCCCGCGACCGCGGCGAGCGGCGCGGACGCGCCCACCAGCCCGCCGAAGAAGAAGTACCAGGGGATGTAGGCCCTCCACACCGGCGGCTTGATCACCGGCTGCCCGTAGTAGGAGACCGGGCCGTGCGGGTCCGCGGCGGGCGATACCTGCGCGTCGCGGTGCGGGACGCGGGCGCCGCGCAGGGCGCGCGCCGAGGTGCCGCCCGGCTTGCCGGACGCGGACGGCCGCAGGTCCTCGGTGGGCCCGGGCCGGGCGGGGCCGCCGCTCACGGCCGGCCCCCGAAGCCGGTGGCGACCACCCCCGCGAGCAGGGTCGCCGCTGCGGCCGCCGCGGCGCGCCACATCCGGCCGAGATCGCGCGTCGAGTCGACCGGATCGGGTGGCAGCCCGTAGACCTCCGGGTCGTCGAGGAGCAGGAAGAAGGCTCCCGCGCCGCCGACCCCGTCGTCATCATCGGCCAGATAGAGCTGTGCGCCGGTCTCGCCGGCCTCCTGGAGCTGCTCGAGGCGCGCCCGGGCGCGCTCGCGCAGCGCGTCGAGCTCCCCGTACTGGATCGACTCCGTCGGGCACGCCTGCGCGCACGCCGGCGTCATGTCGTCCTTGAGGCGGTCGTAGCAGAGCGTGCACTTCCAGGCGCGCCCGTCGCCCTTGCGCTGGTCGAGCACGCCGAACGGGCACGCCGGGATGCAGTATCCGCAGCCGTTGCAGACGTCCTCCTGCACCACGACCGTG
>Ga0190275_10002157_pt1 | contig 14242 bp, 13 predicted proteins | sample Popmic550T_FD_133745 | JGI IMG/M metagenome (GOLD analysis project Ga0190275, IMG submission 133745) | Populus adjacent soil microbial communities from riparian zone of Yellowstone River, Montana, USA - 550 T | ecosystem: Environmental > Terrestrial > Soil > Riparian zone > Trees stand | place... | reverse complement strand
CGAACCGCGCGCCGGCATCAGGTTCGCGATGAAGACCTGCTTCTCCGGATCCTTGGGCTCCATCAGATAGGCGCCCGGCGAACGGACGAGCTGCGTCACCACGACGCGCTCCGTGCCGTTGATCACGAACGTGCCCCGCTCGGTCATCCACGGGAAGTCACCCATGAACACCGACTGCTCGCGGATCTCACCCGTCTCACGATTGATGAACCCGACCGTCACCGTCAACGGCCGCGCGTACGTCAGATCCTTCTCACGACACTCCTCCAGCGACGCCACCGGATCGTCGAACGTGAACTCACCGAACTGCACAGCCAGATTGCCGGTGTAATCCTCGATCGGCGAGATGTCATCGATCGTCTCGCGCAGACCCCCTCCCTCTGGATCAACCAGCCAGGCGAAGGACTTCTTCTGGATGTCGATCAGGTTGGGAACCTCGACGGACTTGTCGAGGCGCGCGAACGTGCGTCGCGCGCGGGGAGCATCAACGGAAGCCAAGACGGCGACTCCTCGGAGGGTCGGAGAGCGGGCGCGACGAGCCAAAATAGCAACGACGAAAAGCCCCTGCAAGAGGGGCGTGAGGGCCGCGCGAACGGTTCCGACTACCGGTCGCTTGGTAACAAGTTACCACGAGAAGGTAAAAATCGAGGGCCTCACCCCCTAAGTCAGCGCCCGCTCGCCGGTCAGCGCCTCGCCGAGGATCAGCGTGTGGATCTCTGACGTGCCCTCGTAGGTCAGCACGGACTCGAGGTTGTTGGCGTGCCGCATGATCGGATACTCGGTGGTGATACCGCTGGCGCCGAGGATCGTGCGTGCCTCGCGCGCGACCGCCAGCGCCTCGCGGACGTTGTTGAGCTTGCCGACGCTGACCTGGCGCGGGTCGAGCTCGCCGGCGTCCTTGAGCTGCCCGAGCCGCCACGCCACCAGCTGCGCCTTCTGGAGCTCGAGCATCATGTCGACCAGCTTGCGCTGCGTGAGCTGGAAGCCGGCGATCGGCCGCCCGTACTGCACGCGCGTCTTGGCGTACTCGAGCGCCGACTCGTAGCAGGCTCGCCCGGCGCCGACGGCGCCCCAGGCGATCCCGTAGCGCGCTTCGTTCAGGCACGAGAGCGGCCCGCGCATGCTCTTCACCTCGGGCAGGACGGCGTCGCCCGGCAGGCGCACGTCGTCGAGCACCAGCTCGGAGCTGACCGACGCGCGCAGCGACAGCTTGTGGTGGATGTTGCTGACCTCGAAGCCCTTGGTGTCGGTGGGGATCACGAAGCCGCGGATGTCGTCGTCGTGGCGCGCCCACACGACCGCCACGTCGGCGATGCCGCCGTTGGTGATCCACTGCTTGGACCCGTTGAGGACCCAGTCGTCGCCGTCGCGCTTCGCGCTCGTGCGCATGCCCGAGGGCTCAGAGCCGAAGTCGGGCTCGGTCAGCCCGAAGCAGCCGATCAGGTCGCCCGCCGCCATGCCCGGCAGCCACTGCTCCTTCTGCTCCTCCGAGCCGAACTTCCAGATCGGGAACATCGCCAGCGACCCCTGCACGGAGACGAGGCTGCGCAGCCCTGAGTCGCCGTACTCGAGCTCTCGGCACGCGACGCCATACGCGGTCGCGGAAGCGCCGGCGCAGCCGTAGCCCTCGAGGTGCATCCCGAGCAGGCCGAGATCGCCGACCTCCTTCGCCAGCTCACGCGGGAGGATCCCCTCCTCGAACCAGGCGCCGATCTCGGGCAGCACGCGGTCGCTGACCCAGCGGCGGATCGAGTCGCGCAGCATGATCTCCTCGTCGCCGAGCAGGTGGTCGAGGCCGAGTACGTCGTGTGGGTCGAGCTTCGGGGTCGCGGAGGTGGTGGCCATGGCGGATCTCCTAGGTGGTCGTCGAGTCGGCGTCGGCCGCGGCGCGCACCGCGGCGAGGATCCCGGCGTAGCCGGTGCAGCGGCACAGGTTGGCGGACATCGCGGTGCGGATCTCGTCGTCGGTGGGGTCGGGGTTCTCGCGCAGCAGCGCGGTCGCGAGCATCAGGAAGCCGGGCGTGCAGTAGCCGCACTGCAGGCCGTGCGCTTCGGTGAAGGCCTGCTGCAGCGTGTTGAGGTCGCCGTTCTCGGCCAGCCCTTCGACGGTCTCGACGTGCAGGTCGTCGGCCTGGACGCCGAACATCAGGCAGGAGCGCGCCGGCCGGCCCTCGACGAGCACGGTGCAGGTACCGCAGATGCCGTGCTCGCAACCGATGTGGGTCCCGGTGAGGCCGAGGTCGTGCCGCAACACGTCGGCGAGCGAGCGCCGCGCCTCGACCACGGTCTCGTGACGGACGCCGTTGACGGTGATCGAGATCAGGTGCGGATCGCTCATGCCTGCTCCCGCTCGCGCAGCGCCTCGTGCAGGCGATCCGGGGTGATCGGGATGCGGTCGACCTCGGCGCCGAGATGGGCGAGCGCGTCGCTGACCGCGGTGGCGATGCACGCGGGCGCGCCCATCGTGCCGCCCTCCCCCATCCCCTTCGCGCCGGTCTCCGAGAACTCCGACGGCGTCTCGAGGTGGAGGATCTCGATCGGCGGGATCTCCCAGGCGGTCGGCACGAGGTAGTCCATCAGCGACGCGTTCTGGAGCTGGCCGTCCTCGCCGTAGGCGAGCTCCTCGTAGAGCGCCGCGGCGATCCCCTGGGCGACGCCGCCGCGCACCTGGCCCTCGACGATCGCCGGGTTGACCATCACCCCGCAGTCCTCGACGACGAGGTAGCGCTCGATGTGCACGTCCATCGTCTCCGGGTCGAGCTCGACGATCGCGCCGTGGCAGGCGTTGGAGAACGTGCCCGGCGGGTCGAAGCTCGCGGTGCACTCGAGGCCGGGCTCGACGTCCTCGGGCAGCCGGTGGGTCTCGAGGTAGGCGAGGCGCGCGATCTGCTCGAACGCGACGCTCTTGCCGGGCGCGCCGCGCACGACGGCCTCGCCGTCGTACAGCTCGAGGTCCTCGGGGTCGGCCTCCAGCATGTGCGCGGCGAGCGTCTTGAGGCGGTCGGCGAGCAGGTCCGAGGCGCGCCGCGTCGCGCCGCCGCCCACCACCATCGAGCGGCTGGCGAACGTGCCCCAGCCGTACGGGGTGGCGTCGGTGTCGCCCTGGCGCACCTCGACGCGGTCGGGGGTGAGGCCGAGCCGGTCGGCGGCCACCTGCGCGAGCGTCGTCTGGTGGCCCTGCCCGTGGCCGGATGTGCCGACCGACAGCAGCACGGAGCCCGACGGGTCCATGCGCACGAGCGCGGTGTCGTAGCCGGGGGTGATCGCCATCTTGCGCTGCGCGAACGCCTCGGTGCCGTAGCCGGTGCGCTCGGCGAAGACGGAGACGCCGATGCCGAGCAGCCGCCCTTCCTCGCGCGCCGCGCGCTGGCGCTCGCGGAAGGCCGGCAGGTCGAGCGTGCTCGCGCACAGCTCGACGGACTCGTGGTAAGAGCCCTCGTCGATCGACAGGCCGGTCGCGCTGATGTGCGGGAAGGCGCCGGGCGGGATCAGGTTGCGCAGGCGGATCTCGTCGACCTCGAGGTCGAGCGCGATCGCCGCCTTCTGCAGCAGCCGCTCCATCGCCAGCACCATCTGCGGCCGCGCGACGCCACGGTAGGGCGCCATCGGCGCCTTGTTGGTCGCGACCGCGCGGGTGCGGCAGCGGTAGTGCTTCACGCGATACGGACCGAGCATCTCGGTGGCCGCCATCAGCGGCTCGACGCCGCAGGTGAACGGGTGCGTCGAGTAGGCGCCGACGTCGGCCACGATGTCGGCGTCGACGGCCAGCATCGTGCCGTCGGCGTCGAAGCCCGCGCGGACGTCGAAGCGCTGCTCGTGGCCCTGGAAGCCGGCCAGCAGGCTCTCGACACGGTCCTCCACCCACTTGACGGGCGCGCCCACGACGCGGGCGGCCACGCACACGAGCACCTCCTCGCGGGCGACGACGCACTTCTGGCCGAAGCCGCCGCCGACGTCCGGAGCGACGACACGGACGCGGTGCTCGTCGAGGCCGAGCACCCCCGCCACCGTGGTGCGGACGAGGTGCGGGATCTGCGTCGAGGTGTGCAGCACGACGCGTTGGCCGCCCCGCTCCCACTCGGCGAGGCAGGCGCGGCCCTCGAGCGGCACCGCGGTCAGGCGGCCGGAGGAGAACTCCGCGTCGACGACCAGCTCCGCGGCTGCCAGCACATCGTCCATCTCGGGGTCGTCGGCGAAGGGCACGTCGAGCAGCACGTTGGACTCGAGCTGCTCGTGCACGCGCGGAGCGTCGTGCTCGACCGCCGCCTCGATCGAGCCGACCGCCTCGTCGGCCTCGTAGTCGACGACGATCAGCTCGACCGCGTCCTCCGCGGCGTGCGGCGAGTCGGCGACGACCAAGGCGACGGGCTCGCCTGCATGGCGTACGCGCTCGGCCGCGAGCATGGGGAACTCGACAGCGACGAACTCCGGCCGGTTGAGCCGCGGCACCAGCGGCTCGAGGTCGCCGAGGTCGGCGGCGGTGAGCACGGCGTGGACGCCCGGCGCCTGCTCCGCGTCGGCGGTGTCGATGCCCTCGATCCGCGCCGCCCCGTGGGGCGAGCGGGAGAAGGCGACGTGCAGCACGCCGGCGGTGCGGATATCGTCGACGAAGGTGGCGTCGCCGGTGAGGTGGCGACGGTCCTCGACCCTCGCCACCGGGCGGCCGACCCAGCGGCCGCCGAGGGCGGCGGCGGCCTCAGCGTCCATCGGCCACCGCCTCCTCGAGCGCGCGGTGGACCAGCGTCGTAGCCAGCCGGCGCCGGTAGTCGGGGCTCGCGTGCAAGTCGGCGCCCGGGTCGATCTCCGCGGCCGCGGCGCGCGCCGCCTCCTCGAAGGAATCGGGCGAGTCGGCCAGCACCTGCTCGGCGTCGCGCGCGCGCACGGGAACGTCGCCGACGCCGCCGAGCACGACGCGCGGCTCGCCGTCGTCGGGCAGCGCGACCGCCACGGCCACGAGCGCGAAGTCGCCGTGGCGGCGCGCGAACTCCTGCATCGCGGCCCGCCGGCAGCGCGCGGGGAAGCGCACCGCGGTGACGATCTCGTCCGGCTCGAGCGCGGTGGTGAAGTAGCCGAGCAGGAACTCCTCGGCGGGGACCTCGCGCTCGCCTGCGGGGCCCGCGATCTCGATCACCGCGCCGAGCGCGACCGCGATCAGGCACCACTCGGCGGTGGGGTCCGCGTGCGCGAGGCTGCCGCCGAACGTGCCGCGACTGCGGATCGGCTCGTGCCCGACCCACGCGGCCGCTGCGCGCAGCACCTCGTAACCGCCCTCGAGCTCGGCGGCGTGCTCGACCTCGCCGTGTGTCGTCGCCGCGCGGATGCGCAGCACGTCGCCGTCGCGCTCGATCCCCCGCAGCTCCTCGACGCGCATGATGTCGACGAGCGCCGCCGGCCGTGCGAGGCGGAAGTTCATCATCGGCACGAGGCTCTGGCCGCCGGCGAGCACCTTGGCGTCCTCGCCGAGCTCGGTGAGGCGGTCGAGGGCGTCCTCAAGCGAGTCGACGCGGTAGTAGTCGAAGTCCGCGGCCTTCATTGCGAGCGGCCGATCAGGAAGCCGGCGCCGAAGCCGGCTGCACCACCGGCGAGCGCCCACCAGAGGCCGCTGGGGATCCCCGGCAGCGACAGCCCGGCCTCGTCGGGCACGTTCTCCGGCGTCTCGCCCGCGATCGCCTTCTCGACGTTGTCGGCGAAGCGCTCGAGCATCTTCCCCGCCACCTGTTCCATTGCGCCGCGGCCGAACTGGGCAACCTTGCCGCGGATCTGCAGGTCGGTCTCCATGCGCAGGCACGCCGCGCCGTCGCGCTCCTCGACCTCGCTGGTGATGCGCGCCTCGGCCTGGCCCTGCCCGCTCGCCTCGTCGGCGCGTGCGCGCATGACCGCGCGGCGCGCGTCCGGGTCGAGCTCGAGGAAGCGCAGCGTCCCGCGGTAGCTGGCCTTGATCGGCCCGACCTTCATGCTCATCGCGCCGCGCCAGTCCTCCCCGTCGCGGCCGTCGACGCTCGCCCCCGGCAGGCAGGTGACCACCTGCTCGGGGTCCGACATGAACTCGAACAGCTCGTCGGGCTGGGCGGCGACCGAGATCTCGTTCGAGAAGCGCATGCTCAGACCATCGTGTACCCGCCGCTCACCGACAGGGTCTGGCCGGTGACGTACGACGCGCGGTCCGAGGCCAGCAGCAGCACCGGCGCGACGACGTCCTCCGGGGTGCCGAGGCGGCGGAGCGGATAGGAGCGCGCGACCTTCTCGAGCGTCTCGCCGGAGAACTGCGCGCCCTGCTCGGCCTGCCAGATCGAGTGCTCGCCGCTCGCCTCCGGCGTGCCGGGGGTGAAGCCCGGGCAGACGACGTTGAGGGTGATGCCGTGCTTGCCGACCTCCTTGGCGATCGCCTTGGACATCGCGATCACGCCCGCCTTGGTCCCGGAGTAGACGGCCTCGCGCCACTCGCCGATGCGGCCGGCGTCGGAGCCGATCGAGACGATGCGGCCCGACCCGCGCTCGATCATGTGGTCGAGCACCGCGCGCGTCGCGTTGATGAAACCCCACATGTCGATCGCGATCTCGCGCTCCCACTCCTCGCGCGGCTTGTCGACGAACAGGCGATCGACAGTCCAGCCGGCGCAGTTGACGAGCACGTCGATGCCGCCGAGCGTCGCGATCGCGTGCTCGACCGTGGCGGTCACCTCGTCGGCGTTCGTGACGTCGGTGCGGCGCTGGGCGATGCTGCCCTCCGGACCGTCGGCGATCACCGCCTCCGCCTGTGCCTCGTCGACGTCGGCGATCAGCACGCGCGCTCCCTCCTCGGCGAAGCCGAGCGTGAGGGCACGGCCGATGTTCGACGCCCCGCCCGTGATCACCACGCCCTTGCCGTCGAGGTTCAGTTCCATGTCAAGTCACCACCTCCGGCGCGATCTGCTCCGATAGCACCTGGAGTCGCTCGAGCCGCCCGCCGCCGAGGAGCGGGAAGATCAGGTCGTCGACGCCGGTGTCCATCAGCGTCCGCGCGCGCGCCACGCACTCCTCGACCGTGCCGGAGATCGCGAGCGTGCGCACGAGCTCGTCGCTGACCGTGCCCTGGTGGCGGGCGCGCGTCGAGAGGTGCTCGCCGTAGTCGTAGTCCTCCTTGGCCCGCATGATCTCGTCGCGGAACGGCTCGAGGCTCGCCGGCAGCTCCTTGACGCTCGCCTGCAGGCGCGCCTGCGCGCTCGCCCACGAGCGAACGTCGGCCAGCGCCGCCTCGCGATCCTCGCGCGCCGACAGCGTGGCGATGAAGCAGACGCGGACGTCGGAGCGGCTGCGACCGGCCTCCTCGATGCCCTCGGTGATCCAGCCGAGCTGGCTGCTGAGGATGTCCGGCTGTGCGGGCCCCATGACGATCACGCCGTCGGCGAGCCGGCCGGCGAGGCGGCACATGCGCGGCTGGCTGACCGCGAGGTAGACGGGGGTGCGCGGCACCTCCTGGGCGAGCCGGAAGCCGCGGCCCTGCCACGTGCCCTCGCGGCCGTCGAGCACGGCGCCGAAGAACTCCAGCCCCTCCTCCACCTCGGCCACGCGCGACGGCCGCGCGCCCACGCCGTAGACGGCGGAGTCGCCGGCGCCGAGACCGAGCATCGCGCGGCCGTCCGACAGCTCGGCGATCGCGGCGATCGCGTTCGCGGTCACCGTCGGGTGGCGCGTGATGAGGTTGCTCACGCCGGTGCCGAGGCGCATCGACTCGGTCTGGGCCGCGGCGAGCGCGAGCCCGATGTAGGCGTCCTTCATCGCGAGCTGCGAATCGATCAGCCAAAGCTCGTCGACGCCGCGCTGCTCGAGCTCCCCCGTGAAGCGCGCGTAGTCGGCGAGCGACTCGCGCGGGCTGATCCCGATCGAGATGCTGATCCCCATCAGGCCCTCAGCCCCGCGATCGCGTCGGCGACCTCGTCCGGCCGCTCGACCGGCAGCGGATGACCCGTGTCCTCGAGCACGCGCATGGAGCTGCCGTCGATCCGCTCGGCGATGATCTCGGATGCGCGCGGCGGGCAGTGCTGGTCGGCGTCGCCGGCGACGATCACGGTCGGCACGGCGATGGCGCCCAGCTCGGGGTCGAGCGGGTCCTCGTTGAGGCTCGCCATGGCAAGGCATGCGTTGGCGAAGCCGCGCGGGTCGATGGTCGACTCGCGGCGGATCCGCAGCCCGGCCTCGATCTCCTCCGGGCGATTGCGGTAGACGTCCTCGGTGTCGCCGTCGAGCGTCGGGCGCAGCTCGGGGTCGTCTCGCTCGACCAGCGCGGCGCGCTCCTCGTACCAGCCGCGGGCGGCGGAGTTGACGCGGCTCGAGGTGCCGACGAGCGCGAGCGCGCACACGCGATCCGGAGCGTCGATGGCGGCGCGCATGGCGATCGTGCCGCCGAGCGAGAAGCCGGCGATCGTCGCGCGGTTGATCTCGGCGTCGTCGAGCACGCCGATCAGGTCGGCGCCGAGCTGAGCGAGGCTGCCGTCGGCGTCGCCGAGCGGGGAGCCGCCGTGGCCGCGCAGGTCGTAGAGCACGACGCGGCGGGTCAGCATCAGGGGCGCGACGACGCGGCGCCACGCTCGGTGGTCGTCGGCGAGGCCATGCACGAGCACGACCGGCTCGCCGCGCCCGACCTCGTAGCGGGCGGCGGTCATGACTTCGCCCGCTCCCGCAGGCCCTTGCGGTCGACCTTGCCGGTGGCCCCGTGCGGCAGCGCGTCGAGCAGGTGCAGCGTCTCGGGCCACTTGTAGCGCGTGAGCCCGGCCTCCTCGAGGTGGGCGCTGAGCTCTTCGAGCGTCGGCTCGCTGCCCGGCGCCGGGACCACGAACGCGCTGGCCCGCTCGCCGAGGTCCTCGTCGGGGCGGCCGACGACGCAGACGTCCTGGACCGCCTCGCTGCCGCGGAGGACGTCCTCGACCTCGAAGGGGTTGATGTTGCTGCCGCCGCGGATGATCGTGTCCTTCACGCGCCCTGTGACGTGCAGGTACCCGTCTTCGTCGAGTCGGCCGAGGTCGCCGAAGTGCGCCCAGCCGTCATCGGAGTACGGGGTCTCGTCCTCGGGGGTGGTGGGGGACCAATACCGCGGCTGCACGAGCGGTCCGCGCATGCAGATCTCGCCCTCCTCCCCGGGCTCGACCGCGTTGCCGCCCGGGTCGCAGATCAGCAGCTCGGCGCGGTCGTGCGGGCGGCCGACCGTGGTCCAGCGCTTCTCGGCCGGGTCGTCGGGGCTCGGCACCGCGAGCTGGCCGACGTCCATCGCCCCGTAGAAGCTGCAGGTCGGGCTGCCGGTGCGCTCCTCCCACTCCTGCGCGACCGTCGGGGAGAGCGGGGCGCCGGCGGAGATCGTGGCGCGCAGCCGGCCGAGGTCGGCGCCGGCGAGCGCGGGCGCGTGCAGCAGGCGGCCGATCATGGTCGGTACGCCGCCGAGCACGGTGGTGCCGGTGCGCTCGGCGAGGGCCAGCGAGCGGTCGGCATCGAAGCGCGTGTGGTGGGACATCACCATCGCCGCGCCGGTGCGCAGCGCGTAGAGGCACATCTCCCCCGCGCCCTGGGTGATCGGCGACAGCGGCAGCATGCGGTCATCGGGGCCGAGGCCGAGACGGCTCGTGAAGCCCTCGAAGGTGAGCTGCTTGAGGCGCGCCGTTAGCCCGGCGAGCTTCGAGCGACCGGTGGTCCCCGAGGTCAGCGCGATCTGCACGACGCGGTCCGGGTCGGGCTCCGCGAAGGGGCCGTCGTCCGGCTCGCCGTCGGCGTCGAGCTCGCCGGCATCGACGACCTCCACGTGGTCGCTCTGTCCGATCACCAGCGACGCGCCGGAGCGCGCGATCGCGTCCTCGGTCTCGAGCCGGCCGAGGCTGATCGGGAGCGGCAGCAGCGTGGCGCCGACGGCGGGGACGGCGACCTCGAGCGCCACGTAGCGCCACACGTTCGGCAGTGCGACGGCGACCACGTCGCCGGGCTCGACGCCGCGCTCGCGCAGGTCGGCGGCGAGCGACAGCACCGCGCGCAGGAGCGCGTCGAAGCTCAGCTCCTCGCCCTCGTCGTAGACGGCGAGCGCGTCGCCGCGGACCGCGGCGTTCGCCCGCAGGTAGCTCAGCGGGTCATAGAGGACGGGCTCGGCGGCGGTGGCGCTCATCGGCCGCTCCATGCGGGCTCCCGCTTCTCGCTCGCGGCCCGGCCGGCCTCGGCCGCGTCCTCGCTCCCGGTGACAGCGGAGGCGAGCTCGGCGTTGAGCTCCCAGCCCGCGGCCTCGCCGTCGGCAAGCGTCGCGCGCGCGACGCGCTTGGACGCCTGGACGGCGAGCGGGCCGTTGGCGGCGAGGCGCTCGGCGAGCTCGACGGCGGCAGCCACGACATCGGGGCCGGGGACGACGCGGTTGACGAGGCCCGTCGCGAGCGCGCGCTCGGCGTCGACGGGGTCGCCGAGCAGCAGCAGCTCCATCGCGAGCGGCCACGGCAGCCGCTGCGGCAGGCGAACCGCGCCGCCGGAGGCCGCCATCAGCCCGCGCGTGACCTCGGGCAAACCGAAGCGCGTGTGCTCGGCGGCGACGACCAGGTCGCAGGCGAGGACGATCTCGAAGCCTCCGCCCATGGCGGCCCCGTTGACGGCGGCGACGATCGGCTTGGGGAAGTCGCGGCGGACGAGTCCGGCGAAGCCACCGGGGACGCCGTTGATCGCCTGCGCGTGGCCGTCGCGAACGGCGCCGAGGTCCATGCCCGCCGAGAAGACGCGCTCGCCCGCGCCGGTCAGCACGACCGCCCAGGTGTCGTCGTCGCGCTCCAGCTCGTCGAACGTCGCGGCGAGCGCCTCCGCGGTCTCGAGGTCGATGGCGTTCGCGCGGTCGGGACGGTCGATCACGACCACTCTCACTCGCCCCTGCTGCCATTCGGAAACCGGCATCACGGCTTGCGTACCCGCCCAGCGGGCTTCCCGAAAGATCGAGATCGGATGCGCGTATAGACCGCGCCTATTGGGAGGCGAAGGCGCGGCGCTGCCAAGGGCCTTCGACGAGCACGTCGACGAACGCGCCGGCCGTCTCGGGGAACTCGGGGCCCGTCACGTACGCCCAGATCCGCCAGCTGACCGGCGGGTCGACGCCGCGCACGTGCTGGGCCAGCTCTGGCGGGACGTTCTTGATCGGCACGAGCGCCGGGCCGATGCCGGCGGCGGCCAGTCGCGCCGCGACCTCGACCTGCGCGGTGCGCACCGCCCACTCGGGCTCGAAGCCGGCGGCGCGGCAGGCCAGCAGCGCCTGTTCCCCGAGCCCATGCCCCTCCTCGTAGAGCACCCACTGGCGCCCGGAGAGCGCCTCGAGCGAGAGGTCGTGGCCGGCCTGCGCAAGCGGGTCGCCGAGCGGCATGACGAGGATCAGCTGCTCCCAGCCCAGCTCGATCCGCGCCCCGCTCCACTCGGGCGGCAACGGCCCGATGCCGAGGTCGGCACGCCCGTCCTCGACCGCCTCCGTGACCAGAGAGCGGCTGGCGAACTCGAGCAGGCGGATCGACACGTCGGGATGCAGCTCGCGCCAGCGCTTGATCGTGGCCGGCAGCACCGCCGCCGCGAGCGAGCGGACCGTCGCCATCGTGAGCAGCTCGGGCGCCGAGCGGAGGGCGCGCCGGCCAGCGGTCAGCGCACGGTGCGCCGAGGTCACGGCGGCGCGGGCGTCGCCGACCAGCGCCTTGCCCGCCGGCGTCAGCCCGACGCGGCCCGGTGAGCGGTCGAGCAACGGCCCTCCGACCTCCGCCTCGAGCGCGCGGATCTGCTGCGACAGCGTGGGCTGCGAGACGTGCAAGTGCGACGCCGCCTCGGTGAACGACCCGGTCTGGGCGACGGCGAGCAGGTACTCCAGCTGCCGCAAGGTCATAGATCGAGGCTATACCCGCACCGGCGGGGTCCGGACCCTAGGCTTCGACGGCCATGGACGACGCCCCGCTCCTCGTCGACCACCCGCGTGACGGGGTCGCACGGCTCCTGCTCAACCGGCCGGAGCGCCACAACGCGCTCGATCGCGCGCTCGTCGATGCCCTCCACGCCGCGGTCGAGGCGGAGCGAGAGCGCGTGATCGTGCTGGGCTCGACGGGGACAGGGCGGTTCTGCGGCGGCGCCGACACGTCGCTCGACGACGCCGAGCGCGCCGCGGTGAGCGATGCGCTCTACGGCCTCTACGCCCGCATCCTCGAGCTGCCGCGTCCGGTGCTGGCCGCGCTCGGCGGGCCGGCGATCGGGGGTGGGCTGCAACTCGCGATCACCTGCGATCTGCGGATCGCCGCACCCGGAGCCTGGCTGCAGGCGCGCGGGCCGGGTCACGGGCTCGCGGTCGCGGCGTGGGGGCTGCCGACGCTCGTGGGGCGCAGCCGCGCGCTCGACCTGTGCCTGACCGGCCGCCGGGTCGAGGCGGGTGAGGCGCTGGCGATCGGCCTCGTGGATCGAGTCGAGGACGACCCGGGCGTCGCGGCGGTCGCGCTTGCGGCCGAGCTCGCGGAGCTCGACGAGCCGGCCGTGGCGCGGGTGAAGGCGATCGTCGCCCGCTCGGGCGATCCCGCGGCCGCGCTCGCCGAGGAGGCGGCCGGGAACCGCGGCTGGACGGGCATCCTGCCGCCGCGATAGGCCCTGCCTTTAGGCCGATTGTCACGAAGACTTTTGTCACGCGCGCGTTTCGGGAATTGACGACCCAGAGACGCGGCGCCCAGGGAGGGCGCCGCTCGAAGCTGGGAGGAACACATGTCGGCCCACGCGGGAGCCGTCCCGGTTCAAACCGCCATCGACCGGATCGGGTTCGGCCGGTTCCAGAAGCGCCTCCTCGGCGTGTGCGGCGTGACCTGGGCCGCCGACGCGGCCGAGATCTTCCTCATCGCTTTCGCGCTCCCGAAGATCACCGAGGACTTCGGGCTCACCACGTTCCAGAGCTCGGTCGTCGTCGCCTCGACCTTCGTCGGCATGCTCGCGGGGGCCTGGTTCTGGGGCACCGTCTCGGACCGCATCGGCCGCAAGCGCGGCTTCACGATCACGATCGGGATCTTCGCGGTCTTCGGCTTCCTGTCGGCCTTCTCGCCCAACGTGTGGGTGCTGTGCCTGTTCCGCGTCCTCGCCGGCTTCGGCCTCGGCGGCGCGGTCCCGCTCGACTTCAGCCTCTTCGCCGAGTTCCTGCCGACGCGCAACCGCGGCCGCTGGCTCGTGATCCTCGAGAGCTTCTGGGGCGTCGGCACTGTCGTCGCCGCCGCGCTGGCCTGGATCCTCGTCCCGACGCTCGGCTGGCGCTACCTGCTCGCCACGTCGGCGATCGCCGGCGCCCTCATCTTCTGGGTGCGCCTGCGGGTGCCCGAGTCGCCGCGCTTCCTGGCGGCCACCGGCCGCGTCAAGGAGGCGGAGGCGGTCCTGGCTCAGGTCGCCCGCGAGAACGGCGTGCCCGAACAGGACGTGCCGCGCATCATCCCGCCCGCCGACGCGAGCGACAAGGTCCGGATCCGGAGCCTGTTCGAGGGCCGGCTCGCGCGCACCACGGTGATGCTCTGGAGCACCTGGTTCTTCATCGCGCTCGCCTACTACGGCCTCTTCAGCTGGATGCCGAAGATCCTGGCCGACCGCGGCCTCGACGTCGTGCAGACCTACGGCTACGTGCTGCTGCTGGCCGTCGCGCAGCTGCCCGGGTACTTCTCGGCCGCCTGGCTCGTCGAGAAGTGGGGCCGCAAGCGGACCTTCGTCACCTACCTGTCGTTCGCCGCGGTGTTCACGTTCGTGTACGGCAGCGCCGAGAACCTGACGGTGCTGCTGACGGCCGCCGTGCTCATGAGCTTCTTCGCGCTCGGTGCATGGGCGAGCCTGTACGCCTACACCCCCGAGCTGCTGCCGACGCGGATGCGCACCACGGGCATGGGCGCGGCGAGCGGCATGGCCCGCGTGGCCGGCGTGGTCGCACCGCTGATCGGCGGCCTGCTCATCCCGGTCTCGCTCGGCCTCACCCTGTCGGTCTACGCGCTGAGCTTCGCGCTCGCCGCGCTGAGCGTCGCCGTGCTCGGCCACGAGACGCGCGACGAGGCCCTCGCCGACACCGTCGGCGAGGAGGAGGAGTCGTTTGCCGGAACTCGCCACCAGCGGTTCACGCGCACGCCGGAGGGCGAGCGCGTGACGACCCCGGGCTAGCGGCAACTCCCGTCCGAGCACGCCGCGCGCGTCTGCATCAGGCCAGCCGCCCAGCAGGTCGGACAGCCGCGCCTGGCCGCCACCGTGATGATCAGGAGAGCGAGCGCAGCCGGTG
>Ga0190275_10002156_pt1 | contig 14245 bp, 14 predicted proteins | sample Popmic550T_FD_133745 | JGI IMG/M metagenome (GOLD analysis project Ga0190275, IMG submission 133745) | Populus adjacent soil microbial communities from riparian zone of Yellowstone River, Montana, USA - 550 T | ecosystem: Environmental > Terrestrial > Soil > Riparian zone > Trees stand | place... | reverse complement strand
TCAGCCACCCGGTCGGCCAGAGTGCCGCCGACGGGCAGCCCTCGGACCTCCGACTCGTAGAGCACGTCGAGGGCGCGCTTGCGGGCCTTGCTACGGGCAGACATGTTCTGTTGTCAGCTCCAGTGATAGGTGCTGCGATCAGGACGTGACGCGGCCGAGGTAGTCCCCGGTCCGGGTGTCCACCTTGACCTTCTCGCCAGTGGTCAGGAACAGCGGGACGTTGATCGTGTAGCCGGTCTCCAGCTTGGCGGGCTTGGTGCCACCCGTGGAGCGGTCGCCCTGCAGACCGGGCTCGGTGTACTCCACCGTGAGCTCGACCGAGGCCGGGAGCTCGACGTACAGCGGGAGTTCCTCGTGCACGGCGACGATGGCCTCCTGGTTCTCCAGCAGGAAGTGCGACGCCTCCCCCACCACCTCGGGGGTGATGTGGACCTGCTCGTAGGTGGAGCTGTCCATGAAGACGTACGAGCCGCCGTCGTTGTACAGGTAGGTCATGTCGCGCTTGTCGACGTTGGCCACCTCGACCTTGACGTCAGCGTTGAAGGTCTTGTCGACGACCTTGCCGCTCAGCACGTTCTTCAGCTTGGTGCGCATGACGGCACCGCCCTTACCGGGCTTGTGGTGCTGGAACCAGACGACAGACCACAGCTGCCCATCCAGGTTGAGCACCATGCCGTTCTTCAGGTCGTTCGTCGATGCCACGCGGGAATTCCCCTTAAGACAGTGACCCAGTGAAAAGTCACAGTGAAAGTGATCAGCGGTACGCCAGATTGTAGCGGGCACCACGCGGTTATCCCGATTCGTGGTCTCCGGGGGCTCTACGCTGGCCTTCAGGCTGTTCCAGACCGCGCCCGGGAGGCATCCGATGACGGGCTTCATCATCTTCGTGGTCCTGATGATCATCTTCGGATTCGGCCGGAAGGCGGCCAAGCGGCAGGTCGACCCGGCGAGGAAGCCGAGCCCGACGATCGAGAAACTGCTGGAACGCGTCCGGGCGCAGGCGGCTGCCGCGCAGCCGCAGATGATCCAGGGGCAGTACGCGGGGCCGCCGCAGGGGCAGCAGTACGGCAACCTGGCGCAGGGACAACCCGCGCAGGCTCCGTATTCGGCGCCGGGGCAATACCCGATTCAAGGGCAATACCCGATGCAGGGGCAGCACCCGGGGCAGGGGCAGTTTCCTGCGCAGGGGCAGTACGGGGCGCCGGTACAGGCGCAGTATCCGCCGCCGGGGCAGTGGCAGTATCCGCCGGCGCCTGTTCCCCAGCAGCACCAGCGGGCTGACCGGACTCATCACGGCCGGCAGCCGGAGCACAACTTCCCGGCGCCGAACAGCCCGCTCGAACGGCGCATCCGCGAACTGATGACCAGCGGGCACGAGGTACCGGCGATCCGGCTGCTCTGCGATGAGCAGGACCTCGGCATCATCGAGGCGCAGGAGTACGCCCGTGGGCTGGTCGCCAAGCCGTCGTCCGGCGACGGTAGGTCGGCTCACTCCGACACGGTTGAGGAAGAGACCCGGTACGTCGGTTCCGCCGCGTTCGCCGAGTCGGTTTTCGACCTCGACCGCGAGGAGAACGTCTGGGCCAGCGGCTGGGTCGAGAAGCCCGAACCCGAAGACCGCACCGACATCGACGAACTCTGGCAAACCGTCCGCAACACCGGCCGCCCAACAACCTGAAGCAAACCGCTCCCCCAGCCAGCCGCCTCCGAGCGCTGGACCCGGGGCCGGGCATTGGAGCCGGGGCCGGGCATTGGAGCCGGGGCCGGGCGTTGGGGTGAGGGCTGGGTTAGGGCCAGGTGATGGTTATTTGGTTTTGGCGGGTTTTTAGGTGGAAGCCGGGTGGGAGTTGGTCGGGCGGGAAGGTTGCTGGGTGGATCTGGAGGGTTGGGCCGGGGCCGGCGCGGAGGGTTTTGTTCCACTTGGTGACCTGGTCGACCAGTAGCTGGGCGAGCTCCGGCGCCGCGGGGCCGTGGGCGTTGGCACCGAGTTCGACGAAGTCTGGGTCCGGTGCCGGGCGGGCGGTCAGGTAAGCGAGTGAGGTGCTGAAGCGATCGCGGAGGCTCCCCAGCGCGGGGCCGGCGTGACCAGTCCCTTCTTCTGCGCACGAGGCTCGGCGCTCAGTACGCAGTACCCAGGCAGGGTCGATGCGAGCCACAGGTCAAGGTCGGAGAGCGGTTCCTCGCGGTTCATCAGAACGCCGGACCAGGCAGTGGATCGCGGTTCGGCGAGCACGCGTTCGGGAGGCGGCTGCTCGCCGACCTGGTTCTCGTCGAAGCTCAGACTGACCAGATCACCGTGCAATGCGACGTACCGCTCGTAGTTCGCCCCCACGCCCTGCATGTTGACGAACCCGCAGACCGCCATCGACCTACTCTCGAAACAGTTGCTCCCGGCATCGATCAGGTCGAACGCGATCGACCGGGTCTGCGACCGCAACCTCAGCGGTACGACGATCCGTCCACCCGGCGCAAGCTGCTCCGCCCACGCAGGCGCGAGGTCCCACGCCGTGACCGTGACGACGATGCGGTCATAGGGAGCTCCCTCCGGGTAGCCGAACGCACCATCGGCGCGTACCACCCGGACGCCTGGATAACCGGCGGCATCCAGCCCTCGCCGCGCGCGATCGGCCACGTCCTGGTCGATGTCGATCGTGGTGACCTCCCCCGTCGGCCCGACCAGCTCGCACAGCAAGGCCGCGTTGTAGCCACCCGACCCGATCTCGAGCACCCGGTGACCGGGCTGGAGATCGGCCTGCTCGAGCATCAGCGCGACCACGGTCGGCTGCGAGACCGAACTGACAGCCACACCGACTTCATTGCGCTTCATCAACACGACGTCATCGGTGTACGCGACCTCCACCGGCACCTTCGGCACGAAGAGATGCCGCGGTACGGCCCGGAACGCCGCCTCGACCCGCGGGTCGTGGATCGCGCCCTGGGAGACGAGCAGGTCGGCCAGTCCCGCGCGCAACCTTCCGGCGTACCGGGAATTGTTGCTGGCGGCACCCATTGCGTCAGTCCGTCTTGTCGCCGAGGGATTCGAGCAGGGTTCGCAGGGTGTCGGCCAGCGCCTCGCGTTCGGCGCCGGACAGACCTTCGAGCAGCCGGTTCTCCGTCTCGAGGTGGGTCGGCAGCACCTTGTCGATCAGTTCCAGCCCGGCCGGGGTGAGCGTCACCAGGACGCCACGGCCGTCGGTCTCGCTGGGGCTGCGCCTGACCAGGCCGCGCGCTTCCAGCCGGTCGAGTCGCTGGGTGATCGCGCCGGAGGTGACCATCGACGAGCGCATCAGCCCGGCCGGGGTCAGGCTGTGCTCCGCGTTGCTGCGCCGCAGCGTCGCTAGGACGTCGAACGAGGCCCGGTCGAGATCGTGAGTGGCGAAGTTGCGCCGCAACTCACCGTCAACCAGCAGGGCGAGCCGGCTCAACCGGCCGAGCACGGCCATCGGGGACGCGTCCAGGTCCGGGCGCTGCTCGCGCCACTGGCCGAGTACCAGGTCGACATGATCCGCCATCTGTTCAGCGTACCGCTGGATCTCTTAGTGGTGAGCTAACCCACTGGAAAGTTGCTTAGCGCTGAGATACATTATCTTAGTGCTAAGCAATCGAGTCTCCCTGATCCTCACCACGGCGATCGCGCCGGCGCTGTGGGGAACCACCTATCTGGTCACCACGGAACTGCTGCCACCGCAGCGTCCCCTCCTCGCTGCCTTCATCCGGGCGCTCCCGGCCGGTCTCCTCCTCGTCGCGCTCACCCGGCGGCTGCCGCAGGGGATCTGGTGGTGGCGGGCGCTCGTGCTTGGCGCGCTCAACATCGGGGCGTTCAACGCATTGCTCTTCATCGGCGCGTACCGGTTGCCGGGCGGTGTCGCCGCGACCGTCGGGGCGCTGCAGCCGCTGCTTGTCGCACTGCTGTCCGCTGGTCTGCTCAGCGAGCGGCTGACGGTCAAGACGATGCTGACGGCGATCGCTGGTGTCGCTGGGGTGAGTCTGCTGGTACTGCGGGCTGACGCTCGGCTGGACATGTGGGGCGTCATTGCGGCTCTGGGTGGTGCTGTGGTGATGGCCACTGGGGTTGTGCTCAGTAAGCGCTGGGCGTCGCCGGCTCCGCTGCTCGCGACGACCGGGTGGCAGTTGGTGGCGGGTGGGTTGTTGCTGATGCCGGTCGCGTGGATCGTGGAGGGCGCGCTCCCGGCGTCTTTCACGGTGGGGAATGTTGCTGGTTATACCTACCTGACGATCTTCGGATCCGCTGTGGCGTATGCGCTGTGGTTCCGCGGTCTTCGAGGGCTGTCGCCTACCAATGTGACGTTTCTTGGGCTGCTCAGCCCGGTCGTCGCGACGCTGCTCGGTTGGCTTGTGCTCGACCAGCGACTGAGTCCGCTGCAGATCGTCGGCGGGCTGATCGTGCTCGTGGCGCTGATCGTCGCCCAGACGAAGAAGAAGCAACCTGTTGCCCCTGAAGCATCCACTCCCCCGATCCCCGAAAGGGTCTGACCATGCGCATCACAGTCTTCGGAGCCACCGGCGCCGTGGGTAGCCGAGTAGTCCAGGAAGCACTCTCCCGCCATCACGACGTCACCGCTGTGGGCCGCAACCTCGACCGCCTGACCACGCTGGCCCAGAGGCTAGGCGAGGTTGGTGGGTTGCGGGTTTTGCGGGGGGATGCTTCGGATGCGGGGGATGTGGCGCGGCTGGGGTGGGGGCGGGAGGTGGTGATCAGTGCTACTCGGCCGGTACCGGGGCGGGAGGATGAGTTGGCTATTGCTGCCAAGGGACTGGTGTCGGGGTTGGCTGGGAGTGGGGTTCGGTTGTTGGTCGTCGGAGGTGCGGCGAGCCTGACGTTGCCCGGTGATCCCGGTACTACCGTCGTCGACGGCCCAGGCTTTCCAGTCGAATTGCGCCCGATCGCACTCGCCTGCAACGAGCAGCTAGAGGTCATCCGCGCCAGTACCGACCTGGAATGGACCTACCTCAGCCCACCCGCCCTCCTCGAACCAGGCGTACGAACCGGCACCTACCGTCTCGGCCGCGACGAGCTACTCACCAGCGCCGACGGTACGTCGTCCATCTCGATGGAGGACTTCGCCATCGCCCTCCTCGACGAAGCCGAGCAGCCGCGACACCCCCGTGCCCGTTTCACCGTCGGCTACTGACCCGCCGATCAGTCCAGCGTGGTGATGGCGCGGAGCGCGAGGCGATAGGAGTCGACGCCGAAGCCGGCAATGGTGCCGTTGGCAACTGCCGCGACGACGCTCGTGTGCCGGAACTCCTCGCGCGCCGCGGGGTTGCTGATGTGGATCTCGATCAGCGGCGCGGTCCGCTGGGCACACGCATCGCGGAGGGCATACGAGTAGTGGGTGAAGGCCGCCGGGTTGAGCACCACCGGGGTCTTGGCGTCGGCAGCCTCGTGCAGCCAGCCGACCAGCTCTGCCTCGTCGTCGGTCTGCCGGACCTCGACCTCGAGCCCGAGCTCGGCCCCGGTCTTCTCGCACTCCGCGGCCAGATCCGCGAACGTCATCGCGCCGTACACGTCCGGCTCCCGCGATCCGAGCCGCCCAAGATTCGGTCCGTTCAGCACCAGGACGCGCCGTCCATCAACCCCATCAGTCACACCCCCACCCTAATGCCGCCACCCTCAGCTCCCCCGCATCCACCCGAGAAAATCCAGGCCAGTCTGCTGTCGTTCGGCGACCTCCAGGTCACCGTCGGCACGGTCGACGACCGGCGCGCCACTTGCGCCTCCCGCAGGAACCCGCCGTACTGACCCCATCGTGACCTTCCATCGCAGGGTGAGCCGAACCGACGGCCGACTGCCGGACTCTTCCGGGTATGAGCACACGAACAGCCACGCTGGGGGTGCCGCGGGTGGGGACAGAAGTCAGACAGGCTCAACTGGCCGGAAGCGACCGGGAAGTCTGGGAGCAGCTCCGGACCGCCGACCAATCGGCTCTCACTGAACTCTTCCAGCGCCACAGCGACGCCGTCTACAACTTCGCCTTCCGCCGTACGTCGTCCTGGCCGGCGGCCGAAGACGTCGTCCAGGCGACCTTTCTCGCGCTCTGGCGCCGGGCCCGGGACCACCGTCTCGACCAGTTGACCTTGGACTCGGCCCGCCCACTGCTGCTGGTGATGGCCGGGCACGAGTGCGGCAACGTCCTGCGAACCTTCCGGCGGCAGTCGGCCCTGCGGGAACGGATCGAGCTGATCGACCAGACGGGCCCGGTCCCCGACCACTCCGCCGAAGCCGCGGCGCGGATCGACGACGAACGCGCGATGAGCGACCTCCGCCGGATCCTCGACCGGGTTCCGGCCAAACAGCGGGAGGTGGTCGAGCTCGTCGTCTGGTCCCAGTGCTCGATGGCCGACGCGGCGCGCGTACTCGGTATCCCCGAAGGCACGGTCAAGTCCCGGCTCGCTCGCGCCCGGACCAGCCTCGCCGGACTTCTCGACCTCGGTGACCAGGAGGGCCTTCAATGATCAAGCAACTCCCGGCGGAACGTCCGCTGCCCCACAAGCAGGAGATCCTCGAGCACGTTCTCGCCGACGACGTCCGGCACCGCCGCAACCGATGGCTGGTACCGGCCGCAGCCGCCGCATCGATCGCGGTCATCGCGGGCGGGCTCGTCTTGGCGACCTCAGGCCAGGAAGGCCAGCCGATCCCCGGCCCCGCCACCCAGTCGAAGTCCGGCACCAAACAGAGCACGCAGGGCCCGGCCGACCTTCAGGTCAACGTCGGTCCGGCCGACCGCGCCGAGGCATTCGCGTTGGCGCTGGCGTGCGTCGAACATCAGGGCCGCGAGCACCAGCTCGGCGCGATCAGCCGACCCTTCAAGGTCCAGACCTGGGGGGATCCGAGCAAGACCGAGAACAGTGTGGTCGCCCTCAACGAGACGACCGGACTGGTCTACGGCTGCGTCGGCTTCCCGACCACGAAGTCGGCCAGCGGTGACACCGTGGACGGTTTCTCGGCGTGGCTGATCGGTGGTGATCCGGTCGCGGCGAAGAAGCGCAAGTCGGTGGTCAACACGCCGGACGCGACCCATCCGGCGGTACCGACCGAAGGCGCGGCCCGGTGGGACTTCATCGACTTCGATCGCGCCCCGGAAAGCCTGGCCGGCGACGCGTGGTACCGGGTGGACGAGCGGGTGGCCGCGATCCGTCAGCGGTACGTGATCGAGGGCAAGGCCGGTCCGTGGTTCGTCGGTCAAGCGGCCAATGACTACGTGTTTGTCCGCTCGTGGGAGAAGACGGCCGTACTGCAGGTCGGTGACAAGGTGCGGATCGAGACTCAAGTGCTCGGCCGGGACGGGAAGTTGCTGGACGCGCCGGCGGACTTGAAGGGTGGCGGCGGGCTCACGCCCAGCCCGGGAACCACCCGGGTGGACGTCGGTACGGTCGTCGACGGCGCGAACTCGGGACTCCCGCCGCGCCTCGACTTCACGAACCGCTGAGGCTCAGCTGACCTCGGCGTACGCGGCGATGAGCAGACTCGGGTCGGGCGCTTCGAGGATCGTGGGCCTGGCCAGCGCGTCGAGGATCACGAACCGGAGGCGGTCGGCGCGAGTCTTCTTGTCCAGCTTCATCGCGTCCTGCAGATGCGGCCAGGCGTCCGCGCGGTACTTCACCGGCAGCCCTAGCGACTCCAGTACTGCGCGGTGGCGGTCGGCCGTCGCGTCGTCGAGCTTGCCTGCGGCCCGGGCGAGTTCGGCGACGAAGACCATGCCGATACTGATCGCGGCACCGTGACGCCACTTGTAGCGTTCGACCCGCTCGATCGCGTGGCCGAGGGTGTGACCGTAGTTCAGCGCTTCGCGCCCGACGTGGGCGCCGGCCGTCGTGGTCTTCTCCCGCAGGTCGGCGCCGACCGAGTCAGCCTTGACCTGGATCGCGCGGGCGATCAGTTCCTCGGTGTGCTTGTACGCCGGTGACGAGGCACCTTCCGGATCGGCCTCGACCAGGTCGAGGATCTCCGGATCGGCGATGAAACCGCACTTCACCACCTCGGCCAGCCCGCTCACGTAATCGTTGCGGGGCAGGGTTTCCAGCGCGGCCAGGTCGCAGAGCACGCCGGCCGGCTCCCAGAACGCGCCGACCAGGTTCTTGCCCTCGGCCGTGTTGATCCCGGTCTTGCCACCGACGGCCGCGTCGACCATGCCGAGCAGCGTCGTCGGGATGTGCACCACCTTGACGCCGCGCAACCAGGTCGCGGCGACAAAGCCGGCGAGGTCGGTGGTCGTGCCGCCGCCGATCGAGACGATGGCGTCGGAGCGGGTGAAGCCGGCCTGGCCGAGCACGGACCAGCAGTACGCGAGGACCTCGGCGGACTTGGCTTCCTCGGCGTCGGGGATCTCGATGGCGTGCGCGGTGAAGCCGCCGGCGGTCAGGTCGTCGCGGATCGCGTCGCCGCTGGTGCGGAGTGCACGCGGGTGGATCACGGCGACGCGGCGGACGTCATCGCCTAGCAGGCTGGGCAGTTCACCGAGCAGGTTGTTGCCGATGACAACGTCATAGGGAGCGGCTGCGGCGATCCGGATGCGCCGCGCCTGGCCCGGCTGGTTTGGGGCGGGCTGGCTCGGTGTTGGGGGGTTGGTCATCCGAGGTGCTCCGCGATGTCGTTGGCGATGTCCTCCGGGGTGCGGCCGTCGGTGGTCACCGTGTGCTTGGCGACCTCGGCGTACAGCGGGCGGCGGGCATCCATCAGGTTCTTCAGCTGGGTCCGGACGTTGCCCAGCAGCAGCGGCCGGGCGACACCGAGGCCGACCCGCTTGGCCGCCTCGCCGACCGACACGTCCAGGAAGACGACGGTATGACCGGCCAGATCGGCGCGGGTGTCGGCGTTGAGGATCGCGCCGCCGCCGAGCGACAGTACGACATCGTCAGCCGCCAGCGCCGCCACGATCGCGGCCCGCTCCAGCGCCCGGAACGCGGGCTCACCAGAGTCGACGAAGATGTCCGAGATCGGCTTGCCCGCTTCGTTCTCGACGTCGGTATCGGTGTCGCGATGCTGCTTGCCGAGTTTCGCCGCGAGCAACTTGGCGATCGTCGACTTGCCCGAGCCGGGCGCACCAATCAGTACAACGACGGGCCCGCGCGAGGCACTGCCCGGCGAGCCAGCGTCCTGCGAGGCGGGCTCGCGGCCGGCGTCGCTCACTCGGCGCTCCACTCGCGTGGGGTGATCGTGCTTGGCAGGTTCGCGAGGTAACTCTTGTGGTTGCGCGACGTCTCACTCACCGAGTCGCCACCGAACTTCTCCACCGACACGTCGGCCAGTACCAGCGCGACCATCGCCTCCGCGACGATCCCCGCGGCCGGTACGGCGCACACGTCAGACCGCTGGTGATGCGCCGACGCGGCCTCACCGGTCTGCGTGTCGATCGTGCGCAACGCCCGCGGCACGGTCGCGATCGGCTTCATCGCCGCGCGCACCCGCAGCGTCTCCCCCGTGCTCATGCCACCTTCGGTACCACCCGAGCGGCCGCTGGTACGGCGTACCTCACCGTTCTCCGCGACGGTCTCGTCATGCGCCTGCGAACCCGGCGTCCGGGCCAGATCGAACCCGTCGCCGACCTCGACACCCTTGATCGCCTGGATGCCCATCAGCGCGCCGGCCAGCTTGGAGTCCAAGCGGCGATCCCAGTGCACGTAGCTACCGAGACCCGGCGGCAGGCCGTCGACGATCACCTCGACAACACCACCGAGAGTGTCACCGGCCTTCTGCGCCTGATCGATCTCGGCGACCATCTGCTTGCTCGCGTCCGCGTCCAGGCAGCGAACCGGGTCCGCATCCAGCCGCGCGACATCCTCAGCCGACGGAATCACGCCGTACGGAGCCTTGACGGTGCCGAGCTCGACGACGTGGCTGACGATCGTGATGCCGTACGCCTGCTTCAAGAACCTTGCCGCGACCTCACCCAGCGCTACACGGGCGGCGGTCTCGCGGGCGCTTGCGCGCTCCAGCACCGGCCGGGCCTCGTCGAAGCCGTACTTCTGCATGCCGGCGAGGTCGGCATGGCCGGGCCTCGGGCGGGTCAGCGGCGCGTTGCGGGCGAGGTCGGCCAGTACCGCCGGGTCGACCGGATTGGCAGCCATCACCTGCTGCCACTTCGGCCACTCGGTGTTCCCGACCTGGATCGCCACCGGGCTGCCCATCGAGAGCCCGTGCCGGAATCCGCCGAGAAAAGTCACCTCATCCCGCTCAAACTTCATCCGCGCGCCCCGGCCATAGCCAAGACGACGACGAGCCAAGGCGTCGGCCACATCATCCGTGGTGACCTGGACGCCTGCGGGAAGACCTTCGAGTACGGCGACGAGCGCTTGTCCGTGCGACTCGCCGGCGGTGAGCCAGCGCAGCATGACGCAATCCTCCCACGCCGCTCCTGCGTCGCAGCTCCCGCCCACCCCTGAGGCGCGACTCCTCCGCCGCCGCTTGCTGAGGGTGGTCGGCTCGACCACTTCCCACGCCGCTCCTACGTCGCAGCTCCCGCCCGCCCCGGACCGCGGCTCGTCCAGTCGCAGGGGTGTCGTGGCATTCGGGCGCAGGTGTGTGGTCGCCCTGCACCAACCGCTAGCCGGGCGAACCTGTAGCAACAGGTTCTGCTCGTCGACGAGCAGAACGCTGGCAAGCTCCTAGTCCAGACCTGCGAGGCATGAGCGGGCGACGGTCAGCTCAGGTTTGGCTTGATGACCTCGGTGAGGCGTGTGTCTGCGTCGGTGGAGCCCTCCAGCGCATAGAAGCGCCGGTCGAGGTCATGCAAAGCCTCGTTCACCGCGTCGCCGTCAAGCTTCTCTGCCCGGTCGTCAGCGCTCGCCGGATAAGGGTGGCCGAGGAGCGCCATGCCCTCGCGGAGAACCTCGGCCCAAGGTGAACCGAGAAGCTGCGGGAGTGCAGCCGCCGCGGTTGGTGCAGTGTCGCCGCCCCAATATCGGAAGTACGCATCGAATCCGCCCGAGTTGACTTCCTGGCGGAGGTCGCAGACGGCGAGCACCTGGCGTTCTCGTTCGCTCAACGCAGACCGGTCGGATTCGGTGTACTGCTCATAGAAGTCCCAGACGTCAGTCGTCATGGGATAGACGCTACGACACCCTGGTGCTGGTGAGCATTCACCTGTGTGGATGCCCCACTCATCACGAACCAGATGATCCTTGCGCGAGTTGACTGAGTCTGGCGCGGACCAGTGCCGCGTCAGGATGCTGGAGATCTTCGAAGATGGCGAGAGCCTTCCGCCATGCTGCCTCGGCGGCCTGTGGGGCTTCGAGGGCTTGATGTGTGTCGCCGAGATGGAGATGGTTCTCGGCTTCGAACCTCAGGTCACCAACTTCGCGATGGAGATCGATGGCGCGTTGGAAGCATTCGAGGGCCTGGGGGTAGTTGCCGAGGTGATGGTGGGCGATGCCCAGGCTGTCCCAGGTGTCGGCCTGTCCTTGCCGGTCGCCGACCTTGTGGAGCAGCGTCAGTGATTCCTCGCAGTAGCTGAGCGCTTCCGCGTACTCGCCGAGCTTGGCGTGGTGCCAGCCCACAGCATTGAGAGCGACTGCCTCGCCTTCTTGTTGACCGGCCGCTCGGTAGAGGTCCAGAGCTTCCCGAGCATGCAGCAGCGCCTCGGTGTGACGGCCCAGACGGCCGGTCATGCTGGCGAGAGCGTGTTGGGTGTGGGCCTGACCGGCTGTGTCGTCGACGCTGCGACACAGCTCGAGTGCGTGAAGAAGGTGTGCCCCTGCCTCCTCCTGCTGGTCGCTGTAGAAGAGGGCGCGCGACAGCGAACGGTAGCTGGCGGCTCGCACGGATGCATCTGCTACCTCGCGGGTGGCAGCCACGGCGGCGCGCGAGACGCTGACCCAGTCCTGCCAATAGCCTCGGCGATCCTGGTAGTCGATGAGAGTCCAGGCAAGCTGCCAGGTGTGAACGTGTCGTCCCGATTCCTGGGCTGCTGTGATTGCTGCCAGGAGAACGGCATAGTCGGCGTCGAACCAGTTCAGTGCTTGCCCAAGATCGGCGACGAATTCAGGTGTGACACCCGGTTGCGGCAGACCGATCGCAATGGGTACCCGCATTGGATACAGCAGTCGTGCGCTGCTGAAGGCGGTGTGGAGATAGTGGTCGAGCATCCTGACGACGGCGTTGCGGCGGTCTTCAGCCGTATCGAGCCGATGTGCGAGATCGCTGGCGTACGCGCGGAGCAGGTCGTGGAGTAGATACCGGCCGGGACGATGCTCGCTGATCAGGTTGGAGCGGGTCAGCTCACGCAGCATCGCCTTGATCTGGGAGAGAGGTTCACCGGCGAGGCTGGCGGCTGCCGGAGCTGAGATGTCGGGACCGGGGTGAAGCCCGAGTAATCGGAACAGGCGGGCCACGCCCGGAGTCAGCGCACGATAGGACCACGAGAAGGCTGCCTGCAGGTCCGTTGCCGCATCTTCACCTGACAACGCATCCAAGCGTCCGTGGATCTCGCGCAGCTCTCTGGCCAGGGCAGCTAACGAGAAGTTCGGGTAGGTGGCGGCGCGGGCCGCGACGATGGTCAGTGCGAGGGGGAGCCGGGCACAGCTGGCGATGATGTCTGTTGTAGCGGTCGGTTCGGCCGCGAGCCGCTCACCACCGACGCGACTCGCCAGCAACTGCCGGGCCTCTACTGAGGTGAGCAGGTCGACGGAGATCAGGTGAGCGGCCTGGGCGGCGATCAGGCCCGACAGCTGATTGCGGCTCGTGATGAGCACCAGACAGCCGGGTAAGCCAGGCAGCAGTGGACGGACCTGGTCGGCGTCGCGGGCGTTGTCAAGCAGCACCAGCATTCGCTTGCCGGCCAGCAGACTGCGGTAGATCCCTGCCTGGGCCTCTGCACTGGCGGGGATGCTCTGTGGGGGGACCTCCAGTGCGTCGAGAAAGGCCCGGAGCGCTTCTGCCGGCTCCATCACCTGTCCGCTGGGATCGAAGCCACGGAGGTTGACGTACAACTGGCCGTCCGGGAAACGGTCGGCCACCCGGTGTGCCCAATGCACGGCCAGCGTGGTCTTGCCGATACCGGCCGAACCTGCGATCACTGCGATCTCCACAGCGGATGGTGTGGCGGCCTCGGCCGGCAGCAATGCCTCGAGACGGGCGAGTTCTGTGGCCCGCCCGACGAAGCCGCCGATGGATCCCGGAAGCTGTCGGGGCACCGGAAGCTGCCGGGCCACTGGAACTGCAGCATGCTGCGTGACCGTCATGAGCGTGGGATCGGAATTGAGAATCCTCTGGTGCAGCGACCTGGCACCTGAGCCTGGCTCGATGCCGAGCTCGTCGGCGAGCAGTTGGCGTAGCTGCCGGTAAGTTTCGAGGGCGTCAGCTTGCCGCTCCGACCGGTATAGAGCGAGCATCAGCTGGCACCAGAACGTTTCGCGCAGTCCGTACTGCGTCGTCAGCCCTCGCAGCTCCCCGATCACGTCGCTGTGCAGCCCGGCCTGAAGGTCGAGATCTATGCGGCGCTCGAGTGCACCCAACCGGCGCTCTTCCAGCCGCGGTGCCTCCACCTCGTGCAACCAGGCCGAGGAAGTGCCCTCGAACGGCAAACCCCGCCACACCGCCAGCGCAGCAACCAGCCGCACTCGGTGTGTTGCCTCCTCGCGCTCGGCAGCCGCCTCGTCCAGGAGCCGCTCAAACCGCAGGCAATCGACGTTATCCGGCGCAACGTTCAACAAGTAGCCGGCAGCTTCGGTCCGGACGATGTCAGGCCCAAGGACTCTGCGCAGACGAGTCACCAACACCTGCAGAGCGCCACGGACGTTGTCGGGGAGATCGTCACCCCAGATCGCCTCCGCCAGCCGATCAACGCCGACGCGGCGGCCGGCCGACAACGCCAGAATCGTCGTGACCGTACGCAGCCGGCCTGGCAACGCAACCAGTCGGCCGTCCAGCCATACCTCCACCGGCCCCAGAACCTTGACCGCCAGAGCACTCCGGGTATTAACCTTCTCGGCCAGGATCAACCCTCCCCCAGTCGAATCGTCTGTTCCCCATCATCACGTCAGCACGGGTCAGCCAACCACCGACGAACGCCTGCGAAGTGTCCAGCTGATGCTTGTGCTGGCAAGGGTGATGGTCTGCGGGTGAGGGGGCCGAGTGAGTCTGGCGGCTGGTTTGAGGATCAGTAGACGGTGGTGCGGACGGGTTTGGTGCGGGAGACTGCTCGGATGGCTGCTGAGTTTGTTCAGAGTGATCAGTTTCGCGGTGCTCGGATTTACTTGTCTGAGTTGGAGGGGCTTGAGATTCGGG
>Ga0190275_10002155_pt1 | contig 14245 bp, 12 predicted proteins | sample Popmic550T_FD_133745 | JGI IMG/M metagenome (GOLD analysis project Ga0190275, IMG submission 133745) | Populus adjacent soil microbial communities from riparian zone of Yellowstone River, Montana, USA - 550 T | ecosystem: Environmental > Terrestrial > Soil > Riparian zone > Trees stand | place... | reverse complement strand
TACCTTTACGGGCTCAAGCAGGGCAGCGAACATGTCGTCGAGATCGACAAGGGTGTTCGCCTGTACGTCGGCCTCGAGGCGATCGGCGACGCCGACGACAAGGGCATGCGCACCGTGATGACCATCCTCAACGGCCAGCTGCGCCCCGTGTTCGTGCGTGACCGGAGCATAGCTGTGGAGACGAAGGCGGCGGAGAAAGCCGACGCCAACCAGCCCGGCCAGGTCGCCGCACCGTTTTCCGGAGTCGTCACGCTGCAGATCGAGGAGGGCGCACCGGTTGAGGCCGGGCAGGCCGTCGCGTCGATCGAGGCGATGAAGATGGAAGCGGCCATCACGACGCCGATTGCCGGCTACATCGAGCGCGTCGCTATCCCGGCGACCCAGCAGGTAGACGCGGGGGACCTCCTCGTCGTGGTACGTCCGCGCTAGGCTTAGGCCGATTCGCGCATCCCCGACGCGGATCGCAGGGATTTCCGATGCATCCGGTGGCGGCTTACCAGCGCCGGCGCATCGCTACTGGCGAGGAGAACCGTCTTTTGTCAGACAAGCGCACAGACAAAGTCACCGACGACAGCACCCAGGACGGCGCGACCGTGAACGGTTCCGCTGAGGCTCAACCACGCCCGGAGCCCGGAGACGAATACCACAGCGAATTGCCGCCGCACACGATTCCGAACCTCGCATCGGCACTTCCCGAGAGCCTGAGCGGCAGCTTCGACCTCGGACGAGGAGCGAGTACCAGCCGGCTCGGCGCCCCGGCAGGCAGTGCGGCATCGACCCCGCCATCCGAGGGCGCTTCGACCACCCGCACCACGCACACTATCGAGATCCAGACCCCGCGGGTAACCGGCGATGGCGACGCATCGACGGATGCCGTCGCGGCGGACCAGCCCAGGGAAGGGCACCGCTCCGACAGTGGGCAAGCACCGGAGTCGGCATCGATGCTCACCTCCGAACGGCTGATCGAGGTCAGTCGGAGGACCAGGCGGCCGCCGCGCGGTGGCTGGAACCGGTTCGTGTACAACGCCACGCTCAGCCTCGTGAACCTCGGCGACTCAGCGGCCGTCCGCGCGCACGATGAACTGGACGAGCGCATCCGTCGGCAGTTCGAGGGCGGCGCCCGCTTCATCCCCGTGCTCACACGCAAGGGCGGAGTCGGGAAGACAACCGTGACGACGCTCCTCGGCATGGCGCTGGCCGATGCCAGGGACGACCGGGTGGTGGCCATCGACGCCAATCCCGACCGTGGAACGCTCGCTGAGCGGGTGGCCAGGCAGACCACGCACACCGTGCGGGACGTCGTGCGCAAAGCGGCGTCCATCGGGGGATTCACCGACTTCTCCGCACTCGTCTCCCGGGATGAGACCCGGCTCGATGTGCTCGCCTCCGACCCCGATCCGATGCTTTCAGAAGCGTTCGACGAGGACGACTACAACGTCGTGGCGGACCTCGCGGCTCGCTACTACTCGCTGGTGCTGACTGACTGCGGCACCGGCATCGTGCACTCGGTGATGCGGGCGACCCTGCAGCGGGCGGACTCGATCGTGATCGTGTCGGGCGGCAGCGTGGATGAAGCACGGTTGGCGTCAGAGACGCTCACGTGGCTGGAGGCCAACGGTTACGGCGAGCTGGTCCGGAATGCCGTCGTCGCACTCAACACCGCCACACACGGCACCAACCTGGTGAAGCTCGAGGAGATCGAGTCCCACTTCCGGTCCCGCGTCCGGGAAATCGTCCGCATTCCGTACGACGCCCAGCTTGCCGCCGGCAGCGTCGTCTCCTGGCAGGACCTCAAACCCATCACCAAGCTTGCATCGCGCACGCTGGCCGCCCTCGTTGTTGAGGGACTTCCGGCTCGTCGCGCCCGCTGAAGTTCCTGCCCACCCTGAAACCCCTTGGGAGTTCCCTTTGCCCGCGCGCCCCATCCGTCTTCTTGGAGACCCCGTGCTGAAGACCGTCTCCGACCCGATCGGCACGGTGGATGCTCGCGTCCGCGGGCTTGTCGATGACCTCCTCGACAGCGTTCGCCTTCCCGGACGCGCCGGTGTCGCGGCCGCGCAGATCGGCGTGAACCTTCGGGCCTTCAGCTACAACGTGGACGGTGATATCGGGTACATCCTGAACCCGACCATCGTCGAGCTGTCGGGGGAGCCGGAGCTGGTCGATGAGGGCTGCCTGTCGGTACCCGGCCTGTGGTACCCCACGAAGCGGTATCCGTTCGCGAGGGTGACCGGGATGGACCTCGACGGCAACCCGATCGAGGTCTCGGGGACCGGCGTCATGGCGCAGGCGCTCCAGCATGAGACCGACCATCTGGACGGCGTGCTGTACCTCGACCGTCTCGACAAGGAGAACAGGCGCTCGGCGATGAAAGAGGTCCGCGAGTCCAACTGGTTCTAGCGGACCTCTTCACCTGGTTCAGGCGCCAGAATCACTCCGTGACGGTGATGCCTTCGGTCGTCGGCGCCGTGGCGTACATGCTCTCGATGTCGCCGGCGAAGTCGCGCAGGATGATGTTGCGCTTGATGCTCATCTTCGGCGTCAGGTGACCGCTCGCCTCCGTGAGCTCAATCGGCAGGACCACGAACTTCCGGATGGACTCCGCCCGTGACACCGTCTCGTTGGCACGGTCGACGGCTCGCTGCAGTTCGGCCAGGACGGCCGGGTTGGCGGCTGCCTCCTCGAGCGACATCGCGGCGTCTTCATGGTTGTTGTTCAGCCACACCGGAAGCATCTCCGGGTCGAGGGTGACCAACGCACCGATGTACGGCTTCTGGTCGCCCACGACGATGACCTGGCCCACCAGCGGGTTGGCGCGGATGGGGTCTTCGAGAGCGGCGGGCGCGACGTTCTTGCCGCCGGCCGTGACGATGATTTCCTTCTTGCGTCCGGTGATGGTGAGGTAGCCGTCCTCGTCGAGGTCGCCGATGTCGCCGGTCTTCAACCAGCCGTCGTCGAAGGTCTCCGCCGTCGCCTGCGGATTCTTCCAGTACTCCTTGAAGACGTTGACGCCCTTGACCTGGATCTCGCCGTCATCCATGATGCGCACGGAGACGCCGGGGAGGGGCGGGCCAACGGTGCCGATCTTCGGGGTCTCTGCCCGCCCCACCGTTGCCGGGGCCGTGGTCTCGGTGAGGCCGTATCCTTCGAGGATCACGATGCCGAGGCTGTGGAAGAAGTGGCCCAGGTGGGCGCCCAATGGCGCGGAACCGGAAACCGCCCACTTGACGTTGCCGCCCATAGCCGCACGCAGCTTGCTGTAGACAAGCTTGTCGAACAGGGCGAACTTGATCTTGTCCATCATGGCGATGGTCTCCCCGTTCGCGAGTGCGCGGGAGTGGCTCACCGCGACTTCCGACGCGGCGTGGAAGATCTTGCCCTTGCCGCCGGCTTCAGCCTTCTGCTCGGCGGAGTTGTAGACCTTCTCGAACACACGGGGAACGGCCAGCAGGAAGGTCGGCTTGAAGCTCCCCAGCGACGGAAGGAGCTTCTTCGTGTCCGGCTGGTGACCGACGCGCACACCGGCGTGAACGCACAGCACGGCGATGAAGCGGGCGAACACGTGCGCGATGGTGATGAAGAGCAGCGTGGATGCGCCATCCTCGTCTTCGAGTACCGGCCGCAGGGCTATGCAGGCGTTGCGCGTCGTCTCCAGGAAGTTGGCGTGGGTGAGCACGCAACCCTTGGGCTTGCCGGTTGAGCCGGACGTGTAGATGAGGGTGGCCATGTCGTCGCCGACGGCGAGGTTGCGGCGTCGCTCGATCTCTTCGTCGGACACGTCCACGCCGCTTGCGGCCAGCTTGTCGAGGTCGCCGAGGTCGATCTGCCAGACCTTCGTGATGTCGGTCAGCTCGGGGTGCACCTCGTCGAAGCGTGCGAAGTGGTCGGGCGTCTCCAGGATGATGGCCGTCGCGCCTGAGTCGCTCAGGTTCCACTGCATCTGGCTCGGGGAGCTCGTCTCATACACCGGCACCAGGACGGCGCCCGCGAACCAGGTGGCGAAGTCGATCAGGGTCCACTCGTACCGGGTCTTGCAGACGAGGCCGATCTTGTCGCCCGGCTGGATGCCGGCAGCCACGAGGCCCTTCGCGAGGGCGACGACCTGTCGGTGGAACTCTGCCGTCGTCACGGGGATCCACCCGCCATCGCTGGGGAGCGAGAACAGGACGAGGTCCGGCGTCGCTTTGAGGCGGTCGACCAGCAGGTCTGTGATGTTGGCGCCCGGGTCGGCGGGTACAACGGCGGGCATGTCGATCTGTTTCACGGCAACTCCTTCGGTACCGGGTGAGCCACGTCATGCTCCAGTCGGGTAGGCACTCGAGCGGGATCGATTGGCCGGACGGCGTACTGTTTAACTACACTCTAGGGGGTGCTGTGCCGACAGATCTGTTTAACCGGCCCCACAAACAACCCCCCTTCCGCGCTACGAAAGGTGCCGCCCTGCACGCCATCGGAATCGATATCGGCGGCACTAAAATCGCCGGCGCCCTCGTCGACGAATACGGGACGATCATCCGTTCCGACCGCCAGCCCACCACCGCGACGAACTCACGCGAGATCGAGGACGTCGTCGTCGCCATGATCACCCGTCTGGCAGACGGGGAAGACGTCATCGCGGCGGGCGTCGCGGCAGCCGGGTTCATCGACTCTTCCCAGTCAACCGTGTACTACGCCCCCAACATCAGCTGGCGGAACGAGCCATTTCGCGAAAAGCTCGAGGCTCGAATCGACCTCCCGGTCATCATCGAGAACGATGCGAACGCGGCGGGGTGGGCGGAGTTCCGTTTCGGCGCCGGCCGCCTCTACAGCGACATGGTCACCCTGACCATCGGCACGGGTGTCGGGGGCGCGATCGTCGCCGGTGACCGGCTCTTCCGCGGCGGTTTCGGGTCTGGCGCTGAACTCGGCCACATGCGACTCGTGCCCGATGGCCTGCCCTGCGGGTGCGGAGCCCACGGCTGCATCGAGCAGTACGGATCGGGACGCGCACTTCTCCGCGTCGCCAACGAGTTCGCGGATGCCGGCGGCATCGGCCTGGGGCTCGCCGCGGTTCGTGAGGAGACGGGACGACTGACGGGCGTTGATGTCGCCCGCCTGATCGCCGAGGATGACGGCGGTGCGATCGCGGCGCTCCGTCAGATCGGCAGCGCGCTCGGACAGGCGTGCGCCAGCTTCGGCGCCATCCTCGACCCCCAGGTATTCGTGTTCGGTGGAGGAGTGGCCGCCGCCGGAGAGAAACTCCTCGACCCCATCCGCACGGCATATCTCGAGCACCTTCCCGCCAGGGGTTTCCACCCGGAGGCGGTCTTCGCGACCGCCGAGCTGGTGAACGACGCCGGAGTCGTTGGCGCGGCCGACCTCGCCCGCCAGTACGCCGCGGGCTCGTAACCTGAGCTGGGACTAGGCTGGGCCGGTGAACGGTACCTGAACCGTGCCCGAAACAAGAGGGAGTGCGATGTTCTACTGGTTCATGAAGAACCTGATCATCGGCCCCTTGGTGCTCGGCATCTTCCGGCCCTGGGTGGTGGGCCTTGAGAACGTGCCCAAAGAGGGCGGCGTCATCCTCGCCAGCAACCACCTCTCGTTCATCGACTCGATCTTCCTGCCGCTGGTCGTCTCCCGCCGGGTCTCCTTCCTCGCCAAGAGCGAGTACTTCACCGGTACCGGGCTGAAGGGATGGGCGACCCGGCAGTTCCTCACCGCGGCCGGCCAGATCCCGATCGACCGCTCCGGCGGTAAGGCATCCGAGGATTCACTGAACACGGGCCTTCGTGTTCTCGGCTCGGGCGGAGTGCTCGGCATCTACCCGGAAGGCACCCGCAGCCCGGACGCCAAGATGTACCGGGGACGCACCGGTGTCGCCCGCATGGTGCTCGAAGCCGGCGTGCCGATCGTTCCTGTGGCCATGATCGACACCGAGAAGGCCATGCCGACAGGCACCCGCATCCCCAAGGTGCGGCGGGTCGGGATCGTCATCGGCAAGCCGCTCGACTTCAGCCGGTTCGAGGGCATGGAGGGCGACCGCTTCGTGCTCAGGTCGGTGACCGACGAACTGATGTACGAACTGCGGAACCTGAGTGACCAGGAGTATGTGGATGTCTATGCCACATCGGTCAAGGAGAAGCGCGTCAGCCTTTCACGATAAGCTTCCGTGAAGTGCCTCAGCGCTGATCCACGATTCCCATCCCCATGGCGCCGTGTGAGCGCGCGCCCGCAGAGAAACCAGGAACGCCTAAGTGGTAGACCTCACCGAACCAGTTGTCGCGGCAGATGAATCTGTGCTTGCTGGGCTCGACTATTGGCGCACCCTGCCCATCAAGCAGCAGCCGGAGTGGCCGGACGCCGATTCCGTAGCAGCGGCATCCGCCGAGCTGGCCACCCTGCCCCCACTGGTCTTCGCCGGAGAGGTCGACAACCTCCGCACCCGGCTGGCTGAGGCCGCGCGCGGTGAGGCGTTCCTGCTCCAGGGTGGCGACTGCGCCGAGACGTTCGCCGGCGCAACGGCCGACCAGATCCGCAACCGCGTGAAGACCGTGCTGCAGATGGCCGTGGTCCTGACTTACGGGGCATCCATGCCGGTCGTGAAGATGGGCCGCATGGCAGGCCAGTTCGCCAAGCCCCGGTCGAGCGACTTCGAAACCCGTGGATCCGTGACGCTGCCCGCTTACCGCGGCGACATCGTGAACGGATACGACTTCACGCCGGAGTCCCGCGCTGCCGATCCCTCGCGCCTTGTGAAGGGGTACCACACAGCCGCTTCGACGCTCAACCTCATCCGTGCGTTCACGCAGGGTGGCTTCGCCGATCTCCGCCAGGTGCACAGCTGGAACCAGGGTTTCGCAGCCAACCCGGCGAACCAGCGCTACGAGAAGATGGCATCGGAGATCGACAGGGCGATCAAGTTCATGATCGCGTGCGGTGCCGACTTCGACGCCATGAAGCGCACCGAGTTCTACACCAGCCACGAGGGCCTCCTCATGGATTACGAGCGCCCGATGACCCGTATCGATTCACGCACCGGCACGCCGTACAACACATCGGCGCACTTCGTCTGGATCGGCGAGCGGACCAGGGACCTCGACGGCGCGCACGTCGACTACCTGTCGCGCGTGCGCAATCCGATCGGCGTGAAGCTCGGGCCGACGACCAGCCCGGACGACATGCTGCGCTTGATCGACGCGCTCGACCCGGATCGCGAGCCGGGCCGGCTCACCTTCATCACCCGGATGGGTGCGGGGAAGATCCGGGATGCGCTGCCGCCGCTTCTCGAAGCGGTCAAGACCGCGGACGCGCAGCCGCTCTGGGTGAGCGACCCGATGCACGGCAATGGCTTGACCACCCCCACCGGCTACAAGACCCGTCGTTTCGACGACGTGGTCGACGAGGTCAAGGGATTCTTCGAGGCGCACCGCTTTGTCGGAACCCATCCGGGCGGCATCCACGTGGAGCTCACCGGCGACGACGTCACCGAGTGCCTCGGTGGCGCGGAGCACATCGATGAGGCGACCCTCGCCACGCGCTACGAGTCCCTCTGCGACCCCCGCCTGAATCACTCGCAGTCACTCGAGTTGGCGTTCCTCGTCGCCGAGGAGCTCGCCGCCCGCTAGTCCCTCGCCGCGCTAGCCCCTCCCGCGCGCGCCGCCCTAGCCCCTCCCGCGCCGCGCTAGCCCTACCCGACCCGTCCCGTCCGCCGCTCAGTGCGCGCGCGTGCGGCCAAATCGTCGCACGAGCAACTTATACCGACGATTTGCCCGCACGCGCGAGTCTCCTGCTGCCGCGGGGTTCCCGCGCTCGGATGCCCCATGGCCGCGAGTGAGCAGTATCTGCTCCATCCGCGGCGCCTTGGAGCCGAAAGTGCTCACTCGCGTAATGCGGGGTGCGGGGTGTCTCACGCCGCGCGTGCGGGCGAATCGTCGCTCTGAGCAACTCATACCGACGATTTGCCCGCACGCGGGAGTTGGTGGGAGCCGCGGGGTGTGCGCGCTCGGATGCCCTGTGGCTGCCTGCGTGCGGCGCGCGCGAGCGGATCCCACGCGCATTTCTACGGGCCGGGTGTTAGACCGAGAAAGTGATCTTCACTACCTGACCCTTAGGCACCGACGCACCTGCGCCGGGCGTCACGCTCGTCACCGAGAACAGGCTGGGGGCAGCGTCCGCGAATGGGTTGTAATCCAGCCTGAGGCCCGCTTCTTCGAGGATGCCCTTGGCCTCCGCCCACGGCATCCCGACCACGTCCGGAACCCTCACCGGCTCGGGGCCGCGCGAAACGGTCAGGCGGATCGTGTCGCCCTGGTGCACGGCACCTTCCTTGACCGGAGCCGCTGAGATCACTGAGCCCTCGGCGATCTCGTCACTGTAGGCCTCTTCACCCTGCTCGGGCACGAGTTGTACGGACGTCAGGATTGCGGATGCCTCGTCCAGCGGCTTCCCCACCACATCGGGAACCGGCCCATGCGAGAGCAACAGGTTCACGTTCATTCCGACGAAGTAGTCGCCGCCCTGCGAGACGTCGCCGCCGTCGCTTTCCCGGCTGGCCGAAATGACATGGCCGGCTGGAACATCGCCGTTGAACTCGGCATCGACGGCTCCGATGGCAGCGCCCTGCGCGGTTATGGCCGCGGTCGCGTCTTCCTGAGAGAGACCGGCGAGAACCGGGAGCGTGATCGGTTGGGGGCCCTGTGACACGTTCAGCGTCACGGCTTCCCCTTTGGGCACCCGGGAGCCGGGGCCGGGAGTCGTGCTCGCGACGAGCCCGGCCGCGATCGTGCTGCTGTATTCAGTGCCGAGTTTGGCCGTGAGCCCCAGTTCGGCAAGTTTCGCCGTAGCGGCCTCGGGCGTGTCCGACACCAGCGAGGGCACGGGAACCTGGGATCCCGGCCCGGCACCGAAGTACCAGCCCGTTCCGGCTGCGAGGGCGGCCAGGAGGACGACGACGGTGAAGAGCCAGAATCCGGATCGCTTGCGTTTCTTCGCCTTCTCAGCGAGTACCGTGCGGCTGTCCGGCTTCGCAATCTCCGTCGCCCCGGTGGCACCGGCCAGTGGGGGCGCGCCGAACACCTGGGTATCGGCGTTCGCCGTTACAGCGTCGAAGCTCGGCAGCAGCATCGTCTGCTGCTGCGTGACTGACGTCCCCGATCCAGCCGCAACGGATGCGCCGGCCAGCCGGACTCGCCCGCTCACGGTGAGCAGCTGGTCGAGCATCTCCCTGGCGTCACGCGGACGTTCCTCTGGATCGCGGGCCGTCGCCCACAACACGAGGTCGTCCAATTCCTGCGGCGTCGATGGCGCCTTGGTGCTGGGCAGCGGAACGGTGTCGTTGGCGTGCTGGTACGCGACCGCCATCGGCGCTTCACCGACATAGGGCTGCTCACCCGTCAGCATCTCGTACGTCATGATGCCGAGTGCGTAGATGTCACTGCGGGCGTCTGCGACGCCGCGGGTCACGAGTTCGGGGGAGAGGTAGGCGATGGTACCGAGGAGGGCCTGGCCGGTTGCGGTGTTGTTGCTCGCGGCCCTGGCCAGCCCGAAGTCCCCGATCTTGATCCGTCCGTCGTCGGCGAGGAGCACATTTTCCGGCTTGAGGTCACGGTGAACGATTCCGGCCTTATGCGCGGCGGCTAATCCGCTGAGCACAGCTTCGAGGATGTCGACGGTCTGCTCGGGCGAGAGCCGGCCGTACTCCTTGAGCAGGTCGCGCAGGTTCATGCCGGGGAGGTATTCCATCACCAGGTACGCCATGTCGGCGTCCTGCCCTTGGTCGAAGACGTTGACGACGTTAGGATGCGCGAGCCGGGCAGCGGAACGGGCCTCCTGCACGAAGCGGCTCTTGAAGGCGTTGTCGTCGGCAAGGTGCCCGTGCATGATCTTCAGTGCGACACGTCGCTCGAGGCGCAGGTCCGTTGCGAGGTAAACCGTGGCCATGCCACCCCTGGCGATGCGCGAGCGCACCTGATAACGGCCGTCGATCAAACGGCCGATCATGGGGTCGGAAGAACTTTCGGTCACTCGTCGAGTCTAGGGAAGGCGAGACGGAACATCTGACTAACACACTGTGAGGACGCAGGCTTAGTTCATTGAATTGGCAAACTTTCAGCCGAGTTGGGCGAGCCAAGTCCAGGCGGGAGCCTCCCACTTGGCGTAATGATCAGGGTACGCGGAGATCTGGACTGCCTGTGCCGCTTGTGTCACGGTCATGGATTCCCAGCTGGGAATGTCCAGTAAGCCCCGTGTCACTCCCGGATTGGGGTTGCCGGGGCCGCCGAAGAAGGCCTGGCTCGAGCGCACGGGATCGAGCACTTGCTCTGGCGTGCCCCAGCCCGCGCTCGGGCGCTGCTGGAAGAGTCCGAGCGAGTCGCGGTCGCCGTACTGCACGTTTCGCAACCCGGACTCCTGGGCGGCCGCCGCCAACGCGATCACCAGCCCGTAGTCGGGAACGCCAGCCGAGCGGCCGACGGAAATGATGATCTCGGCATTGCCCCGCATCTCCGGGGTGAGCTCGCTGTTGACCGGCCCCGAGGCATCGGGTGTGACGTAGACGGCCGGAGTCATCACCGCAGCAGCGGGCGCGGCATTCGGAGACGGCACCGTGAGGACCTGGCCCGGGTAGATGATGCTGGACCAGCCGAGTCCGTTGGCATCGAGGAGGGCCTGCACGCTGATGCCGGCCGCGGCGGCCACTCCGCTGATGGTGTCGCCGCTTTCGATGGTGTGCGTTGTCCCTGCGGACCGCGCGGCCGGGGCGACCGGAGCGATGGCGGCGGGCACCGAGCCGGCAGACGGGATCACGATCGCCTGTCCGGGATAGATGACGCTGCTGGCGCCGAGGCCGTTGGCGCTGAGGACGGCCGCGACAGGCACACCGTGGGCGCCGGCAATGCCACTGATCGTGTCGCCGGATACGACCGTGTGGCGGGTCAGCTCTGCAGCAACCGGCTGCGTCGCGGGGGCAGCCGTTTGCGGGGCCGCCTGCGACAGGGTTAGCACCTGGCCGGGGAAAATGACGCTCGACCAGCTGAGCCCGTTCTGCGCGAGAACGGATGCAGTGGACAGCCCGAAGCGCGCAGCGATGCCGCTGACCGTGTCGCCATCCGCCACCACGTAGGTCGCCGGCGCGCCCTGGACGCTTGCGGCGACCTGTGCGCGGGCTGTGCTGCCCAAAAATCGTTCGGTCGAAGGGCTCTTGGGCTTCACCTGGCGCTTGACCTGGGTGGAGGCGTCCGCGGGGGTGGCGATATGGAAGGTCATCGCGATCGCTGAGAGCAACACGAGAGGGACGCTCGTCAAGATGGTGCGGACCCGGCGGTGGACCGCTCGTGATGCCGCGTCGGTGCGGGGGGAAGTGGGGTCGGCCAAGGGGGAGCTCTGTGGAGCGAAGAACGACATCGGGCCTCCGTCCAGTTGCGTATGCCTGTGACAACGCTGGCACAGATGGTGAGACCAGTCAACTAAAGAGACAGTTGGGGCTCCAGTTAACACAACGGAAACAAATGATCCCGCCGTCGGCCGCATGGACTGTGACGCAGAGTGAAACACGCGACGGCGTATTGGTTGGCAGGCGTTATGCACTCATGGCAGGGTTGAAGCGTGACCGACGTTTTTACTGAACAAAAGTGGCTGACCATCCCGGACCTTGTCGAGCGACTTGGGCTGACACAAGGCCGGGTCCGCCGTCTGATTGAAGACAAGCACCTCCTCGCCGTACGCCGGAACGGGCTACTGGTGGTCCCGGCCGTTTTCCTCGAAGGCGACGCTCCGCTGACGGAACTTCGCGGAACGCTCATCGTGCTCGCTGATGACGGCTTCACCGACGAGCAGGCGATGCAGTGGCTCCTCGAGGTGGACAACAGCCTTGGAACCGCCCCGATCGACGCGCTGAAGGCTGGCCGCAAGGCAGAAGTACGCAGGGTTGCCCAGGCCCTGGGCTGATCCTCAGTAGGCGCGGCGGATGACCGTCTCGGTCAGCTGGCCCAGCTTCGCCTTCGCGGTTGAACCGATCGGGGCGGCATCCAGGGCCTGCGTGGCTTCACGGACGTAGTCGTCGATGAGGCGCTCGACCTGTTCGACCGCGCCGCCTGCCTGGATGGTGTGCTGAAGGAGCGCGACCTGTGCGGAGTCGAGTTCCGGGTCGCCGACCAGCGTGTCGAGGAGCTGCAGCTCGCTTGCCGACGCTGCTTCGCGGGCGAGCGCCATGAGTACGGTCCGCTTGCCCTCCCGAAGGTCGTCCCCGCTCGGTTTCCCGGTGACCTCGGCATCGCCGAATACGCCGAGAAGGTCATCCCTGAGCTGATAGGCGATCCCAAGGGGCAGGCCGAACGACCGGAGACCGTCCAGCTGCTCGGTTGTGGCCCCGCACAAGGCGGCACCGATCACAAGTGGGGCCTGGACGCTGTACTTGGCTGACTTGTAGACGATGACCCTCAGTGCACGTTCCTGGAGCTCGGACTCCGGCTGCGTCAGCCAGGCACGCTCCTCGAGGATGTCCAGGTATTGCCCAACGGTGACCTCGGTGCGCATCCGGTTGAATTCCAGCCTGGCGCGACGCGCGGACCGCCGGTCGGGAACCGCATCCAGCCCCTCGTCGAGCAACTCGTCGCTCCATCCGAGCATGAGGTCGCCGAGGAGGATCGCGGCAGCACTGCCGTAACCGGCCGGCGCTCCGGCCCACTGGTGCGTGGCATGCATGGCCTCGAACAGCCTGTGCGCGGATGCGGCACCGCGCCGGGTGTCTGAGTTGTCGATGATGTCATCGTGCACGAGCGCGGCCGCGTGGAATATCTCAAGTGCACTTGCCGTTGAGACAAGCCAGGGCGGCACCATATCCACGGGGATTTCCGCCTCCGCGGAGTCCATGAGTACGCTTCTCGCCCCCCAGTAGCAAAAGAGCGCCCTGAAGCGCTTTCCACCCCTGAGAAACTGCCGTGAGAACTCCACCATTGGAGTCACATCAGGGCTGATCGCGGTCACAATTGGTTCACGGACTCCTAGGAAGTCGTCGATGCACGATTGAACCAGATCGACAAGACGATTGCTTTCAGCCACGTGCCTAGCCTAGCTACCCGCGCCAGACTAGAATTAAGGCCTAACCCGCCCTCGATCCCGTTATTGGAGGGGAATGAGATGCCGCTTTCGGAACAAGAGCAGCGACTCCTCGAAGAGATGGAGCGCAGCCTCTATCACAACGACGCAGACTTCGTAGCGTCGGTTGGAGCAACGAGGCTCCGACCTAATTACCGCTCGATTGCGTTGGGTGTCCTCCTTGCTGTGGCTGGCATCGTCGCGCTGATCGCGGGAGTGGCGCTGCAGCAACTGTGGCTGGGCATCCTGGGCTTCGCCGTGATGTTCACCGGGGTGTTGGTTGCGCTGAGTCCGTCACGATCTGTCCGAGGTTCCTCGTCCAAGCGACCTGCCGCACCACGCTCACCGAAGGGCAAGGGTTCCGACCAGGGATTCATGGACCGTTTGAACGACCGCTGGGACCGCCGCCAGGACGAGAACCACTAACTTACTTCGTACACGCACTTCGTACGCGCCAGGGCCGATCACATGATCGGCCCTTTTTTGCGTCCAGATGCGGTTTTCACTCCCCAACCGTCCCCATTTCCCTCCACTGGCTCCGGCACAGTGTTCTCCTGACCGAATTGGCCCTCTTTCAGGGCAAATGCATGCGTTTCCTAGCCTGAGTGGTGAGTAGTGGAGTAAAGTGGAGCAAGATCGGGTCGAATGGAAGAAATGGGGTGATGCATGTTCCTCGGCACCTATGCCCCCAAGCTGGACGAGAAGGGCCGCATCATCCTGCCGGCGAAATTTCGGGACGAGCTCTCCACCGGTGTCGTGATGACCCGTGGCCAGGAGCACTGCATCTATGTGTTCAGCAACCGGGAGTTTGAAGACCTGCACGACAAGATCCGCCAGGCCCCTGTCACCAGCAAGCAGGCCCGTGACTACCTCCGGGTTTTTCTGTCCGGAGCATCCGCCGAAACACCGGACAAGCAGAACCGTGTGACGATTCCGCCCAACCTCCGCAACTACGCGGGCCTTGACCGTGAACTCACGGTCATCGGCGCCGGCAGTCGCGTGGAGATCTGGGACTCAGAAGCCTGGGAAAACTACCTGACCGAGCAGGAAGCCTCGTTCGCCAACACGACGGAGGAGGTGATCCCGGGACTGTTCTAGCTCTCTGGCACCTGGATCCTGACTCCCAGCCGTTCACGCCCCTGACACACTTCCCCGGTGGCAGGTCGAATGG